>JAABUO010006650.1_pt1 | contig 13256 bp, 14 predicted proteins | sample 5559291 | NCBI WGS metagenome assembly JAABUO01 (sample SAMN10711878, study PRJNA513372) | rock metagenome | isolation source: Antarctica rocks | place: Antarctica: Victoria Land, Finger Mt sud | reverse complement strand
ATAATTAGAAAAGGAAACGCATCTGTGATGGAAAGAGAGGAACAAGCACGTATAAGACACCTACACTTTAGGTAGAGGATACCTCTAAGGTGCAGGCGGTAGCCACAAAAACCCCCCTACAAGATATCGATGTTTATCGCAGCTGGGCTCTTAACCCCCAGACCACAGCATTCTAGCAGTAATAGCCAACGGCCAAGGGAGTGATCGTCGGGGTTGAGAAGAAGGAAGCGTGGTTGATGGATGGGAAGAGGTTGGATGGGTTGGTAGAGTTTGTTGTGATACTAGCCCACAGGTGTCTTGGGGGCGTGTGTTATGGATACCCTGGAGTTTGCTTGCGAGACGGCGTCCACGGCTCTTGGGCATGTCTCAGCTGGCCTGGAGGAGCTGCGAGTATGAGTGGGCGGATGTCGAGGTTGTATCCTCCGTTGCGAGGGAATAGGGAGGAGATGGTGAAGAGGGTAGGTTGTGAACGACTTGGGGTGCGTTGACTTGTGTTGGGTTAGCAGCCCTCGAGTAACTGGTGTGTAACCAAGTTTGCTTGTGGGCAGCTTGCTATGTGTTTCTGAAGGCCTTCTCTCTGGCTGGCAACACAAGCGTTATGGGTTGGTTGTGAGGTGAGAAGGGACATTGACTGGGGTGTTGGTTTGACTTGGTGGTATCGATGTTTGCTTTGTGATGGATTCGCGGCGCTGAGGTGAACATTGCCTATTTTCCAGAAGTCTGCACACTGATGTATAGCCGATATGCTTGTGTGTAGGTTCAGCTGTCTGGAGCGATTGAAGTTTAGCTAACGTAGGTTATGCTACCATAGAGGCACTAAAGTCGACCATAGCGTTATGAGGTCGGTAACGACATATCAACGCTGACTTCGAGATGGTCTAGCGAGTTTCCTAGGGAGGGTAGATCAGGTTTCGGAACACCCACATTTCAAAAATGAGAGGGCCCTAGCTATGTCAATTCTCGATCGCTTACCTCGTAATACCCTGGCCGGCTCCGCCTCATTTATTTGAGCTTGTTTGGTGAATCGAGGTCATTATTCAGGGGCGTGACGATTCTTTCCAGTGGTGTTTCTAGTCAATGGGACTACTATCTTGGAACGTCTTCTCCGTTCTTAAGCATATGAATGAGAGGTAAGGTGCTCGTTAATAATCGGCGTAGCAGCAAGACCGAATTGACCGTATGACGTAGGACATCATCATATTATCATCCAAGTGTTTGTCATATTTGCTTTAGCCTTGAGAAGTCTTAACATTCTAGCTTGTAGCCTGATCGACATTGTGAGGAAGGCTGCGCCGTTAACACTAGCATAACCCTATTTTACGACACAAAGCCTCGTCTAGAACTCGAATATTACGGCTTCAATTTGCCAAGCTGTATTCGTTCCAGCCTGGAGGTCTAAAGATGCTGGGTCCCGCCATTCGCCCTGGCTGCACGTCTCCTAGAAGTCATTCAAGGCCTAGGATTCTAACTGCACTACCCCATCTGCCGTCTGAGACTTGGACTCGTACAAGTTTATTATTCGGTACTGCGGTAAGTCTCACTGCACCCGTGGAGGCCGTTGGCTGGGAAAGGGATATAACTCGTGATGCATGCTGGCTGAGGTTCGCGCAGCGGTCCTGCTGGTATGTAAATATGCCAATCGGGACCATTTCATCTGAGCTCTGGTCAGTGAAATGTAGGAAAGTTCTTCGATATGTTTGGTTCAGTTCCATATCATGCTCGTTCCCACATTGCCCTGCTTACGATAAGACATGAACCTCCCTCCGGCGTCTCGAAAAGGCACAGTTTTCCTAACTAAAAGCATTTTCTTTTGAACTAGACGGTAAGCGACATCAGCGACATTAATGGCTATGGCAAAATGTCAGGCTCCATGGTATGCGACCAAACGATTGGTTGAGTGAAGGCGGCTGATGGGGGCGGAGCATGCTACGAGAGCGACATGTTTGTGGGAAAAGTTAATCTAAGTGGAAGAGGGAGGAGATGGGAAGAAAGGCTTGGAAGGAGACTCGAGAAGGATAATGACTATAAGAGACGAGAGTATTCCTCAGTGTTGTCAAAACGTTGAAGAGGATTTCTCTAATGACTGTGACTCTAGCACATAGTAAGCGCATGCTCAGCCCTGTGACGTCGTCAGATGATAGTTTCTCGACTTAAACAATCACGCCCGAATCCTTCTACATTTCAGTTCACATCTCATATGAGTTTGATAACCTCCTTTTATCCATAATGACTTCACAAGACTACTACAAGGGTGGGAAGAATTTCCCTCCACCACCTCCCTCAGACGCAACATTTGGATCGGCACCGCCGCCATATCAAGAGTATCTTCATCCTCCGCAAGAGCAAGTACATCCGCCACAGCCTCCCCCGCAGCATGATAGAGGGTATTATCCCCCACAATCAAACCAGGGACCATGTCAAAATACCCCAAACAACCAGTACAACCACGGTCATAACTATAGCCAGCCTCACTTGCCCAACTCTTATGCGCCGACTGTTCGTACCTCCCTTTCTGCCTTTTACCGAAACCTTTGGGGACGAGATCATTCTAATTTTGCACAGGGTCAGCCGTACCTTCAACAATACCCACCACCAAACAGCGGTTACCGTATCTCACCCAACCCTTACCCTCCGCCACAGTATTCCTATCCCCCACCGAACAGTGGCTATCGTCCATCTCGAGCACATTCTCAACAACCACCACCCCGTTCACATTCTCCACATCCTCATTCTCATCATCGTCATCGCAGACACAGTGAGCGCAGAGATACCAAGAACAACGAGACCAAACTTAGCTTCCTCGGTGCTGGCGCCGGCGGTCTTATTGGAGACCTTCTGCTTGGTCCAGGAGTTGGTACGCTCGGTGGGGCAATAATCGGCGCTTTGAGTGGGAAGAACGCTGCAAAGAAAAGGGACAGAGATTAAAACGCTGCAAGCTCAACGTTTTGCTCCGTCTTATGAAAGATCCACCGAACCAGAGGTACGAGTTCATAATAGTGATGATGAAGCGCAGAGTCGGAATATCCGCAGGCGGATTCCGCGAGCGACGCGAAGACGAATTTCTTTGAGCTGCGAAAGGTGGGCCATCTTCGGAGTGCAGAAGATTCTCTATCTCCGAGACGCGCGGTATACTAATGCCGTCGATGAACCTCTATGGTATCGTAATGGCCATCTTCCGCGCGCTTCAAGTAAACCATTGAGTTCGGTGGTGGGGGGTGAGCGGCCTCTCGCAATGACAAAGGCGGCATCTAAAACCTGTCAAGATTTTGTTCAGTGTGTATCTTGAACGCTACAGTCATATCAATATTCCTCTTCTTGATGTTGTTGTAGGCCGCATTTTACTATTAGTACAATAACACAGCAAGCAAATGGATTTCTTCTGAGTGAATATTGTGATCCATGTGGTACCATGCGCTCTGCCGGTGCCCTAGAATCTTTGATCTTGAGAAGGCTTCCTTCATATTATCACCTCGTAATTACAAAGCGTGTTGGTGAAGTCCATTGTAAAAAACCATAGGGGTTCGTGTGGCTCCGGAGTTTCTCAATATGCGTCCCAATTTCCATGATCGTAATTTGTGAAACCAAACCCGATTTCGAAACAGGAGCTTTTCTTCCCCCAAGCCAATCCGGTTGATGGTGCGTATGTGCTGGGGGTGTCGTTCCAGATGCATTGAAGAATTCAAGACTTATGATAGAGGGATGAACCACGGTCAATAGATCAGTTCAAAGCTCAAGACAGGGTCACATATAGCCAAAGCTATGCAAAGGGGTTTCTGAGAAGGTCTCTGAGAATCGAGTTTCCTGTCTGATACGTGCGGACGGGGTTAGTTTTATATGTCGAGGGTGAAAACATCAGATGTAACTTAAGTGTCGAGCATATGAAGCATGTGGCTGCTGAGCTGAACTTGGCACATTTACTTGCAAACTAACGAGGCTTGTCACCTAAAAGAAAACTAAGATTAAAACACTGGAGTAGTCAAGTGCTTAGAACATGAGATGCGTGAACACGAAAGAAGAGATGGAGGCTAAATTTTCACCAATTACCGTATTTTTGCTAGCGTTCTAGGCTAAGACTAGCGCGATCACATACTCAGCCTTTGCTCACCAGCCTAACTTTTTTCTCGACTTCATTCTTCCTGCCTACCCCAACCTGATCAGAAATTGTCACTCACTAACAGTAAAAGATAGTCGAGCGGCTATGACGTATGGTTAAACTTTGCAGAGAGCTCAGATTCATAGAGTTGGGCCTGAAACGAGGCTCACAGCAGCCGCACCGCTACTCATTGTTTTCTGCTTCATTGCTTAGACTACCCATCGTCCTGAGCAGCATATCGTGTTAATATTCCTCTCAAGAAATCTGACTGTCATTATTTCATCGTTCAAGATGACGAGCTTTGCAGCCTACAGGGCCTTAGCCAGAGTACAAATGCCCTCCCTCTACTGTTTTAAGAAATCAACTCATTAATGTTGTACATCACTTTTCGCTACACTTTGACGAGAAAACGTCTCAGCTTTTTGGCTGTGTGGGTCGTCACTTCTAGATTCTCACCATCTATCTTTCTCGAGACTCTGCGATCGCGGAGCTACTGGCTCTGTTCATTTTGCTATGCTTCTTTCTCGCTATCTCCTTCGTTCATCCAGTCTCTTTCTCTCTTTTTCCGGCGCAACCACCTCTAATTAGGAATGGGTCAACCCAAACTATCATTTGGCAACATAATTACCTGCTGCACGGAATCAGTGCAAATAATCTTTTCAAAAGGTGGGCTAGCTTTCTCGATAGAAAATTCGGTTCTTTGAAGGAGACAGACACGTTGGCTTGCAAAAACATTTCCCGTCAAGCTACACAGCTTGAAATGAGCTCGGGACCAACATGTAGACTACCACGAGCGTCATCATCCTGATGTTACATATCTGCATGGGTCACTGTTGTTATTGGGTACATTTCCTCAGTTCTCGGCAGCGTATAAGCCTAGGTTATGATAATCGAGCTTCCTGGTAAAAACCGCCGATTGGGGTGTGGCAAATTGTTTATGTGGAACTGAAGAAATTACAGTCTGTGAATCAACAGCTGCTATTGGTAGGGCAGACATCTTTTATTATTATACACGGTAAGCTCTTGAAAACTGGTCTGAAGAGTCCTTGACTGTCCGCGCCCTAATGTGTGACAATCCCGAATCGGGTTGTAGAGTGTCTGAGTATACTTAAATACAAGGAAGGCTCTGCTATATACATTACACACAGAAAGACTTCACACAACTGCAGGGCATGGTTTTGCTTTTTGTGCCCGTTGCTACTTAAAGCTAAGCCGTGATTCCTGGTTGAATCTTCTCGAGCTTCTCAATCAGTTCTGTCCAGACTCTCTTTTGCGTCTTTTCCCCGTCGGAGCCGGTGATCAGCTTAGATAGGTTCTCACTACGCAGAAGTCAGTACGTTCATTGTCATGCAGTCTCCTCGATGCAGATACTGACTTCTAAATCTTACCACCACTCATATAAGCCCCGTGCGATTCTGGTCCAGCCGTTATGGCAAGAACAAGTGTCCGGCCGTCTTCCTCAGCAGTCCATGCCAATGCAGTCCTCATCATCTTCATGGCGATCTTTGTGGAGCCGGTAGCGCTTCGCGTCAAATCTGTATAGCAAAGACCTGAATCGAGAGTGTTGATTATCACGAAGGGCTTCCCGTTAACAGTTTTCTTGGCCATTTCGCGAACTACGAGAAGCCGTAGAAGCTTCGATACTTGATAGCTGTGGTTGATAAAGCTTAGCATCACCCTGCTGGAAATTGGAAGAGGGGCATTACCGGTCGGACATTACAGCTGTCTTCTGGTCGTTGAGGGTTGCCAGCGAGTTGAGGGTCTTCCGCTCGGGAAACTTGGTATAGGCATACACTCCGGAGCTAACAACGCTGATGACTGGTACAGAATCTGCACTCTTCGAGACCGACGCGTGGAGTACAGGTAGTAGAAGTAGAATGAGTAATGTGGTACTGACCACATTTACAGTACTCTGAATTTCGTTGTCCTCGAGGATTTCAAATCGCTCTGTAGCAATCTCCGCATTCAGTACCACAGCATCAACTCGTTCCAGCTTTGCGACGTTGTGAGCAAATTCCTTGCACGACGCATAGCTGGCGTAATCGACCTCCCAGACCTCGATGACTCCAGCTGCACCCTCTGTTAGCTCCTCAATCTCTGCTTTGACAGCTTTGCCTTTGGCAATCGAGCGCACAGCGATGATAATTCTGCTGGCCTTTAGACGAACAAAGTGCTTGACGGCTTCCTTTCCGAGACCAAACGTTCGCGCCGGTAACAATGACTGTTTTCCCTGAAAAGTTGGCTGTGGGGTAAGAAGGCCTACTGAAAAGCTGGCCACCGACATCGTCGAGCAGCGTCATATTCGGGTCGTATCGATCAACAGATATAACCTATTCTGAATGATACTCAAAGCAGAAGCCAAAGGAAGAATGAGAAGTTGTGCAGGCTGAAAAGAACGCAGAGCGATGAGGTATAAAGTAAATAGCCAAAGCGCAGCTACCGCAAAGGTTAATCCCTCTGCTATGGGAATACACATTGTTGAGGAAGAAATTCCATCGATATTAAACATAAGAAAGCGTTGTTACGGCCTCCAATTCCGCCGAGTCCGATTGCTTAAGGGATCAATATCATGAGATACGAAGACCGTCTTGCGCTCAACTAAGCAGAGGTACATGCTGAAAGGATTAGGATCATACGGAGGGGGTTACCGATCTCTGAACTTGAACGAATTGGGTTCATTGATTAATTGAAAGAGGCGTGAGATTCGGCCGCAAGCATTTTTCGATATAGTCCAAGAGTTATGCTTAATAGACTCGAAGATGTTGCTATCGACCTCGCTGTTGCCTGACTGATATCTCCGGAGCCATATACGTAGCGTCCTCGTTAATCAGGGTCTGAGTGTCTAGCAACAGTCTTGTGATATATCATCATACCTTATATGCAGAAAGAAGAGTACTGCTCAGGCATGAGTGCGAGAAAGCCTTGCTACTGCGTACGTGACGACGATATCGAACAACACAGGCTGGGAGATCATAGAAGTATCTTCCCTGGCTCGGCTTGGTCGGCGACACGGCGTCGAAAAGACCACTTTGAAACTTTCTATTACCTTTATACTGCACCACAAGAAAGGTTGCTGGTTCTATAATCATTGCTTTGATGTCGAAGGTTCATCGTCTCCTGTGCCATTGGCCACCAAGAATTGCGCTATCGTCTCTTCCCCCTCTGCCGTGCCAGTGCTAGTGGTGTCCTCTCTTGAATATCCTTTGAATTGGTGTCCGCACCCTCATCAAGAAGTAGCCTGACTACCCCTTCGTGTCCTCCAACAATAGCCTTATGAAGCGCTGTCCCCATTTCCGCTGTCTCACGCTCGTCTATTTTATCTTCCACGCCGATCTCATTGATATCTGCACCCTTCTTGAGCAGGAATCGGATCATATCTACCTGCCCTTCTTCTGCTGCGAGCACGATTGCGCCCGAGTCCTTTAGCTGTGCACCGTGTTGGAGAAGGAGTTCGATAACCTCGATATGGCCTGACTCTGCAGCTGCTGCGAGGACGGACTTGAAATAATCAACTCTGTTCATATTGGGGTTTGCGCCATTTCTGAGACAAAGTTGCACCCTGACTCAAGCTCTCCCTTCCTAGCCACGTTTCCTAGAATATCGCCATACCATCGTATTAAGTAGTCTGGATCTACCGCCTTGGAGGCGAGAAGAACTTTATATGCTCGGCCGATGAGCACACAGAGTATGACAGTATCCGAGACAGGGCCGCCCTTCGAAAGGCAGTACTCGACAATGTTGACATGGTCTTCACTGGCTGCTACGGCCATCATCATCGAGAAATTGCTGCTGGGGATTGAAGAGCTCAACTTAATAGCAGACGACAAATCTCCACTCTTACAGGCTTCGTAAAGCTCGTCGCCAAGCTCATTACTGAATTTCGCGGCCATTCTTGCTGTTAATTATAGCGCCGGTGATATGTGAGAACAGAATGAAAAACAGGATTGCGAGTTCATCCTGAGTCCACAAATTTCTTTTTCAAAGACTGTTAGTAAGAAGTGATCGAGGTAACGAGAAGAACCAGTCACGAGTTAAATTGGTAGAGCAGGCAATTGGATTTTGGCAGTGAGACACACCACAGCCAAGAATCGATGAGATGATGAGGAACTTTGAGCTGGTCCAATGAAACCTCGCTACATCACTGCATGTGGTATCCAAACATGTTGTGAAACTATGTTTAGAGAAGAATGGAAGGACAGTTGAGGGACTGCAGGAATGCAACTACCTGTCTCGCTCTTCACTGCGGCTGAGTCAGAGTCTAATAATTCATCATGAGATCAAAGCAAGCTCACTGAAGCTTATCATCTGCATCCTGAAGAAGCTTTAGGGGATTTCGTATTGCCAAATGTCTTTTGAAGAGCCACGAATTAGATGTATATCATTATATTTCCTACGCTAGCTGGCAATTCCATTAAGATGATCGGTACAAACGCCTGATCTCTTTCGGCTGTCATAGCATCAAGGTGGATTGAGGCGTAGCAAAGCGACATCCTACAATGTTTCGAAAGTGCATTTTCGCAGCGAGGTTCGAAGCATGCAGCTTAGCCGTATCGAATATTCATCATGTGGTCATCGTGGCGAAGCAATAAAATTTTCAAGGTAGATACTCGTTCAAGGCTACGGACTAAATGTAGCATTTCAATATCACATAGTGGAAAGACTCCGAGCCATTAATCTTCTTGCTCCGTATTGTCCGGCATTACAGCCATATCGGTTGCCTCTTATCCAACAGGAAATGTCTACCGTTCTCTAGAATGCACGTAACATAAAGAGAATCCAATCAACTTTCAGTAGTGCTTGAATGGCTTGAGATACCAATGTTTCTGACAACACTGGGGTCTTGTGGTGAGCTTTAAGATACATTTAGATTAATGAATAGAACCACTTTTGCTGAATTACTTACTGCATCATGACACCGATCTGTAATATGCGAATTGGGATCGTTTGCCATTCATCTCAGTTGGGATTTGGCCTTTAGGGTTGGAAACCCCTCTTCCGGTAGGGCTGTAGCAGGTGTGTTTAGCGAACTCCCATCTGCAGAGGTTTTCTATTTAGCAACAATAACATCAAATGCCCCTTCCAAGTCAATGCTTCAAGTGTAACGTGATTTTGTGTTGAGTTGTGTATTGGTGGGGGAGATGTTTTGCTGGTTGTTTCAATAGGGTTTACGACATTCGGTCGCTCGTCGTCTTGAATAGCGTCATTTTTCACCTTGACGTTTCATTCCATCTCCTCAGCCAGGACTTTTACCTCCACTCAAGATCTCTGAGACCTAACTTTCTAAAGCTTTCTTTGTCTCAGGTTTGGATCGTTGATCCTTATTTCACAGGGTTTCAAACCCTTATGCTCTTGTAAGCGCTTGTGCAACCCTAAATCATTTTCTGATTGGCCACTGCATTTCTCCGCCTCATCGATTTGCCATACAGTTCTGATTATATTCGGATAGCCTAGATCGAGCCGCCCCGCCCTTCCTGCTACGTACTAGTAATATCGTTCCCTCAATAATATATTCCTGGTGCGTGCTGTCGTGACTCTTAAATGCTTCCTCCAACTTAGTCCGAATACAAATCCATATCTACTCTTCCAAATTCAACAGAAGTTATCATCTCACTCGAACTTCGACTATACTTATATATAGCAAATTGACGCTCTCGCTCACGAGCGCGTTCTTTGTGGTTTCTTAGCTTTTTGCATTATAAATACCCGATCATGGTAAGTTTGCAGTGACTAGAGTGTAATGCTGTATGAGCGCAGCACGTAGCTTGTTCTCGACTAACGATACACAGACGTCAGAATTCAAGGTCAAAAGTGTCAATAACGCTGGCTTTACCGTGTTGTACGAGCCAGAGAATTCACTGGAGCCAGTTACGGAGTAAGTGGACCTTCTCTCGAACGAATGTGATTTCCTGATAACCTATCAAAGCATCGTATTCGTGCACGGCCTGCAAGGCCATCCACGAAATACTTGGACATGGGACTCAGCTTCTGGTCGGCCAGTGAACTCAACATCTATCGAAAGTACCCCGAAAAGACGTCGATTAAACTTTTGGCCAAAAAAGGACAGAAAAGAGAGTAGTGTTATGGATTCTACCAAGCAGACTGAGCGAAGGATTCTCTACTGGCCTTATCATCTTCTCCCTGAGGACTATCCTCGTTCACGTATCCTTACCTGGGGCTACAATTCGGTTGTGTCGAACTTCTTCCATGGGTCAGCGAACAAAAACCACATGTTCGCGCATTCGCGTGATTTACTCATAGATCTGAAGGGAAAGCGCCACACCTGCGTAAGGAAGTTCCCATCTGTCCGAATTCCTTCCTACATACACTGACCTATGATTTTGTGACATTAGCAAGATCGTCCGTTGGTTTTTGTGGTACATAGTCTCGGAGGTAAGTTTGTGAGTCGCCTTTTCAGATACATATTACTAAGTTTCACGGAAAAGGCATCATAGTGAAGCAAGTGAGTTTTATTCAAAGATATACCAAGTGACTAAAGCGCAATTGACTCAAGGAGTGCAGATGCTTTTACTATCTAGTGATAGCGACAGGAAAATAGATAAAACGTTGTACAAGTCCACGAGAGCCATAATATTCTTTGGAACTCCGCACCGAGGAAGTGAATTCTCTGATCTAGGAGAGACTTTGAGAAGAATTGCGAGTGCTGTGGGATTCGATACAGCCAAGCAGAACATCCGCACCTTGGAAATTGATAGCGGCATTTTAGAAGAGTGCCACAGACGTTTTCAGCAGCTTCAGGCTCGTCAAAATATTGCAATACATACATTTCAAGAAACGCAGGGTGTAACAGGGATTTCATACTTGAGTCTTAACCACAAGGTTAATCTATCCAACTCTGGAACAGGGGTTCGTGCAACAGCTGATATTCTAGGCTTCAAGATTGCACCTAATTTTTCGTCCTCTTTTACAGGGACAGAAAGCATATGCTCCATAGGCGCCAACCACATGACCATGTGCAAGTTCTCGAGTAAAGAAGATGTTGGCTATATAAGATTTACTTACGCACTCAACGACAGTCTATCGCGGTTCGATAGTACATCTCTTGGAAAGAGAATAGCCATCGAGCAGGACAAGACTGAAGCACGTTAGTAAACAGCTTATATTTAATTGAAAAGTACTAATCATTGAATCATCGACAGTGGACAAGATTATTACACCTTTAGACATTGGGGCGGACTATAACCTTCTGAGTACTGTTCAAACCCTTCTGGAGAACAGTGCGAAAGTCGATGAGCCAGACGGATGTGGACGCACTGCGTTGCACTATGCTGCTGATCCGCAGCATGGTAATGGGGCAATAAGCAACGAAGTATGTGTGCGGTAGTCCTGTCAGTGGACTCCAACTATGGTGTTGCACTACTGGTAGCAATGCGCTTCTCTACAGTATGGAGATTCTTTTCGAAGTTGGAGCGGATATTGTTGTGCTGAAATGGGCATCGTTTGCCGAGCTGCAATCCGATTTGAAGTGCCAAATAGGGACTGGCACCTAAATTCAGTTAGGAGACCCTGGAAAGGAGCGAAAATCGATGGGTCGGAACCAAGGTTGAGTACTGCACTACAATCAGCAGTCAAAAGAGGGAATGAAGGCCTCCTTCGATTACTGCTTAGCGAAGGTGCGGATTTTGACGTCCCAGGAGGACAATCTACAGGCACCGCTCAGTTATGAGTAGCTCTATTTACTAACGAGAACTCGTTCCGGTTAGTGCTTGAAGCTGGTGCGGACATCGCACAAGGCCGCTGTAACAAGCTCGAGGACGTAAAAGACTCGAAAACAGATAGCCAAGCGAAAGTGCAGCTATTGCTCAAGTTCAAATACGGCACAAAAATGGCCTATTCAGAGTGGCATCACGCTGGAGAATATAGCTAAACATAGAAGCGAAACTATGTTACGATCACTACTCAATGCTGGTACGGGCTCGCTCCGCAAGACAAAGGATACGGCACGTTACTGAAGCTGGCAAAGAAATCATCAATTGACAACCAGGCAAAAGCGAAGCTATTCCTTAAATAATACAAGTACGGCAAAGAATGGGTTGCGTATTATAGATCTACTGAGTATGATAAGTATCAGACGGAATTGCGTCGACTGATTTTTCAAATTATATCTGAGCTGTTCTGATGAGATTGAAAGCCTCGATCTTGATATAGAGCTAGAACAGCTTAAAGAAGCAGGACTACTTCGGGAATCGGAGATAGTGGAGAGATTTCAAACCCTAAGCTGGAGCCCCCAGGCTTAGCAGACCAGTTGGTGCAAGAGGAAAAAGAGAACGATAGACATCAACAGGAGGACGAGGACTTCAGCCGAGCGAGACCTTTCACAAGTTGAACATATTCCAGCTGAGGTGGAGCAAAATCAGGATTCAGCTATTGGGCCTCACCTCAGGCGCACACACACACATATACGCGCAAACTTCTTATAGATAATCGCTACAGTAATCAGACCAGCCTAGCAAATCCTACAGACCCCCCTAGCCCTAAATTGGCCGCGGAGGTAGCCTTGGGGCGCAGAACAAGAAAAAAAGGAGCGGATGGGAGGGAGCATAACTTAGTTAGCAATGCTCTGTTTCAAATCCTTCGGTATGCAGATCCAACACCTGAGGGGGCCCCAAGATGTAGGCTATGAATGGAGGGTTCTCGGGGTCTTGGCGGTGCCGACCTTTGGGGCTTCATCTAGAAAGATATTAGAAATCTCATCGTTTAGATGTTGTCAATCAGTTAACTATAATCGTCTGTCCTCCGCAACAAGTCCAAAAACCCCATTCAAGAAATACATGTCTAAGCACAAACCCTACAGGAGCACTAGTCCTTAAAGCAACCTTACCCTGGTATTCGAGGTATCTACTGGCATTTCACATTCTCCTTCAAACCCCAGCAACTAGCCTTTCTAACCTGATACAGGAAACCCTCGACGCATGCAGTACCTCATCATCCATCTCTCAGAAGCCCCATCGATTAACTTATACCAAAACCATATCATCAATCCCTTCAAATTCAAGAAAAAACGAACTCATCTTCTCAAACGGAGATACATATAAACGCAAAACCTATCTGCCTCGTCAATTCCCTAGTCTATCCAAAAAATGTTAATACCCAGAGAAGAAATTTAGACAGATATGATAGAACCAACAACGCAGCTAGAATATTT
>JAABUO010006649.1_pt1 | contig 13256 bp, 17 predicted proteins | sample 5559291 | NCBI WGS metagenome assembly JAABUO01 (sample SAMN10711878, study PRJNA513372) | rock metagenome | isolation source: Antarctica rocks | place: Antarctica: Victoria Land, Finger Mt sud | reverse complement strand
AACAAGAGGACACACAAACGTGCATACCCCTGCACACCGTGGCAAGCCTAACTCAACACTGCACTGCCCAAAGAAAGGGATCTTCAAGTCACCATGAGTTCAGCCAGAAAGCAGACTGAGAACAGCTCAACAAATCAGCCTAACACATGCAAACGGCCAGCCCAAGAAAGTCAGCAGTGAACCGCACAGACATACACCTGTGCAAACTTCAGATTCAAAAGGCAAACAGTCTTATAACACCTAATCCCAAGCCAGCCGCGCAGGTTGAGAGTGTCTCCAGCTGTGTGGGGTCCATCAACGACCGGTACGTCGGAGGAGCATGGTGGAGTGCTCTTGCAAAGCCTGCTGCTGTGCTCTTTTCAGTCCCTGTGTGTTGTATGCATTTGTAAACGTACGGTCTGTACTTACGGCAGTCTTGAACAGACGGCGAGCTTGCAGCCCTTTTTTTCGGCCCGCAGGGCCGTTCCTTGTCTAGGCCATTGTTTGGGCTCAAATCAGGTTCGTTTGGTACCTTCATCAGCTCACGGAGGGTAGACAACTCCCCTGTAACCCAAAAAAGAAAAGAAAAAGAAAGTGTGTGGTACCAGCGGTGGCCCATCAGCAAGTACAATATGAGACACAAGAAAAGCAAAATGCACTTCGCCAAAGTCGGCCCTTTTTTTTTGTGGTGTATGGGGGTTACAGGGGAATTTTCCACCCTCCGTCAGCTGATGAAGGTACCGAGCCTACAGCTGTGCATACGTGTGGGTCATTGTAAATGACCTAAGCTGTATTGTTCTGCTAGCATTTTAGTACAATATCTCACATAATGAGCCTAGGCTCTGCATGCATAAAAAGGCCTTTAGAGGGAGCCAAGGTAATTGCTACACTCTCGCTTTCCTGAACGCCTTTGGGTCCTCCCATCTGCAATCATGTCAAGGCCATTAGTGCTTAGAACATGACATGTATTTTGAGGTGGTTTGTCTAATGTGCATGCGTCTAGTCACAATATCTTTGTTGATGGTCTTGTGAGCACTTTGTTGTCCAGCAACTAGGTATGCAACAGTGTTGTGTGCCGTATTTGTACCCAAACAGCAAGTTGCATTGTGATGCGTACACTCGATAAGACCTCCACACTGGTGAAAGGTCATCAGCAGGTCAGGTGTGAAACATGCAATTTGAAGAGCGACTGATATCCAGCATCACAGCCAGTACCTGATCAGCCAATCTGAAGTGATAGTGCGCCAGCAAAGTTGCCAATGTGCCTGTGACATTCATATTTGCGAGGGTCTGTCCTACACATGAGCGTGGCCCTTCTGAAAAAGGAAACCAGCGCTTTGGTTGGTTCAAGGGCTCTTTTACTTCTGCAGCTGCCTGGGTCTGCTTTCCCACATCCACCCATGAGTCATCAACTGACTGTTCTGAGTCTGATCTAAGCTTATGTGAGCTGTCACCTGCTGTGCTATGGGGCTTGGCTTGACAGGAATGAGGTACATGTGGTGACACCCTGTCAGATGTGATCCTCAGATAAAGATAGTCTGGATCAAACCATCGTTCCTGTTGTAACAAATGAAGGCGCCTCAGCGTGAGAGTGTCTTGAATACAAACATGAATTGCTGATATGTCATGAAGTGGTAGTCATCTTTTCCCAGGGCTTCAAGACCCAGCTTGAACTGCCTAACAGAGTCCACAGCAGCTGGCAATAAAACAAGCACTAGCAGCCACTAGACCAGCACAACAAACACACTCGCTGTAACTTGCTTCCCCTGCTTATGTGCTGTACAGAGCTACCTCATGCAAGATGCTGTCATCCAGTAAGGGCCAAACAACAAATGCCAGCAGCAGCAGACATGTGCAGGCCAATAATATAACGCAAGTGCATCTTCAACAACATGACTGTAAGCAAATGTTGCGCGACTTGAGCACAATACTGTGGTCCCTGCAGCACAGCTTCATGGCAGTGCCAACAATGACTGATTGAGGCAATGTCAGGAGGGCATAGCAATCACAGCAGATTGCATGAACAGTGGCAGGTTACAGTGCTTACAGGCTTGAAGGCAGCAGGATCATCATGAATGGAGGGCAGGTTCTGCATGGTGTACAGGCTGATCCAGAAGATGGTGCCCTTGGGGATGAAGTAGCCCCCAACCTGCATATCCCGGTGGGCCAGCCGGTCTGTGCTGGGGCCTGCTGGGTACATGCGCAATGTTTCCTGCATTCCCAAAACTGACATTCAAAATGTGAATGTCAAGCTGCTGTTGGTGATAAGATCACATATATGGCTATATAGCACGCTGCTGAACAGCTGGCATGCAGGTGGACAATGGTATTGAACCACAAAGATTGCTGCAGATAAATTGGTGTATAAGCCAATGCTGTGACAACAAAGTAATGTCACCGCACATCTGTGGCACTGCAGTCATACACCATCACAGAACTGCAGGAGATAAGGCTCTAAATCAGTTGAAATGCTGAAAAAGAAGGAAACCATGATGCCATGACAGGTGTCTGTATGCAACAGTGGACCAGGGGCTCTGCAAGCTCAAAGCATTGATGCATGTGTACAGAATCCTGCAAGCCCGAAAATCTGTGAGCATCTTGCAACACAGCAGGTGTGCTTAGATTCAATTGAGTAGCAACATTCATATTGCTCGCATGTAGTTGCTCAGTAAGGCTAAAAGTTGTCAAGAAGTCTCCCTGCAGCTCATGAGATGCAGATACGAGTCAGCAATGTGATCGGCTGCCATCAACAGCAGGCCTGCAATATCAGTCTGCAATCATGCTTCAAGAAACACAGCTTGCAAGCCATGCAATGAGCTGCAGCATTGTGCAGTACCTTGATGACAGCATTGAGGTAGGTGAGGCGGCCCAGGTCCTCATACTGGATGTCGCGAAGGGTGCCGTCCTTGGCAGGCATGAGCTGGTGGTCTGCCAGCTCCTGCAGGATGCGCTCCTCCACCTCTGGATGCTGACTGATCAAGTACCTATGTACATGATGCCTCCATGCTTAGCAGATGTGTAAGGTCACACAGTGTCACAGGTGACACAATTTTGCCTGTAGAGTGCCTCTTGTGGCTACATGCAAAAGTTGTCTTATGTGAGTGCAGTCAAGCCCCAGGCAACACTGGTTAAACAGCTCCAACATTCCTGCCGCAACACTCACACAGCTGCACCATTGTCTCTTGACTGAAAACCTCTTTGATGTACTGATTGCAGGAGATCCCTTCATGGTATCAAGCATGTTGACATGGCAAGACAAGCAGTAAAAGCATATCAAGCAAACAAATCTGCTGCAAACTCACAATGCCCAAGCCTCAGTGTGGCCAGAGGTTTCAAAGCCTGCCAGGAACATAGTGCCGATCTCTGGCATGAGCGCATCATCACTCATCAGCTGCCCAGTCTGAGGATCCTTCAAGCGCAGCAGCTGCCCAGCTATCGTGTTTCCCAGGGTCTCTGGATCTACCTTTCTGAGCTTAGTCAGCAGATCACGTATGATCACGTGGACAGCTTTCAAATCTTGCTCTCCCTTGCGTGCAGCCTGTCATGGCAACAAACATAAAAATCACTTCAAGAGCAGTGCCAGTCAGAAAGTGTGTCAGGGCTTGCTGGAAGGAGCACAAGTTGACACTGCCTCCAGCGATTGTGAATGCAAAGAGCTAGCCATTTGGCAAACAGCCATCAGACACATGAGTGTGACCATGTGACAGCTTGCCACATGACAACAGAAATCCCTGAGTCACAAATGCATGCAGTCCATCAAAGAGTTGTTGATAGCAGTTCATTAAGATGTCGTACTGGTAAGAGATACTTCCACAACTCAGCACGGTAGGGCTGCCCCCAGCGCTGCTCGATTTCCTGCATTCCAGCTCTGACAGTGGCAATGGTGCCAGAAGATGCATCATGCCCGCTCTCTTTAGTTGCTCCCATGTCTGTGTCAAACCCCACAATGCCTGCGTGCACACAATATGATTGCTGGCAGGCAGATGCATTGCAAGTCTTCACATAGACAATGCATTGCAACAAATGCACAAAGTTGAGCTGGCAGACAGTATCTGGTGTGGTGATGAGAACAGCAAGTTCAAGGAGGTGTTTTGCAGCTGCAGCAAATTGCTGATGGCAGTTTGCACAACTTGGCTCACCAATGATGTCCCAGGACAGCTGGGCACACAGCAGGTCCATGTCTACAGGAAGGTCTGGCCCATGCAGCCTCACCTTCTCAACTAGACGCTGAGCCACAGTGCGTAGCTTTGGAAAGGATGCCCTGTGCAAAGACATGAACTTTATAGCTGCATCTTGGCTGGGAAAGCAAAAGGAATGGGTGCTGCTGTCTGAGCAACAGTTGCAGAGGCACTAACTGTGCAGATTTTCCTGTGTTTTGGTCTCAGCATCACACCTCAAAGTCTGTGGGCTGAGAGCAGAAGCAACTGCCTTACGCACCGCCCGCCACCGAGGAGTCATTTGACTCGTCAACAAGCCACTGTGACCTTTGTCATCAAACAACTGCACAGATCCCCACACGTCGTGGTATCTAAGCAATCTTAAGCTGAACGGTCTGCATGAAGATATGTGACTTACTGCATTCATAGTCGCGTATGCTCTTGTGCTCTTGTCCATAGACTTGTCCTTCAACATCTCGCAAGCTATTACTGGGTCTGCAATGAGAACCACCTGCAGGGAGAAGGGACGATAACAGTGAGTCATGTCTGACACTGCGCATGAAAGCCTTGACAAAGAAGGACAGGTATGCAGCATATGTGTGCAACCTACATGTTTATCCAAAAAACGCAGTCTACAGACACCACCATACTTTTCGGACCACCTCGTGGCTGTGCGATGGTACTGGTTGTCCGACAAGTCTGAAAGATTTCCAAGCACAGCGTTTAGCCGTCCTGGCGCTGCAGGTGGCCCTGGTATCGGCGACAGTTGCAGGCTCTGCAAGTACACTTGGTAAATGTGCCAAATCAACCAGCTGGAAACGACCGTCACTAATGCCGCAATGACAACGGCAAATACCATGGGTACGTAAATACGGCACTTTTGTCCAGGTCTGGCTACAAGCGTGTATGTGGTTCTGTGCGACGTTGTTGTTTACAATATTGGTTTCGGAGCAGGCACCAAACCGCGACTCTGACCGGGACCATTGCGTCCCTGTGCTGCTGTGAGGTTCGTGGCTGATATTGCTGAGCCCTTTCTGTGCTTGTTCACCGTACACGAGACGCCAGTTACATCGCAAGAAATCGTAGTATGACCCTAGGCTCGGCCTGCCCCAACAAAGCCGCCTTGACGTTAGGCAAACGGACGATCTCACCCAGGCTACACGCACGCTTTCGCAGTGGAAGGTCGGTGCACGGTGCCCGGGCACCATGCGTGAATGTTGCCAAACCTCAAGCGGAGCCATCTACAAATGCTCGTCGAGCGGCTGTTTCGCCTGCACAGTCTAGTCAGCAGTCGAAGCAGACAAAGCGCAAAGAGGGTAATCTCAGTTCACGAAGCCCTGCCCGCACTTGCTGTCAGACCGAAGCATTAAACAAGCCTCATGAGCAGTTTGATCACAGGTGTCCTCGAAGCTAAGCGAGCTTTGCAATTTGCTACAGCTGGTACCTTCAGGGGTGGTTTGATCACTCCTACGCAGCGAGCAGTTGTAGAAGAAGCTATTGTAAGGTTCATGGTCATTGTTGGCACTGCCTTAGTATGCCGTCCCATTGAAATCACAATGCTGTGCCTTTTCACATAGATTGATCTGGAGGCATTCGGTAGAGAAGTCGATTTTCAACAGCTTCAAGGCCTCTGGAGGCTTATATACACAACAGCTCTTGATGTGGTATGCACTTTCTCCTGGAGCAGGTGTAATAATCCTGACATGACTGCCACAGCCTGCACATTATGTTGTGCCACACATCTTCCTGCTGCTTCAAGAGGCACTTTGTCGTTTGTGAGAAGGCACAGCGTTGTTCCTATGCTGCCAAGCAAGCTCTGCTTGTCCTTGTAGGCACCCTTGGTCAGGCCTGCTGACACACTCTCACCAGTCAGGATAGGCAATGTTTATCAGAGATTTGGCTCTTTGGAGTCTGGCCTGTGCCAGAACATTATCAAAGCCAGTGTCCCTTTTCTGCTAGAAGAAGGCATGTCCACGTATGCCACTGATCATATTGTCTCTGCCTCGCTGTGAAAATGAGATAATTTCTGCCCCATCGGCAGTGCAATGGAATTACATCATCTATTTGCACATCTGCACAGCCCAATGCACATCAAGGTTCTAATACACTCCTCACATAGCGTGTACTATGCACAGTCTGCAATGTCATCATACCCCCTTAAAAGGCCTGCTCTGTGGCTTTACCATCATAGCATGATGCACAATTCCATTGCAGGTGATGGAGTTACATTTTGTGTTGGGGTGAAGTATGAAGCTTCTAGCTCTCGTAGAATCTCATTGCGCTTTCAAGAAGCTGGCTTCAGTGATGTACGCATCACGTCTCTTACAGAAGCTCTGATTGCACCTGCCATCCTTCCACGGGGCTGGATTCAACAGCAGATATTGCTAGCCATCAAAGAGGTCAGATGCTGTCAACATTTTGCTGCCATGCTAATTTCACATATCTGTCAGCTGCTTTCTGAGCTGGTTATTCAGGTGCTTCATGCCCCTTGCTATATCTTTGCCACAGGTGGCAGACACAAACTTTAGTTGTTCTGCGCCCATTGCTGCAGGCCAATCTCAAAGTCCCCTTGCCCTTTGCAAGCAGGCAAGGGCGGTCAGGAGTTGGTGAATACCTACTTTCTTTCTTGGATGAAAACATGCTTGTCGGCCGGGCACAGAACGGCACTTTTGTGTTTATACGGGAACATTGACTATCTTGCGCATGCCCAGCACCGCAGTTCTCCCTGGCACAGTAGTGACAGGTGGATCTTGATCTACAGCAAATGCGCCTGTGACAGAACTGCACCATATTCTCCCAGGCCAGTATGCAACACACACATCATGAAGTTCTCCATGCTATGTTCGTGACACTATCAATTTAGTTCTGAATTGTGTAGTTCTGCAGAAGGCTATAGGATGCAAAGGTCTCTTTGCCACTGCCTGATAGGGCCGTCACATTGACAACCCTTTTTTCTTGGTTGTGAATCTGAGGACAGCTTCCCATAGAATACCCTTGCCAGGCGTGAAACAAGGGCTGCCACGCTCAATCTAGTCTGTGCAGCACCGTGCATGTCTGTGACACAGTCAAAGTCATGTACGCATCGGCCAGTGATTAACATATAACACATGGACTTCACAGTTTCAGTTGCAGCATTACTTGAACTATGCATCTTTGTTACATCACAGTGTGTAGACATCCACCCAGTTTCGCTTCATTTGGTATCCAGCGTTATAATATACTGTGCACTAACTGGGGGCATACAGAAAGGTCTAGCTACACCTGATATTTATACACACTGCTAATGGTTACTTCTGTGCATGTCCAGCTGCAGACCTATATATGTTTTAAATTAGTGGCAACTAGCCCTACAGTGCACAAGCACAAAGTCTACACTTGCCTACAGGTAGTAATCCATGTCGCAATGGGCAACATACATGGTACAGAAAGGAGAGGGCGTTCTCAGCCCTTAATGTTGTACACTCATTGAAAGCCTGTGTCACACATATCTCACGTTGACCTAGTCAATAGACCTACAAGTCAGTTGAAGGACCCAATAGGGTCCTGAATCACATTCTCAGATCTCTACGTCAGCTGAGTTACTCATACAGTCAAGTGGCATACAAGCTGCGCTAAAAGCAACAACAAAATGGTAGTAGTGTACATCAAACCTGACGCCCAATTGGGCACCATATCACAGCTTAGGCAGTGCCAGCAAGCATGGCTTCAGTTGGTTGCTTACTGAAGAACTGTGTTATTGGGTTGTTACACTTCATTCGCCGCCATAGCTCAGTTCTGAGCATTGCGGTCTCTTTTCCAACTCCGCCCAGCATGTCACTGTTCTCCTTGGCTCGCCGTAGCAGATAGGCGATTGTCTCTTCCACTGGACCATAAGGCACTGCCTTGTAAGCTTGGTAGCCATTTCCTCCCAAAGTGTATGTGAGGTGGTCGGCCATGCCAAGCAGCTGCCCAAAGTGGACACCGCTGTTGGTGGGGTGCATGTCCAGGTCATGCATGAGAGCTACTGCTGCCTCCACTGAGGCTTGGTTATGGCTGGCCACCATCATTTCAAACTTGTCGTCTTTGCAGCTCCTCATCATTTCACCAACGCACCTACGAGGTTTCAAAACGAATGTCATGACCCAGGGCAAGCCTTCCGCCTTGCACAGCTGCTCACTCACTTCAGCTTTTTATGGGCTGATGCAAAGCAGCACTGACACTTCCTCATCAAGGAGGATGACATACTATAGCTTATGCACAATCAATGTCATAGCTATCTGTTATAGACAGCCTTGTGACACAGCCAATAATCAGAGCAAGCTACCCAGAATAGGAGCATTGTGCAAATGATATTTGCCTCTCAACCATACTGAGCTGCTAACCTGTTGTAGTTGAGGTGAGTGTCTTCAAGACTGTCCTGAATGGGGCTGGGGTACCCCATCTCTGCAGCCCTGTCCCTTTCAAGGTGCATGTAGGCCCCCCTGACTACCTTGGCAGCCAGCAGGAAGCCCTTCTGCTTGGTCAGCTGGATGTCTGCTGCCAGCCTCTGGTGTGAGTCCTTCAGATAGCACTGGTAGGTGTTGAACACTACTGGAGTCTGCTTGTTGTACTTGGCCTGGAGGTGGATAGCCACTGCATCAATGGCAGGCTGCATGTAGGAGTGCTCTGCATCAATTAGCAGCCTGACATTGCCCTGCACAGCAGCCCATTTGCATTACACCTTGTGAACATGTTTGCAGTCGCCTCACAGATGACACAGGCTGTAACAATCGCACATTGCAAAGCATGGGTCTCAGGCTGAAGCCAAGCAAAGGACCACACATGGCAGCTGTATGGTGTCACTGCTGATTGCCAAGTGTGCACGTGCCTCGTTGGGCAGGTCAACATCAGAACAACATGTACCTTGGATGCTGCAGCCTCTGCAATGCTCTCCATGCGATGCACCATGTTGTCAAACAGCTGCAGGTGGTGAGGACTCAGTACTTCTGCCAGGCAGGCTCGTAGGTCATCCACATGGTGCCCAGTGATTCGGCTGACAGAGGTGAAGTGGGCTGATACTTGTTTCATCATGTCACAGTTGCCTAGGCACGTCACCTGCAGCATTGATACATCTTTTGATTGCATTGGTGAGACAATCAGCCACACCCTTTCAAAGTACTGTATGTTGTGAGTAGCATGCCTCAACAACTGTAGGTTTAGTGAGATTCACAAGTCCCATCACATGACAACTATCAGTCAGAGCATCAGAATGGCTGATCATGCTCCGCTTTTTGCAACTGCATTGCAGCAGGTTTGCAGCTGTGTCCAGCAGCGCATCATTGCAAGCACTGCCAGACAATTTACTGCAGCTTTTTTGTGCAGCTGGATATTTATTTTACCTTAGCCTGTACAAAGCCCTTGCCCTCTCTGTTACCAGCATCCTCCACACTCTTCAGAAATGGGCGCAGGTTACAGTCACTTGCTCTCTCAGCTGCAGCATCTGCACATTCCACAGCTGTGGGGGCATCACTGACATCGTCCTCAGCTGCATAGTTGAGGATGGGGCGAATGCCATGCTGGCGCAGCATGTCAGCAGTTGGCTTCAGAGTGTGCTCGCATTCACCTGCGCCACAGCACACAGCAGTCAGTGATGGGTGTGGCGCTCAGCTGGGCAACCAAAAAACACCAAACAGCTTGGCAGCCACACCTGTACAAGAGGTGCAACAGGCAAAGCAAACGAGGAAGTGTTGAGCTGAGGTGTATGGCTGCTATACAATGAAGCTGCTGCAATGCAAAACTGCAGACTCTGCTCACATGCAGGCAGGTACCAGCATAAGATGCATGTTGCAGCAAGCTTGATCCTGATGCACCGCATGGACCCTCAAAGCTATCATGGATGCTGCTGGGGCACATCAGGCCAAAGCTCAAGACGTCAGCTTACCTCCACAGAAATGCTTGAAGAATGTATGGCGGACTACAGAAGTGACCACTGCAGGCCCCACCACCTTCTTTGCGGCTGCAAGCAGCACATCCGCATTCTGAACCAGAGGCTTGACAGAGCATGTCCTGAAGACAGCCAAAGATTGCAGCAGCTGCCCTGTGGACTTGGCTGAGAAAGCCACTTGTGGATCATCGAAGCCTTGAAGCTTAACGCAGGCTGAAGTTGGCTGCTGCTGAGCTACAGAGGCATGTGCAAGGACTGCTGCCAGTTGCATGTCTTGCAGCAGCCTGACTTGCTCTGAGGTGCGTGGCCGCATCTTGGCAGCCTCAGCTGGAGATGGACTGACTGGAAACAGCAGTGAGGCACTACCAACCTGCATGAACCAAATGCAGCCCTGAGCACAAAAGCCAAACGAACCAATACTGCATACACGGCCATGTAGAACTGCTACAGCTGAAAACATCCTTAAACTGGGCACAATGATGATAGCCATATTTGCAATAGCTCAAATGTGTCCACAGCAAGATGAGCATAGCTCAATGTCATGCACAAACATGAATCACCTGTGGCAACAGTGCTGCTGTGTACACCGCTGACACTCCTCCACAGGGCCTGGGCCATGGGCGAGTGCCAAAACACCCCAGCTGCTTTGGTGCTCGGGCTGCCACTTGCATAGCCATGCCTAAACAGGGCAGTTCAAGTCTGAGTTTAGCAGAATGTGTAAGAGCTCTAAGGCTGTGTCCTACTGTACTCAGATTTATTGTGGGTCAGATGCCTTCGGTTCAGCAGCATGTTATCTGTCAACTACGTCATGTGCAAAGCCGTGTGCAAAGCCACCAGCATTCCGCGGTGCAGTGCTCGTCAATAACGTGCCGGTTGTTTGCAGTGTTTGAAGTGTTCTGACTTTAAAGAACTACCTCAGTGTCGGTATACGGGGTGAACAAGGCAAGGACTTGCTGAGGTCGGAAAAGCATGACAGGCATCAAGTTGCGGTGCGTATAGTACACATGTGTCAGCTAGCGTGCAGCAAAACTCCGCTAAAGTCATACTTTCTTGGGTGCCAAGCGATTGTTTGAATCAAGTTGCAAGGCGGGCGAAACTCACCGTTCAAGGTGTTCAAGCTCGTGCCTGTCGCTGCGATGAGCGATCGAAGAATAATTCTGCACAGGGCTGCTGAAGCAAGAAAGAGGAGTTGCTGGTGTCACTACTCTGTCGCCAAGTTTAGGAGCAACACGAGTTGCTGGCAAACGGTTTACTAGCTAAAACGGCACACGAACGCCAGCTGAGCTTGGCTGACCGTCGCAAGCAGAATCTTGTGACAGTAAGATGATCGAGGCAATGCAGAGCAGCAAAATGATGTTCCGCTCACAGATGATCACAACACAGATGGTCGTTGCAGTCAACTATGCAGAGCCAGGCTTTAAGCCCCGTCAATCTGGAGAGGCCAAAATTTCATCCGTGACGACTTTACTTGGCGGAGAGGTGCAGTACTTAAGACAGTACCTAGCGTATATATTGCTCACTTTGCCGCTGCCAGCAATTGCTACCGCCATGCCCGACATTTATGTGCCAATATGACTACAGCAACTTAGTCACCTTTCAGTCATTGGCCCCCAGATCTGCAGCTGCGAACAACGCCTGGTTGCGCTGCAGAGCGTATCCTCATGTCAGCCCCATTGACACTGCTCAAGAATGCAGCTGAGGTGTATTGTCCGGTCAAGTCAGGTCACAGGCACGTCCTGTTAGCAGGTGCACTGTTGCTGTCTCGTTCATACCGTTTAGAGTACTGCTGTCGGACGCTACTTTACTTATCATATTGCGCTCCTAGGCACATGCATTGCGGGGCTCCTGACTGATGAAGAAGCAGCTGAATTCGAAAGTCTGACGTCGTGCTTGCACGTAGAAGACGTGGAGGGGTGCGTGATCGTACCAGGTGAGTGCTTACTCAACGCAAATGGCAAGCTGACTATCACACATTGCTTTTGGATATCACCGGTGCATGATACAGACCATTGCTCAACAACCCGATGTGCCAAAAGCCGCAAGTAGCGACAAGAAAATCCTCCGAAGGGCACTGCTGTCGCGATATGCCGCCTGTGGTTGCACTCACGTCATGTCAATATTAGCGCGTATAGCAGATCAGGCAAGTGCACGGGCCTGCCAACTTAAGAAACAGCACCTGCTTGGGTCACTTAAAAAAGTATGCTGCCTCCCTCGGGTGTTTGCAGCGAGCCTGGTCTGCTGGAGGCATTGCATAACATCACACACTTCTGTGTGCTCAGGCATCATCGACATGCATGTACACATGACTGGAGGAGGTGGTGAAGCAGGGCCAGCTTCACGCTGTCCGGAGGCCCAGGTAAAGCACACTTCCATATTCGTGTGGCAACACGGCCCAGTGCTATGTCATCTCAGCCCATGATGACATGTCTGAGTGTTTGCAGCTCAGTGACTTCCTGGACGCAGGCATCACAACTGCAGTGGGGGTGTTGGGCACAGACACTACAACAAGGAGCCAGGTGCACAAAGAGCCACCCTCACATGTGCAACATGACCACCTTGTCATCAGCCCAGCTCGTTGTAGTGTCAGAAAACAAGGAGCACTTGCTCCGCAAATGCCTCCAGCATGCCCAAGTCATTGCATGCAGTGCAGGAGAATCTGGTTGCAAAGTGCAGAGGCCTGAACGACAGTGGCATGACTTGTTATCACTGGTGCGGTGGGTACGCTGTTCCCTGCCCGACAGCTACTGGCAGCATACAGAGGGACATGTGTCTGATAGACAGCTGCCTGGGGGTGGGTGAGGTGGCAGTCTCGGATCACCGCTCCTCTGTGCCCTCTGTCAACCACTTAGCCAATATTGCCAGGTGCTGTACAGAAGCAGTGCTCACCTGCATTCACCCTGCTCGATCACCGTAAGCACAATGAAGAGGGGCACAAAGTCTTGTATGCCCTGAGTGCCCAACACCAGCAGCTGGTCAGCCTTTGCCCATGACTGGAAGCACAGCCCTCCAAAGACTTCCTTGCCTTACAGTTGTCCCTGCCTCAAGATATTGCTTGAGCCTGTCATGACAAGCTTGGGCCCTTTGCCTGATACTACTGATGCAGCTGCACACCTTGAACAAGACATGTGTGATGGTAGTCAAGCAAGGGTGGGTGGCATGCTGAGTGGGAAGTGTGGGCTGGTGTACTGCCACATGGGGGCAGCCAAGCAAGGTCTGCA
>JAABUO010006648.1_pt1 | contig 13256 bp, 20 predicted proteins | sample 5559291 | NCBI WGS metagenome assembly JAABUO01 (sample SAMN10711878, study PRJNA513372) | rock metagenome | isolation source: Antarctica rocks | place: Antarctica: Victoria Land, Finger Mt sud | reverse complement strand
CAGTTGCACACGGTATGATTTTGCAGGCTTGCAACATTGGATGATCTGGTGCCGCTGCAGCAGCTCAGCAGGCTGACTCAGCTGGGACTTGAAGGCAATCCCTGCTGCAACTTGCACCCCATATCCAGATTTCGCATTGAGGTGCTGTCGCATCATTGCACCAGCTTGCAGCAGATGGACTCTCACAAGGTTTGGCATCTATCTCTCACAAATGACAAATGAGCCTGCATGTGACTGGCAAGTCTTTGCTGTGGGGCAGAGCATGTCAATCTGGCAAATGTTGCAGACTCATGCACACAGTCAAATCATGATGGCAGATAATGGCAAGTGCATATGCACGAGATACTACAGACACCTGCATGTCGTACTGACATGAGTAAGCCATGGCATAGGCAGCTTCTGCTGTTACAGGCTTTGGTCAACAGGCCTTCCAGCCCCAAACTCACAACATCTGGCAAGCAGCACGATGTTTTGTTTCACTGACCTGTTGCTGATTCACGCCATCGGTCTCCACAACGTTTCTGTGCAGCAGGTCACATCAGAAGAGCGGTCCTTGGCAGCAGCCATGAGATGGCAAGATGAGCTGACAAGTAGGGGCTGCCTGCCGACTCCAGACCGCCCCCCTAACTCGGTAACAAGCCTTGCCAGCCTGGAACCTTGCCATCTGGCTTTGCTGCAGAGAGCTGACAGCAAGCATTTGTCATCAGCAGCTGCTGTGCAAGCAATGGCATTGGACCCTTTAGACATCCCAGTACCAGTGCAGCAGGTCACCAGATCTCCGAGCAATGCAGTGGCAGGGTCTGCTTGCCAAGCTGGGCAGAATGATGCCTTTGCTGATCAGCAGAATGATGCATCTGTGCAGATCTTGCACACGTCCAGCAGGGCTCATAGTGCTGAAGCAGAAGCACGTCAGCAGCTGTGTGCTAATGCAACATTGCCATCTAGCAGAGCAGGATTCACAGGCCTTGAGAGCAAGCAGAAAGATGCTGCTTATGGCAATGCGCAGCTTGCCAGGCTGCCATCTGCCAAAGGGCACTGTCTTTCAAGCTACCCTATCAGCGCCTTTGGCAGGCCACAGTCCCCGATGAAGCACCCTTTCACTCCAGGGGACTGCCTGGCAGGCCTGTCCAGCTCCCATTTGCTGTTCGTAAGGCCAATGAGTATGCAAGGACAGAACCCTGCTACTGTCCTTGGAAACGCTGCTTCACACAGCACCTCTGAAGTCCAAAACAGAGACACCAGACTTGCCCAGACTGACTCCATGCAACCTATTGTCCTGGAGCGAAGTACTCAGCAGTCATTGAAGTCAGCATCCAGCAATCCACCTGATGAGATGACTATGCCAGCAGAGCAGCAACGGGCTGCTGCTGATCAGCTGGCATCAGCCACAAGCTCCGCCAGTTCCAGTGTAGCTGACAGAGACTCATGGCAGCGGCTTGCCAGCCCTGCTTCTTTTGCACAGATGCACAAGGCAAATTTTGGGTTGCCAGCTGCACCTGCTCAACATGCTATTCCAGAGCGCCTGCTGTCAAGCAAACAGGCGTCAGCACTTTTGTCTGGGATTCCACCCCATATCAGGGCCGCTAAGATGAAACAGCAAGAGGCCCTCTTGCAGCCAGCTGAGTTTGAGCCAGGTATACATTTTGTGCAATAAACGGGCGCCTTTCTGAGTCCCCTTGTTACTCCAACAATGTATGTGGAGTGTGTATGCATGCATCTACTTCAACACCCTTTGTCAGGCATGATGCGCTAATCACAAAGCAAGAGTCAGCAAGATGTCACATCATGCCAAATGCCAAACAGCTGAATCGCACTGGTTGTACATGAAGCCATTTGCTGAGTGTTGTGGAATGCATGGCTACTCAAAAGCTTGATTAATGCGCCTGATGCTTGCTGTTGCAGCAGTAATAGCAGTTGAAATTGAAGAGCAGACCTATGAGCAGACCTATGAGTGATGTGTCAATGTCTGAATTACAATATGCTGCAGAGGCCTGGCAAGGTGTCAATGACCTGCTATGCATTGGGCAGGGCCAGCAGCCCTCACAGGGCATTCCATCAATGTGCCCTCCTGCAGAGGATGAAAGCCAGTCAACTGTCTCTCCGCACCTGCAGCAGCCTGGAGCCTCTGCTGAGCTTGTGGACGGGTATCAGTTGCACATCACTGGAGACGCAATGGATGCCTTGCAGTCTCCTGTTTGTGCCTCTGCACAGGTATTTTGCTTCGTGTACTGATACTTTACTTTACTTTGCTTTGTATTTGCTGATAGGCTGTGCGCAATGAGTGATGCACAATGTACAGTCCAGTGACAGTCACAGTGACAATGCTGTGTCTTTCTGACATAGCGCGTATGATGTGTCACTTCAGTCACAATGATGGATGCTGCTGAATGTCACATGAATTTAGTTGGTACAGTGTGCATCATGTGACTTGCAAGCTTCTGCGCGGTCTTTTCGTGCCTGCAAGGCAACAAACTACTCTGCCTGCTGCTGTGAGCTTGGTCAAAAGTAGTTTGCAGGCACCATGCAAACTGCTGAAGCGGCAGATGATGCACATCTGCATGTGCAGGTGCTGAAGACACCATTACTGTACTGATTGACACACGCATAATGGCTGCCTGCCTAAGCATACAGACTCTGTGTTGTTACAGGAGGTCATCCTCAAGGGGGTGCCGTGGGACAGGGTGGTCTGGGGCATGCCGTCGGTGGTGGTTTTGCAGCGTCTGCGTAAGCTTGTGCTGAGCGACAATCATCTTTGTCATCTGCATCAGGTGAGCTGCAGCTGCAACCAGCTATGTCTTGCTCACACCTCTGTACAGAGGTACCCAGTAAGCCTACAGTCACGACAGCTACTGTCCTTCATGCCCTAATTAGCTTAGAAGCAGGCAGGACAGTGAAAACAGGGACCAGGATGATTTGCTGCACCCCTGCAGCAGCTTTGCAGCACATGTAGAAGGAGTATATGTTGCTTTCCTTCCAGTCTTGCCGCAAAGACAACATCCCTGAGTCGCAGCTGTCATGTTCTCCATTTGACAGACGGCTTTGACATCATTCTTTAAGAAATCTGGCATGATCCAACAGATGCTTTGAGGGATACAAAGTTGACTCAACCTGTCAGGATGTCAGTCTGTCAAATGTGTGTATGCAGATTGAAGGGCTGTCTGCACTGGTTAAACTGGAGGAGCTGACCATCAGGCATAACCAAATTCTGAGACAGGTGCTGTTGAGGCCCTATGTCTGCTTCTGCTTGCCAACAATGCAGGTATGCTGGGCATTCTGGTTGCACAAATGTGCTGTCTGCATGTTGTGTGTGCATGTGTGTCAGTTTTGCCCTATAGTATATGCCTGGACAGCTCACATCTTTGTAAAGCTGAAGATGTTGTTGAGTACGCTGGTCAGTCTATGTGGCCGCGGCTTGCAATCTTGCGCTGGTGCGACAGGAACGATTGGTACCTGATGAGCCTAAACCTGCTGGTGACACATTGATGCATTTATGCATACCAGGATGCAGTAGGCAGGGCACTCTACCCTGAGTTTCACGCTACAGCGTACTCTACATGCAGGTGTTCAATGGCCAGCCAATATTGGTTGAGGAGTACCGTCAGGCAGAGGAGATGTTTCAGGCATTGCACGAGACCCGTCTTGCTGCCAGCAGTCAGCCGTTGAATCAGCTGGTGAGTGGACTGATAGGATACACATGGATTTTTGCATGACTGCAGACTAGCAGCATTCTTGACGTATGCCTGCGTGCCCCTCTGAGCCTGAATGACAGGACAGCTCATGCAGAAATGGACTGCAGCCTCTGGTGTGCTCAGCCCAGCTGGGAATCATCATGTTGGACAACGGATACTTGGCTTGTTTGCAATCAACAGGGTCATGGGACATGTCGCAGGCTAAAGCTCTGCACACAAGACCTGATCACGCAGCAGAGGCAAAACATGCTTTGAACTCAGACCAAGAGGTGCCACCACCGCATGAGACGGTGCAGCATGCTGCAGAAGCTGTATGGTCAGACCTGGTGCAGAGAGTGATTCAGCAAGAAGCCAGATCTAAAAGGTTTGACGAAATATGGCCTCGCATACTTGACACCTTGATCCAGAAAGGGTTTTCTGGGGTTTACTGACTGTTGCAGTCTACACAGCTTTGCCGACTAGGTAGTATGAGAATGGATGCATGTTCTCTGATGATGCTGCAAGTAAAAGCTTGAGCACAGGCTTTGCATCTGACTGTAAGTGCACATGCACATGCGCACTGAGACCCAATGTAATTTTGGTTGCTGCAACTGCAAGCTGCCGGCAAATGTGTGCAGTGCAACCTGAGATGATCATGGTGTTTGCGCACAAACGACTCTGGTTTGCTTCTGAGATGGTGCAAGTACGCGGTATCTTGTCCTTGCAGTTCAAATCCTCAAGCTGTCTACAGAAATTGCTGGCAGGAATGCCAAGTTGCTCATGCTGAAGTTTGTGAAGGTGGCAACATCCGGCGCTCACAACAGTATGGTACTCTTGAGAACTGCCGTGTGCAACGTCAACAGCAGAGAAATTCTTGTGTATGTTGTGTTCAGCTGTGATACGGAAGAGATTAATTATAGGCTAATGCAAGCCACTAAGTTGGGAAAATGGTTTCGGAGACACAGACTGATTCATTCAACCTTGATCAGCCTCAACCCCTCACTGAGTGTTGACCTATCAGCCTTGCACCGAGTTGGTACTAATGTCAATGCTCACTCGGCTAAAATTGAAGCAAGTGTAGAAGCCCTTCCGCATGAAGTGATAAGCAGTTGCAGTGATATACACGATGGTGCAAGATTTGGACTTGACTTGACTTTGTAGCCCTGACTCGCTGAGATGTAGCGTTAGAATTGCTCCTCGCTCTCTAGGTGATTGGACTGCGGCAGTTCCAACCAGCCTTTTGCTGCGTTCATACAAATAGCCGATCTGGCGAGGCTTTGTTAGGATCCACTGAAGCCAGCGCACTCGAATACGCCTATGGAATTGGCAGATCTAGTGTCCCTTTCGGCGTTTGCCGTCAAAACACGCACACGTCGCAATATTGCTATCGGTCTGGGGGCACTAGTATTTCTGGCTGGAATAGAAGGCTACAACTCAGGGATTTCGAGATTGCTACGGGCTCTCAGGAGGTAAGCACTGCAGTCACAGATAGTGCGTATCCTGTAGAATGATTCATTGCTTCTTCATGACCGCGCACGATCCGTCCGCAAGGCTGAGCCATTGACTGTCACAGACTTCCTTGTTCAGGGCTGCTGCAACAAGCGTTGCTAACTGGGCAGAGGAGCAAGGAGGCATTCCACTCTTTACCATTGAAGGTGATTGCAGCCTTGACTCTCCTTGCCTTTTCAGTCTGTGCTCGTTTGCACACAGCATGTATGTGAGACGTGCCAGCCAGCAAGCAAGGCAGCACTGCGCTTATGGACAAACGGCGCTCAAATCATGTGATGTTGCTCGGCACCCAGGCGAAGAGCCAGATTCACCAACAGCAAGCTGGAACCTGCCAGCCTTGAGCAAACACACGTCAACAGCCAATGCTGCTACTGCTGAGTCAATGAGTGATGACAGAGCACGCACTATCAGTGAAGGATGGAAGCAGTACGCCTTATAGCTCTTGCGCCTGCATACACTGTCTGCTGAGTAGTATAATGCTGGCATACTAACCTTCCCTTCCCTCACAACCTTCACTTTGTACCTGTTTTTCACATATGTTTTTCACCCTTGTAGGTAGTAATCTTCGTGAGTGTTGGTCGTGACCTGGACAATCCAGCTTCATTGCCTGATTGTGTTGCTCGGCGTGCAGCATTGTGCCCTCTTGCGTGAATGACTCTCATGGCTTACATGCAGGCCTAAGGATCATGCCAACTTCTTTGCGACCACCAAGTTCTTCTCATGCCTGGATCTGGCTGAATCGCAAGAGCTGCTAGAGGCATCTCAGATGGTACACATGGCATGCATGCATGCAAGCATGCATGCAAGCATTTGTTTTGTCTTTTGTGCTGCCATCAATGCCCAGATTCTGACTGTGAGCAGTCTTCTGGCTGCAGAATTGTGTATGTAGTAGTGCTTATATGGTGTGAGCTTGTGAAGCTGCCGCTATGCTTGTGCACAAGGGTAGTTTCATCTAAAGATGCATATAGTCAAAGTTTCTCAAGGCAGAATATGCTGTTGAAGGTGGTGGTGCAGCCAAATGAGACCCTATTTGAGACAGGAGATGACAGCAGCAGTGGCATTTTCATTGTGTTGGAAGGAGCCATTGGTGTGTACATGCATGATGGCGAAAAGCTGATGCACACCAACACCCTTAGACCTGGAGAGAGTGTTGGGGATGTGGACATTTTGGATGGTATGCAAACTCATCGGCAACTGCATGCCTGCCGTCTGTGCTTTCAGAGATTATACAATCCAAGTCACATCTCCTGTATGGTGATGCTGTTCAAAGCTCTTCTTTGGCATGCTCAGCACGAATGTGCTTGCCAGTGTCTCAGCTTGCACAGATTGTTCTTCATCGCTGTTTGACTGTGTTTGCTGCTGCTGGTAGTCTAGCCCATAGCAGCAGCAGCATGTCTGAGGCAGCTCAAGGCAGCCTTACATGTGGTGTATGCTCATGTTGCAGGTGGTCGTCGCACGTGCACCTGTGCAGCCTTGGGCCAAGGGGCTCAGCTGGTGCAGGTTTCCCGCCAGTTGTTCATGAGCTTTGTCATGGCCAAGCCACGTACTTTGCAGATATACCTGCACAAGGTGAAAGGCATCTGTCATTCTCAGTGAATGCGACCTTTGCGGGAATATCGCGACCGGCTGAAAATGGTGCTTTGCTGTTGCACCTTAGCAAATTACTCACGTGCACATCTCATCTTGCTCCAAGGTTCATCAAGAATGAGGGATGTAAAGCTATGTGTAAGAAGCCACTCCTTGTCATTGCGCCTTTCACATGGCTTGCAGCCCTCAGCTTGGCAACAGTAATCGGCTCATGTTTTCCCTGAGCAGGTCTACCAGGGTCAAGTGTCTGACATCTGATGTGAACCTAGAAATGCTTATGGACATTTGCAGGCTTTGGCTCGGCTGTGGCGTGTTGCCCATTTTGTTCTCAGTGACTTCCTCAACCTGTCCCTTCAGCAGTCAGCTGAGACATCTTCACCTCTTTTGGGCCTCACCATGGCGCCAGCAGAGTCACTCATGGTTGAGAACCCATCTCGACCTACTGCAAGATCTGGCCAAAGGCCAGCTCCAAGACAGTCTGCAGGGAAAAGCGGTGATGACAAGGATGAAGCAGCAATCATGGCCAGCAGTGATGCACAACCACGTGAGAATGGTGCCACACCTGAGTAGCCTGCTGAGAAATTTGTCAAGCATGCAGTCTGCCTACGTGCATGCACATTGCTGTCCCACATGTGCTGAACACGTGTGACTTACACTTCTGCAGCAAAGATTTCAAAACACAGCTACAGGATGTTATGTGGATGTTGGGTTTCATGCTTGCTTCAAGCAATCAAATGCGCAGACACTGTGTGTTGTAGCTCAAAAGACACATGCAGCCTGTCTTGATACTTATCTTGATGCATCATGCTTGCTATGTGCTATACCATGAGCAGTGTTTGCTCCACAGCTGACATCTGCTTGACCGATCCTGCAGGCTGCGCCACTCAGGAGTTGGTCTTAGTATGACAGGACAGCATGCAGCTACACAGCTTGTTATCCTGTCAAGCTTTGTCCTGTCTTTCTTGACCTAAGAGCGACCAGATGGACACTTCTGGTCGTCTCCAGTCAATGTAGCATTGAGAGACATGTATCTAGCATAGCAAGCACCCTAGCCTCAATCAGACCAGCATCTGGCATTCCTTACGCTTTTGGCAGTTGCAGCATACACTGTCTCACATGACACACACCACAATATTACTCTTGAGGTTGTGCGTAAATAACCTTTCAACACAAACCAACATCATTGTCTTGCAGAAATTGGGGAGACTAATGTAACACAAGAGGGCTCTTCAGAGCCAGGTGGGGTGGCCATTCCAGGTATGGGTGCACATGGGGTGCACCCCACCGCCATGAAGTCGCCCTTCAGCAACTGGGCTGGCGAGTCTGATGCAGAGAGCCAGATGAACCAGGCAAGGTTGAACGCGGTTGGCAAGCGCAGGAAGAGCCACATGAAGATTGCGCTGGAGGTGGTTGAAGAAGCTGAAAAGGAGGGAGAGGAAGGTATGTCCACGCATGCCATCACAAGGCAACATACATGCGGCAAGCAAGCAAGCAAGCCTTGCAAATACATTCAGCATGCATGCTTGGGTGAGAATGAATCCCATGGATGGGTGACATTGTTGATCTGGCAGATCTGCTGTTGACAGCAACCATTTAAACATGCAGACATCTTCATTACCGCAGGAGCGCTGATCTGAGCTAGTTGCTATGCATGATGGCCATGAGTTTCAACATCAGTGTCAGTGCCTTGGGCTAGCTCCAAGCTGGTCAGTCCATTTGCGCGCAGCTTCTTGTCCTCCAGGTTCAGTGTTCCACAGCTACAGCTGTGCCAGGCCTGTCAGGTCATTCAACTTAGTAGACACCCCAGTTAATCTTTGGCAAGATTTAAATCGGAAAATCTGGATCCGTGAAAGCACATGGCTTATGCAGGTCCAGCCATGTCAGGTCTGTCAGGTTCTCCCAATCTAGAAAGCACCTTGGCAGACGCCTTACAAGACTCCCTGCACACCGAGGCCAAGGCCTCTTCTTCCTCTGCCACCGCTCCCACAGCCAGCACGACCATCGCCACAGCTGTCAGCCAGGGGATTGCTGACAGCTCCCTGGGGGCGCCTTCGCACCTGGGACCACGATCACCATCCCCAGTGCTGCAAAGTCCCTTTGCCAACCGTGCTGCAGCAGCCAGTGCTGCCTCTGGAGCTCTGAACAGTGCAGAGGCTGACACTGCCATTGCTGCCAATCTGCGGCGGACGCTGAATAGGCTCAACACATTGTCTCTGCCAGTGGCTCTTGTCACTGCTAAGTCTGATGCCTTGCCAGATTCCCCACAGGCAGCAAAACAGGTACAGCTGTAGGCAGCATACCTGTAGGGACTTCATTGCTGTTGTCAAGATACCTGCTGTACAGAGCCTGACCAAGTTGGAAGTTGCAAACTTGCCATGTCACTGTCTCACCTGCATCAGGCTCTGTGCCTCGTGCACCAGTATCTTGTCACAGATACTGCACAAGCAGATGCAAAAGTTAATCAATGCAACCCACGTTCGAGTTGAAGTCAATGAAAACCAGTGTTCCCACAAAGCTTTGCAAGTCATTTGGGGTTTGCATTGTGCTTACTGCCAGCATGACGTGCAGGAGCCCTCAGCAAGCACATCAGCACGAGTGCCATCTAGTCCTGTCCCACCTAAGCGCTCTCCGCTGTACACGAACTCCACCATGTATGGCCAACAGGTACGCCTGTCTGCTCTGCCAAAGACCCCTGGTGTGAACACATCAGTGAGCATTAATTTGTGTGTGTGTGAGATAATGACATCAAATTGCGCCACAGCCAGGCTCCCTGTACACCATTGTAACTGACCAGGACTACAGGTCTCAGGCTTTGTTGCTGCAAGCAGGCCACGTGGCAAGGGGGCTGGGATGTAGTGACACCTGCTGATGTGGAGATCAGCAAGGGGCTGTGGCAGGTGTTGCATGCGGCATCAGGGAGGCATGAGGAGGTGGGCAGCAGGCTGCAGTTGCAGAGGGGCCATGTGCTGCAACAGAAAGACCAGGCTTGCCGCCAGTTTCATATCCTGCTCTCGGTCAGTCTTCAGCGCTGTGACAAGCATAGCCCTGCTTTGTGACAGCTAGCCAGGACTAGATTGCCTTGCTTTGTGCTTTGTCTATATGTCTCACTACCTTCTATGTTCTGCACCAGTGGCAGCTCTGCATGCACAAAGTAGCTCAAATGCATGAGTTACACTGCTGTAGCTCAAATCACTGCTTCCATTATACATGGCAACCTGCAGTGTTCAGGCTCTTGCCTATGCATTTTCAGGGTCACATGTTTGCTGAGAGGACAAAGAAGTCAGGACAGCCAGAGTCAGCAGTTGTGGTGCCTGGCAGCTTGCTGGGCTGTGCAGCCTACCTGAGCAGCACCAAGACCAGGGCTATCATCAGAACTGCTGAGCCTTGCAAGCTCGTTGCCTTTGGCCCTCATGAGCTTGAGAAGCTGCTGGTGACTCACCAGCCTCTGGGCTATGTGTCAGACTGTTGTGCTTTATTTTGTCTTTCCATATGTGGAATCAAATCACTGCCATGGAGGTTCTGGCGATCCAATGCTTTTGAGATTGACCTCACATCAACCAACACCGTGTACGTAGTGATGTTGCAATGTCTTTGCCTTTCATTTCTTTGCTATTTTGTGCCGACCTTCACTGCTAAGCTGGACAGCAAGGATGAGGGCAAGCATGCTTGGCTTCTGCAAGGTCGCAATGATGTGGCCTTTCAGCAAACATGCATGGCTGCATATGGTTGTGAGGGTGACAAAAAGGCCACAGATGCTTTGATATTTTTGTCTCCTTTACAACCATATGTGACCATGCATGTTGGCTGAAAGGCCTCATCATCGAGACCTCGCAGAAGCCAAGCATGCTTGCCCTCATCCTTGCTGTCCAGCCAAGAGGTGTGGCCATCGATGTGTTGGACATATGACTGGACAGAGTAGGGACCTTGCAGCTTGAGACCCACCCACAATAGGGCAAGCCCAGGCCTACCGCTGCCAGCAAATTTATGGTGTAGTGTGAACAGCACCAAGGATTATATTTGACCAGCCTATGCTAAGCCAGAAATGCAGCCTTCTGTTGCACAACGTATAAGCTGCCACATTCCACATCTAACAGTATTCAGCAGGCACCTGGTCAGTGGTCTAGAACAAAACAGACACCCGCATCTCATGGCTGGATTGGTGGAGTAACCTTGTGCAAGATCTGTCATGTGTCTGCATGTAGGCAGTGAACTCTACAGCCTTCATTGAGCTTCTGCTGGCAGCTGGGCGGGCCTTGGGCCCTGTCATCAGGCAATTCTTCTCTCTGGGCCTCAATCGGGTGTGGCTCAATGCCGGAGACACTGCATACAAGTACGCCTCTGCTTGCATATGGAGCAGCCACAACTTCTTGCATAAATTGGGTGCTTTGTGTGGGCATGTTGCTTGCAAGTATGCAGCTTCTCCGTTTTTCTGCATCCCACGCAAGCTCAGGATGCTTGCATGCTACTGACTTGTTATGCCTGTTTTTGATGCATCTGCCAATTGCATGAGGTGGCAAGCCACCTGTGCGCAACACAGCCATCAAGTTGGTGTTGCGCAAAGGACATTAAGCTCATGAGCTCGCAATCAGCCGAGAACCAATGGGTCGGCCGCCGCGTGGAGAAAACTGGACCATCAGCGGGAGCATGCAGGTTGTGGTTAGGTCCTGCCGAGGTCATGTCTCTGATGTCAGACATGTTGGAACACGACATCTTAGCTAATGGTATAGCAAAACAATATAGCAAAAGTACCAGACATGCTGGAAGTTGGGCGAGCAGACTTGAAGACTAGTGTAGGCAGCCAGTAAAAAGCATTGGTGTATGGTGCAGGCAAGATGAGCCGGCAAGCTGCTTGTATGTGTTGATCTCTGGTCGCATCAGGCTCATCCGGGAGGATGCCAGCATGAGGCCACGGGTGAGAGTGGAGGAGGAGGTGGGGCGAGGAGAAGCCGTGGGGGCTGTCTGGGCTCTCACAGGAGGCATCCATGACACAACTGCCCTGTGTGTGCGCGACTCGGAGCTGGTCCGCATGAGCAAGGTAAGCAGCTTTGAGTTTGTGCTTCAAACCTGCTGCATGCAAGATGCTCATCAGGTATTAGGTTCAATGTCTTTAAGGACTTGGAACAGAAAGGCGCCTGCATTCAATGTGCCCTGCCTGGCACATATGCATTCTATGGATGCTCAGCCTGACCATACCTATGTTGGTAATGTGGTATATGCAACACTTTAAGTTGAACATGAAGCATCAGTGTCAAGTTGAACCAAGGCAGATTTTTGTGTCAATGTCTGGGGTGTTTCATTTGATTTGGGCAACCTTTCATGCCGCTTCTTACTTGCGTGACATGTCCTCCTCAATGTTGGGTGCACTTTTGGACAAATCACTGTAGATATCCCTTTGTTCAGCAGCAAACACAGTGGGAGTGTGCAGGGTGCCTTTGAGCTGATCTCCAGCCAGTGTCCCAAGGCTGTTGCAGGCATGCTGGACGGCATGGCTCGCCGCCTTTCTGCAGCCTCAGCAGCGCGCTCCAATCCCAATCAGTAAGTTTACTACTTTTGTAGAAGTAAGAAATACTTTCGATGTTTATAAAGATTAATATTAGAATCCCTTCTTATGTGTTTTTTCCCCTCATGGCCATGAACCCGGCACCACTTGCACAATGTTTTTGATCTGCCCTGAACCCCCCTGTCATATGTTGCAGCAAATATAAGGCTTTGCCAAGCGCTACACATATGAGTCTTATTCAGTATTATGCGTGTTATTGTTCTTGTAATATGGCTACTCATGCACTGCAGGTGTTGCTGTTCTGGCCTAAATCTGTTAGTGTTTTTTAGCTGTGCAATAGCCTCAACGGTGCTGCAGGTATGATCAGGGTGGAAGGTCTGCTGTGCAGTCCAGCACTTCATCAGCCAACTCGCGTGCTGCCAAGAGTGGTGGCAGCAAGGATGAAGAGCACAAGAGACATGAGATTGTCACAATTGCTCTACTGCCTGCAGGTTTGTACTGTGCAGTGACCCTCTCCTGCAACGATGTCCACAATCAAAGAAGGCTTGCGCCCTTGCAGGCTTGCTTGTCACACACTGATTGCTGCCCTTCTTGCCTGTGGTTTATCATATAAATCTCGTTCTTGCATGCAATTTGCACATTGAATATTGGTGCAACACTGCTATGTTTGCACAGTGTGGTTGTGATTGGTCAGGAGTAGGCATCATGGCTGCATGCCGTAGGTGAGCTCACAACCCAGCAAGGGGCTTTTCTACAGAACTGATTCAATGCAACTGCAGGTGTTCACGAAGCCTTCAAGGCCTCAGTTAGGTCCACCAACAGCAAGCCCCTGCACTCCAGCCATGACAGCGCCAGTTCTCTCCATCAAACCCAGGTCAACCAAAATGCTTCGGTTTCTCGCCTCAACCCAGCCAATCTCCGCGCGATCGAGGAGTCGAGCGCCCTGACTGCGGACCCGTCCCGCATCGGCAGCAGCCTTGGCCGCCATGCAC
>JAABUO010006647.1_pt1 | contig 13256 bp, 12 predicted proteins | sample 5559291 | NCBI WGS metagenome assembly JAABUO01 (sample SAMN10711878, study PRJNA513372) | rock metagenome | isolation source: Antarctica rocks | place: Antarctica: Victoria Land, Finger Mt sud | reverse complement strand
CGGTGCGGCTGCACTCGGGCCTGGGCTACCGCTCTCCCATGACCTACGAAGCCGACATGCAGGACGTCGCCGCCAAGCCGTAGTCCGCAAGCCCACAAACCGTCCACGGAAACGGGGCAATCCCAGTACCGCCTGCACTGACGTTCTGCGCGCTCGGACTTGGAACGCTGCTGTAGGTCTGACCCTGTATCTGAACTGAGCCAATCACCGTGCCCTGTGCGACGCTGCCCGCACCGACATTCTCGGTACTCTCGTTCAGTGTCGTCCCGATGCTGTTCCCGCCCTCAAGTTCCACCACACCACCAGAGCCGACATAGGTAAAAGCCGGAAGGCTCGGGAAAAGAAGCTGATATCCGTTATTTGGGTCGTAGGTGTTCAGAACAGCGGTCGCGTTAGTATTGACTATTGCGCCGCCCGAGAAAACTGCCTGAGTGTCCCCGCCACTCACGGTAAAACCCGATACGGTCTGCCCTAAGCTTACAGTGTATTCGGTCATGGAATTTCCTCGCTGCGGCGTCGCCGCTACATCGGTTGTGGGTACAGCACTGGCAACGATGGGCAGTCAGGTCATCAATGCGTAACATTGGGCAAGCAGGCTGAAGCTTTCGGCGATGTAAAACAACGCACCCTGAATAGGGTTCAATCTGTGCAGACATAGTTACCACACAATGTAGACCTAAGCTGGCGTCTGCTGCACACAACTCCCAAGCACGGGCGGACAATACTGATTCTTCTTGACTCGTCAACGGCATTTAATGAATTTTTTATGCATTAATGCGGAGGCGCTGCAGGACAACATTGGGCAACAAACATAAAAAGACTAGACAAAGCCGGTTGCAACTCTTAGTTGTAAAAACCTAGCCCATTGGAGCGCCTGCATTGATCCCTGACTGGCCTTTGCCACTACGGTAATCATGTCCTCCACGATGACGTGCGATCTCCTTCCATAGCCATTCCGCCTGCACAGCAGGTGGAATGCCGGCGGAGGGTGCCTGGCTCGATGGTGGCCGGCTTGGCGCCGAACGTGGTGATCCACGCCCTCCATCGTCTCGAAAATTTCTGGCTCGTTGTCCAAACGAAGATACCGCGATCGATGAACAGATTGGTCAACACGTCGATCACCTCGGTCGAGTTCAACTTGCGCTCCGCCCGGATCACCAGGCACCTGCGGCTGAACTCGTCGACCAGTTTCAGCGTGCGGAACTTGGCGCCTTTATGTATGCGGCCCTCTACAAAGGGCTCTGGCGGCTCTCCTGCGCATCGGTGAACTTGCCGTGGTAGTAGGTCAAAACAACGATCATGGCGAAGGGCACGGCCGCATAGACGAGATACCCAAGCGCGATCACGCCATAATGGTGATTTCCGGTGAGGGCGAACTCGACGCCGGACACCACTGCGACCAGCAGCATGAGCCCGCAGACAAGGCCGCACAGCCACAAAGCCAGCACGCCGACAAGCAGGGCGATCCCGCCTAAGAAGGCCAGGATGCCGGTCGTGAACACGGCCAGCAGCTCGGTCAATGCACGCACGGCTGCCTCCCTGGCCATGCAGCCGATGATTACCGCCCGTGTCCCATCTCTTGCACCTGCGATTTATCACGATCGCGGCCGAACGCCTTGCCGATCCGGCCAAGCGCCTGGCCGAGCGACTTGGACAAGCTGTGGCCCTGCTCCTGCCCGGGGTTCTCGCGGGCCGCGGACATGCCCTGGACGGCCTGCTCCCGGTCCGCCACCGCGAGTGCGCCCCGGAGCTGGGAGGCCGTCAGGGCGCGTCCCTGGGCTTTCGCGAGGTCGTTCCAATCCGTGCCCAGGGTGTTGTCGGGAAAGATCGGGAACACAGCCTGCCCTCCGATCACCGCGGCGGCTTCCTCCGCCTTCACCCGGCCGACGTTGACCTTCGGCCGCCCTTGCCCGTCCCGCTCGGCTTCGCGATGCTTGTCGTCGTCGCCTGCGATGTAGATGGCGCGGGTGGGATCGAGCGCGCGGTAAGCCTCGGCCACGGGCCGCAGGTTGCCGGCGTTGAAGGCGACGATCGCCGGCAGGCCCGTCATCTCGTGCAGCGTCGCCGCGGTGGCAAAGCCTTCCGCGATCAGCACCGGCCCGCCTTTCCTGGCGTCCCCGATCACGTAGTGGCCGCCCTCCACCTTGCCGTCCGGCATGACCATCTTGTTTCCGTCTTGGCGGATAAACTGCAAGCTGGTCAGCTTGCCGGCTTCGTCCGTCACCGGAACAAGGAGCTGGCCGGCGACACTCAACTCGCGCGGCCGATTATCGGCGCCGTTCACGGTGACGGTCTGCCCCGGCGCACCCTGCCGCAGCCCGTGGTCCTGCACGCCCTTGTCCGCGAGGTAGGGATGCGCCTGGACGGGCGTGGCTGCCGCCCACATGGCGTCCACCTGCTGCGCGGTGCGCTCGGTCTGCTGCTCGCGCTCGTGCGCCCGGTCGTGGCGCTTCTGAGCGGCCTCGGCCGCCATCTGCGCCCGGTCCTGCACCGTGAGCGCCGACGCCTGCCCGGTGGCCTTCCAGTTCTCGCGCGTGCCGGTCTTGTGGTTCTGGATGAAGCCGGCCGGGCGCCCGTCGAGGTGCCCCTTGTATGCGCCGCTGCGCTCGCGGAGCCCGTCACCCTCCACAGGGACCCGGTGCAGCTCGCCGTCCATCTTCGGGGCGCCGTTGACCTTCAAGCCGGCGTCCCGGAGCGCCTGGGCAAACTGCTCCACCGGATCGGCGTCCACCGCGATGTGGACGGAGCCCTTCGCCGGCATCCATTGCGCAAAGGCTTCGGTGTCGACGCCGGCCGGGATGAACCACGACTTTTCCGCCCGGTCCCACTTCGCGCCGAGCTGCTTGGCGTCGTCTTTCTCCGCGTAGGGGACGGCGATGTAGGTCCGCTCCGTGCTGGGCGCCTGGAGCGCCGGGCTGCTCTCTCGGATCATAGTGGGCATCTGCACCGCGTCCGCGGGCGTGGCCTGCTGCTGGTCCGTCTGCGTCTTCCGTTCCGGTGATGCGATGAGGTCGGCGCCGGGGTTGTCCCGGTCGAGGCCGTTGGAATGCAGCGCTTCCACGCGGTCGACGTCGCGGACGTAGAGCGCACCCATGGAGAACCCGGCGGCGTCGCGGGACGCCTCCATGTCCACGATCAACGAGGCCAGCGAGGCTTGCACCGGCCCCTTGCCGGCGAAGGCGGACGCGACCTGTGTTGCGGCCTCGCGCCCGGCGGCGTCGAACCTGGTCCCGTCATTCGCATCCAGGTGGCCGGCGCCCCACTGGACGCTGCGCAAGGTATTGGACAGGCCGGCGGCTTGGTCCGCATCCCCGGCTGCCAGTCCGGCGCCAGAGGCTCGCCCACGCGCCCAATCGGCCAGGGTGACGCTATCGCCCATGAACCGCTCCGCGTCGTCCTGCCGGATGCTGCGCTGGGAGTAGAGGTTCGCCACCGTGTCAGGATTGACCTGGCCCAAGCCGCCGACTGCCACGCTTCGATGATATTGCTTCATGGACTCTCGCTCGCTGGGGAGCACGATGTCCGGTGCAGCGAAGTCCACCATGCGAGCCACCGCCTCGGCGCCGATGGTGGGTGGCAGGTGCTCGGTTCTGGCGGCGATCATCCCTGCATAGTGGCTTGCAGGCTGGGCGGGACCGGCAGCCGGCGCGAGGTCGGGACGATGCCACGGGATCGTGGTTCCGGGTCGGACTAGGCGCCCCTTCTCTGCGTCGGCATCCTGCGCCTGGGCAGGCGCCTCCTGCTCCTGCACCAGCTCGAAGGAACGGACCATCTTGGTGATCTTCTCGGCGTCGGCCGCAGCCCGGAACACCTCGCGCGGGTCTTGCTGCAGCGCCTTGATCCAGTTCCCCACGTAGGCGACGTGCTGGCTGGGATCGTGGCCGATGCCAAGCTGCTCCCCGAGCATCATTGAGCCGATTTCCGCGCGCAGTTCTTCACGGGCGTAGCCCTCGGAGCCGAAGGGGTGCGCCATGTCGCGAGCGAGGCGCGTGGGGTGACCGGTGGCGTGCCCCAGCTCGTGCAGCGCGGTCGCATAGTAGCGATCCGCGCTGGCAAACTGCCCCCGCTCGGGCAGGGTGATCTTGTCCTCGGACAGCCGGTAGAATGCCCGATCGCCTGGCGCGTGCAGCACCGGGACGCCGGAGTTCGTTATGATCGCCTCAGCCTTCTCATGGCGTTGCCACTCGGCCATCGCGGGCCGGTCCGGCGCAGGCGGCAGGCCGTCAATCTGCTGGGCATTGAACACCACCGCCGACCACACCCGTGGGCGCTCGTAGCGCACTACCTGCTTGACGGGCTCGCCCTGCTGGTCAAGCACCGGCTTGCCGCTGGCGTCCTTCACGGGCTCAAGGCCCTGCCATTTCCAGTACTGGATGGCGGTGCCCTTCTCGCCCTTCGTCACCTGGGCGTCCTGCTCCTGGGCCTGGCGATAGGTCATCCACCTGGCGTCCCCGAATCCCTTGCTCTCGGCCTGGCTCATCAGCCACAGGGCGTTGGCGCCGCGATACTCGTTCCCGGTGGTCGGGTTGTAAGGCATGAACCGCTCGCCTGACTTCCACGGCTTCTGCCAGGGGGCCGTGCCCTCTTGGAGCTGCTTGATGATCGCGCCGGCAACCTGGTCGACGTAATCGGTGGCCACGGCTATGCCCCCTCGCCCGCGAGGTCGGCGTTCGCCTCCCATGCGTCGGCCTCCGACAGCGCGGTTTCCTCGAACGCGCCAAGGCTCTCGGCCTCGCCCGCGTCCAGTTCCACCACGACGCCCGGGGTTGTCAGATCCCCGATGTCATCGGACAGCGGCGCCTCGGCCGCCGCATCGCGCAGCTTCTCATTCGACATGAACACTCGATGCCTCCCGGACATAAACCTGTGTATCGGCGGTGTAGGGATTGGGTGGGGGCGGCGGCGCGGCACGTTTCACCGCTGCCGCGGTCGCAACCGCCTGCTGCAAGCCACCCGCAAGAGCGGGCACGCCATTGGAGCCATAGTATTTCGCCACGTAACCATTCGCGAAGCCCCGGAAGAAGCTACCGGTGTTGTAGGCACTGAGCGCCGCCTTCAGCGCCTCCTGCCCCTCGCCCCGGCCGCGTGCGGCCTCGGCATAGTTCGCGGTCAGGATCGCGGCACCGCCGCGGATGTTCGTGCAGAGATCAAGCGCCTGCTCGATGGTGTAGCCGAGCCCGGCCAAGTTCCGGCTGTTGATCTGCAGCAGGCCGAGGTCGACGCTGTAGCCCAGCGCAATGAAGTTCTCCGCCACGCTGGTCGCCTCCGCGATCGTGGCGGGGCGAGGCTGGCGGCCGGCGTAGCGGTTCACAAAGAGCGCCAGCGGGTTGCCCCTGCTCTCCACCCGGATGATCGCCTCCAGGGTGACGGGCGCAACATTCGCTGCGCAGGCCAGCAGCGCAGGCGGGATCACCGCACCACCCACACCGGCCACGCCACGCCCTGCACGTTGTCGACGGCGACGGGGCCAAAATAGCGGCTGTCGAAGCTCCGAGGATCGTGCCCGGACAGAAGCCACACCTCGCCCGGCTGCACTTGGTAGGCGCCCGCCGGATAAGCCCGCAGGGGACGGCCGGCGCTGTCTCGATCGAGTTGGGCGGTGCCGTCCACCTGGTGGCCATTCACCCGCACACCCGCCGCAGCAACCTCGACAAGATCGCCGGCCACGGCGGCGATCGGCTTGACCAGCGCCTCGTAGCCGCCGGGGCAGTCGCCCTGCGGCACATAGCCGCGCTCGGCACCAAGCCGAACCGCCTTGATGTCGGGCGGGCAGACGGTGACGATCTGCCCGCGGTCGAGCGGTCCGGCGACGCGCGCCACCTGCCAGAGTCCACGGGGCATCGAGGGCGTCTGGTTGATGCGCAGGCCCGCGACCTTCGCGCTCGTCAGACTGCCCGCGACCAGCACCGCGGCGACGCCGCAGGACATCAGCAGTCGGCGGCGGTGCCTCGGCGGCAGGGTCATGCGCTGAACCCAGCAGCCTGCCGCATGGTCGAGCCCGTGGCCGGTGCGGGCACAGCGGCGCGCTGCTGGAACAGCGGATCGAGGAAGTAGAGGATCTGCGTGCCCTTGATGGGGTTCTCGCCCGCGACGAAGGCCACCATCTCGCCGGCCTCCACGATCACGTCCTTGCCGTCGCGGTCGCGGACCTTGCGCGGCTTTTTCAGGGTCGAAATCTCGTCCGGCGTCATCAGCGGTCGGCTCACTTCATGGAAGGACCGGCTGACCTGGCTGAGCGGCCCCATGCGGTTGCCGCTCTCCGTCACGTCCTCCTTGATGATCGTGGTGGTGCCGATCATGTCGGACACCCAGCGCGCCGTCTCGCGCTCGTTCGATGCGTAGATGATACGGATGTGGCAGTTGGCGGTGATGCTCTGATGCTGCCCGTAGGCGCTGAACAACTGCTCGCGGTCCTGGGCGGCGAGGAAGCACTTGATGCCGTAGCCGGCACACTTCGGAAGCGCGTCCTCAAGGATGTGCATACGGCCGAGCGACGGAAACTCGTCCAGCATCGCCAGCAGCCGGTGCCGGTGCGGCATCACCGGCTGGCCGTTGCTGAACCGCAGCTCCACGCCCATCAGGGTCCGCATCATCATGGTCAGCAGCAGCCGCACCAGCGGGCGGAGGCGTTCCTTGTCGCTGCCACGGGTCACGATGTAGAGCGACACCGGCCGGTCATGGTCCATCAGGTCCATCAGGCGGAAGTCGCTGCGCCGGGTGTTCTGCGCGATGATCGGGTCTTGGAACAGCGTGAGATAGGTCTTGGCGCTGCTCAACACGCTGCCGCGCTCGCGCGTCTCCCGATCGAGCATGTCGCGCCCGGCGGCGGCAACGAACGGGTGCGGGCCGGACCCCTGGTGGGCGTTGTCCACCATCTCCTGCCACAGCGCGTCCGCGGGTCGCGCCGGGTCGGACAGCGCGTGGGCCACGTCCGCCAGGCTGGCCACGCCGCCCTCTGCCCGCCGGGTGTACAGGACATGGAGGATCAGCCCGGCGAGCAGCCCGAAGCTGGTCTTTTGCCAGTGGCTCTCCAGCCCCTTGCCCTCGGGGTCACAGAGCATCTGTGCAATATTCTGCGCGTCCGCGACTTCGTGCGGAGTGGCAAGCCGGACTTCCTCAAGGAAGTTGAAGCCGGCGCTGCCGGCGATGGCGCTCAGCTCCAGCCGGATGACGGTGTTGTTCGCGTGCTTGGCTCTCCACCCGGAAGTCAGCTCCCAAAGCTCGCCTTTCTCGTCATAGACGACGCAGCTTGCCGGCCAGGACAGCAGCGTGGTGTTCACGTTGCCCACGCCCTTGCCGCTGCGCGTCGGCGCAATGACGATGCAGTGCTCCGGGCCGTCGTGGCGCATGTAGTGGGTGCGGCCCTTGGCATCGGTGAAACCGCCGACATAGACTCCCGCATGGGCTGCGCCAGCCGTCTGGGGCAGCAGCCCGGACCGGCGGATGTCGGCCTCGTCCTGAAAGCGCGCGGTGCCGTGGACGCCTGCGTGCCGCTTCGGCCGGCGGCGGAGCGACGTGCCGAGGGCGAGCCCACCGAACGCGGCCACCGCGGTTAGGCCGAACAGGCTGGCGTCGACAATGTGGAAGGTCTGCGGGACGGAGGCCGCCCACGGCGCGCTGCGCCAAGCCAGCCAGCTCCACGGCGCATAGAAGTGGCCGACGATCGGCGTCCCGATCGTGGGGTGGTAGCCGACCCGGTAGGCAATGAACTGCGTGGCGGCGGAACTGGCGGCGAGAACGGCGACGGCAAGGGCGGAGGTCCTGAGTAGCAGCCCCTTCCCTCGCGAGGATTCAGCTCCTACTGTTGCACTCAACGGCCCTGGCCTCCCTCGTGGCTTTGTCCCCTTTTAGGGGGACTTAGGTTCCCCCGTCCAACAGTATTCGCAACATCTTTCGCGTGGTCGGCTCGGGCCTGTCCGCGCTGCCGCTCCAGCGCCGGATCGGCAAAGGTTACGTTCACGCCTTCAATGCCGGCGACACGCGCAACCTGGTTCCGAAACTCGTCCGATCCGTTCACCACCAGCGGCCGGTGGCCGAACCGCTCCGATGCGAGAGACAGCGCAAGGAAGGCCGCCGCCGTCGTGGTCTGCGGCACGCGCACCTGGCGGGCTTCGTCCGACACGAGGCCGCCATCCTCTGTCCGGTAGATTACCCGCCCGTCGCGCCGCACGGCCGGGCGCATGTGCTGGTGGACGATGTGGCGGGCCTGGTCCGCGTCTGCGGCGGTCAGCACCTTGTCTGCGAGCTGCTGGGTCCGCCGCTGCCGGCTGCGAAGGTTGGCAAGCGCTGCCTCGTTCCCCTCGGCCGCCTGCGCTTCAAGCCACCCTTGCCAGTTCGGAACACCGTGATCTGCCCGAACCTGCTGGCGTTCCTCACGTTCGCGGGCAATGCGGGCAATGCGGTCCTGTTCGCGCTGCTCGGCAATGTGCTGGAAGCCGTCCCGGTGTAGCGGGCCGCGAACCTTCTGCGCCCGCTCGTGCCGGACGCGCTGCTTGTACCAGTCGGCCAGCTCGCGGGCGTAGGCGCGGTGTTGAGCGGTCAGACTGGCTGCAGCGGCATCGCGTGCCCGGGCGGCGGCCTCGCGCTCGCGCTGGAAGGCTTCGTAGAGGTCGCCGCTCCGCTGCGGCTTCTGGTAGGTCGCCCGCGGCTGCCCGGCTTCGGCCTCCTGACCCGATGGCTCGAATGGACCGAGCTGGGCCATCATGGACTTTAGAGACAGCCCCCGATCCACGTCCGACGCCTTGGCGTGGAGGCGGCTATCGGTCTGGTGTCCGATCACCAGCCCGGCGCCGCGCAGCTTCACGGTGAGGCCGTAGGTGGCGGCGGCCTGGTGGACGGCTTTCCAATCCCCGCCGGCATCCCTGGCGGCCACCAGCGCGGCCCCGGCGTGCTCCTGCGCCCATGTCAGGAAGGATTGCCCGCCGTGCCGCGCCTCGAAGTCGGCTGCATTGCCCCGGGCCTTGCGCTCGCGGCCCTGCTCGGCGTCGACGGTGTGTGGCTCCTGGGCCAATCCGTGCCGGATCTCCAGCTCAGCGCACGCTTCCTGCAGCCGGTAATGGTCGCGGTGGGGGGTGACATTGCGGAAGGTGGTCGGGTGGACCTTGTTCACCGCGACATGCAGATGCCAGTTGTCGGTGTTCTGGTGGACGGCGGACACCCGCTGGTGCTCCCCGAACCCGATCGCCTCGCACAGCCGGTCCTCGATGTCCTCGATCAGCTCGCGGGTCGGCCGCTCCCCCTCGGGGAAGCTGACCACTAGGTGATAGGACTTGTCCGACTTGGACCGGGTGTTGCGCGCCTGGGTGGACAGGATCGCCTTCGCGGCCCATCCGGGATCATCGTTGCCGCAGTTGGTCGCCCTGGCCCATGCGACCTTCTCGCCGTCGTGCTGGGTGTCGAGGATGTAGGCACCGAGCCGGGTCCAGCTCGCCGGGTCCGTCGCGTCCCGGTCCTCGGCCCGCACGTTCAACACGTAGCCGGCCAGCCGCTTGAAGCCGGACCCTCCCTTTGGAGAAAGGATGCGCTTGGCGATCATGCCTGGGGTTCTGTGCCGTGTCGGATCGCATAAAGCGCGACGTGCCTACCGGCACCGAACCGATTGGCTGCCACGTCCTCGCACATAGCCGCTCGTAGACCGGGCTCGTCCCCATTCCGGCTAGGTCTAGCCGCTTGGCAGATGGTGACGGCAGCCTTCCACGCATCGAGCAGCGCGTTGTCATCAAGGGCCGTCAAGGCCTGCGTCAGTCTGGCAAGCCGAGCCTCTCGTTTGCTTGTCACGCTCATCCTCTGCGCTAGTCAGACCCGGCCGACAATGTCCGCCAGCGTACCTTGCATCTCCCCCAGCCGGTCCAGCAGCCGGCGGACTTCCACCTCCGGCGCACCTTTACCGGGCTGGTCGACAAGCCAGAGTTTCAACAGCCCTCCTAACCGTCCCTGATCGCCGGCCACGCGCACCAGGTCGCCCACTGCGGCGTGGTCGAGGGCTGATCCGATCGTCTTGTTCAAGGCGACGGCGCGGAGATAGGAGGCGGTCGATAGGCCGGCAGCCTTGGCCCGCTTGGCTATCTCGTCTCGTTCCTCAGCCGTCACTGTGAGCCGGAGAGGGTGCTTCCGGTCGCGGCTCTTGTAGGTCGCACGGCTGGTGGTCGGCCGCTTGGTCGCGCCTGCGCCTAGCTTCTCCACTGGCGTCCCCTCTGCCTACGTCCACGTCGAGCGAAGCGAGTAAGGCCCCGCATTGTGGCTCCACAATGCCTATCCTGCCTTCTTACTCCAAGGGGGAGCATGTCCGTTCTCGTCCTGCACTGTCCACTCCCCGCCACACCAAGCCCGAAAACACCCAATGAGGACGTTAGCGGACGAAAGTGGACAAGTTTAACGACATGATCGGACGTGATTAGCCTATGCAACGGGCGATCTTCTCCGGTAGCGTCACCAAACCGATCGGCGCCTGAGATAGCCGGACGGGCCAACAACAGGTTCACCCATGACAGACGACAACACGCCGAGATGGGGTGCTGGCCGGGTTGCCTTCGTCGCTCGGTTGGACACCATCCGCTCCGAAATCGCGCAGGGCTTTACCCTTCGCGCCATCTACGAACGGCACGAGACGGCCCTTGGGATTGGCTACTCCGCGTTCTGCAAACTCGTCCTCCGCCACGCCGACGACGCTAAACCGCTCCGCCGTCGCAGCTCGTCCAACACGCAAGCGCCTACTCCGCAGCCCGCTCCAGTCCGAGAACGGCCAGCACCAGCACCGCTCCCACAGTCAGAAAGGATAACAGATGCCCGACACGAACACCCCGCCCGCCCCAGCTCGTTCAAGCACGACAGCTCCGAAAGGCCGGACGATAGAAGGAGGCTCCTCGGAGAAGACTGAGGCCCGCCGCCTGCTCCACTTCGTGCTGATGGGCAAAGGTGGCGTGGGCAAGACGATGGTGGCTCTGCTCCTGTCGCAGTGCATCGCGGATAAGGGCGAGCCGGTGGTCTGCATCGACACGGACCCGGTGAACAGCAGCCTCGCCAGCCTCTCCACCATGCCTACCGATCGGGTCGCCATCTTCAACGGCAACAAGGTCGATACGCACGTTCTGGACCTGTTCACCGAGCGCTTGGCCACCGAGGATACAAACTTCGTCGTGGACAACGGCGCTGCCAGCTTCGTCCCGGTCAGCCACTACCTTTTGGAGAACGATGTGGCGGGGATGCTGGTCGAGGAAGGCCGCTTTCCGGTTGTCCATGCGGTGGTGACAGGCGGGCCTGGGATGCTGGACACCATCAAGGGCTTCGCTTCGATCCTGGAGAGCTTCCCGCCGAGCGTCCGCATCGTGGTTTGGGTCAACGAGTTCTTCGGGCCGGTGGTGAACGCCAACGGCAAGGGCTTTGAGGACCTGCCCGTCTATCTTGAGAACCGCGAGCGCATCTTTGGGATCGTCCGCCTGCCGCAGTTCAGCGAGGAAGCAACCTCCGACCTCCGCGACATGATCGCCAGGAAGATCAGCTTCGCGGACGCGCTGCGGAAGGAGAACACCGCCATCCTCCGAATGCAGAAGTCCCGCCTGTTCAAGATTCGCGAGGCCATCTGGCCGCAGATTGAACGGGTGATCTGATGGACCCGGCCAAGCTCCGAGAAGGACTCCGAAAGGCTGGGCTCTATGTGGCCGAAGGTGATCCGGTCCTGGAACTGGCCGCCATCTGCGAAGTGTCGCTCGCGGATACCGTCAAGGTGATTGAGCGCGTCACCACGCAGCAGGCCGATCGAGTGACGCTCGCCTCTACGGCGTCGGTGGAAGCGGCGAAGAAGCAGGCCGAGCTGATCGTGACGAAGGCCGGCGAATGGGCAGCGACGCAGATCAAGACTGCCGCCACCGAAGCCGCGGCGCTGGTTATCGCTGACATCCGGGCAGAGGCCGCCGGGGTCCGGGTAGCAAGCCGGGTTGCGGTTAGGGCAGCCTGGGCGACGGCGTTCTGTGCCCTCGTAGTGGTCGCCGGCCTGGCTGGGATTATCCTGTCCCGCATCACGCACGGCTAGAACGATCGCAGGATATGGGCGCGGCGCCAGCGCCTACTCTCCGACGCAAGCTTTTGGAAATTCGGCATTTCTGACGGTGTCCGGGCTTTCTCTCCCTCCACCGCTGCAAGCTAAGTGACCTTATCTTGCACTCAAAGAGTGCATACCCGGCACATACGGGGGCAGGCTGACGAACTGGTCTGGAGCCGGCCAACGTTGTTGCACGAACTGTAAGGCTACATTGTAGGTCGCAATATCAGACGAGGCCTCCTCTTGTCAGCCTTTTGCTGTTTTACCCGCGCTATTCCGTTAAAGATGATGCATTATCAATGGGTTATGCCAGACAGGGCATTAAGCTAGCTCTCAGCTCCCATGATAAGCCTACAAAATTTCGTTTTCCACAGGTCTTGTCCCCAGCCCTGCGTCTAGTAAGAGAGTCTATGTTCTTAAGTCTATGGACGAAACTTCTAGCATTATCAGTAGCTTGCAGTTCACTGGTACCCGCGCGATTCCCGTATATACCCCCGCGATTCCCATTCATACCCCCGCGATTCCGTTGCAAGGGCTATCTGTCCACAGGACTGCATGCTACGCTTGCTTGGGCGCAGGAATTGCAGAGGTAGAATGGCCGATCTGACGGACGCAGAGCAGGCCCGCCTGGAGCGCCTCCATCGGACCCGCAAGAATGCTCGCGGTCGCCGCCAGCCTTCTGTGATGCCAAGCAAGCTGGCCCGCACGTCTGCCTTCGCACCACGGCGCCACAGCTTGTCCAGCGACGCTGACTTCCTGCGGGTCTATGTCGTCCGTCCTCATGCAGTCATCGAGGTCCGGGGCAGAGAGCTTGGCACACGCCACAGGGACGCCCTGGTCGCGCTTTTTCGGTTGCGTGCCCGCCGTTTCGAGACTGGGGTGACAGCAGACGGTCGGTCGCGCCAAGCCGTCTACAGGACCGACACGACCTGGCGCGAGGTCCTGCAGGCGTCCGGCCTGACAACACATGTCAACAACCTGCTGACGGCGCTCAGGGTTTTCGAGGAACTGAGAAGCGTCACTGTCAGGGCCTTTACGGGCTCGTTTGACTCCTACGAGGCCGCTGTGGCGCAGGGCCGTCTAGCCTCTGCAGGCGTTGTCAGGTTGGTGTTTGAGGCGACGCCGATGGCTTGCGGCTGATCAGTTCCTCACGCGGCGGACGCAACGCCGGCAGCCTCGCGCCAGGTGTGGAAGGCGGCGTCGCGTGCGGCACGGTGTT
>JAABUO010006645.1_pt1 | contig 13258 bp, 8 predicted proteins | sample 5559291 | NCBI WGS metagenome assembly JAABUO01 (sample SAMN10711878, study PRJNA513372) | rock metagenome | isolation source: Antarctica rocks | place: Antarctica: Victoria Land, Finger Mt sud | reverse complement strand
GAGCCGTCGGAGCGAATAACCGGAGCCTGACCGCGCAGGATAGAGCGGATGGTGCCGGGGACAATCCGGTTCCAGTTCAAATCCCCGCCGCCGTAGAAGTTGCCGCAGCGGGTGATCGTCACCGGCAGATCATAGCTTTTGGCGTAGGTATAGGAGATTAAATCCGCACAACTTTTAGAAACGTCATACGGGTGCTGGCCCTGCAAAGGCGTGGCCTCGTCATAGGGCAGCACATCCTGGTCACCATAGGCTTTGTCCGACGACGCGATCACGATCTGCTTGACTTTGGGGGAGCGGCGGCAGGCTTCCAGCAGGCACCACGTTCCCTGAATGTTCGCCTCAAACGTAGAAACAGGGTTGCGGTTTGCGATGCCGACGATGGTCTGCGCGGCCAGATGAATGACCGTGTCAATCTCGTACTCGCCCATCGCCCGTTCCAGCATGGCTTGGTCACCAATGTCGCCGCGCACGATCTTGACTTTGTCCAGATGACCGGAGCGCACCAGCTCGCAGTCCGGAACCCAGTCCCGCACCAGGCACACAACGTCGGCCCCGGCGGCCACCAGAGACTTCACCAGCCAGCCGCCTACCAAGCCCGTCGCGCCCGTCACCAATGTCGGGCGATCCCGCCAAAATCCGCTGTTCACTACTTTCATACTTTCCAGGGGGCCTTCCCCGACTGCCACAAATTTTCTAAAATCTTTTTCTCGCGCAGCGTGTCCATGCACTGCCAGAAGCCTTCATGCCGGTAAGCGACAAGCTGCGATTCCTGCGCCAGCCGCTCCAGCGGGGTCAACTCCAGCAGCGTATCGTCGCCCTCGATGTAATCAAAAATCTCCGGCTCAAAGACAAAGTAGCCGCCGTTGATCCAGCCTTCGCCGATTTGCGGCTTTTCGCTGAACTCACGTACAAGGTCGCCCTCAAACACTAAACCGCCGAAGCGGGCGGGAGGACGCACGGCGGTGATTGTGGCAATTTTGCCGTGCGCTTTGTGAAAGTCTAAGACTTTCTGGATATTGACGTCGCAGACGCCGTCGCCGTAGGTCACCATGAACGTGCCGCCGCGCAGATGGGACTCCAGGCGCTTGATGCGCCCGCCGGTCTGCGTGTTCTGGCCGGTGTCCATGAGATTAACGACCCAATTCTCGGTTTCTTTTTCCAGGTCTTCGATGCGCCCGCTGGCAAGATTGACCCGCAGGCTGCCGCCGAGAGAGTAATGGTCCAGGAAGTAGCGCTTGATAATCTCGCCTTTATACCCCAATGCCAGGAAAAAGTCCGTGAAGCCGTAATGCGCGTAGGACTTCATGATGTGCCAGACAATCGGATGCTCGCCGACTTCGACCATCGGCTTCGGCTTGATTTCGGTTTCTTCGGCCAGGCGCGTTCCCAGACCGCCCGCCAGTATGACGACGTTCATTGCTCGTTACTCATTGTGATTGTCCTGCCTTCAGCGCGGCGTCTTCCACTGCCGGACTGAGCGTTCCGCTGCCGTTGAGTGATGGTCCGGTGGGACCGGCTTTCGGCGCGGCGCGGAAGTATTCCCAAAGCACGGAAACGAGGAACGCCAGAAACGCCAGCGCCACGCAAATCGCCGCCAGCTTGGACAAGCCCGGCTCACCGCTTTTCGGCGGCACGGCGGCGTCAATCACCGTCATGCGGCTGAGCGACGAGGCGTTGTCCAGCTTGATTTTCTCGGCCTCGCTCAGCGTCGTTTTCAGCAGGTCAAGCTGAATGCCGACTTCGGCCTGCAGTCGGCCCGCTTCGCCGGAAAGCCGGCGGCTGACGCCCAAATGCCGCTCCGCTTGCGCGATTTGCTGGTTCAGCTTGGCCTCACGCGCCAGCAGGCCGGTGATTTCTTCATTGCTGCGGATGTCCGGCGTCGTCAAACTGCGCTTGACGCCCTGCTTTTGGCGCTCCAAATCCGCCTGGTCCACTGTCAGCCGGGTTTGAGCCTGAATAACGGCCGGGTTTTCCGGGCCGTAGAGCCGCGACGCCGTGTTATACGCAAGCTGGTCCTGAGTCACGCGGCTGCGGGCATTCGCAAGCAAAGGGTCATCGGTCGGCACCGCTGAAAGATCGTTAAGCTGTTTCCCGATGCCCAACTGGCCGGCGGCCCGGACGGCCTGCGCGGCCCGCAAGTCCGCCTGTACCTGGTTCAGCGCCGTGTAAAGCTGTCCCAGTCCGGCGGCTGCCGTGTCGGCGTCCGGGCCTCCGTGCGGAGCGCTCGAAGAACCGTCCGAAGCAGCGGCGTTGGGGCCGGACGCCGGCGCGGAGCGCGGGTCTACACGGCTGAGGCCGCGTGTGAACTCCAGCGCCCGCGCCACGGCGTCGTCATAATTCGCCCGCGCTTGCCGCACTTCCCGGTCCGCCCCGCGCAGCAGGGCCACGCCCTGATCAGTGTCGCTGTTCGCATAATACTCTTTTAATGCCCCGGCGTAGTCGTTGGCCGCGTCTGCTGCCGCCGCTTCCACCTGCGGGACACTCGGCGACGGATGCGGGGCAAGCCGAGGCGACGCCGGCAGCGTCACCGCGATATACAGCAGGCCGTCGGCCGCGTTGTCGTCGGGCTTGACGTTTTTCGTGAGAAAGTCTATAGCCGCGTCTTCCGTGCCGAACACCTTTGTGCCATAGAGCTGCCGGAGATGGACATGCCGCTCCACAGTCTCAGCCAGAGCGCGGCTTTTGAGAACGCCCAGATACCGCTTGCTTGATCCGCCGCCGCCGGTCAGCAGCGCGAGCGTCGAGCTGCCGCCGGAAGACTGCTGCAGCGCCACCGAAGTCGCCGCCGTGTAGGTGCGCGGAACAGTCAGCCCCAGCAGCAGCACGGCGGCGGCCACGGAGAGGGGACCCAGCCAGAGCCAGATGCGGCCCTGACGGCGGAAGGCGCGGCGCAGACGCGCTCCATCAATAATGATCTCGTCTTGCGGTGCAATCGGTATTTTGTCTTGCAGTATTTTGTCTTGCGGCACAGTTTGCAGCACGTTATATTGTCTCAGCGCACGAACGCGGTGGAATAAAGGACAATGGAATAAAAGCAGGGTGGAAAGGCATGGAGAGGCTATTCTTCCTTCGCTCCATTATATCTCAAACCTCCCGCTCTTGTCAAATCGCAAGGGCCGGCATTCTCGTAGGGGCAGACCCCCGTGTCTGCCCTTCTTGTGTTGTGTCTGCCCTTCTTGTCTCGTGCTTCCTCTAAAGCCCGAAAACGCTGGACAGCACTTTCAGCGTGATTGCGCCGCCCAAGAGGCCCTGGAAGAACTCGCTGAAGCCGTTGCCGCTGCGGCTGATTTTCTCGGCCAGCACTTTGGTCGGCACTAGAATCAGGTCGCCGGGCTGAAGCGCTCCGGCTTTGTCCGCCGGAATCAGGCCGCCCCCGGCATGAATGACTTCGATCCGGTCGGTCGCCGCGTCCGGCGTGAAGCCGCCGACAAGCCGGACGTAGTAGTCAATGGACTGGCCTGGCCGGTAGACGACCCCGCGCCCGCTGTAAACCGCGCCGACGACCTGGACTGTGGTGGGCGTTTCCGGCACGACCAGCGTGTCGCCGTCTTTGAGCAGCACATCGTCAATGCTGCCCGGACGTTTTAGCGCCTGGGCAAGCTGGACTGCGACCGCGCCGTTCGGCTCAAGCTGGCTGAGCGTCAAAAGCCGCGCCGGGGAGACCAGGCTGTTCTGGGAGAGAGCATTTGTCAGCGGCGCAAGATTTGGGTTTACGGCATTGGCGGCACCGCCGCCTAAACCGGCGATACTGGCCGAGCCGCCGGCCGCCGTGCCGGCGGCTTGAATCAGCTCCAGATTGGATTTCGCTTTTTCGCGCTGAAGCTGGCTGAGGTTCAGCATGTCGCTCATGCGGGCAATCACGGTCGCTAAATCAAGCTGCCCCGGCGTTGCAAGCGCATCCGACATGCGCGTAAACTCCGCGCCCTGCGGGAAGGCTTGAGGCCGCAGGCCGCCGGCCTGCTTGATGGCGTCGCTCAGGTGCATTCCCTGCTGAATGATGATCGGGCCGGGCCGGTTGACCATGCCGGTCACGGTCACGACGGCCGGGTGATCCTGCAAGTTACCGTCGCCCTGCACTGCGATCACGTCGCCGTCTTGAAGCACTAAATCCGTTCCCGACGCCACCGTCTGCTCCGGCGTGTAGTCCACGGTCGTTTGGACGGGAACAACGGCAGACGCCACTTGAATAGCCTTGTCGGTGATCGGACGCCGGGCATGAGCCACCGTCACCCGCGTGCCGCCGCCGGGCTTGAACGCGCCGACGACTTTCAGCAGGTCGCTGAGACGCATTCCTTCGCCGCGAGCATAGAGGCCGGGGGCGACGACGTTGCCGAGAATCTTGACCGTGTGGTCGGGCGTAAAGTGCGCCTCGCCGCTGCGGTAGATTGCAAGAACATCGTCGTCTTGAATGGGAAGGTCCATGCCGCTGTCGCCGGACAGAATATCCCGCAGGCTGACATAATCATACGCATAGGTGCCGTCGCCGCGCTGATGCAGCAGGACCGCCCGGTTCAGGTAGGCGTCCGGCAGCGGGCCGCCGGAGTCGAGCAGCAGGTCGCTGACGTGCATGTTGTCGCTCTGGGTATACAGGCCGGGCCGCTGCACCGCGCCGCGCACGGTCACAAGCCGCCGTCCGATGTAGGAAACTTCCTGCCGCGTGTAAAGCTGCAAAATGTCGAAGCGCTTCAGCGGGATGGTCTGCGCCTGATCGATGCTGAAATGCTGCCGGGTCGTCGTGTTGTCCGGGTTCAAGCGGATCAGATCGGCCTGGTTTGTGTACGTGTCATACTCAACGCCACGCGCCCGCGCAATGAGATCGGCTGCGGTCAGGCCGGGCGTGAGCGCGTAATCGCCGGGCTGGTTGACTGCACCTTTAATGGTGACGCGGTTGGTGATGATCGAGCGGATGGAAGACACTTCAATCGTATCGCCGTCGTACACGGAAACGCTTGCGACTTTGGCTTTGTCACGCAGGTTGACGTCTACGATCACGCGGTCCGTGCCGTTGTTGATGGTATCAATGTGGACGTTCTGGTCCACGCCCGACGGCTTGACGCCGCCGGCATAGCGGAGCGCGTCGCGCAGGCCTTCGGCGGGCGTCAGCTCGTAGACGGCCTGCTGGCGCACTTCGCCGACAATGGCGATCCGGGACAGCCGGGCCGGGATGTAAATAATGTCCCCGGCCTGGAGCGAAATGTCGCTGGTCTTTGCCGCAGGGTTCGCGGAAGTCGCCCCAATCAGCGGGTAGATGTCCAGTGTTCCGGCGCGACGCCCGTTCCTCAGCACGCGGATGTCCCGCAGGGAGCCGTCCGCCGTCGGCCCGCCGGCGGCGTTTAGGACATTGAACGCCGTCGCGGTCGCCGGCACGGTGTAAGTGCCGGGCGCGAACGCCGCGCCGCTGACGGTCACTTGAACGGTCCGAAGCTGGCGCAGGTTGATAGAAACGTCTACGTTCCGGTAAAGCCGGCTGAGCCGCTGACGCAGCGCGTCTTCCGCTTCGGACGCGGTCCGGCCCGCGACCGAGATGCGTCCGACTCCTTCGACTTCCACCCCGCCCTGCAGGTCCACAGTGGACGTGAACTGGCGCGGGGCCAGGGCCAGGGCGCTGTAGCGCACCGTGAGATGGTCGCCCGGCTGAAGCTGATAGTTTGACGGCAGGGACGCCAGCACGTTCCGGTACAGCGTGGACGAGATGGGGTCGGTCACCTGTCCGACAACGGCGTTTGCCGTGCCGTTTTGGAGAAGCGCGTCGTCGCCGGGAAACTGAATGTCGCTGCCGAGCGGCGCGGCGTCGCCGGGAAACCCGCTGCCGTTCTGGTAGGAATTCTGCCTCGGGTTCTGGTAAGTGCCGCCGTTCTGAGCGCTGTCGCCGTTCTGAGCGCTGTCGCCGTTTTGGTAATCATAGTCGGTGCTGGGCGAGCGGCGCAGGATTGTCGTGCCGGTCACGTCTCCGTTCAGCGCATTGACGCCGGACCCTGTGCCGGAACCGTTTGGGTCATAGCCGGTGCTGTTCGGGTCGCTGCTTGGATAGGAGTTGCCGTTAGAACGCGGGGCGCTATTGGGATATTGCTGGCTGTTCGGGTACTGACCGGCCTGCGAGTCGGCCTGTCCCAAGCTGCCGGTTTGGGAGGGGTCGCTCACTCCATTCGCGTCATACCGATTTGGGTAACCCCCGCGCTGTCCTGCCGCGCCGTAAGCGATGCCTGCCCCAAGAAGCGCCGCATCCGCGCCGCTGCCGCCGTCGTTGTAGCCGCTGCTGTTGTAGCCATTGGCGCTGCCGTTGTTCCCGGCGGGCGACTGCTGGCCCAGAGTACGCGGCTGGCCGGGGCGGAGGGGCTGCGGGTAGCGGATGACACGCGGCGGGGGCGGCAGCAGGGCGCGGCGGCGGGCGACGATAATCTGCCGGGCGGGCTGGAAGAAGTCGTAGCCGAACAGCGGCAGCGGCTTCCGCAGGCGGGGCTGTCCGAGCAGCGACGGGTCGGTCTGAATTGTGTAGTCGCCGGGTTCGCGTGTCACGACCGGCGGGATCGAGCGGTTGCCGGTCGGCGCAGGCGGCGTCTGCCGATTATACAGAAGACTTTGCGAGCTGCTCTGGCGATTGCTTTGAGCGCTGTCCGGGCCATAAGCACTATTGGGGCCGTAAGTATTGCTGGAGCCGTAGGGGCTGTCCGGGCCGTAAATGCTGTCCGGGCTGTAAGTGCCGGAGGCCGGGCCGCGGGCCGGGTCAACCAGCACAAGAGGGTTGGCGGGCGCGGCGGGAACGCGCGGGCGCGTCGTGCGCCCGTTGCGGGTGGCGACGGCGTCGGCATGGCCGCTGGTGTCCACTCCTACGGGCGGATCGGACACGCTTCCCGCCGAGTCCCCGTTGTCATTGCTGCCGGTGCCGGCGTCATACGGCGGGTTGCCGCCGGAGGGATCGCCTATTGAAGACGGACTGCGCTGCGGCTCCTGCCCGGCGCTGCGCTGCGGCAGGGTGAGGCTGGACCCGGCGATCAAAACCCCAAGCGCGGCGGCAAGCGGAGCGGAGCGGCGTCGGGAAGAGAAGCGAAGGGAGAACAAGGGGTGATGCATGATAGTCCTGAGAAATAAGTGTTGGTGTTAAAGTGTTGGTGTCAAGCGCTGCGCGTGATTGCGCTCCGTGCCATATCCGCCATCTGCGCGAGTTCCGCGGTTTGCTGGGCAAGCTCTGCAGTTTGCAGTACCGACAGCTCAGCAGCAGTGGGGATGCCGGAGCTTCCGGCCCGGCCGGCAAGGCGCGACAGCACCAGATAGGCAGTGTCCGCGAGAACTTGCAAATCGGAGCCGAGCGAGCGGCGTCGCACATACTCGGCGTCCATTTGCAGCTTCACCGGCATAATCTGCGACAGATAAAACTGCTCCCGCTGCGGCTGGCCGCTCAGCAGAAACTCTTCATGGCGAAAAAACAGCGCGGTCGGCCCGGTCATGCCGGGCCGGACGCTCAGCACTATCCGCCGCAGGCCGGGGTCAAAGCGGTCCACAAAGCGCGGCACCTGCGGGCGCGGCCCGACCAGGCTCATGTCGCCGCGCAGGACATTGAAAAGCTGCGGCAGCTCGTCCAGCTTCCAGCTCCTTAGATGCCGACCGAGCGGCGTAATCCGGCAGTCGTCCTGCGCGGTCACCAGCGGTCCGGCGCTGTTGCAAGTGCCGGTGAACATCGTGCGGAACTTCCAGATTTGGAAGATTTGCCCGCCAAGCCCAACGCGCTCCTGCCGGTAAAACACCGGCCCTGGGGAAGTCACCGTCACGGCAGCGGCGGCCCAAAGCAGCATGGGAGCGCACAGCAGCAGCAGCAGCGAAGCGACGCAACAGTCCAGCAGCCGGCTTGCGGCGCTTGACTCGTTCGAAGCGAGTTCCGGCAAGATAACTTCAGGAGAGGGTTTCTGTGGCGGCATAAGTCGAAGCCTCGCGCTGCCTTCGGTGGCAGCGGAAAAGAGACGCCTGCGAAAGTATACTGCATTTTTTCGCAAAACGCCCGTATTTTGGGCAGGCAACTCAAAAAACAGCCTTGCAAGGAATTTCCGGTCTCGCCGACGAACTGCGTTTCTATGACACATTCGCTGCTCACTGAACGTCAAACGGAAACTTTGCAGGCGCTGGTGAACTGCATTATCCCGGCAGACGACTACCCAAATGGCTGGGACGCGGGGGTCGGCGAGTATTTAGCGCATCTTCTGACGCAAGAGTCGCAGTTTTTGTTCCCTTACCGCGCCGGTTTAGAGGCAATAAACGCGGAAGCGCCTCCTTTTTGCTTGCTTCCCGTGGACAAGCGGAACGCTCTGCTGACGCGGCTGGAAGGGGACCCGCAGCGCGGCGCGTTTTTTCGCCTGCTGGTTTCTCACGTCATGGAAGGCTTTTATGCCGATCCCGGCAATGGCGGCAACCGGGACGGCGTCGCCTGGCAGATGATCGGCTACAAGGTAACCGCATGACCCAATCTTTGACAGACTATGATGCGATTATTGTCGGTGCGGGGGCCGGGGGCGGAATCGCCGCCGCCCTGCTGGCGGAAGCCGGAAAGCGCGTACTGCTTCTAGAGCGCGGGCGGCAGTTGTCATTTGCCGACGTTGGCCGGGACCATCTGCGAAACCAGAGACTGGCCCAGTACGGCTTCAACGCCGGGCCGGACGACCTTGTGGGCAATCCCCGCGTCTTCGTGACGCCGGAAGGCTTGGAAAAAGTCGTCAGCCCGATTGAATCCGGCTACTCCGCCAATGCCGCCTGCGTCGGCAGCGGGACGCGAGTCTACGGCGCACAAGCCTGGCGCTTCCTGCCCGGTGACTTCCGTATGGCTTCTAGGTACGGTGTCCCGAACGGCAGCAGCTTGGCCGACTGGCCGATTTCCTACGAAGATTTGGCGCCCCATTATGAACGCGCCGAATGGGAAATGGGCGTCTCCGGCGACGAAGAAACTGCCGGAAAGCATCGCCCGCGCCACCGCCCGTACCCGATGCCGCCGCTGCCGCTGAACGCGCAGGGCCGGACGCTGCAAGCGGGAGCAGACGCGCTGGGCTGGGATACGCAGCGCGTCCCGCTTCTCATCAACAGCGTCCCCTACGGCGGGCGCGAGGCCTGCGTTCACTGCCAGCAGTGCGTCGGCTTTGCCTGCCCGACGGACGCCAAGAACGGCACCCAGAACACGCTCATCCCCCGTGCTCTGGCAACGGGCCTCTGCACACTGGAGACCGAAGCGATGGCCGAGCGCATTGACACGGACACGTCGGGCAGTGTCGTCGGCGTCACCTACTGGACCAAAGACGGCAACCGCGTGTCGGCTAAAAGCGCCGTTGTCGTCGTCTCCGGCGGGGCCATCGAAACCGCCCGGCTGCTGCTCAACTCTAAGTCTTCCGCACACCCGCACGGCCTCGGCAACAAATATGATCAAGTCGGGCGCAATTTACAGGGCCATTACTACGCCGGAGCCGTCGGCTGGATGCCGGAACCCATTTGGGACGGCATCGGTCCCGGCGCGACGACGGCGACCATCAAGTTCAGCCACGACAATGGAGAAAAAATCGTTGGAGGAGGGATGCTGGCCGACGACTTCATTGTCCAGCCAATCCATTTCCAGAAAGGGCGCGTTCCCGCCGGTGTCCCGCGCTGGGGTTTGGCCCATAAGCAGTGGATGCGCCGCTTCTACACCCGGATGCTGCTTATCACCGGCCCGGTGCAGGAAATCCCCAGCCCCGACGCCCGCGTCTCCGTAGACCCAAATGTCACCGATAAGTACGGCATCCCCGTCGCCCGCTTATCCGGCACGGCGCACCCGGAAACCCTCCGCACCTACGCCTTTATGAGCGCCCGCGCCGCCGAATGGGCTGAAGCCTGCGGGGGCGAGAGTGTTCAAGCCTACTCCGCCGGCCTTTCCCTCAGCGGCGGCCAGCATCAAGCCGGCACCTGCCGCATGGGGGGCGACCCGCAAACATCCGTCACTGATGAGTGGGGCCGTGTCCACGGCCACGACAACCTCTACATCGCCGACGGCTCCCTGCACGTCACCAACGGCGGCTTCAACCCCGTCCTGACGATTTTGGCATTGTCTTATCGCGTCGCCGGGCATTTAATAGCGGCTTGGTAGGTGGCGGCTCACCCGGCAGGCTCGTTTAGAAACGGTTCGTTTCGGTTCGTTTCGGTTAAGCAATGGTGCCTCCGTCGGTAACGAAGATGCTGCCTGTGGCAAAGGTTGCTCTTGTCGCCAGGAACAGAACCACCTCAGCCACCTCTTCCGGCGTTCCCAGACGCCGGAGGGGAACATGACCGAGGATGGTATCGCGGTACGATTCGCCCTCGCGCCGCAGTACCTCGCTCACCATCGGCGTATCCGTCCAGCCTGGGCAGACCGCGTTGACGCGGATATTGTGCGGGGCATATTCCCTGGCAGCGGATTTAGTCAAAGAAATCACGCCGGCTTTGGATGCCCCATAGTCGCAGCTCATCGGCATCGCATTCATGCCGCCGATGCTTGCGATATTGACAATGGAGCCGCCTCTGCCTAACATATGGGGGATTGCATATTTCATGCTCAGGAAAACGCCGCGCAGGTTGACGGCAATGGCGCGGTCGAACTTGTTTTCGTCCATCAGATGAATGTGCTGTGCCGCTCCCCCGATGCCCGCCGCGTTGACCAAAATATCGAGGCTGCCAAAGCGGGTCATCGCCGCGCTTATCATTGCCTGGACGGAGACACTGCCTGCGACGTCCGCAGCCACAAATGCGGCATCGGCCCCGCCCTCGACTAGTGCCGCAGCGGCAAGAGGACCTGCCGCCTCGTCGCTGTCCGCAATCATTACGCGCACGCCCTGCTGGGCGAATAAGCGAGCGCAAGCCAAGCCGATGCCGCTGGCCCCTCCCGTGATGAGAATGGTTTTTCCCTGAATCTCGGTTCCTATTTGTTTTCTCCGGGTGGATGCAGCACCATTCATCTTTACAGTGCCGCCGGCTCCCTACACGTCACCGACGGCGGCTTCAACCCCGTCTTGACTCTTTTGACATTGTCCTACCGCATCGCCAAGCATTTAGTGCGGTCGTAGTAGAATACGTCCCTGGCCTTGAATGACCGGGCTAAAAGAGAACAAAAGCCCTACGGGCTTGAAGATTAGTTTGCCGCGATTGGCATTTAGCCCCGGAGGAGCTTCGCACCCTTTTAGCCCGGCCATTCATGGCCGGGTCCTAAATCAATTCCCAAGCTTTCAGCACAGACAACAGCGGGGGCAAGGGCGTTTCCCAGAGCCAGCCTTCTTGCAGCCAGAGGCCGGGCAGGACAGCGCTGTGGTAGCGGCCCTGTTCGTCTAAAGCTGTTGGGCGGTAGATGCCGTCTGCGCCGAGTTGGTAGAATTCGGCCTGTTCGCGGATAGGGTCAAGGAGCCAGTATTCGGGAATGCCGGCGGCTTCGTACTCAAAGAACTTGTCGCCCCGGTCTCGCGCCCGGCTTTCCGGGCTGATGATTTCAACGACCAAATCCGCAGGGCCTTCCAAATAGGTTTTCTTGAGGCGGTCCAAATGAGCCGTTGCAACAAAGAAGATGTCGGGGGCGCGGCCTGGAAAATGCAGAGCCGGTTTCATTTGAAGGGGTTCACCGCGAACGACACCTAAGTGGTGCGCTTCCACAAAATGCCGTATCAAAGGTTTGAGAAAGCCGGACACATCCTCATGGCGTTCGGAGATTGGACTCATCGGAATTATTTCTCCTTCTACCCACTCAAGGTGCTGGTCTTCACCGGCCCATTCCAAAAACTCCTCATAACTGACTTTAGCTTGTGTGTCTGCCGATGTCTCTGTTTGCGTTGCGGTTGCCATTGTTTAGCCTTCCGTTAGAACTTCATCGCTAGAACTTCGCTACGGTGATCGCGCCTTCGGACGCCGAGGTGACGGAGGCGGCATATTTTGCCATGACGCCGGTGGTGTAGTGCGGGGCAGGGGCGGTCCATTCGGAACGGCGGCGGGCGAACTCGTCGTCCGTGACATCGGCGATGATGGTGCCGGCTTCGATGTCGAGCGTGACGATGTCGCCTTCGCGCAGCAGGGCAATCGGGCCGCCGACGGAGGCTTCAGGGGCGACATGGCCGACCATCAGGCCGCGCGTTGCGCCGGAAAAGCGGCCGTCGGTGACCATTGTGACTTCGCCGCCGAGGCCCTGCCCAACCAAAGCTGCCGTAACGCCCAGCATTTCGCGCATTCCCGGCCCGCCTTTCGGGCCTTCGTAGCGGATGATGACCACGTCGCCCGGCACGATGCGCCGCTCCGTCACTGCCGCCATCGCGTCTTCTTCCCGGTCAAAGATGCGGGCCGGGCCGCTAAACTTTGTTTTCTCGGTTCCGGCCAGCTTGATGACCGCGCCTTCCGGGGCCAAGTTGCCGTGCAGGATGACAATGCCGCCGCGCGGCTTAAAGGCTTTCTCGACCGGGACAATGACCTGCTGACCTTCGGCTTCTTCGGCCAAAGCAGCTTCTTCGGCCAGCGTTTTTCCCGATGGGGTAGGGCGATCGCCGTGGAGCAGACCCGCGGCTAATAGGTTTTTAGCGACTAAGCGCGTTCCGCCCGCGCGGTGCATGTCGGTTGCGACATACGTTCCGCCGGGGGTCAGGCTGGCAATGACGGGGGTGCGGGCGGAGACGCGGTTAAAGTCGTCCATCGAGAGCGGCACACCGGCTTCGCGGGCCAGCGCCAAGAGGTGCAGGACAGAGTTTGTCGAGCCGCCCGTCGCCGCCGCGCCAGCAATCGCGTTCTCAAACGCTTCTTTCGTGAGGATGTCCGAAGGCAGGACGCCGCTTTTCAGCAGATGAACGATCATGCGGCCCGCTTCGACGCCGATGTCGTCTTTTCTCGGGTCAACGGCGGGGACGCCCGCCGAACCCAACGACGCCAGCCCCAAGAACTCCATCACAATTGCCATCGTGTTCGCCGTGAACTGCCCGCCGCAGGACCCCGCACCGGGGCAGGCAGCGTCTTCCAGCTCGGTCAAATCGGCGTCGGTAATCTTGCCCGCCGCCGCCGCGCCGATGCCCTCAAAAACGTCCTGAATGGTGATGTCCCGGCCCCGATACCGGCCCGGCGCAATGGAGCCGCCGTACAGCAGCATTCCAGGGATGTTCAGCCGCGCCAGGGCCATCGCCGCGCCCGGCGCAGTCTTGTCGCAGCCGACCAGGCAGATAACGGCATCAAACATATGCCCGCGTGTGACCAGCTCAATGGAGTCGGCGATGACTTCCCGGCTAATCAAAGACGTTTTCATGCCTTCGGT
>JAABUO010006643.1_pt1 | contig 13261 bp, 12 predicted proteins | sample 5559291 | NCBI WGS metagenome assembly JAABUO01 (sample SAMN10711878, study PRJNA513372) | rock metagenome | isolation source: Antarctica rocks | place: Antarctica: Victoria Land, Finger Mt sud | reverse complement strand
TGCCGAAGCAATCAGGCCTCTCAACTTTCAATTAGTCAGGACCGTCACTGTACAAGTCTGATATTTGTGCTTGCTTCAGCTGCAGCTCAGCCAGCAGATAACTGCGACCCGCTGCATCTGACTTGGAGCAACCATTTGCCACACTCTGCAGCTTTAGCTTGCAGCTGCCTTCAAACCTCCAGTAGTCATGCTGGCGATCTTGGCACATGCGCCTGACCTGATTTTGTCCCAGTTGTATGAAAGCAGTGCTGTGCTGTAGGGGATTGGTAGTAGGAGGCAAGTGTTGCATGTCATGGATGTTGCGGGCAACAGGTGTGGTACTTGATGCGCTGTTCACGGGTGTTTGAGGTGAGTTTGTGGAAACTTGCGGCCGTGAATCAGACTGTTTCACAAACTTTTCTGTGTCGAGGCTTAATCTATGTGCATTTGCAGTCACTTCCTGCTTAAGTTTCAACTGATTCGGCTGACAGCACGTGTTGTAGAGCTTATGGCATATGTGTTACATGCCAGGTTGGAGCATCTAGCAGCGCTTGGCCAGCGTGCACTGCATCACGTTGAAATGATCACAGCAAGTGCATGAACTTTTGCGACAAATTGGGCTTTGTGGTGCAGGTCAGCTGACGCACCAGACCGCTGTAGCACCTGCTGTGGCTATGTTGAATACAGACTCACTGCACCGGGTCATGCAGCATGAGACATGTAATGAGGCAGAAAGATACTTTGCGTGCACAGCACGTTCATGATGTTTGCACCTGCAACTTCTTCGCCTGAGCTTTATTGACATCACGCTGGGACAGAAGCGCTGGATAGCCCTCCTCACAGGGCTGAAGCAGTTTCAGACAATTGGAGATCTGATGTGAGCCGGCTTACTGACACACATGGGCAACAGATCCATTGCGACAAGTTGAATTTTTCTATCATTATTATGCGAGAAATGGCGCGCTGGGTTAAGACCTTTTCTTGATACAGAATATAGCAGCTTGCAACTCTAAAGGACTGTCCTCAAAGCTGATCATTTGGTTTACCAGTGTTTTGGCTGTTTGTCGACTGTCAAGTGCTACTTCCATAGGAGGCTGATCAGTAGGTTCAGGTGTGGTTGCCATGGCCTACATGTTGACGCAGGCCTGTTTGGCAAAGGTAGTGACCATTGCAGCAGGGAGAACATGCTCTGTCTTGTGTGCGTTTCTGGCTCAATTGGAGACGAACATCACTTTCTGTCAACAAAAGTTTGACTATCCCGCATACAGTCACATAAGTCAGCAGTATAGCTACCATTTGTATCAGGCTTCGTCTTCAGTAGCAGCTTTTCTGGCTACAGACCAAACCAATGTCACTGTGTCAGGCAACTACCTCAAGACATGTTTTCTGCCAAAACGATTTGTGTTGGCCAGTCCACTTTTAGCTTGGCTTCTCATTTTTGTTGGGCGAGGTTAGTCTATACACTACATAAAGCAACTGGCGTTGCACTACTAGCGCCCTCCTTCATTGCAGCATTGCTACTGCAATCTCTTCGATGCTTTATCGTCAAACGCCGTGAGGTTCAAGCTTGAGCATTTAGTGCTGATATCATGAGTGTATGTTGATTTACCAGTCATTGTCTGTTGACTCATCTGATAAGTCTTAATCTGAAAAGTCTGATGAGAAAGACAGAGATGTAAATTGATTAATTGATTTTTGATGATCAGAGATAGTGGCACTCTCAAACATGACTCTCCCGCATGTACAGATCTAGACAATGCTGATTTTTATTGTCATTGTTCGTTGTTGCGGGCATGGCATGCGTCAAGAAGTCTGCACCATGGGCAACTGCAAAAGATGGTCGTGTACTTGAGGGGCCGAGCTTGGTGAGTGGCTACCACACTGCTCTGCAGCATGACTCATGCATCACCCCAAGGCTGAAGTTAGGTCACATCACTTGGGTCATCAACGCCTTTCACCCTGTTCCTGTGTGACATTCCTGCAGCTGCTTTTGCGCATCTACTTTCGCGGATGATTTCGAGCTGCATGCTTTGCCATCAAATGACGGCCAGACTCCAGTGTAACAACATCGGCTTTAAAGCCTCTTACAACCGACGTCCATGGACTGTGCACGCTGTCAAGGCGTTTGGCAGGTGACGAGTCGGGCATTCTACATGTCGTTTTGATCAGGACCTGTGTTATGTCCTCAACACCTAGTGCCGAATCTGGCAGGTCTCAAGCGCCTTCGGTTGGAGCATCTGGCGCAGGAGACCGCCTCCCTCCGTCGCCCTTGATTCTGCAGGAAACATCAAGACAGGTATGAGCAAATGTCAGAAGCACATACAAGTGCTGTGTGCACCCCGTGTTGCCAGTGAGCTCAAGGACCTTGCACTGCAGACATAGAAAAAAGGCGGGCTTTTAATCATGAAAACACAAGAAAGTGGCAATATGATCCTTTGCAGATACGTTGCATACATGCACAGTCAGGGCATTCAAGCGTGTCGCTGTTTGTTGTGCAATGTGACCTGTAGCAAGAATGAGCTACTTTGCATGCAGGATTCCAGGATTCGAAAGATGAGTCACCTGGCACAAATCAGTGCTTACATCAAGGGACAGCAGAGAATGGCATTGGCTGGTGTCAGAGGTCATCCACCACTCAAAGCATTGCTGGGCTTTTATGCTTCCATGGAGCATCTCTGCTCTGAAGCTGGACCCCTTCTGAATTACATCAATCTCAGTGCAATCATCACAGCCACAGCGCAGCTCTGGACATCAGCTCAAGCCAACAGCAGCTTCAAGCACAGTGCAAATTCTGCTGCCTTTGAGCTGGAGCGTTTTTACTGCAGCATTCTTCTTCGGCTGGAGCCAATGCTGCCTGATGTTGGAGCTCAAGCAGTTAGCAACATCTTATGGTCTTCAGCAAAGCTTGGGCTCAACCCTGATGCCTTTGTGCCAGGCATGACTGATGCCTTGGCAGCCAAACTGCTGCAGCTGACAAAGCATGAAGCCAGACGCCAACCAAGTGCACAGAGTTGTGCCAACTCCTTGTGGGCTCTTGCCTCCCTGAGCCATGAGCCTGTAGACAAGGGCTTGGTAAATGTTGTGTGCGACCATTTTGCAAGGCTGATCAAGCATCAGGATGACAGCAAGCGGCCCAATGCACAGGATTACGCCAACATGATGTGGGCTCTTGCCTCCTTGGGCCAAGGGCCTGCAGACAAGGGCTTGGTAGCTTCTGTGTGCAAACACTTTGCCATGCTGATCAGGCATCATGATGCACGGAAGCGGCCTACTTCGCAAGGAGTGTCAAATGTGTTGTGGGCTCTGGCAGAACTACACCATGCACCTCAAGATGGTGCTGCATCAGCCATTCTGGAGTGGTTTACAAGACTTTGCCAGTTGCCAGGGCAGGAGCCAACTGCACAACAACTGAGCAACACCTTGTTTGCTTGCGCTGTGCTCCGTTTGAAGGTCAAAGGACATGTCAGCCTTGCCTTGGTCGATGAATTGCTGAAACTAGATAGGGCACATTGCTGCACCCAAAACTATTGCAATGTTGCTTGGAGCTTGGCTGTATCTGGCATGCTTTCTTCTGAGATATTCCATGCACTACTTGAGCGCTTGCGGCTTTTGCCTATTGCTGAACCGGCTCATGATGCTCTGCCTAGACAGGAACTGTTTCAGTTGCATCAGGCTTTGGACTCACTGCAGCCTCTACCAAGTGTAGCTGCGCAGCAGATGCAAGACATGCTAGGCAACCTGGGACAGAGACCACTCCCTGACCCCCGATCAGATGCCGACTCATCTGTCAGCAAGCGGCTGGGCTTGGCGCTAGAACAGCTTGGCCTGGCATTCACACCTGACGTTCCCTTGAGTGGGTACTGGGCAAATGCTGTGCTGCAGCCACGTGATGGTGTTGCAGCGCCAGTGGTGTTGGTCACCAAACCCTTTGATCGATTCAGAAACAAAAATAACAGGTGTGCGTTCTTCTTGTCTTCCCTCTTCATCATATTTGCATCGCATGGCCAGACAGAAACATTGTGTCCACATTCCTCAGACAGACAACACATCACACCATAGTATGGGCAATGGCAGCAATTTGTAACCATGCTACGCAGCACAAAAGCACCAGCCTGCGGCAGTCAAGCAGCTGTCTTCCATGTTTGCAGGCTCACAGGGCGTGCCATGTTCAAGCAAACCTTGCTGGCAAAGCATGGTAAGCTGATTCTCATCCCTCAGCGTCAGCTCAGCAGCCACAGCGTTAATGACCTAGCAGCATACCTTCAGCAGGAGCTTGAGGCTGCAGTGGGAGGCTCTTTGGAGGCCTACCGCTGCTGAAGGAGCATTCACGGTCTGCACATGTAGCCTCCTTGCCTACAGACAAACGTTAGCTACCCAGCTAGGCAGGCAGGCAGGATGTGCTTATATGTTGTTGTGGCCATCCCACATTGGCTCTTGGTGTGGGTCAGGCATATTGCTTGCACGTGTGCATTTGGGCTCTCAGATGCACTCAGACGCCTCACCTTTCAGTGAAGTTGTCTTACACCTGCTGTTTGTGCCTTGCTTCAGATGCAGCCCAGCTAGCAGATACCGTCAATGTCAGGCATCCGCATCCGCTGCAGCTGACTTGGTGCAAGCATTTGTTTAAGAAGCCTGCAGCTGTTGTCGAAGCTCCAGTGTTGCTAGCCATTTCAGTATATGGATAAGGCCAAGCTACATTCTTGATGCCCATCAAATGCTGTGCTGCAGGAGTTTCAGGTCATTGGACGTCGTGGGCAACAGCTGTGGTTGCTGATGCACTGGACCAGGCCTTGGATGTTTCATGAGGTCAGCCTATTGAAACTTGTGGCATTTTGCCAATCAGACCTGCATATGTTATGTATTCAAGCATCATCACAACAGGCAAAGCTCTGCCAGTGTTCCAGACCCCTTCAACACCAGTGGATGATGGCTGCAGCATATTGAAGAAAAGTAATTTTGCCTGTCAGCGCCTAGGCCTGCTTCATCTGATATTTTATCTGGCATGGCAGTTGCGCGGGACCTTGCATATGGGTCTACTCAGAGATGTATGTGTCTGACACTAGAAGAAGAGTTTCATGAGTGACTGAATGAATGAATGTGCGCAGGCTGGAGCATGGGATGTGGATGACACAGGCCTGGAGTACATGCACAACAAGGATGTTGCAGAGAGTGTTCAGCAGAAGGTCTTGAAGATGTTCATCAGAGACAGCATTATTTCCACAGGCCCGCTGGCAGCATTTTGCTTCTGGCCATTGTGAGCTCAAATTATAAACCATAAATGCAATTGCCAAAGACAAGACAAAGCAGTGGCCTTCTGGCTCATAGGTCAAAGCCTGAGCAGGGGTGCCAGGTCAGGATGTAGCTACTATATATAGGTCAGCATGAGTTGGTATTTCTCAAGCTCGATGACCCCCATGGGCCAGAGCTGCTTTAACGTATCAAGTGACGTGCACAATTAAGCAGTGGACGTAGACTGGGCAGCATGTTCACTTGATAGACCATGCAGGTCCAAGCGCACGGCAGGACGAACAGCTGCATCAGTGAAAGAGGTAAGATGAGTTGTCTGTTTGTCAGCCTCATGACTGGCTTTAGCACTACGATAATCACCCTGAGATCGGGCAGGAAAGACCTGGATTGCAATCTGCACCAACACGCAAGGTCTTTTTTGGCGGAACAGGATCCCAAGCAGGGTCTCAAGCTTGTCCTAAGTTGTCTTGATCTTCTCCATATTTGACCTTGGCTTTTTTCTATATGTCGTCACACTTGTTGGCTGGCTAAGGTATTGTAATTGTTATTGCGCTTCAAAGCATTGGCTTTCACTAATAAGAAGCATTGGCTCTCTTTCTCTGGGGACAAGTTGGTTCCGGAGCTAGTGCAAGCTGAAAACAAATCTGCGTGTGCGTTCACAGATGTCGACATCTCACCTCGAACATTTACATTGAGCAGCCGAGTCACATGATGTCACGACTGTTCCTGGCCACTGCTTGCAATACTGCTCACCTCACTGGGAAGCCAGTGCAGCACGTAGGTGCAGCGCTGACGGGGTAAGAGCCTTGAATAACATGCGACGGGCAGTAAACAACTTCACAAGATCGCCGAATCATGGTCAGATGACTTTCACACCAGAAGATTGTGCTGAAATGCAGGCTGCAGCAGCTGTGCACTTGGGCAACAGAGTCTTCAGAAGGAAGCAAAGTTGATTCACAAATCACCGTGCCTGCTGTTGAAGAGCCTTCCCAGCAGACTTCAAGACAGGTGGAGACTGGTTGTCTGCCGTGTAGTTTGGCACCAAACGTGATCGAGGCTGTAAGGCAACTGCCATCATGCAGGTGTTTGGAAAGCCTGCTGCTGCTGCCAGTCTAGCTGTGAAGCATGTGCAGCGCAGCATAGAGCCAAATCGGCCTGGCAGTCAGCAGGTAGGCCGGGCTGTATCCTTATATGTGTCACTGTCTTGCATAAATGTTGCAGCCTGTATCGCTTGCGGTGCTGGAAATGTTTGTTGCAGACAAGTGATGCATTGTCTGCAACAAACATTGCCCCCAAGCAGAAGCACCAGGCATTGCAGACGCATGAAAGGCCACCTGTGTGGTCAGAAAATCACAGCAGTGCTGCAAGATGATGTCTTGCAGATCCGTGACATATACAAATACAACTACATTTCACAGTTGCAACATGCCAACTTCAGTGCAGTGTGAGTCATGACAAGGATGAGCCGCTTGCTGTGCAGGACTCTAGACTCCAAAAGGTGCGCATACCTGCACATGTCACCACTCACATCACAGAACAGCAGAGGATGGCATTGGCTGATGTCAGAGGTCATCAGCCAGATAAAGCACTGCTGGGCTTTTATGCATCCATGAAGCACCTCTGCTCCGCAGCTGGACCCCTTCTGAATCACATCAATCTCAGTGCAATCATCACAGCTACAGCGCAGCTCTGGACATCAGCTGAAGCCAACAGCAGCTTCAAGCCCAGTGCAGCCCGATTGCAAGCTTTGAGTTGAAGCGCTTATACTGCAGCATCCTTCATCAGCTGAAGCCCATGTTGCCTGATGTTGGAGCACGAGAAATCAGCAGCATCTTATGGTCTTCAGCAAAACTGGGGCTCAACCCTGATACCTTTGTGCCAGGCATGACTGATGCCTTGGCAGCCAAGCTGCTGCAGCTGACAAAGGATGAAGCCAGACGCCAACCAAGTGCACAGAGTTGTGCCAACTCCTTGTGGGCTCTTGCCTCCCTGGGCCATGAGTCTGCAGACAAGGGCTTGATAGATGCTGTCTGCAACCATTTTGCTAGGCTGATCAGGCATTCTGATGACAGCAAGCGGCCCAATGCACAGAATTGTGCCAATTTGCTGTGGGCTGTTGCCTCCTTGGGGCATTACCCTACAGACAGGGGCTTGATAGATGCTGTCTGCGGCCATTTTGTCATGCTGATGAGGCATCATGGTGCACGACAGCGGCCTACTTCGCAAGGAGTGTCAAATGTGTTGTGGGCTCTGGCAGAAATGAACCATGCACCTCCAGATGGTGCTGCAACAGCCATTCTGGAGTGGTTTTCAAGACTTTGTGAGCTGCCAGGGCAGGAGCCAACTGCACAATAAATTAGCAACACCTTGTTTGCTTGCGCCGTGCTCCGTTTGAAGGTCAAAGGGCATGTCAGCCTTGCCTTGGTCGATGGGCTGCAGAGGTTAGACAGGTCACCAGGCTTACTGCAATGCTGCTTGGGGCTTGGCTGTATCTGGCATGCTTTGTCCTGAGATATTCCATGCACTGCTTGAAAGGTTGCAGCCAGTACCCATCGCTGATCCGCCCCATGATGTTTTGCTTAGACAGCACCTTGGTCAGTTGTATCAGGCTTTGGACTCACTGCAACCTCTACCAAGTTTACTTGAGCAACAGTTGCAAGAGATGCTGAACAGCCTGGGACAGAGACCACTTCCTGACCCCGAACAAGCTGCCGACTCATCTGTCAGCAGGCAGCTGTGTGCGGCGCTAGGACAGCTTGGCCTGGCATTCACACCTGACGTTCCCTTGAGTGGGTACTGGGCAAATGCTGTGTTGCAGCCACATGACGGTGTTACTGTTCCAATTGTGTTGGCCTCCAAAGGCTTGCATTGCTTCAGAAACAAAGACAACAGGTGTGTATGTAAGACATGGCCGTGCATCACTCTTGTTGTGTTCCCTCTGTGGATGCAGCTGCCTTGAATGTATTCCTCATACTCAGATACGCCCACTCACCCTGTCTGTTACTGCAATCACAGCTGCTATGCAATGCGTGGCCCAGAAGGAATATCTGTGCTCATATCTGTTATCAGAAAGAGGCAGCAGATTACACCTATGTGGAATATGTTTCTGCCATGCTACTCAGCACATCTTGCCAGTCTATAGCAACCAAGCAGCTGTCTGCGTCCTTGCAGGCTGACCGGGCGAGCAATCTTCAGGCGAGCACTGCTTGCAAAGCTTGGTAAGCTGGTTCTCATCCCTCGGCATGAACTCAGCAGCAGCAGCGTTGATGGCCTAGCAGCATACCTTCATCAGGAGCTTGAGGCTGTAGTGGGAGGCTCTCTAGAGGCCTACCGCTGCTGAAGGGGCGGTCACAAGCCTGCACATGTCGCCTCCTTGCCAAGCTATCCAGCTCTGCACTCCTGTCCACAGGTCACCATCATCTCTTTTTGCATTGGTACTCTGGTGAATGTATTGGGAATGAAACATGTGGTGAAACAGTATTGTGCCTGTTCTAAGCTCTTCAGCAGCCATATTGCTTGCCTGTGTGCCTTGAGTTGCTGCAATCAAGCGCCTTAACTTTCATGTAGTCAGGACCATGACTGTCCACATCTGCTATGCATGCCCAGCATGCCTTGCTTTATTAGCAGCTCAGGCAGCAGATACCTGCATTTCACTTGCTGCAAGCACTTGCCACAGGTCGCAGCTATAGCCTGCGCATTGCCTAAGTGCAGTGTCAAAGCCACGAATCGTCGGCCACAACGCAGACTGTGTCACAAAATTGCCTGTGATGAGGCTTGCTTTATGTGCATCAGCGATCACTAATGTCAAATGATCCAGCTGACAGCAGATGGTTTAGAGCCTTTGGCATACATGTCACATGCCAGTTTGCAGCATCTTTAGCAGCACTCTGTCTGCTAGCGTGCCCAGCATAACATTGACACCAGCGATAGACACTCAGTGTTCAATACTTTTGTAATGATCACAGCAAGTGCATGTAATTCCTGACAACATGGGCTTTGTGGTGCAGGTCAGTTGATATACCAGACTGCTGCAGCAGTCGCTGTGGCTTTATTGGATAGTGGCTCACTGCACCGGGTCATAAAGCATGAGACATGCATTGAGGCACTAACAGTACTGCCCAAGAGTCTGCCAACTTTGTGTGGGCTGCTGCCACCCTAGGCCATGCGCCTGCAGACAAGGACTTGATGGATGCTGTATGCAGACATTCTATTATGCTCATCAAGCAAGCCTCAACACTTGCTTGTGTATTAGCAGCTGGGACAAAATACTGGTACGCTTATCAACTGTGGTGTGTTGGTGCAAACACGTGTGGCAGGTATTTGCATCTGACTCCAAAACATGCTCAAGTGTGAATGTGGTCAGGCATGCAACATTGATGCTAGGTGCCTGGCATCGGTGAAGTCAACACAGCCAATGATTCCTGCAGCTTTGATATTTGTCTTCTACTTTTGAACAGACGTGTTTGGCTGGCCGAAGTAGTAATGCTATATATATTTGCCTGACTGACTACACGTGCTTGCCGTAGAGTTTGTCAAGCATTGGTTTTGTGTATGTGACCGGGCCCTTAGTAATACCCTGCCACTGGATTTACGACGTAACTGTACGGATCTGACAAACGCGTGGGTTTGTCAGAACCCCTACCTTGCTGCACAACGCGTGCATGCCAGATCTCTGACAAAGGAGGCTTGGTGAGCACAACTTGTCTCGGCATTGGTGATTGGGCTCCGTAGCCTCCATCGACGGTCCGGAAGGATGCGTGCCAATCTCTGCTTTACTGCTATCGCCTTCTGTCTCTGCGCTTGTGCTGCCGCCGACGTGTCTCAAAGCGGACTCAACCTGGTGTGTCCGAAATACTGCAGCGGCAATCATAAACCTGTATACCTGAAACGTGTCCGTTCGTGAGCCCCTGCTCGACACCTGTTAGTGACTGCGAAAGCGCGTTTGCATGACCAGCGCTGTCGGTTCTGGCTGTTGTCCACTCAGTTGGCAATTGTTTTTGTCTGCGCCACAAGAAACGTATTCTACTGCTGTAGGCTCCCGCCCCAAGTACAACCTGTTCAGCGACTCTTACGCGCTGTTTACGAGGCTGTCAAGGCAGGCTACCGACATGTTGACTGCGCAGCGATCTATGAGAACGAGCACGAGGTTGGGTCAGCCCTGCAGCAGACCTTCAGCGAACATTTGGTCCGCAGACAAGACATCTTTCTCACCTCCAAGCTATGGTATGGTCACCGGGACACACTGCTGTGGTACTTGCGTTGATCACACATAGGTGTGCTGCCTATGTGAAAGAGGAGCTCCGCCCCTTTATACTTTTGGCTGTATAAAGAGTATAACTGTATAAAATACAGGAACACTCACCACAGTGCAGAGCGTGTGCGCAAGGCATGCCTGAAGACCCTGTCAGACCTGCAACTGGACTATCTGGATCTTTACCTGGTCAGTGACTTCAGTTTGGCTATGCATGCCACGCTGCTTTCAGGAGGGCCAGTCTGCTTGCAACAAACAAAGATTGCCTGTTACATTTCCAAAAGCGCCCAACAATAAATGTTCAGCCAAGCTGGTGCTGGCTTGAATTCAGCAGAAGGAGCATTAAGTTCAAAAGTTCATCTGGCAGCAGCCAAGCATGTTTTTCACTGCCAGGGGGTACGCAAGACTGAAATTGACTGTTGCTTGTCAAATAGAGCGCATGTAGCCCAGTTGCAGTGTGTTGTACAATGTGCTTCATGCCACATGTTCTGTTGCACAGTAACATGGCTGGGAACAAGGCAAAAGTCACATGGCCTTGCTGTGTGTGTCCAGATACACTGGCCGGTAACAGGAAACATGGGCACTCAAGTTGTTCCCTCTATCCAAGAAACTTGGAGAGCTATGGAGAAGCTAGTCAAGGATGTAAGCTGACTCAATTCACTGTATACAAAAGCTGATGTTGCAGCCATGATAGCTGGGTTCTGAACTCAGTTTGCATTACAAAGAGCAGTCTCTGCTGGCCACACCAGCTCAAGCATGAGCTCAGTGTTTGCCTGGCTGTCACTTATTGTGTTCATGGGCATCCCAATGCTGATAAGCTGTGTCAATCTCTGTGGTGCATGCAATTTTATGCATGATATGGCAACCTTGCTTGTCAGTAGGCAGCAGGTTCCCTGTGATGCCATCACATGTATTCAAACACATGCAGCTTAGCTGGTTCAAGCGGCCAAACTACATGATTCTGGAGAGCCTTAAATGTGACACTTGTGCAAACTGTATGCCAGTAATGCATGGCCAAGCCTTTCTTGACTAGAGCCGCTGCTGTGACCTGGTGTGAGTGCATTCTCCAACTTTGTCTTGGCGTTAGGAACGCAGGTCTTGCAGCATGATGTTGCTTGTGATGTCATCATGATAGCAGCCAAGCTGCAGGGCTGTGGTTGACGATGCAGGGGCTGGTGCGCAGCATTGGTGTCAGCAACTTCTCAGTCAAGAAGCTACGGGACATCCTCAGCTATGCAGAAATTGCTCCTGCTGTATCTCAGGTACCCTCTAAGACCTGCCTGCTCAGCTGCAGCATCCGATACTTTGGAAAGCTTGAAGGCTTGATGCACTGCTGCAATCTGCACATAGTGCATGTCAACATATGTGTGCTCCTGTGCCTTTGGCAGCAGTACATGAGCAGTGTCAACAGTATCATGCCTGCTGAAACGGTTCCTGTTATCAATGCCTCAGCCTTTGCCTGTACCTCTGTCCTTGCCTCGGCTTGTACCTGCCACAGTGTTCAGAAGCACATCTTGAATGCCTCACAAGCACTGATCACGCATGAATGGCTTGTCACTGCCGTTGCTTCCTGTAGGTTGAGTGCCACCCATACTTCAGAAACGAAGACATGCTGCAGTGGTGCAAGTCAAAGCAGATCCATGTGACAGCCTACTCTCCCTTGGGATCCCCAGACAGTGCCTCCATGTTCAAGAGGAAGGCGCCCTTGCTGCTGCAGGACTCCACTGTAGGGGCTGTTGCCGGCAAGATGGGCCGCAGCCCTGCTCAGGTACACAGCAAAGCCCTAGCCAACTTATACTCAGGCCATGAAGTGCCTCCAATGCAAGCCTCTTGCTATAGCATCCAATGGTCAGCCTGAGACACTCAGCCTCTCTAACTCAGCCTGAGACACTCAGGCTCACTTACTCAGCCCTAGGCGCAGGAGCATATGACTCTCAGTGTACATGACCAACTGAAATGTGCTCAGCTGCTGGCTCTGCTGCACTGCAGCTGCAAACCCCAATATCACAGCTGTAGAAGTAGCAATCGGGGAAACTCGTCTACACATGCAGCACCTCCTCATCAGGCATAGCCGCGTGAAGCACTGACTGCGTATTCATGTTAGACTGCATCCTGCACAGTTGGTGATGAGTCTTGTCAGTGCTTTCACAGACATTCTGCCAGGTGCCACCGCAGCTCATTATGTACTGATGATGTGCCAGGTACTGATCAGATGGGCATTGCAGCATGGCACCAGTGTGCTACCCAAGAGCACATCTGCAGAGCGCATCAAGGTACAAATGCATACACGACAAAAACACTCATGTGCTGTGAATAGCACATTTGCCAATGGAACGTCTGCATAGTAGTATGTTGGCGACTGCATGTCACCACAAATCTGTCAAATGGGACTAAGTGTTTTCTGAACAGTAGGGCTTGCTTTCAATTGTCTACATTGAATGTTTGTGCCTGTCACTTTACATTGAGGACTTGCAATTTGTCTGCAGATGCTCTCAGACATTGAAGCTGTGCTCTTACTCTGACAAAGAGAATGCGTGAAATAGTCAGGACCACATTCTCATCAAGATCACAGAGTCAATTTCAAAGATGCATGTGCAGGCCAACTTGGATGTCATGGGCTGGGAGCTAAGCCACGAAGACTATCACAAGCTCTGCAATCTCCCAATTCAGATGCGCATGGTCAATGGCAGCTTCTGGCTGCATCCCAGAGGACCCTACAAGACCTTGCACGATTTATGGGATGACGATACTTCAGCCTGATGGTTGTTGCAGCAGCATCTGTGC
>JAABUO010006642.1_pt1 | contig 13265 bp, 20 predicted proteins | sample 5559291 | NCBI WGS metagenome assembly JAABUO01 (sample SAMN10711878, study PRJNA513372) | rock metagenome | isolation source: Antarctica rocks | place: Antarctica: Victoria Land, Finger Mt sud | reverse complement strand
ATCAGATCTTTGCAACAGCATCTTTGCCACACGTATATTTTCCAGACAGGACTGTCTTGCCTGTTTCCTCTGAGCACACAGCAAATTCTGAACTGAACCTCGCATCTTGAGTACCTTGCTGCCAATGACAGGTGAATTGGCCAGGTAGCACTGCTGGCCTTTTGAAAGATGCATATACTGCCTGGGGGTACTGCTGTTGTTTACCTGAGACAGCAACTTTCATTGGAGGTCCGCATGATTGGACCACCACTTCCATTTGGGCATGAACACAGTTCTGGCATCGAGCAGCACACTCACACTAGCAAAGACATGGCATGCCAGACTGGGTGTGAGGATGACATTGGTGGCCTCACCTGTCTGCATGGCAGCAATGCTCTTAGACACCAGATACACTCCATGCGCAATGTTGCTTTTGAACCCAAACAACCGCGCTAAGATAGGGTGCAGATGAATGAAATTGATGTCACCATTGAGCGCAGCAAACTGTGGACCATCTTGTGTGCTCAATTGCCACTTTTCTGATGCTTGGAATGATCTGACATCAAGCTCTGGCTCACTTTGCTTGCTGTTGCCCTGCAAGAGCCGCATCCCATGATAGATCAGCTCGCAAAACCTCCAGCGCAGTCATTGATAGCACGTCCTTGCATTGGACTGGATGAAAATTTGAACGTGAAAGCGTGAAAGCAATGCATGGCAACTCTTGTGATGAATCTGCTAAGTGACAACAGATGAAGTCATACATCAACAGTGACTGTAAGCAGCAGGTTGTGTAATTGCTTTGGACAATGCAGCAGGTATCAGAAAGTGGACGCCTGCCTGCCTCTGGTTTCCAAATGACAAAAAAGTGCTTGTGTCCTCCCACAAAAGCTCTCCTGTGAGCATGTGGCTGCAGTCTCAGTCCTGGTTTCCCACTGGCAGCAGATAGAGGCATCAATGCAGGACTCACCAGTGACAGACAGAACAGAGACAGACATGTCAAACTCAGTGTCGCCCTTTTGTGTTTGACGCATCTTGGGAAGCAGTCGTTGTCTGCATAGCCAATAGATGTTGAGTTGTGATTAAAAGCAAGCAAAACCTCTTTTCAATCACTGGAACGCACCTATACATGAGAATTTCAGATTCCTGAATTGGCCTGTGCATGGTGGCTTTGTAGCGCGCAAGCACACCCCCAATGACACTGATGGGAAACGTAGGCAGACACATGCATGCCAGATTCATGCAAAACGTCTCTACTGCCGGGTACAGTATTGGTAGCCCTTTGCCCTCAGACAGCCCACACTTCTTTCTGTACTTTGCCAAGTTGTGAGCATTCACTGCCACGCTGTCACTGTTGATGGAAAGTTGAGGCATAGAGCCAGCAGACAGCAATCTGTTGGGAAGCTGTTTAGGTCTGAAGATCATAGACAGCAGTGCATGCACGTACAAGGGTTTCAGTGGAGGCAGTTTGCCTTGTAAGGTAGCACCATCTGTCAAAGTCTCTTTGCCGCGTCTGAAAAGCGCAACAACATACCCCAAGGCTAACAGCGAGCTATACAAGGATACAGTGCCGACGTAACCCATCATCGTTTCAGCTGTAGCGTGTACGTCTGTTTGTTTGATCTCAAGCTTTCATCTCCTCTGTTGCAGCCACGGGCGTATTGACACGGATTGCGATGTCGCACCTACCGAGGACGGTGGATTGTTCCATTTGCGGCCGGGGTTTTTTAGCAATTTGCACAGCACGTATTGCCACCTCGTTTTGCAGATCACAGCATGCACAGCATTGGGACCATAGCCTGCTCGAGCTGAGGATGCATGCTTGAGCTGAGGATGCATGCTTGAGCTGAGGATGCATTGCGCTGGATCTGTACCTTACCTACAACCATGCCCGCAATGATCGTCAGCATAAATATACTCCAGCACGCACATTCAAAACGTTACACTCGATCAGCGCCATCACTGGAAGTTTCCAACAATCATGATGTCACGTCTGTCGCGTACACTCATCATAATAAGTTGCAATCGCATCAGCTGGCAAAGTCAGCAGCTAGATTGCTAGATGCAACGCAATTTTCTTAGTTATGAATCCGAAGACAATGCAACGCAATTTGTGCATTCACGTCCATGTACCCCAGCAACAAAAACTCCAAGTGTTTCTATTCTATGCAACTTCAACCTATACTATCTGCCTACAACATGTGGACAGTCATCCATGCTCCTGCTGACTGGACTGACTCAAGAATCTCAAGTTGCTTCTCCATCGCTCTCAGCAGTGAGGTCAATAGACTCAACCGATTTGAGTGGGGGCGCAGGCTGGACTGGCTGCTGCTCAGGAGCAGCTTTGCCTGCTGGGGAAACTTGGCTGTCAGACGTAATGATAACAGCGCTGGCTAGGGCTTGCGTAGTAGGCACAGCTTGAGTTGGACTTTGAACAGGAGGTGCTAGCTGTACACCTGCAGGCCCTGTGCATTTGCATATTGTTGAACAGCATAATGCTTTTCAACAATATGGAGGAGACTTGAAAGCAAGCACATGCAAAGACTCATTGTTTGCAGCACCACACCGCAAACAGCTTGTAATTGCGCAAACATGCGACAGGAATACAGTTCATGGTGGTGTCCCATGATGCAGTTGCAAGTCATGGTACACCGCATGGTATGTGCTTCTGAAGCTGCATCGCCAAGCAGAAAACAGAGGGTATCATGGCGTACACTTACCTAGTGCAAGCTGCATACCAGCAGGTGCAGGCAGTCTTCCTGCAGATGGTGCCACCAAGCTTGCCAAGCTGCCGTTTGTCACAGCAGGTGATCCCTTTGCAGGGCTGTCTGTGTGGGGGCCACCGGAGGGGACCCTTGCCGGGCCACCTTTTGCTTTTCCAAAAGAGGCTGTGTCTAATGTGCTTGCAGCTGGCACAGGGAGCTGGGGACGCGCAGCAATGGCTTGGTCCTGCTGGACACGACCCTGGCCATGTAAGGCAGGCTGCAATTGAGCAGGGCGAGAAGGTGCGCCGGACATAGCCTGGGCAGCCGTCAGCTCATGAATCATTCTTGCGCACTGAGTGTCCATCTCCTACAAGCCAGTGCATACTTGAGACCAGCCATACCAGAGCAGCATCTGCTGAAAAGCCTTTGTCATCTTCAGGAACCCTTATGCATCTAACCCATATTTGCATGAACTAATGAAGCGCTCTTGAGTGAAGTACAAGCTGGTACGACAGAGCAGTGAGGAATGCAATGTGGGGTCCATGCAAGCAAGAGCACGGCTGAATTGGCGTGAAAGGCAACATCCGAGGGGAACAGCTGACCTGCATGCTATGCTGAAACTTTGCAGCAGCAACATTTCTGTCCTGATCTGACATGGTCTGCGGCTTGTTCTGGGACAGGGTAACTTGCACATCCAGCAGCTTACTGCACAGCCAGTTGTAGCTGCCCACCAGCTGCTTCCTATCATACATGCTCTGCAGCCACATCCACAACCTTTTAGCATTGTGTAACATGTGTGGACTTGTAAGATGGTGCTCAGCGCCTGGTGATCCCTGTCTCCAGAACAAGCATTGTGCAACATGTAGGCTTTGCTGACATAGATGGATAGCTATTTGGGACTCACAAACGTCATGTGCGTCTCTACATCGGGGAGATGTAACAGCTCTTCAAGTCCAAAACATGCCAAATCTTGTCTCAATGCTCAGTCAGTTTGAATGCATGGCATTTTGCACTGTGCAGCAGAGCAGACCGCATGACGGACAGGATGTCACCTGAGCAGTCAGCTGCACATGTCCTGCTGTTTGCAGCAGCTGCTCCAGGCTCAGAGGCTGCAGGTTGGGCTTGACCCCCAGCAGAAACTGTCTCAACCGCTTACTCTTCTCTTCATCTGACAGCAGGCGAAAGGCAGGATCAAGCGGTGAGGTAGCAGACTGGTGCAACCGACTAGGCTGATACCCTGCCTCCTGCACCTCACTGGACTGAGCTGCCACATGTTGCTGTGCCGGAATAGGCACCTGACTGGACAAGTGCTGGAAGGGTTGATTGGACATGACAACCTGCTGTTGGGAGAGTGAGGGGGAGCGAGGAAGGGAAGGGGACCTGGGTAAGGAGGCGGTCCTGAGGGCAGCCTGCTGCTGGTGCATTGCCATCAGCAAGGGGGTGCCTGCCTTGTCAGGCCCACCTGCACAAAGCACAAACCAAAACATGATATATGCTGGGCGAGACAAGCTGCTCAAGGCATTGCAATGTCACATGATGCAGTGTGCTGCACACTTGCAATCTCTGATTCATCAACCTGCAATGACGATAATTTGCAGCTGATGACAAAAACCACTCTGGCATGGCGGGAATTGAGCAGCGCATGACAGCATACTGGCCAAAAAGGCCAATGCCATACAAAAGCAGCCAGTACAATGAAGCACAAATTTTGAGCAGCTGTGCATGCCTCTTACCGGGAGGCAGGCTCACTTGTCCCTGAACATGGAGAATTGGCTGAGACTGGGCATGCTTAGACTGGGCATGCTGAGCAGCACTGGCAAGAACAGCTGGCGGGCGTGGTTGCTGTCCTGCTGGCCCCTGTGAGGCTTGCCGCGACAGGGCAGACTGAACCTGCTGCTGTGCAGTCAACTGCCGCTGCTGCTGCTGCTGGAGCAGGTGCTGCTGCATGGTCTGCTGCTGCATGTTGTGCTGCTGCTGTAGCTGTTGCTGACGTAAGCCCTGTTGCTGCTGCTGCTGCCTCATGCGTCGCTGCTGCAGCTGCAGAGCAGTGCTTGCAGAGGCTTGGGCGCGTGCAGCCTGCTGCTGCTGTTGCTGCAGCTGAGCGGTCTGATGCTGCTGGCGCAGCAGTGAGGTATGATGCTGTCGCTGCTGTTGCTGCAGCACCAGTTGCTGCTGCTGTTGCCTTTGAGCCTCTGCCAGCTGCTGCTGCTGGATCAGCCGCTGCTGCTGGCGGAATTGGGACATTTGCACAGCCTGCTGTTGCCATGGACTGACACCAGGGGCAGAGGAAGAACCAGCCCCTGTCTGGACAACAGAGGTACCTCCAGGAGCAGGGGTGATCACAACTCCCCCAGTTGGTCGTGTGATGACTGTCTGCTGGCCAAGCATGACAGGACCAGATGAGCTTGACAGCAGCTTGGTGGAAGGGGCACTGAGGGTGACCCTGGTCTGGGGCTGTGCTGGGGCCGGGGCAGTTTGATGCGTCTGCTTGAGGGCAGTGCATAATGTGGAAGTGCGGCCCATCAGCCAATTGGTCATCTTGTTGAGCGCAACACGGTCTGACTGGGCAGAGCGGCTAGCATTGGCAGCAGCAACAGCAAGCGTGCTTGTCCTGCCTGCCTGCCCAGCAGGCACACCAGCAGCTAAGGTTCCGTTTTGGTACTTGGCTCGGCATGCTGAACAGCCCTTGATGGCCCAGCGGCATTTGGGGCAGCCTAAGCCAACCTGTGGCTTTGCTTGATGGCTGCTGCCTGCTTCAGCAGTGCTGGTCACTGTGGCAGTGCCTACAGCGCCGGCTTGAGCAGCTTCCGGCTGCGCCGCAGCAGTGCCAGCAGCATTCGTTCCAGCTGTTGGCTGTGCTGACTGCTGAGCCATGCTGACGCGACTCTCATGTGCAGACTGCGCTACAGCAGCTGGGGCAGACAGTGGTGCAGAATCAGAGGCAGGCATGACATCCTCAAGCTTAGCAGAAGGCTCAGCATGCAAATTGACTTCTGCCTTGGGTGCTTCCTCCTTCACAGCAGGCGCATTGTCCAGCTCAGATTTGGGCTCGGTTGCAGAGCCAGATGCTGACTCAAGCTTGACCCCCAACACCTGCGCTGCTAAGGCTTGCTGCGGCTGGCTGTCATTGCCAGCAGTCTTGGAGTCCACAGAAGCTGTAAGCAGCTTGGAATTTGTGTCCACAACTCTGGGCGTTGTCTCTTCTGTAGAGGGAAGCTGTGATTGCTGCTTGCCATCAGCATTGCTGTCGCCCTTCATTACCTTGTCAGCAGACTTGGACCTGGGCTCCTGGTCTTTTAGCAGATCCTCACTTGCAACCTGCATTGCCCATCCCTCCTTCCCAGCTGCTGCTGCTGATGTCGAGGCAGGCTCTGCTTGGCTGGATGCTTTGAGGGCTTCAGCAGAGATTGCCTGACTGCCTGCTGCAGCCGTGCCTTGATCAGCAGCAGCGTCAGCGGTCAAATCAATGGCTTGCTGATGGCCAGCTGGCAGTGCCTTTTCATTTTCAGCTGGCAAAGAAGCAGGTGTGGCGGCAGGACCTTCAGCAAGACCTTGAGCTGGGGTAGTAGCAATGGAGTGGTTGTTAGTGCCTGCTGCTTGAGGTGGTGGCTGCACAGGAGGCATGTACAGCTCCTGTCTGAGGACGGGCTCAATGCCTAGCAAGCTGTCCTTCAGTATGACTTGCCACTGAGCCCAGCCATGCTTCAACACTCCATACAGCAGCTTCTTGTCATGCTCAGCTTGCCAGAACTGCACACATGAACCACCAGTGAGCTAGACAGCATTAGAGAGGCATTCGTGACCATTGGTCCTTGATGTGCATGGCTGATGACAGGCACTGTTCAAAGCGACCGTGTTAGATAATGTGACACTCACAGTAGCCAGAGGGAGGACAGTGCTGCAACTAACTTTGAATGCTGAGTTTTTCATGCTAAATGTACCTTGAAGGGGCGCAGGGTGGGGGCATGCAATGGCCCCAGGCTGAAAGCAGGGTCAGGGTCTGCCATCTGTTTCAGAAGTGTGTGCCGTATCAAGTGCAGGGTCCCTAAACGGTCCAGCACCTGCACAGTCAGCTCAAATCAATGTCACGCTGCACCACACACTCAGCTCTCGATGCTATACTCCTGAAGTGCAATTCAATGACAGGTTTCTGGGAGAGATGCTGAGCTGCAGAGGAATGCCCTGACAACTAATTCATCAACTCTGTCTCTGCAGTCATGAACTCCAGTTCAAGGGCATGCTTGATTGGCAGACCGACTAGCTTTGCTCATAGGCTCAATGAACACACTATTGGGTAGACTTTGCTTGCATGACCAAATCATCAGACGGCTTGGTGTGCATGCTACCTTGTTGAGCTCGTAGCTCTGCAGGATCTCCTTCTTCAAGATGCCATCTGCAAAGTGGGGCTTGCCATTGGCTGCCTCTGATAGCTGAGCCATGACCAGCTCGGCGTATCTGCAGGTTTGCTCCAAGGCCAGAGGTGGCCACCTGCCTGTCATCTGGCGGTGAATGTGACTCCAGTCAAACTTGCCTCCTGTCAACTGCTGCCCCAGCCCAAATTGCATCAGCACCTGCAACAACGCCTTCAGCACCTCCAAAACATGCCTAGCGTGTCTGCTGAATCAGAATCAGCAAGCACAGACAGGGCAAGCAGGCGGCACGGATAACAACAGAGTGTGGCAAGGAATGAAGGGCTGCTGTGTGTCACTTGTGTATAAAAGCAGAGGCGCTTGGCTGCAGGCGGAGACAGCATCAAATGTTGGGGAAGGCAGGCGGACAGTCACAGCAGCACAGGGGCATGTACCTTCATGAACAAGGCACGCTGTGCGTTGCTAAAGCCCAGGACCCTGTAGTTGGAGTTCAACCCACTTGTGAAAGGGTGCCTGCCCGCCAGGCTGGCCTGCCGCTCCTGTGCCACTGCCTGAACCTCTTTTGACTCTGCCTCTGTCAGGGTGTAGTTATCACTCTTGAGCTTCTGCAGCATACGCGCCATACTCAGGGAGATGTCTCTGCTTTACTACTGCCACAGCCAAGCATGCAATGCAGTACAGCAACTCAGCTGATTCCACCTGTCCAGCTTCTGGACTGAACAATGCTATGCAAAGTGACAAGTGGCAACACATCATCAGAGGTGAAATATGGATTTCCATCTTGCTACATGAAAATTGTGCTGCATAGCCTGCTTGGCCAGTTTGAGTTTGAGACAAACAGCCGCTCTGACCTTCAACGCAGGCTTGTCAATGCCTGCTTCATCGCCAGACTCCTGGTCAGAGTCTTCACTCTGAGCAGAGTAGTCACTCATGTCATCTCTGCCCTTGGCATTCTTCTCATCATAGTTCACCTGCAACACACCTCAGTAAATTAGAGCAGAGATTTAGCAACAGACTGCACAACAGAGAGGCTCAACTGCAGACGCAGCTCATCTTCTTCACCTAGTATAATCAATATATGTAGCAACAAAATATTCTGGGTGCATCCTGCAGCAGGCATAACTCAAAAGCTGAGTGAGAGGTGCACACATGGCTGTGAGCAGCATGCCTATCGCTAAAAGGTGGGATGTTCACGTAGATTTCTGGCTGGTTCCAAGACAGGTGGTAGCTGACCTTGCGTCTTTCACGCTTGCCCTTGCCAAGAGCAGCCATTTGGATTTGCTGCAGGTCCTGGTAGCCATTCTTCAGCAGCTCGTCCCAAAAGGCTTCTGCAGGCTGCTGTGGTCCTGAAGCCTGCCCTTCCAGGAGGGCAGCCTCCTCATCCTTTGCCTTCTCTCCTAAAGGCAGTATGCGCATTCACAAGGAGACACTGCGCCTTGAAGATCGGCCAACCCCTCATGCAGCTTATAGTGGATGCGGTCCCAATGTGTGCATCTGTCAACTGGCATGTGGAGAACGCAGCAATGACAACCTGTGGTGTCTGCTTTCTGTGCTGTAATAAAGGTTGGTGAAAAAATTGAAGTGTTGCTGACAGCACTGAGCTGGACAAGGACAGTCAGTGCAGTACCATCGGCTGTGACGTTCACCTTTGTCAGGAGAGTCTATGATCTCAAAGTTGGCCACCTTGAAGCCCTTCACAAAGTCATCCTCCTTCTCATCGCTCTTGTCTTCATCTGCATTTGCCAGATCAGACCTGCAGCCAACACACCATGTTGAACTTGGTCGTGTTTGCTTGCTGGCATGCAGTCAACTTGACCTTGAAATGGCAAAGAACAAGCATGGATAGAATTGACCAAGACAAAAGGTAAAATGTTTTCCACGCTCCATAGTTCAAAACCTTAGCAGGGTGCAACAGGGCCATACCTGTGACGACTGCACTTCTTGATGCATCACCCAATGCTGTCCACTTGTCATATTACTTGTCAAATGCTTGCACAGGCCTCCTGGGCAAAAGGAAGCTCATGAACACCAAATAGGAAAGACCTAGGCACCAAATCACAATCTTGCAGCGCACCTGTCAAGGAGGCGCTCAATGGCAGCATTGTCATAAACGATACGCTGGCCAGCTTGGCCGCCAGTCCTGCCTTCTGCCTGCTCACGCTCACTCAGGCGGATGAGCTTGTCTGCCTTGTCTGCAATGGCCTTGTTGGCCAGGCCTGCACTGCCTTCTGCCTCGTCGCCGCCCTCTTTTAGATCTGCAGTACAAAGATGGAGTCGGGGTGTCCAGAGCAAAAGTTGCTCTTTGTTCAGCATCACAGCACCACCAGACAAGATGTCCAGTACGTCAGCCTCTGTACAAGTCAGTGCAATCACAGCATTGAACAGGGGTGCAGAAAAGCACACCTTGCTTGGTGCTACAGGCAAGCTGATGTAGCTGGCATTGCCTTTGAATACTACAGTCTATGGACATAGGCTGTGCCATGTTGTTGACAGCAAGCAGGGACTGTCATGACATAGTGCAAGACAGGGTTGTTAATGGCAATCACCTGTGATAGCATCTTGCTGTGCTTTCTGACTGGCAGCTACTGCATCTGCAAACAGCTCAGCAGCTCCATATCTCAAGATGTCATCCAGCTCATCCTGCATTAGGAAACACAAGCATTGTGTAGCATCTACAGCAACATAGCCAGACCGGTTTGATGGCACAGACAACTGAGTTGTTTCAAGAGGTGGGTCAAAGCTGATGAGCCTTGGCTCTGTACCACCATCATTGCCCATGAATCACAATCATGACTAGCAAAAACACCTGTCTGCTGAACACCAGATGTGTCATGAGGGAAGTGACATTGCAGCAAATTAGCAAAGGCGTTGCGCCTTTGAGCAAGGCTGACAATCACCTGCTTGAGATCTGCTGCAGTGTTCATCTTGTGCACGACCAGGTGCTCTAGCATCATCTTCTTCTTGGTCTGCTGCATCATACGCTCCTCAATAGTCAGCCTGGTCACTAGCCTGCAGACGCCAGATCTCTCTACATCATCTTCTGAAGGTGACACGAGCCCTTGTGTTCACAAGCCCAGGTTGTTCACATGCCAGGAACAAGGTGCAGTCATGTAAGGGGTCATGTGCAAAGCAATATGTGGTGCAGCCAACCTGTAGATCATGACAGGCTTGAGCTGACCCAGCCTGTGTGCCCTAGCTTGTGCTTGCAGATCATTGTGTGGGTTCCAGTCGCTGTCGTAGATGATGACAGTGTCAGCACTTGCCAGATTGATGCCCAGACCCCCTGCCTTGGTGGACAGCAGGAACACAAAGTTGTCAGCCGGCCGTCTGTTGAATTGGTCAATGCGTGACTGCCTGTCTGTGCCGCCCACACTGCCATCGATGCGCTGGTAGCCCCATTGCCGAGCTGCTAGCCACTCCTCCAAAAGGTCCAGCAGAGTGGTGAACTGACTGTAGATGAGTACTCTGTGACCCCTCTCCTTCATGCGCTCCAGCATGCTATCTATGAGGGCTAGCTTGCCACTAGCCTGCACTAGTTGTTGCAGGAACTGCTTGGGATCCTGTGTCACAGGCCATTCCTGTTCGTCAATCAGGAAGGGGTGGTTGCAGCACTTGCGCAGCTCCATCATGACAGACTTCAGCCTGCCAGTCTGCTTGCCTACATGTTCAGGAGCACCCATCAGTTGATGCTCGCTTGCAATGTGCATACAGCTTGACAGAGACATGCTGTGCTGTGACAGCATTGGCCATAGTTGTCTGCAGCCACTTTCTGCAAGATTTCAAGCAGGATTGATGCTGACGTGGCCTGAAGTCAAAAGTCTTTTTTGCTTCAGAGTGAACATGCTGGCAATGGCCTGGACACATGGGTCACAGAGCCAGGTCAGGTATAGTTACGGGTGACTCGGCAAAGCTACAGGAGGTCACCATTGGTGAGGTTGGGGAAGTTTTTAGTGAGGATGCCTCTGTACCAGTCCTTCTGCAGAGGAGACAGCTCCACACGTACAATCTGCTCCTTCTTGGGTGGCAGCTGCTTCAGCACATCCTTCTTCAGCCGCCGCAGCAGGTGAGGGGACAGCAACTCATGCAGCTTTGCTATCTACATGCAAACGCACAAGCACCATCACTCAAGAGGTTGTCTCAAGGTGGCTGTAGACGACATCCAATGCTTGTACTTGCCATACAGCTACCATATGATGAGCAGAAGAGACTGCATATTGCGCTAACTGGTGATGGCATTGCCTTTGCGAAGCTGTTGCTGCCAAAACATGACCACACAGACGAGCGCACACCAAGCAGCAGCAAAGCATTAGAGGTGGTGAGCAGCGATTTTGTAAGTAAGCATACCTGATCCCCATGGCTGAGGTCTGAGAAGTCTGCCTCGAAGTCTTCGAGGCTCTGGAACTTGCTGGCATCCAGGAAGTGCAGCAACATCCACAGCTCTGATAAGTTGTTTTGCAGGGGCGTTCCTGTCAGTAATGTGCGCTGCCTAGTCTTGAAGTTGTGCAACTGCTGAAACAGCTTACTCTGCTGATTTTTCAACCTGTGCATGATCAGCTGCAGGTCAGATTTGCTCTGAAGCTGAAAGCAAGATCCAACAATCTACATGATGTGCACAGCCTTTGCATTGAGCAGGGTTATCCAGTGCCATCTTTCGCATGCACCTCAGCATATGGACATGTGATGCCATTTGTGATGAGCTAGTTTGGCAGCAAGGAATGTTATTCAGATGAGCTACTTGCTTTTGCTCGGCCCATCAGCACTATAGTTTGCCTCAACAAAAGGAAGACAGAGCTTGACGGGCAGAGCAGAGCCAGAATGGAAACAGATGACACCTGTGACCTTCATCCACGATCAGGGTCTCATACTCCAGGCTGCGCAGAGTGCCAGTCTCAGAGCCAACCATCTCATAGGTGGTCAGCAGCACATGAAACTTCACACGCGCCTGCACACACACGCTCTAGTGCTGGCCCTGCATCTTTGATTGCTGTACATCTGGGTTCTGTGTTGCTAGCAGAAGCACTCTGACTGCTTCAATGGGATGCACAGTAAGCAGTTGCCTGGTGTGGAAGTCTCCCGCTGAGCAAGACCATGAGCTGTTGACGCAAGTTGACCTCAAGCAAGCCCTAAGTGCTGTACATGGCTGCAGGATCGGCTGCTGTGTATACTGACCTGCAACTCAGCATGTCTGCTGTGTGCTTTTGCCTTCCCTTTGACTTGACTTGGATCAGCGTACAGCTCATGTGTTTTGATCACAGTTCTGCCCGCCTGGTTGCCAATGAACGGGACCACGTTCAGCTGCGGTGCCCACAGGGCAAATTCACGCTCCCAGTTGGGAAATGTGGACAATGGTACAACCACTAGATGTGGTTTCTGGACCTGCTCTTCCTCCCTGTACATATTTATACCACACATAATTGAAGCAGCATGGACTGGGAGCCAGACTTCCTTTGGGATGCGCCATGCTGTACTGTTCACCTGTTGTCAAAAGCTCTGGCTGTTTGGTCCAGCAACCAATTCCCAAGGGCTGTCAATAGTCAACAGACCAGTCCCTATGAAACAACATGCACATACCATAAACACAAAGCAGAAGCAGGCCAGATGACAGGAATGTGGTGCGCATGCATGCTTTGGACAGGCAGCAGGTCCCTTGTGTGACAAGCAGAAGGTGCAGTGAAGGGTGTGAACCCCACTTGAGCGCAGCCAGGAAGGCAATGGACTGGATGGTCTTGCCAAGGCCCATCTCATCAGCAAGGATGACATGTTTGCGCTGCTCCCAAGCAAAGTAGAGCCAGTTGAGGCCCTCCAGCTGGTAAGGGTGAAGGCTGCCCCCGCCTGCTAGGAAGCCTGGACTCTCACCATACTTGCGTCTGCCAACCTTGCGCCCTGCAGCCGACCTCCTGTTGTCTGCTTGGGACGTGCTTGCCTGCACGTGCATGTAGCCATGTTGACCTGCTCAAGAGCACAAAACATGGAGAAGCACAACAGGGAGAAAGACAAGGAGCTCACAGATGTTCATGAACCAGAAGAAGCCAGAAGCAAATGCTGATGCCTGCACCTTATACTATGCTGCATTTTCAAGCAGTGCAGCGCTCTGTACGCACAGCTACAGGCAATCATCAAGTGTGACCCAGGCACAGCAAGTGGCAACATGATGGTTGCAGTGCAAACTTCGAGAAGAAAGCTCTGCTCAAATGCAACTGCACCTGGGCACGTG
>JAABUO010006640.1_pt1 | contig 13270 bp, 17 predicted proteins | sample 5559291 | NCBI WGS metagenome assembly JAABUO01 (sample SAMN10711878, study PRJNA513372) | rock metagenome | isolation source: Antarctica rocks | place: Antarctica: Victoria Land, Finger Mt sud | reverse complement strand
CAAGTGGCAGCATATCAATCCGTATGGGACGTTCCTATTAGATATGCAGCAACGCTTACAGTTGGATCTCGTCGCCTGACGTGGTGGTACTTTGCCGAAATTTCGGCCTTCGCTACCTTAGGGCCTACCAGGGCCGCAACCGGGAGCGGAAGCCGCGAAAACGGCAGGAAGATGAGCGCGCCGACCGGCGAGTTGTTGTTGGGTGATATGGATATGCGCGGGAAAGGCAGGACCGCGGCCGGCCTGTACAGGCTGCCACCGGCGAAAAAGTCGAGATCCCCGCTATAGAAGAGCTTGAAATCCCAGAGGGCAATACTGTGCGGCGCACCGATGATGTTGGCATAGGCCCGCAACGTGTCAGATAGGATCACCAGCGCCAACACGATAGACATGCTCGCAACCGCGATTGATCGCAGCACGACCCACACCAGGGGACGCGCTGAACGCAGGGGCGCTTCCTGTTGAGCCGGCAGATCAAGCGTTGCGGGGAGGTGCGTCATGCGGCTACTATCCTATTCCTCGCACGATCACGACGGTATGTCGGGCGAGATCGAGTATTGGTCGTCGCCATGTGTAGGGACATCTTCCCGGTCAGACGCGTCGCTTTGGGCCAACGTGACCTGTTCAGTCACAGAGACTAAACAGACACAGTCCATCCAAGCATCCCCCTGTGTATAGGTGTCCCATCGCTCAACATACAACCCCCCGATCTACCTACCGCATCGTCGCGCCTGGCATCGCCCGCGCCCGTGTGCGGCTGTTTATACTGAACCGAGGAGGCGATGAGTACGCTCGTTTAGGCTGCGGATCTCAAGGAGGCGTCGACCCAGTCCTTGCGCCCGTGGAACTCGTTTGGGGCATTCGCGGTGTCGTCGCGGCCGCGTGCATCACGGCCGGTTTCGGTGCCGGATCTCGGCGACGACGGCGCCGTGCAGCAGCGCCAGGTCGTCGTCGCCCATCGCGGCCACATCGTCCGCGATGCGCTCCCTGATCTGGTGCGGCGTGCCGGTCCCGTCGCGCACGGCCACGCACAGCGGGCACAGCCAGCGGCGGCCGTCCTTGCGCCAGCCGGCCCGCGTCGCCGGCGCCACCGCCGCGCGTACGTTAGCGGCGTCGAGCACCACCTGACGCAGGCACTGGCCGCACCGGACGACCGGCCGCAGGCGGATTGCCCCGCTCATGCACCCCCCCAAAGCCGCCGACGATCCATGATCGGCTGTCTCATACTGATACCCTTACCTGTACCCCGTTCATCATGCACGCTAATAGCTGCTCTCGACGGGCAGACTGATGGGACCACCGATCAGTCGCTCGACCTCGGCCCGTTCGATGTGCCGCCAGGGCGGGGAGTGCAGCGCGTCGCCGTCGAGGTCGAACGTGACCTCCGCGAAGCGTTCGCCCGGCGCGATGTGCATGTGGCGCGGGTCTACGTACGCCTCTACGAAGATAATGCCCTCCTTCGCTTGCGGAAGCAACCGCCGCCACGCCTGGGTGGCGATGGATGCGGCCGCGTTTGTGACACTCGCGCCTGGGTTATCGTTTGTCTCGCAAGCCAGGACGACGGGCAGGGCGCCCCGGCGCTCAAAGACTTGGAGATAGCAGTGCCCCTCGTGCCCGGTCGGGCCGGTGTAGCGAAACGTCCCATCGTAGGAGCGATACGCCGCCTGGTGCTCGTGGTGGTCGTGGATCATGGGAAGCGCTCCCCATCGTCGCCGGCGTCGTCACGGCGCAGCGGACGCGGGCCGTCGTCGAGGCTGGCGATCCGCCCCATGGGGCCGTGCTCGTCGATAAAGAGGGAGGGGCGCCCGTCGAGGATCGCGCTCACCCGCGTATTCAGGCCAGGATCGGCGGGGTCGATCAACGCGCCCGCGCCGTCCTCCGGCACCGCGCCGAAGAGCGGCCGCCCCGAGCGCACCAGCGCCGTGAAGGCGGTCTGGAGCGTGTTGCGCTCCTCGTCGGTCAGCTCCGCGTCGCCGAAGCGCCCGACGTATACCATGCCCTCATCCCTGTTCGTGTCGTCGTGCATGTGGTCCATATGTTCTCTCACTCTCACTCGCGGGGGCTTTCCGTCTGCGTGTGCCCCTCATCTATAGCGTCGTGCGTGGCCTGGGCGCGCTCCTCATGATGCGTGGCCACCTTCTTCGTCGCCTTCTTGCGCGCCGGCCGGCCCTGTTGTCCTAAGTGGTCGCGCCGGTACGCCTCGATGGCCGCGCGCGTCACCATATTGAGCCGGGCATGGATCGGTACGTAGTCCATCGTGCCGGTCGCGATAGCGTCCTTGACCGTCGATGGTGAGATGCCCAACTGCCTGGCGGCCTCGGTCGTCGTAAATAGGGTGCGCTCCTCGTTCATGATTGTAGGGTACAACGTGAGCGATAGGGAACGCGGCGTCTGTCCCGCCCTGGTCGGGGCGTGGGTCAGGGTCATGACCATAGGCGTATTCTCCTGTGGGGGGCCGGCGTGCCGGGGCTGCACGCCAGCCCCGCGCTAGCGCCCCTCGCGGGCTACGTGGCTCGCGGCGCACACGAGTTGCCGCGCCAGCTCGCCCGCCTCGTCAGTGGTGACCAGGGTCGCGTACAGCGGCGACGATGGCGCGGCCGTGCCGCCCGCACCGACGCTGGCCAGTTCGGCGTAGGTGCCGTAGGCGCGGCGTACAGCGGCCTGGGCGCGGCGCACAGCGTCGGCGGCATAGAGCAGGATCGTGCTCAGATAGTCCGGCTCCGGCTCTTGCGCGCATAGCGCCTCAATCTCATCGGTTAGCTGGCTCATCGGGCTACCTCCATGTGTCGGGTGGTGTGGGGCCTCTCGTGGGGGGTGGGCCGGCCTGCCATGACGGCAGGCCGGCCCCAGGGGCGACAGGGGCTAGTAGTCGTCGGGCAGCAGCAGCGTCGTCGCGTGCCGCCCGGCCTCGGTGATGATCCAGACGCGGCCACCGCCTTGCAGATGGTAGACGCTGAAGATGCGCGCGCCGTCGCGGATGGCGTCCTCGTTCGCGCCGTAGTCCTCGGGGCTGATCTCGCCCCAATCGCCGGCCCAATGTCGCGCGAACAGGTGCGGCGGCGTGGTCAGACCTGCCGCGCAGGCGTCGAGCGCGCCGACGGTGGCGCTCAAGACGCCGAGCCCGAACAAGCCCGGTACGGGTAGCTCGACGCCGCACTCCGCGCACAATCGGCGCGCGACGGCCGGCCGGCCAGTGGCCGGGATGGGGATGACCGTCCCGCCGTAGGGCCGGGGACGAATGTCCAGGCCGTTGAAGCAGGACGCGCACAGCAGGCGGGCGCGGTGCTGGTAGGCGAGCGGCTGCGGCACGATGGGGGCGGCAATGGCTGTGATGGTCATGGTGTGCATCCTCCTGGTGGTGCGCCGTGGGCGGGAACTGATGCCCACGCCCACGGCCTCTGTTGGGGTTAGATGTTAGAAGGGGATCGCGTTGTCCAGGCCGACGCCGGCGCCGATGGCGATAGCGCGCTTGGTGGGCGGCTCCTGCGTGCGGGCGAACGGGCGGTGGCGCCGGAGCGCGTCCCGCCACGCGCGCTCTAGCTCCGTGTGGTGCGCGTCGCAGAGGCCGCACGTAGCGGGGCTGACCTGCCAGCCGTCGATGTGGTGCCGCTCGGTCGCCGGCGCGGTGCAGCCGAGCCACGCGCACACTCCGAGCGTCGGCGTCGCCTTGCGCGCCTGGGCGCGGGCCTGGTCGCCGGCCTTGTTGCGCCCCAAGACCGGATCGCGCCCATACTTGGCGCGGTAGGAGGGGGTCAGCTTCGCTAACAGGTACTCGCCCCAACCTGCCTCAATAGCGCGGGCAAACCCGACCGCGCCGATCTTGCTGTAGTGCTCGCGCCCGTAGCGGGCGTAGGTGGCCTGACCGCCCAAGCGGCCGCGCTCCTGTGGTGTCATCGTCCGCATCTCCTGTGCGCTCAGTAGGGCGGGGGGAGCGGCGGGGCGTCCGCTCCCCCCGGCACCCTACAGGGCGGCGCTCCACTGGACGATGAGGGACCGACAAAGCGGGCGGCAGCCGTGGCAGGGCGGGCAATAGGTCAGGCGCTCCGCGTCGAGCATGAGGGGCCGATAGCCGCGCAGGGCGGCGCGCATCAACGCCTCGACGTGATCGCACCAGCCGCGCTGTGTGCGCCGGAAGCCCTCCCGTCCGCTCGGGCAGGTGCAGGACACCGCGCCACAGGGATCGAGGGTCACGACGTGCCAATTGAGGGGGCAACCCTGATGGAACAGCGCGACCTCGTAGCGGGTGCCGTCGAGGGGGCGCACGGTCCACCACGTCGGGCGACGGTAGACGCGGGTGGAGCGGCGCGGGGTTGGCGTGACTTCTGCTACCATGAGCCTGAAACCTCCTGTAGGGGGATTCACTCGGCGGGTCGCCTCAAAGCTTTCTCAGGGCTGGCGACCCGCCTTTTTTTGTTCCCTACCCTCTTATTATACCGTCTACATAGACGGAAAGTCAAGGGTAAAAGGGCCTAAAACAGGGGCAAAATAGGTACATGTTGATTCGACCAACACCCCTATAAGGGATCTGCGCGGTCGTCGCGGCGTCACGCGTGCAAGTGGCGATCTCGCCGGCGTCGCGGGGATGCGCGCCGAATAATCGTCAGTCGGGGTAGAGGCGCGGAAACGTGCGTTTCCGGGGCGCTTGGGGGCGTGCGGGTCGGAGCAGGGGAGCCGCTCTATTCTTTTTCCAAGTAGCCGGTCTTTGCCCTCAGTCATGCTCGCGTGTACCAGAGCCTAGTGCAGAATCAAGGGACAAAGTTTGATTTGGGCAGCGGTCCACCCGACCTCAGTCGGCGTCGTTTGCCATGCGACCGCAGTCGCAGGCGTCGGTTGCTGCAAACAATGTCCTCTGAAACAGCACTAGCGTGGCGGCGCGGCCCTCGGTTCAGCCCTCGCGGACACACCATGATGCGTTGCACCGTCGCGTAACTTTTCACCCTATTCGCGCATTAAAGTTATGGAGTGAGGGACGGATATAGGCCGACACCGGCGCCTTTGGCTGATGGGTCCCTGTGCCGCGAGCTTCGCATCCGTCCCGCCCCACCGCCCGCCCCCGCTCCCCCTTGACCGCGCCGTAGGCATCGGTATCATGGAGGGTAAGACGACGCGCTGATCGAGTTGGAACGGGGAGGGGGATAATGGCACGGAAAGAGCGGCACGGGCCGACGATAACCCGGATGAGGGCACGAACGAGGAGTGCAGCCGAAACGAACCCGGCGGTGGACGCGGCTATCATGGAGGTCGTGGGCAACCAACTGCGCGACGGCACGCCGCCCGAGACACGACAAACCTTCGACCGGCTCCTGGCGGCTGGCTACCCCGAGGAAGAAGCGCGGCGGCTGATCGCCTGTGCGGTGACGAGCGAAATCTTCGACGTGCTCAAGAACCACCAGCCCTACGACGAGGCAAGCTATAGCGCGGCGCTTCGTCGGCTGCCGACACTACCTTGGGCGTAGGTCGAATGCAGACCCCGGTTCCGGGCCATGTTTCGTGGCCCGGTCTGCAGCGAGAGTCGTAACTGACGTGCAGAAAGGAGATCCTCATGACGATGGCGGACGGGCCGAAAGGTTGGATGCGGCGGGAACAGTGGGATGCCCTGGTTCGTGGCGAAGATTGCCCCGCGTGTGCGGAGGTTCGCTCAGGGGCCACGGAGGAAGGGTATGTGGTCGCCCGCCTGCAACTCAGTCACTTGCGCCTCATGCGCAATCAGTTCGTGCCGGGCTATTCTGTCTTGGTCTGCACGCAACATGGGCCAGAGCCTTACCATCTCTCCCCCGAAGAACAGGTGTGCTTCTTCCAGGATCTGGTGCGTGCTGCCCAGGCACTCGACCGCGTCTTCGCGCCCACGAAAATGAACATCAATCTGCTCGGCAACCTGGTGCCGCACCTGCACGCGCACCTCGTGCCACGCTACTATGACGACCCAGCGCCCGGGCGACCGATTGATCCGGGACTGCGCGTCGTCACGCTGACGCCTGACAAGTATCAGGAGCGCATACGGCAGATCCAAGCAGCATTGTGACGCGACCCGCGTAACGACCAACACTTGACGAGGTGTGCCCTGGGAGGATTAAGCGTCCTCACGCGACGTGTTTCGATAGTGCGCCAAGGATGGAGTGTGTCGGTTCCACTCTCTATGTCATGGATCGGGGGATACTGGCTGTGCACAAGATAGACATCCCGCCTGCTATCGGACAGGCGTGGTCGCTCGGTACAATCCTGGCGGCGTCTATACCCGAGACCGGCACCGTTCATCGGACGCTCTTGCTACAGACGACGAGGGGGCCGTACGCCCTGCGCTGCTATCGCTACGCCGATCGTGCGCGCATCGCGCGTGAACATGCCCTGATCGCTTTCGCGCATGCACACAGCTTGCCCGTACCCGCCCCGTGTCCCTTATCCAACGGCGCCACCATCCTAGTAGTCCGTCAAGCGCCGTCTTGACAGTTCAATCGCCGTGCAACAGGGGACGGCAACTGTCCATAGTTCGCTTGACGGACTACTAGAGCAGGACGGCCACTACTACGCCCTGTTCCCCCACGCGTCCGGACGCCACATCCGGCGTGCCGACCTGGGACGGGACGAGATTGAGGTGATGGCTACCTTCCTTGGGACGATGCATGGCGCTCTCCAACGATACCCTGTGGAGCGGGTGGAGGCGCGCCCCTTCGCGGCCGACCTCACGACAACACTGGCGAGCATCGACCGCATTGAGCGCGTGATCCGCGCGCGGCCGGAACCAAGCGAGATAGATCGGATAGCCCTGGTGCGCTTGGCTGGCCGGCGCCACTGGTTGTTGCGCGGGCCATCGACCGCGCTCCCCAGCCTGGCGAACCTCTCTGTCCAAGTCATCCACGGTGACTACCAGGAGACCAACCTGTTCTTCGCGGAGGGCAGGGTCAGCGCCGTCATCGACTGGGACCAGGCGTATGCCGCCCCGCGTGCCTGGGAGGTGATGCGCGTTCTCCACCTCGTCTGCGCATTTGCCCTCGCGCCGAGTCAGACCTTCCTGAGGGCCTATCGAACGGTGCAATCCCTCCCCCTCGACGACCTGCGGAGAGCGGCGGCCTGCTACTGTTCCCTGCGCACCCACGACCTGTGGGTCTATGAGGCGACCTACCTGGAAGGGAACGAACGGGCGCGCGCCTTCATTCAACCGGGTACGTTCGTGCCTCTGGAAGAACGTTGGGCACGCCTCCAAACCGCGCTCCTCTAATAGGTATGAAGCTGATCACACAACAACGGACGGGGCCATTGGTTCGTTAGCCGACAGAAGGCACGGTGGAGTGGGCACCGGACGGCGCCGGCGTGGTGGCTGATGGCGTCGTCGCCGCGCGCGTCACGTCCGCCCATCACGCCAACGTGTCGCCGGCAACGCCCCCCTACTTGGAAAAAGAAGGGGACGACCCGCGTTCACCCCCGCTCGCCGTCGCCGGCGTCCTCGTCGCGGCGTGGTGGCGTGTCGTCTTTTCTCCGATGTCGGCCCGTCGAGATATCGCGGGGCGGTCGCTCCGTGGCCGCCTTGCGCTCGTACTCCGCGCGCACGCGCTCCTCGGCGATGCGCTGTATCTCCACCTGATGCTCCAGGATCGCGAGCATGTGCTTCCACTGTTCCTGGTTGAACTGGCCCGTCGTCACCGCGACCTCGCGCACCAGCGGGTTTTCCAGGGCCTTGCGCAGCAGCTCGTCGTTCGCCGTCGTGTCGTCGGGCAGTGTCACGCGCTCGCTGCCCATGAAGTAGGCCATCTCGACGCCGAAGAAGCGGGCCAGCGCCTCGATCTTGTCGGCCCCCGGCCGCGTCGTCCGGCCCCGTCGCAGGTTACTCACATATGACGCCGACACGCCGGACTGCGCGGCCACCTGACGCACGGAGTATGGCTTCCCCTCGGGGTCAAGATGCGTGTCGAACAGGTGATTGAGCCGGAGCGTAAATAGCTGATCCGCTTCGCCCGGCTCACGCGGCGTCCTCGGCATGTTGGCTGTCACCAGAAATAGAAGGGGCGTACGACTCATTGACGGCATGCGCTTGACACCCTCCCGTGTGTGCTATACACTGGACCAAGTGTGCATTGCTGAAAATAGTTTTAGCAATGCACACTTGGTCTCGGGTGAGCGAATGCCTGTCCGCTGCCCGTAACCGTAACACGTCGGAGGGGCCGCGTGCAAGGGCCTGATGTGGGCGCCGCGCGGGGACGCCCACGGGATGCGCGGGGAGGTGACGACGCACAGCGAGAGACCGCCCATGATCGATGAGGCAGTAGAAGCGATACGACAGGAGATACGGACGACATGGACCAGCTCATCACGCTCATCAACGCCTACGGCTTGCAGTTCGTCCTTGGGGCCGTGGGCCTCGGGATCATCGGCACCGGCATGGGCACCACCGCCGGCGTCCTCGGCTACCGCCACGGCGCGGACATCACGCGCGGCGCCTGGATCGGCATGATCCTCATGCTCGTGATCCGCGTCTTCGCCGCCGCCCTCGCCAATAAGACCGGCGCGCAGATTTAGGGGCGCACCGGCCGCTCACTGACGGCGGCGGACCCGGCCACGTCGAACGGCTGGCGTCCGCCGCCTTTTTCTATGGAGATCGCCCATGGAGTCGATGCAGACCCAGCGCAACCGCCGCAGCCCGCGCGTGCCCAACCAGCCCTGGCGCGGACCGGCCGACCTCACGATCCCGCAGACGGTTGCCCTCATCGGCGCCGTCATCTTCGCCGTCGCCCTCTGGTGGGCGAGTGGCCTCGCGCCCGGCGCCGGCTCCTTCTGGGGCCTGGCCGCGCGCATGATCGGGACCGGCTTCGCCGGCGGGATCGCGGCCCTCCTGTTCTACGCCATGGCCGACCCCACCCGCGAGCCGTTCATCCGCCAGCACGTCACCTACAGCTTCCGTCGCCACGCCTACCGCGCCAGCAAGGAGCCCGCCCATGGCACCGCATCTCGAGCCCAGCCCCTCCCCTTCCCGCGCCGCACTCCCGCCCCGGCCGTCGTGGTCCCCCCGCGCGCGCCTGGCCTTACGCGCGCCCACGTCGCCCGCGTCACCGCCCGCGTCCGCGCTGGCCTCCCCCGACGAGGACCGCGCCCGTCACGACGGGACACGCCGCCGCCGCGCGAAGGCAGCGACGACGCGCCCGCGTAGCCCCCTCCCGCTGCCGCCCGGCCCCGGCCGCTTCACGGTCGAACCAGACGGCACGCTCATCTTCGCGGACGGCTCCTGCGCCGCCCTCGTGCAGATCGACGCCTTCCTCAACCTGTGGAGCCTCGGCCCCCACGATCAGGAGCGCGTCTGCCGCGAGTTCGGCGCGCTTGTCCACGGCCTGGCCCACGCGCAGGGCTGCCAGGTCCTCATCGAGAGCAACCCCACCCAGCCCGACGCCGTGCTCGCCGCGGTGGGCACACACATCACGACGGCGGACCCGACGCTGCGCGAGGTCGCGGACGCCACGCTGGGCTGGCTCGACGGCGAGGTGCGCCGCACGCACGTCCCCGACCTCGCCGGCTACCTGCTGGTGACGCCCGCCCCCGCGATGAAAGGCGGGATCGCCGGCGTCGTCGAGGAGTTCCGCGACCAGATGGGCCTGCGGCGGACCGGACCCGAGACGGTGGATCGGCACGGCCTCGACGCCGCGGTGGGCGACACGCTGGCCCAGGTCAAGGCGATGGACCTCGCCGCGAGCCGGCTGCGCCGCGACGGCGCGCTCGCCCTGCTGTGGCGCTGCGTCAACCCCGGCACGCCCCAGCCCGCCGACCTGGCCGCGGTCTGCGAGGCGGGGGGCCTGGCGGCCGCGCTCACCCCCGCCTCGTGGTGGGAGCGCCGGCGCGAAGTGGAGCACGGCCTGGGTGCCGACGGGTGCCCGCTCGCCTATACCCGCTCGCTCTACCTCGTCGGCCCCAAGGATCTGACCAATCCCGGCTACCTGGGCGACCTGGTCGCCGGCGCGGCCCATGCCCGCCTGAGCTGGCACCTCAAGAACCTGGACAACCTGCGCGAGCGCGGCAAGGTGCTGCGCAAGCGCAAGGCTAGCGCCGCCGCCGTGCGCCGCGCCGCCGAGCGCCGCAAGCTGCCCAACCTCGACGACGAGGATAACCTGGCCGAGGCCGAGGGCCTGGCGCAGGAGTTGCACAGCGCCGAGGAGGGCCTGGCCCTCTCCACCGTCGTCCTCACGTTGCAGGCGCCGGACCTGGCCGCGCTCGACGCCGCCACGCGCCGCGCCCTCTCCACCATCGGCACGCGCCTGGGCATCGTCCCCGGCAAGGGCCGCGGCTACCAGGGGCCGCTCTGGCAGGCCTCGTTGCCCCTGGGCCAGAACGCCGCGCGGCGCCGGGCCAAGCGGTGGCACACCGCCGTCATCGGCAACGGCCTCCCCTTCCTCGCCAACAACCCCGGCACGGCGACGGGGATGCCCCTGGGCTTCACCACGCGCGGGCACGAGTTGGTGCTGCTCGACCTGGTGGACCCCAGCCTGCCCAACGCGGTGGGCATCTTCGCCGGCCGCCCCGGCATGGGCAAGACGATTACCCTGAACCGCCTGGGGCTGTGGAGCCTCTACGCCGGCCGCCGCGTCTGCTTCGTCGACCCGGCCGGGCATTTCGGCCCCCTCGTCGAGTTGGCCGGCGGCGAGTTGGTCGCGCCCGGCAAGCAGCGCGCGCCCAAGGCGATCAACCTGTGGGACCTGCCCGCCGGCGCCGACCTCGCCGAGAAGGTCGAGCACATCGTGGCCGCCCACGAGATCATGCTGACCAAGCGCGGCGAAGACCTGAGCCCGCTGCACCGCGCGCTGCTCGACACCGCCGCGCAGCACGTCTACGCCGACCACGGCCTGATCGAGGGGATGGACGCCGGCGACGTGCGCCCGCTCGTCGGCACGGACGCGCCGCTCGAAGGCGAGTTGGTGGCGCACCTGTGGCGCCTGGCCGACGACGCGGGGCGCACCCTGGGCGAGCAAGAGATGCTGCGCCAGATGCATGCCGCCTTGCAGCAGTACGTCGGGCGCGGCCGCTACGCCCGCCTGGTGGAGCGGCACACCACGGCCAACATCCAGGCGCACGCCCTCAGCTTCGACCTGGGCGAGCTGCCCGATCACGTCTACGACCTGCTCATGTTCACCGTCACCACGGCCATGGCGGGGCGCGCCAAGAGCATGTACGACGCCACGCGCGGCACGTCCCTGGAGGTGCTGATCGCCGACGAGCTGTGGGGTATGACCGAGCGCGTGTCGGCCGGCCACGCCATCAAGGACACCGCCCTGCGCAGCCGGCATCGGGGCATGGCCTTCCTGGGCGCCACGCAGCAGGTCAGCGTCCTGGCCGACAATCCAGTAGCCAAGGCCCTGCTCGACGCGGCCAGTATCAAGGGCATCTACCGCTTGCACGACGTGCGCGGCGGCGGCGACCGCTCCACGGTGGACTACATCTGCGACGTGCTGCACGCCCCGGCCGAGACCGCCGAGCGCCTGCGCTCGCTGCGCATGGGGCAGATGATGTTGTTCCGCGAGAGCAAGGACGGCAGCGTGCGCCACGGCGAGGTGGACGTGATGCTGCCCGCTTTGGAGCGGTGGCTGATGACCACCGAGCCCTGGCACGACGTGCCCACGCGCAATGAGGCCATCGCCCGCTGCGGAGGCATCGCCGCCGCGATCAAGCTCCTGGCCGCCACGGAGGGATAACCATGACCATGACACGCCCCCTCATCCAGGCCGCGCTGCTCGGCATCGTCCTGGCCCTGCTCCTACTCGGCCCACAGGTCGCCGCGGCCGCCAGCCCGACGCCGACCGAGACACCCGTCGCGACGGCCACGCCCTACCCGACTAACACACCGGCGGCGACCTACACGCCCTACCCGTCGCCCACGGCGACCCACAAGCCGGCGCTGGCGCTCTCCGCGACGTCGGGCTTAACCAACACGGCTATCGTCGCGGCCGGCTCCGACTTCCCGCCCACCACGGCCGTCACCCTGTATTGGGACAACGACGCCCACGCCCTCGCCACAAGCGAGACCGACGAGGCCGGCCACGTCCGCCTCGACGTGACGATCCCGGCCGACGCGACGACGGGCGGCCACGAGATCAGGGCCGTGGGCGCTAACCATACCAGCGCCGTCGCCCTGTTCACCGTCGTCGCCGGGCAGGGCTATCAGGACGGTGGCGGGAGCGCCCCGCACTACTGCCTGGGCGGGCTCATCCAGTGGTGCCCCGACCTGGGCGGCCTCGCGGGGGCTATCTTGGGGGCCATCGGTGGGGCGCTCAACGGCCTGGTGGTGGGCCTGTTCTCGCCCATCGAACATAACGTCAGCGACGAGTGGACGGCCATGGTCGCGCCCTTCGCGCATGACCTGACCTACCACCCCAACATCGCCGACCCCCATGTGCTCCAATGGGACGGCCTGCGCCGCTTCCAGAGCGCCCTCCAACAGCTTGCCGGCGTCCTGTTCTTCGGCTTCCTCATCGTCGGCGTGTTCGCGCGCTACCTGGAGCAATTGGGCGTGGGCGACTTCACGCAGCTCACGAGCCCGGTACGTCGCGCCGTGGTGGTGACGGGCCTCATCCTGGGCTACCCGCAGCTCATGAGCTTCGGCTTCGTCGCGCTCAACGCGGCCACGGACACGATCAACACCTTCCCGCTCGCTAAAGGCGAGAGCGCCTGGACGGCGATCCGGGGGGCCATCCTCGCCGTCGATAACGCCCTGTCGTTCACCGGCATCCTCGACGTGATCGTGCTGATCGTGGGCTGGATCATCGTGGTCCTCGCCGTCGTGGTCCGCATGTTCGGGGAGGGCATCCTGGGCGGGCTCTACATCGTCGGCCCGCTCTGCCTGGCGCTGTTCGTCAGCCCCTACTTCGACACCATCGCCAAGTCGTGGGCCAGGATCTTTATCAGCATCGCGCTCTGGCCGGTGGGCTACGCCGTGGCGCTCAAGCTCATCGCCCTGATGTTCGCCGCCGGCGGCCCCATGTCCGAGTTCGGCGGCTTCTCGGCCGCGCTCGGCGCCCTCGGCCTCACCTTCATGCTCTACAAGATGCCCGCCATCGTCGGCGGCTTCGTCGGCTCGGCCGGCGCGGTCGTCGGCGCCGTCGCCTCGTCCGTCACCGACGCCGGCGTGGGTACGGCCATAGGAGCCGCCAAGAAATGGGCAACGAAGGGCATTAACTCTAGTTTTCGCTAACAGCATGGCAGCAAGGGAACGCCTTTGGTAGAGTGCGGGTGCTAAGACCGTACCATCCAAAGGAGTTCCCTGATGCCCTCCGCAGTCTATCGTATGATGACCCTCCTG
>JAABUO010006638.1_pt1 | contig 13274 bp, 11 predicted proteins | sample 5559291 | NCBI WGS metagenome assembly JAABUO01 (sample SAMN10711878, study PRJNA513372) | rock metagenome | isolation source: Antarctica rocks | place: Antarctica: Victoria Land, Finger Mt sud | reverse complement strand
GGTCTTGAACTTCTTCTAAACGATCTGCCCAGGTCCGCAGATCTTCGACTGAGGGAAACCCTTCCATCTCTTCCTCCTTGTGTTTGTTTCCCTCTCATTGTATCACATAAGTGCGGCTGTAGTACTAAGCTATGCTCTACTGCCGCGATCAAGGTATTGATGACGCGAACATTTCCTCCCGCGTAGTGCCCAATTTCAAGAAATACCTCAAGGTATTCCGCGAACGTTGGTTGACGAACTTCCAAACTACTCGTTCCGCCTGCGAAGCGATAGACGTTTGGCAGTGGCTGATGACGAGCGAGATGTTCAAAAATTGCCTGGAGATACTTAATGCAGAGGATGCCTGTCGTTGGATCATTGATTGCGGGTGAAAGCGCACGAAGCGCAATATCAGCGAGTTGGCGCACACCAAAGCGGGCATCCTGAGCAATGTCGCGTTCGCGTTCAATCACGATATGATCGTGAATGGCATGCACACAGCTAGCATCAGCCATGTGCATGGGTCGAACCTCGGCGATGACAGTCTCCTCAGTGACAAAATCACCGGGGCAGACGAGCAAATGGAGGTGGAAGCCAGGACACAGCAGGTATTGCATGAGGCTGGTAACGTCTATTCTCTGTACATAGCCTATGTGTGTCGCTCGAATAAGGGCCGGATTCTCGTCGGTAAGCCACGTTTGAATCATACGAGATGTTGTTTCTTCCTCCGCAAACTCATCGCCTTCCCATAATGAATATGGTTGCTCAATAGTCTGAAGCGTTTGCGTCGCAAGGTGTGCTACGATATCCGATACCTGAATGATACGACCCGTATGATGAACAAAGATCAACAAGAAGGCTAGGCCCAGGAAGCCAAGCGCAATCGCAACGAGAATACTGAGTGTGGGGAGGAACCCAGAAGCGGTTGTGGAAGGTTCACTCATGGACGCGAGCACAATCAGTGCATACGCGAAAATAGCGAAGAAGCCTCCGGCGATCACCTGCGTGACGCGATCTTGTAGAAATCCCCGTAGCGCACGCGGCGTGTACTGACTCGACACAAGTTGCAGCACGACAATCGTGATTGAGAAGGCAAGACCGGCAACGGTAATCAGTGAACCTGCGATAGTGGAGAGGATGGTCCCCGCTTCCGCCGTTCCACCATGAAACATGAAGCGTTCCTGCACCATTGACAGGTGAGAGTCAATTGTTAAAAAAAGGAAGGCTAGGAGTGGACCGGCGAGCGAGACCAGAGCGGGAACAAACCAGAAGGTGTTGAAAAGGGTCCTGCGGTAATCATTGAACACCTTGTTAAAACTATCCATAAAGACACCATGTACCGACCAGACTTCCCGGTGCTCCTCTGTTTGTTCTATCATCTGATAGAAACGTTCGTGAGTAGTATAGCATAGAGCTTCATTATAAGACAAGAGAGAACATATAAAAAAAGAGCGGTATCAGGAAATATGTACATGTATACTTGAAACCCTGACAAAATTTTGAGCGACTTCGTGCTACACTCAAGGTAGCAAAAGAATATCTGCATGATAATTTCGCATGCAGAAGCACAAGAAAAGAATTTTTGCAGCTGGTACATACGAGGAAGATATATGTCAGAAACTACTCCTGAACCTTCTCATAAACCTAGAAGTTTGTCGGCCCGAATAAAAGCTCTGCTCGCTGGAGAGACAGCGAAACTTCTCGGTCAAGAGACATGGAACTCACTACGAATTATGCTTGTTCTATTCGTCCTGTGCGGAGCCGTTTTTCCACTCGTCGTCTTTGGCATTGGTCAGCTAGCCTTTTCCGCACAAGCCAATGGTAGTCTTATCACAGACAGTCATGGACGCGTCATTGGCTCCCATCTCCTGGGTCAGCAGTTTACGCGACCAGAATACTTTCATGGACGCCCAAGTGCGGTTGGCTATGATGCCTCGAATTCAGGTGGGTCCAATCTAGGGCCGACAAATCCGCAACTTCTCAACGGCAACGGAAGCTATGTTACCGTCGCGCAGGGAACTCCCACACCTGCTGGTGGGACGCCTGTGGTAGGCAAGAAAAACACCTACTACGTTCCCGGCACTTACCTTGGTGTGAAGACCTATGCCGACCTGTTCCGTAAAGAAAATGGTTTGGCAGCCAACACACCGCTACCGACAGATATCGTGACGGCAAGTGGAAGCGGACTCGATCCGGATATCTCCGTCGAAGCGGCTCTCCTTCAAGTGAATCGTGTGGTAGCTGCTCGTCAACATCTGAGCGGCAAGAATGCCACAATAACACCTGACAAGGTAAAAGCATTGATCGACAAGGCTACTCATGGACGTGATATAGGCATCATGGGGGAACCTCGCGTTAATGTACTGGAATTGAACATCGCGCTAGACACAGCATATGCAGCACCGCCAATACAGCACTAGCACAGAGAAATGTTTCCTTCTGTTCTCAATTGCAACGAAAAGGGTATTCGTATGAGCCTACCAAATATCGCACAGTATGTTCTTTTTCTCATTGTGGTTCTCTTGCTTATCAAACCGCTTGGTGGCTACATGACACGCGTCTTCACGGGTGGTAGAACCTTCCTGGACCCTGTATTAGTGCCGATAGAACGTTTTATCTACAAAGTCACAGGTATTAATGCTGCCCGTCAGATGGGCGCAAAGCACTACACCATTGCTTTTCTCATGTTCAGTTTAGTAGGAACACTACTCCTCTACGCACTGCTGCGTCTGCAAATGTTCTTGCCCTGGTATGACCACACGCATCTCACCACGCCAATGACGCCTGATTTGGCTGCTCAAACTGCTCTCAGTTTCTCCACCACAACTACCTGGCAAGCCTACGCAGGTGAAAGCACGATGAGTTACTTTAGCCAGATTGTTGGCCTTGCCGCCCAAAACTTTTTTGCAGGAGCTGCTGGACTTGCAGTTGGCATTGCCTTTATTCGTGGCTTTGCAGGTCAGAGAACGGATGCACTTGGAAATTTCTGGTCCGATCTGGTACGTGCCTTGCTCTGGATACTTATCCCTATCTCACTCGTAGGAAGTGTGGTGCTGATCTGGCAAGGTGTCCCGATGAACTTCAACCCGTATACTCATGTGACAACGCTAGAGGGCGCGACACAGACAATTGCACAGGGACCTGTAGCCGCACTTGAATTTATTAAGAACCTCGGCACAAACGGTGGCGGCTTCTTCAATGTCAACGGCGCACATCCATTTGAAAACCCGACTCCGCTTACGAATTTTATTGAGATGCTTGCAATCGTGGTCCTCCCTGCGGCCCTCACCAACACGTTTGGTCGTATGGTTGGTCGTCCCCGTGAAGGCTGGATGCTCTTCTGGGTCATGACGTTTCTCTTCGTCGTTGGAATCGGCTTGACGGGTTGGGCGGAACAGAGTGGCAACCCACAGGTAGCGCAGAACGTCCAATTGATCAACACAATGCAGTCTAGTGGCAATATGGAAGGTAAAGAGGTACGCTTTGGCATTGGAGGGTCTGTATTGACAGCAGTGGTGACTTCCAATGGTGCGACTGGCTCTACAAACTCAATGCACGATAGCTATACTCCTTTAGGCGGTTCGGTGCCGCTAATAAATATGCTCCTGGGCGAGATCATCTACGGCGGATTAGGAACTGGCCTCTATAGTATGATTCTCGTTGTATTGCTGGGTCTCTTCATCACTGGACTCATGGTGGGACGCACGCCAGAATACCTGGGAAAGAAACTTGATCCGAGTGAGATAAAACTTGTCGCCCTCTATACGCTGATTGGCCCCGTTGGAGTTCTTCTGCTTACAGCCATTGCTGTCGTGACAGGTCCAGGGCTTGCAGCCTTAACCACAAATAGTGGTCCTCACGGTCTAACAGAAATCTTCTATGCGTATACAAGTTCGTTTGCCAACAACGGGCAGTCATTTGCCGGAATTTCTGCGAACACGCCTTTTTACAACATAACGACTGCAATAGCAATGCTATTTGGTCGCTTCGGACTGGCTATTCCCGCGCTAGCATTAGCAAAGCTTTTTGCGTTGCAACCACAAAGGGCGGCAACCGCAGGAACCTTGCCAACGGATACGTTTCTGTTCTCAATCGTCGTTGTTGGTACTGCAATCATTGTCGTCGCGTTAACATATCTCCCTGCTGTTGCACTAGGGCCAGTAGTGGAACACTTACTTATGCTTGGGCGTTGATAGGTATTCACGAGAAGTACAGAAATGATGATTCGTTTTTTGCTACCTTGCACTGCAAATGCAGACCGAGGAGCCATTGATGCGGCAATCGAGCTAGCTCACTCCTATGGAGCAATCCTTGTACCTCTGTCACTACGATGTATATTGAAGACAGACGTAGTGGAAACAGTACAACCAGAAACTCGACTGCCTCAACATAACTTCTTAGAGAGTGTACAACATCAAGCGGCTATCATGGAGGTGCCTCTTGAATGGTTTGAGATATCTACTCATGATGCTGGGCGCAGTATTCATGCCTTCGCTGAAGAGATGGACTGTTCTGGAATCCTTCTTTTTGTCTCTGAGGGAAAAGGCATCTTGCTTGAGACCGATGAAGTGCGATACGTGATCGAGCATGAACATATCATTCTGCCTTTTCTCATCCGTCTGATACCTAACAAGAGAACGCCTTTTCCACCGTTGTGGATTTCTCGTCAACTTCGGAGTAAGAAAATTTCTGAGACCTCGCAGAGAAAAAAAGCATTTCCGCTATGGTATCCCTTTGCACTGCTCGTTGCGATTCTAATCGTTGCCGCCCTTACCTTCTTGAACGGATTGTATCTTCTCAAAGAACCTACATTCTCTCTCGCGTCTCTTCTTGCAAAGCTCATTTTTATAGGCGTTGCCGCGCTTTCTCTCACTGCAATACTCAAATTTTTTGTAGAAAGGTGGCAACAGGAGCAATAATAAATGGAGGATATATGCCATTCCGCTATCAACCAGGACAGAAAATTGATCACTATGCAATTCTTTCCCTTTTGAGTCAAGGGATAGCAAGCTCTGTTTATCTTGCTCTTGACAGAAATACAGGACAGAAAGTTGTTCTCAAGTTCCCTAAAGATGATGTAATTGGTGGAAGAGCTATTTTTGAGCGCTATCAACGCGAGGCACAGATAGGGAAACTGTTGTGTCATCCATATATCATGCAACATCTCAATCAGGACGAAGAGCGACAAGGGAACTATCTGGTGTTGGAATACCTTCAAGGGCAAACGCTGCGTGAACTCATGGCACAACATGCGCCCACGCTTCTTCCTCCTGATGAAGCTGTTGCACTTCTTGTACAGGTATGTGAGGCTCTTGTATACGCACACAAACATGGAGTTATCCATCAAGATATCAAGCCCGACAATATTATGCTTCTTGAGAATGGCGAGATCAGAGTGTTCGATTTTGGGATCGCGCAGATTGAGGGAGAACGTAAAAGCTTCTTTCCGGGCTTTTCGCCCTTGGTTGGCACGCCGGACTATATGGCACCAGAGCGGCTACAGGGTAAGTTCGGTTCGGTACGTACCGACATCTATGCAGTAGGCGTTGTTCTCTACGAACTCCTTTGTGGGCGCACGCCTTTTCGAGAACAAGATGGGTTCACATTCGTTGGAGAATCCATCTCTCATGACCCACCAGATATCTTAGATTTCAATTCCTCACTTTCACCGAAACTCGCAACTCTTGTGATGCGTGCGATTCGTCGCGATGTCGATAAGCGTTACAAAAGTTTGGAAGACATGCTCTACGACCTGCACCATGTACGGGACATAACGCCTCTTCCCTATGTCCCTGATACACCCAAATCCGGTGGTCGCTATCGACAGATTATTGCTCTCTCGCTTCTCATTGTAGTGATCATCTTCGTACTCATTCTCTTTGGTGTACTTGCTCAGTTTATTCATCACGCTGTTCGATAATGTGTTAGAGCGAGCCTGAATATTGAGTACATCTTGAGGTAAATAACCGCCCTCTTGAACGCACATTGACGCGTTTGTCTATATACTTCAAGCAGTGAGTAATTCTAGCTGATGAGAAAGAACCCGTATGACTCAATCTACTTGTCCAACCTGCCATCAACCTGTGAGTGCGGCTGATGATATTTGTGAGAATTGTGGTGCTGTCCTTTCTGAAAATCCCTTTTCTACACCTCTTATGAGATATACCGCGATTTCTGTTGCTGCGTCGCCCTCCGCCAGTAACATGACAGTTTGTCCAAACTGCCAACAGCCAATAACTTTAGGTGACGAGATTTGTGAGAATTGCGGTGTAGTCCTGGCAACGTTTGCCAAATCAACGCCACCTACGAAACTGCCCACAGTCTCAGAAGCTGAATGTCCACAATGCCACGCGCCACACGTTGCTGGCGTGAAGTTTTGTAACAGTTGTGGTTTTCGCTTTGCAACCGCAACCAGCCCCGCTGCTTCATCTGTAATAAGCCAGCCACCTATCTCTGCAACTCAGGTACAACTCACAGTGGGTAGGATGCTCAATGGCAAATACACAATTGTCAAAGAGATTGGGGCTGGTGGTATGGGCGCAGTCTATCTTGCTGAGGATCAGATTCTGAAACGACGTGTCGTCATTAAAGCCTTGTTGACTGATGACGATCCCGATCTCGTGGCACAGAGTGTCAAGGAGCGTGAGTTCTTAGCCGCCATTAAACACGCGAACATTGTCTCGATTTATGATTTTATCACTATTGATACGCGCGGCTACATCGTGATGGAGTACGTGCAAGGCAAAACACTCGACCAGATCATGGAAGAGCAAGGGCAACCTTTCGATGTTGCAACCGCGATTACATACATACTCGGTATTTTGCCTGCATTTAGCTATCTAGCAAAATTGGGGCTTGTCTACTGCGACTTCAAGCCACAAAACGTGATGCTTGAAATCCTCAAAGATGGATCACAGATCGTCAAACTGATCGACCTCGGTACGGTTATCAAGTACGTCCCTAAACCAGATGATGTGTATGGAACACATGGATTTTACGCTCCTGAAGCGGTCAAGACGCCTTCACCTGAAACGGACCTGTACTCGATATGTCGCACACTCGCATATATGGTGACGATGATGGACCTCGCCAACCCGATCTTTGGCATGCCTGCGATGGAAAGCTATAAAGCGTTTCGTGACCATCCTGAACTTTACCGCTTGCTCTATAGAGGAACGCACCCCAATGCTAGACAACGCTTTCACAGCACTCAGGACCTCACAGATCAACTTGTTGGCGTACAACGCTTAATCGTTGGCGGGAAACCAGGAGCGTCTGTTGGTTCACGCCTTTTTGTAGCGAGTGCGACAACAACATCGGGAAAGCTTGGAGCGCGTGGAGAGACGGTATTGGACGAAGACGACAAAGCGATTGACCTCTTGCGCGTTGGAGATCAAGCACTACGTAATGGAAACTATACAAGTGCGCTTATAACATTCAAGCAGGCGACGAGTAACAGCATTCGTAGTCTTGATGCTCATCTACGTCTTGCGGAAGTACTCATCGACATGGGCGAGTTCTCGCAGGCAGAAGCAGAACTGGCTTGGGCCCAAAGACTCGCCCCTGAAAGCTGGAAAGTAACCTGGTATACAGGTCGCTTTCTTGAAGCAGAGGAACAGTTTACTAGCGCAGCCGACAAGTATCGTGAACTGCTTGACGAACTGCCAGGCGAGTTGCCGCCACTACAAGCTCTCGCCCGTGTGAGTGCGAGTCAAGGTGACGACTCCACCGCGATACATCTCTATACAAGCGTCCTCAAGGCTGATCCAAGCAATACCGATGCTATTCTGGGCGTTACCAATTCGCTGCTTAATTTGCAGCAGTGGGATGAAGTAACAAGGGTACTAAGTGGGGTAAGTGAGTCAGTCGCGAAGTATGTGGACGCGCAACTCTTGCTCGCAGATCTCTATCTGAACCGTATCGCACCTCTAACGGGCCAGAATATCGAACACGCGTCGCACGCAGTACAAGCCCTTGCCGGACGAACAGAGGATGCACGCTACTACCTTGCGCGTGCGGATGTCTACAGAGCAGCATGGCAATTGGCACGTGCGAACCAGCTTCCATCGAATGTTACCATCGCTGGCGTTCCAAATACTGAAACGAGTACACTTGGAGCCGCCGCGGAGACGAGTTACAAAGAATATCTGCGGCGTGAGCAGTATCCTGCAAACCGCGAAACGATTGTGCGTCACCAATTAGAAGTTGCGCCTTGGCGCTTATGGTAGAGACAAGGGCATAATAAACCAGCTATACAAAGTACGTTTCTACGACAGTAGTGAGAAAGAAGGCTAGAGCTAATGTTTACAATGATGGCATATAACAATCAATATATGCGTGTTGATCAGAATAGCATGCAGGTTGTCCTTTCAGTTGGCGTTGACGAGAGTGTTGACATCGTACCTGCACCTTTGACACTCGCTATCGCCCTTGATCGCTCAGGCTCTATGGAGGGAGAACGCGTTAGTGCCGCTCGCGATGGCGTGATAAAGGTTATACAGTCACTTGACGAGACGATAGCATTTCTGGTTGTGACCTTCAACGAAAATGCACAGGTAGTGTTTGGACCTGCGATGGGAACAAGAGAGAATAAGCAGCGAGCTATCACAAATATACAAATGGTTCGTAGTGGTGGGCGCACGCGCATGAGTACAGCCCTTAACGCTATTGTGGAGCAGCTAGGTAATGACCAGACGCGAGCTACTAAGATTCTGTTTCTCACTGACGGCAAAAATGAAGGTGAGACACGTAACGTTCTCGACCAGTCCATACAACGGTGTACCAGTGCCAATATCAGCATTAGTGCCTGGGGCGTTGGCACCGATTGGGACGCTGCGGAACTACGTTATATGGCTGATACAACGCATGGAACCGCCGATATCATTCCCAGTCCACAACAGGTTGCCTCTGCATTTTCGGCTTCATTTAATGCTATGCGTAAGACGGCATTGACGAATGTACGTCTTCAACTCTGGTCTCCCGTTGGCGTCACCCTCAAAAATGTGCAACAAGTCTATCCATCACTCGCACCACTAAACCTACAGGAAGATGCAGCAAATCCACGGCAAAGAATAGTTCCCCTTGGCTCTTTTGCGGTTGGTGAGCAGCACGAATATCTTTGTGATCTTGAGACACCAATCTATCCTCCTGGTCAACAATTCTTACTGCTACGCCCTAGCATAAGATATGTTGCAACTGGAGTAGGTGAACAAGAAGAGAAAAGCACCCGCTCTGGCTGGGCGTTCGCGCAATGGACGGAGGATATGGCTCTAGCAGCGCAGATTGAACAGCATATCGCACATTATACGCATCAGGAAGAGCTATCGCAGCGTATCAAAGATGGACAAGCCGCATTGGCCGCAGGAGACAATGCGCGTGCAACACGTCTGCTAGGTGAAGCATTAGAGATAAGTGAGCGGAGCAATAATGAACGCATCACCAAATTGCTCAACACTATCGTCCTACGGGATGCAAACGGCACTATTCGCCTCAACCAGCAAGCCGACGCCGTTGCGAAAAGGACTCTGGCAATCAATGTTGGTCGCACGTCAAAATTGAAGTAATGTAGGAAGAGTACGCCAATGACTACGCCAACAAAACCAAGACTACCACAACAATCATCGGCTCAGTATCCATTAACAGGACCGAATGCATCCGGTAGTACACCTGTACCCACCTCTATAAATAAGATGCAACGACCAATACGCCCTGCTACTATTGGGCGTCTCTGGCAACGGGCACGAACGACGCTGAAAGGGCAGTTTATCCTGCTTGCCACGTGTATTTTTCTTCTCTCCTTACTCGCGGCACTTCTTGTCACACAAGCGTTTCACCAGTCGTATTCCGACCTGGATACGATTGCGAGTGGCAGTATCCCCAGTGTGGACGCGGCACAGGCAATGTCACAATATATCGAGGATATTGATGCTAAGAGTGCCGATTATCTTGCCGCTGCCTCGCTCACTGAAAAAACACTCTGCACAGTTATTGGCAGTAATCGCAATGTGGGCAACTTGACAGATCATGATTGTGATCAGGTGAACATTGACGCGGAACTCGTTCTCGCTAACCAGCAACTTTACCTCGCTATTCATAATGTCACGTACCCGGGAGAGCGTACCGCAGTCCAACGCATCACGGCAGGCTTTGAGGAGTATAGTGCGGATGTTGCGGTTGAGGAGCATGAATACGCGCTTGCTACGAGTAAAACCAATCCAAGTGATGAACACCTACAGAGGGCAGAACAAGCGTACTTAGCTGCTACCAACGTCCTGAACGTCCGTATCACCAGACTACCCGCTCTCGATGCCAATGGCAATCCTGTATACGACGAGACCGCTATCCCCAATTGCACGATAGGGGGAAAAAGCATTGCGGCAAACCAATGGCCTTTGGGAAGTTTACAGCAGAATATTGACTGCTTGAGTAGCATCAATAAAGGCTATCTTGATAGTGCCTACAACGATACAATGAATTTTCTTGGTCTCAGTACTCTAGGAATAGGTATTCTCTGTCTTGTCTTCTGTGTGTCACTGATTTTTACGAGTACTCGTATGATGATGGTGACACACCGCATACTGAATACTGGGCTAGTTTTGGCTACGATAGTTGCCTTGATATTCAGTTTCACTATAGTAAGTAGCTTGCTTGGTATGTCTGGACGACATGGTGCCTTCGGCTCAATGGTAAAGGACGATTATGATAGCATTTATTATGCGGCACTGCTAAAACGGTACGGAACTGCCGCGAACGCCGACGAGTCGCGCTGGTTGATCGCTGTAGATTTTGGTGACAAGGTTGAGACGGATCGCTGGCAACAAGATTGGTATACCAATAAAGCACAGGTTGAGGCACTCATTAAACGTGCTGTCGCCAATAGGACATACCCCGAAGAAGATCAGCCGCTTACAGATATGCAATTGTACTGGGGAGCGTATACACGTATTGATCCGCAGATACGAGCATTGGCAAACACCACGACGAAACCAAATCGCATTCATGACGCGCAGCAACTAAGTACGGGCAAATCAAATGAGAGCTTTTATAAGTTCACCACCGCTGTAGACCAACTCAGTACCGCCAACCGCAACTACTACAACAGTACGTATAGGACAACGGACGATAACTTAACACGCTTTATTCCACTCAGTATTTTCCTGTTTCCAGTGATTGGTTTGCTGGCATTATGGGGAACATCGCGTCGTCTCAAAGATTTCTAGTGCGGAAAGAATATATGAACAAACTCCGTCTTTTTCTGCCTTTTACTCATGGCGTCGATGCACGAGCGCTGACCTCTATTCTCGCATTTGCAAAAGCTGTTCAGGCGACACTTGTTGCTACTGCATTGATCCCTTTTCCTCAATCGGAAAGCTTGAAAGGGCCGCGCCTTGAACGCATTCAACAAGCGAAGGATTTCTTAGAATTCGTTCATACAAAGGCGAACTTCTCTCATGTCACACTTGAGCAACGCGAAGTCTACACGCATGATGTTGTTGTGCAAATCACAATCGATGCACAACGCATGAATTGTCAAGGCATTCTACTTGCGTTTTGTGGACAAAAGGCTTGTCTCATCTCGACGGAAGAGGCAAAACGTGTGCAGCGGATAGCACCTCTTCCGCTATATATGCTGAGCTATCCTTCTTCAAAAAAAAGTGCTAATAGGTCTACTGAAGGCAGTTCGGCAAACAGGTAACGTACAATACGCACTTGCAACGATTCTATTTCTTGAAAAATCCGAGCATCCTACACACGTGTCGTTGGACAAAGAAGATGACGGCTTTCTGGATCGTCCAAGCTTTTGTGAAAGCTCTAGTAGAGAAGAGAGCAACAGAGATGGGTCAGTTCACTATCACATTTTCGGGAGTGAATGATCTCTTCGTCGCCTTGTGAATCACAAAAAGTGTGAAAGAGACACAATGTTAGTCGTCTCTGCTCAATTGAGCAACGCTATGCTACGCTCGGAGATGTGGCAGAAAAAGAAACCATGACTGAAGAGGATATGATGGCACCGACTGCTCAACACGGATGGAGTGTTATACAGGCAAGACGATGGTATTGTGTCTTCTAGTCGATGAGTTCCTAACATTCATGCTTTTATCCTACACATTCATTGCTACATACGAATCACGAATGTAAAAGCTTGTCAGGAGTCTTCTTGCAGGAGAATATATCCGTACTGCAGCACACGATAAACCCTCCATCCATGCGAGCGAACTTTTCGGCGAAGATGGTCAATATGTTTATCGAGGCACTCCCTCACACTTTTGTCTTGGGAACACGCAAAGACCTCTACCACAAGCTGTTCGTCAGAGAGGAGCTTTTCTCGAAACAGGGCTTGAAAAATGCGGTATTCCGTTTTTGTGAGCCGAACTCGTCGGTTCTTGTTCAGTATAGACAGGGAATGCGTCTCTGGTTCAAGCTCAATTGGTGATTTGCGTTCCTCTACGGCTTGTGTTCGCTCACTCATAGGTTCTCCATTTCTATTCATCACAACTAGAAAGAGGTTTGCTGCGAACGCCGAGTTCACGGCAAACCTCTTTCTAGTTCTTGTTAAGAATTACTCTGTTCGCTAGCTCTCTATCGCCTCGTTGCTAGCAGCATTGATGACGCGTCGCACCGACTCATACGAAACATCATAGCTTCTGGCAATCTGACGCAACGGTTCTCCCTGATTGACGCGTCGAAGCACATTTGCCCATTCTGAGTGTGGTATCTTAAATTGAGGATTGAGTAAGCTGGGACGACGTTGAAGATATTCCACATCTTCAAGAAGATGATTTTCAACGACTATAAGAATTTTCGAGGGTATCCATCTCAGGAGCGACTGAAGGACCGGAACCCGTCGATTCCGGTTTGACTAAAACTAGAAAGCTTTACATTTCTCATGTAAAGCTTTCTAGTTTTTATTTTCAAGTTGCCTAAACACCACTTTAGTTGTTTTAGATCCTTGTAGCTTTTTCTTCTACTCTTCTTCCCACGAAGTGATCTAACCTGATATCAAAGGAACTACTAAACAAGCATTAGGTACATCAGTACCATCATTAGCAAACATAGCAAAACCTCGGCTTCCTGCTGCAATAGCTTCCATCCAATCTAACCAACTTAATCGCAATGATCTAAATGTTGACATATAACAGTTATCAAATATAGAATACTAAGAAACATGCAAAAAGACCCTCTATGTCAAGAGTCAAAACGCAGAAAGGAGGAAGCAAGGTGAAAGTGGGTGAAGCTGCCTCCCGTGTGGGGATGCAAGTCTACCACACCGGTCAAGGCCAAGACGAGCGCGCCCG
>JAABUO010006637.1_pt1 | contig 13275 bp, 10 predicted proteins | sample 5559291 | NCBI WGS metagenome assembly JAABUO01 (sample SAMN10711878, study PRJNA513372) | rock metagenome | isolation source: Antarctica rocks | place: Antarctica: Victoria Land, Finger Mt sud | reverse complement strand
ACGTTTTACGATTAATTTTCATGTATAATAACACGATTAAAGATTAATAATGTTAAGCGTAATATTAAAGTTTATTAATCGAGCTATATATATATAATATATTAAGAAAGCATTTCATTTTCTAATATGTAACTTTAAGAATTAAGTTTTTATAATTTTTAATGAGATAACGTTTAAGAATTAATTTATTATTTTCGCGAGTTTAAATAATATATAATTTATTAAATTGCGAAACAGATTTATTAAATTCATAATATTTATTTTAATGTTATTAATTATTATATAATCTTTAAAATGTATAAAAATAATTAAGTTTAGCATTTTTTAATTATATTTAATATTTTAATAATAATTATTTAAAGATTATAAAACTTAATTATTATAATCACGATTAAGTAAAGTATATTTATATTTTATTTAATTAAGTAACTGCATTATTTAATCTTATTAATAATTAATCGCGATAATTATAACGCGTACGTTCTTTAAGTTATAATCTTTACAAAAAACTTTCGTAAGATTAAGCTTTACAGATTATAACTTTTATATTCGCGATAATAAGCTTTAATTAAGTTGTCGTTATTAAACGTAAATTATTTAAATTAATGTAAAATCATAAATGAGCGAGCTAACATTTAAGTTTTTAATTTTAAAAGTTAAGTTAACGTTTAAATTAAAGTATGATATATATAAAGTATTACGCGTTCTTTATATGCGTTAACAGCGTTTCTTTTCTTTTTTAAGAAAATATTTTTATATTTTTATATTTCATATCTTTATTAATTACGTTTATCTTTAAATTATTTATAATATGTAAACATTTAATAAGTATAAGAAAACGCTTAAGTGTACATTTTTATGTAAATAACTTAAACTTTAAAACTTATAATTTTTAAAAAGAGCGTACTTTTCTTATTTATAATCTTTCGCTTATTTTTTTTAATAATTTATAATAATAATGTATTAAAAGCGAAATAAATATTACTAGCTTGTTTAAAGTATTATAATTTCTAGTTATAAAATCGTTAACATTAAATAAACATTTTTATTATTTTAATGAGTAAATTTTTTTAAACTTTATTACGTTTTATAAATATAAAACGATCGTAATTAAGATTAATATAAAAAAACATAATTATTAATTTATAAAATGATACTACGTCTATTTCTTTAAATTATTATTAATCTGTACACATTTAAACATAATGTTAACTAAGTAATCACGATTCTCTTAATAAGTTATTTAAATAAATTTATTTAAAAGAACGAAAATAAGAATTTATAATTATGCTCGAGTAATGTTACTTTTATCGTTAAAGATTTATTAAATTATTAAAGTAATATTTATTAAGAATTACGAAGCTTAATGTTAATTATATAAATTTTTTCATAATTTTAATAAGTTTTAATGAATATATTAATAAATGTTAAAGAAGAAAGAATAAGTATAATTATTTATAATACAGATTAATAAGCTAGTAACACATCGCGTTTTCTTAATGCATATGAACGAAGCTATATAATTTAAATTTAATCGTTATCTTTTAACAAGTTATTAACTTTAATAATATTATTATCGTCTTTAAAATTATTTTTAATATCTTTTATTAATTCTGTCTCTTAAAATGTTTTAAAGCTTTAATATTAACTTCATTAAACGCGTTTAATGATTTTGCTTATCATATATTAATATCTCGATCTCGAAACTTACGTAGCGCAAGCTATAAATAATAATCTTCTCATGTTATTTAAGACGATTAACTCTTTTCTTAATTTATGCTTAATTTTTCTTTATTCATTTCGAGTTAATTTAAACTAGTTTCTTAATCTTGTATAAATTATAATTAATATTAATTAATTTAATCATGTTAATAATAAAGCGTAATAACTTCTTATTTAAATATTTTTACAGTTTTTTCGAGTCTTTTTAAAATACTTAAACTATGTTCATTATTTTAAATTTAAATATTAATTCATTTATTAAAGTTATAAAGACTTTAAGAACAAGTTAAAAGTATTATATAATTAAACGTTAATAATTATATTAAATATGTTTCTTTCGTTATACGTGTAATAACTTTTAAGAATAACATTAACGAAAGATAAATACTTTATTACTTATTTAATAAAGAATAAATATATTCGTAAAACTCATAATACAAAATATAATCTTCTCGTTTTTATTTTAAACATTATTAATAAGCTCGTTAATTACTTTAATTTTAATATAATTTTTCTTAAAGATAATGTTAAAAATGTGCTTTTTATAAAAAGACTTTATTTTCTTTAAGTTATAAAGACAATCTGATTAAAAACGAACATACTTTTTCTTAAGATTTTCTTTTTCAGAGAACGCGAGTAACTTTATTTCTAAAAGTTATTTAAGACGCGAGAATGTGTTAAATACTTTAAGTTAACGAACTTTTATTATTTAGTTATTAATATTAATCTCGAACTCATTTTTAACGCAATTATTTATCTTTCATTCTTTTTAATTCTTATTTCTTATCTTTTAAAGTTGTTTAATAATTATCATTATTAAGAAATTAATAAGTTCGTTAAATTTTAATAAAAGCTCGTAATTAATATCTTAATACTTATTTAATATTACATTTATAAAAGAAGAATTAAAAAACTTTAATTAATTAACGTTACGTCGTAATTATAATGTGTCGTATATAATTTTTAACTATTTAATATACGTCTTAATGACTCGATTATTTAGCTTTTAAAGTTTAATGATTTTCGTATATATTTTATTTATCTCGTTTAGTTTTTTAAAAGTACAGTGCAGAAATTTAACTTAATGAGCTTCTTTTTCTTTTCATTTTAATATTCATTAATTTATTATTAAGTTTATTATAAACGTGTTTACTTATAACGTTATTTATTTAAGAAATGATTTAAAAAATGTATCTGTAATAAATTACTTACGAGATTTTTCATTCATAATCTTAAACAGATTAATGATTTTAATCGTCTTAGTTATTTCTTTATACGTTTTATTTATGATTAGTTAATCTTTATTTTAAAGTAATGAATTATTATATTAATAATGATTATCTTACTTTAAAACTTACTTTTAAAAAGATGAATTAGTTTCTTATTAATTTTATAACGCGAGTCTTATACGTATTTATCGTGATTATACATATAATATTAAAATTAACTTACTTATATTTTAATAAAAGATTTAAATTAATTAATTCAGTTTAATAATTAGCGCGTTTATTTTTTTATTATAATACGCGTAACGAATTTATTAATATAATAAATTATTATTCTTATTAAGATGAATTCGAATTTTCTTTAATTAATTAACGATTAAGTTTATTAAAATGATAATTAAACTAACTCATTTTAATAATATAAGACGTGTAAATAAGCTCGCGTTTATACATGAATACTTAATTCTTAATTTATTATTAAAAGAACACTTTACATTATTAAATTAAAAGTTACTAAAAGTGTTTTCTTTTAAATATATATTAAACTTCTTCTCGAAACGCGCATAATTAATCTCTTCGTGCGCTATATATAATAAGCGATTTAAATAAATTAATTTAAGCATCTTTATTATCTTATTAATAAATTAGTAAGATTTATTCTTAATTTATTAATCTTTATATGTATCTTTTTAAGACTCATATCATCAGCATTAAATTCTTCTCTTATGAACATTTTCATCTTAAATATTATAAAAATCTTAAAAGTTTAATATAAAAAGAGTAACATTTTTATTCTCTGTAAATGTATACGTAACTGAGATTTAACTTAATTATAATCATGTAAAAATAATTAAACGTAATTTTATTATTTATCTTTCTTATGAAAATGCTTTATAGCAGTTAATAATATTTTAATTATGAGTCTGTTTAATCTTATTAATTAAGAAATAATATTAATTTTAATATTTTAATTATCTTGCGTAACGCTTTTTTATATTCTTCTTATAATCTTTAATATCATTAAGATTCTCGTTTAATTATGCATAATTTATCTCTTTCGCGAAATCTTTTATAACTGTACGATTAAAGATTATCGTATTCTGTTAAATTTTCGTTTACTAAAATAAAAATGATATAATTTCTTCATGTTATTTAACTCGACTTATTAAATCTTAATGTAAACTGTTAATATTATTATTCTTTAATGAAGAATTATTATTATTTAATTTAAAACTTATAATTATTATTAAATTAACAGTTAAAGCTAAAATGTTAAGCTTATTTAAAGCTAGCGTTAACGTGTCGTTTTCTTAAATCTGCATCTTATTGTTAAGCTTTCGTCGCTTTAAATGTAATGATTTAAAACTTTCATTATACTTTATAAAGATTATTTATTATTAATTCGCTATTTATACACATACTTTAATAACTTATTAAAAGACGATATTTAATTAATTAATAATAAATTAATTTTTTTCGTTACGAATATTCATGTAATGCTTGTTACGTTTTTCTTTAAATGATTAAATCTTAATCGCTTTCATGAAAAGCTTAAGAACGTTTAAGTCTCGTTCGTGAAATCTTTACTCTTATTAGTTTAACGTTATTATTATATATATATTTTTAACTTATTAATTTTTAATGTAACATTAATTATTAACGTGTTAATATTATTCGTTATTAAAGTTATTATCTCGTTTACTTTAATTTCTTTCGTATCTTTAAGTTTAAATTACTATTAGCTTAATATATAAATTACTTAATTCTTGTTCGTAAAATCTTTACTTATCGTTAATTCGTTATAAGTATATACACTTTATAAATTTACTAAATTTCGTTATAATATTAACTAAGTTAACGTTATTTTTCGTTATAATTAAAACAGATATGTTATTTACATCGTTTTCTTTCGTATTATTAATTATTAACTGCTTTTAAATAATTTTATTTCTTTAATTATTTACTTTAATAACTTCTTCGCTTTTATTAACATTAACGAATCTTATATACTTTTAATGAGAAGCTGAGATTAATAAAGTCTTATTTATAAATTTTACATTAATCATTAGTTCGCTGTTTATATACATGTATTTTTAATTTATTAAAATATAATGTAACGCAAGTTACATTAAAGCGAGCAGCTTAATTAAATTAATTTAAGACGTCGCGTAAAATAACTTAAAAAGTTTTATCTAAATTTATTTTAAAGAACTCGTCGTATATAAAATAAATGATAATGTTCATCTTAATGTAATTAATGTTTACTTTAAGAATTTAAATTTATATCTAAAACGAAATATTATAAAATTAATCTTCGTCTTCGTATAAGTCGTAATTAAATATATTTTTAATTAAAGTTAAGCTTATTTTTAAGATTTCTTTTAAAGTAATTAAATTCGAGAATAAACTTATTATTATACGAAGTTTAAAGTTTTTAAATATTTTAAAGAATGACATAACTTCTTGTAATTTTAACTGCGAATATTACTTAAACTTCGTTCGAGTTTTAATAATGCTTTTACTCTTCTTTAAGATTTATTATATAAGCTTCGATCGTGAATCATAATAATTTTTACTTTTAAAATTAACGCTTTATTTTTATAAAATTAATAAATTCTTGTTAACTAAAGTATTTTCTGTAAACTTTTTTAGTTAAGAACAGATTTTAAACATGTCGTATTATATATAAATTACGAATATAATTATGTTAAAGTTCATTAAAGTTATATAATATAATAAACGAGTCGCGAGCACGATTATAAATAATTAAAAAACGATTAAGAATAAATATAAAATTAAGTTTTTTAATTTTTATTATACATAAAATAACGACAGAAGCTTTTTCGTCTTAAAAAAAATTAATTTTATACGCTTTAACATCTCGAACTTTCGTTTAAAACTAAGCTTTTTTTTAGTAATTAAACTTGTACAGTATATTTCGTAAGAATAATAATATTTTTAATAAATATCTTAACTTTAATATAAATCTTAACTAGCTCGATTATTATAATGACTTTAATTTTATTTTACTTAAACTGAAACGTATTAATTCTTATGTTAATTTTATTAACGTTAAGAAATATTAATAATCGTTTTATTTCGTAAAAGCTTCTTAATATAATAATTATAATAATTATGTTAAGTCGAAGTAAGAAATTAATTAAGAAACGCATTTAATCTTTATATTAAATAATGAATACGATATTATTTATAATAAAAATTACGCGATATTATTTAATAAAAAGAATATAAAAATATTTAAGCGTAATTAATCGTTTAAATAAGCTTTTATTTATATAATACGCGAAGTAATTATTCTTAATATTTTCTTTCGTTAATTAAAGTTGTTCATTATTATTAAATAAATGCATTAAATCGTTATTATAAGTTATAATAATAAAAAATTTTGCGTTTTTAATTCTCGCGATTTCTTAAATGATAATATAATCTTTTTTAAATTTTTTTAATATAATAATGTTAAAGTTAATTAATGTATAAATAATAGCGTTTACGTTATGCTTAAGAATATTTACATTATACTTAATCTCGATGCGCTGAAAGAATTCTTAATCTTTTTTATTAAAAGTTTTTCTTATTTTAATTCGTTAAAAGTACGAGCGAAAAGTTTTAACATTAATTATTCTTTAAAGTAAACGACGTTTAAATGCGTAATCTCGCTTTAAGAATTAACGTGTAACACGACGATTAAAATCGTTATAATTTATATTTGTTAAATTCTCGTCGTTCTTAAAATTTTCGTGAATTTCGTTAATTTCTTCATTATTAATTTATATAACTGAAGAATCTTATATCTCGTATTACTTATTATTTTAATTATTTTATTCGTTTTATTAACTTTATAATTACGTTTTATTTATAAAACGATCGCTTAAACTCGTAACGTTTAAAAATAAAGTATTAAGATTAACATGATGTAATTTATATTAATAATCTTTAATGTTATGTAAAATTTTCTTACTTTAATTAATAATTAAATGTGTTAATTAATCGTAAAAAGCATTTAATATTTAATAAAAAACATTTCATTATCATTAAGCGAAATCGTTATTTACTGAATGAGACACGCGATTATCTTAAGCGATTATTTAACGTTCAGTAAACTGCGAGTAAAAACGAACGATTTTCTTATTCGTTAAATTAATATCTTTATTTTTTAATCGCTGAAGTTATTCATTTAGTTTAAAAACGAATATATTAACTGTATTATTAAATGAGCTTTAAAACATTAACTTTCTTGTTTAGCTTTAAGAATAGCATTGTGATAACGACATTCATCAGTGTCTTTTCTGTCTTAAAAAGTTTCTTAATAAGATTAAAACTGTTAAAAAGTTTCTGAAAATATTGCATGATTAACATCTGAGACTTATTCAGCTTAATATCTCACTCGGCAAGAGTAGTCGAAAGATTTAAGCCTTCGAAGAAAACTAATGTGAATTTAATACGAAGGTCCTGAGGCTGTTCATCATGAGGGTAGCGGTGAGAAAGATGTAGTACAAGGCGTCGAGAATGATCAGTAAGGGGTCTTCTCGAGGCTCTTCTGGCTTCTTGGATAAACATTTGGCTCTGAATTGGGAAAACAATGCACGGTACGAGAATATTTATATTAAGAACATTGTTCAGGCGAGTAAGCCGGGCGAAGCAGCTGCAGGAGACGCAACGGGAGCGGTGACGGAGATCGTTTTGATATAATCGTGGGTATCTCGGCAATTCATTCCTTAGAAAAAGTGGGCTTTTCAATTTTAGAGATAGCCGACGTTATGTCTTCTTGTGGTTGGCTCACAATAACGGTCAGGAAACCGGGCTCGCTTCGGACAAATATATATGACGATATTTCTTCAGACCAAACGTTGCGTTGAGTAACTACCTTGCTGAAATACAATTCCATATCGTTTCCTATTTAAGATAACAGAAGAGAACGTAGACAGCAGAGAGAACTCGTTCTTTCTCTTTTCAGAAACAGATTTGTATTTTGTATAAATTAATCTGATAATTTTAGATGTCACGTATTTCTTGTAATAAAGCTTTAAAACCGACTCGAAGATATCAGAATGCTTAGTAATAAGATTGTCGATAATCATACGCTTCTGCTCAGCGACTTCGTTAAGCTGTAAAGATTTATAATCAGTTCAGTTCTTTCGAGATCTGCTCGAACCTCTTCTCGAAGATTTTCGAATACTTTTTTATCAATGATGTCGAAACCGAGAGAGAAGAGTTTCATCTCGTCGCTGCTCATCGTGAACGGGCGAGAAGACTTTCAGTTCATCGTTCTGCTTCACTGACAGCGAATGAGAAGATTCTCGTGTCTTCCTCCGTCGATGCGAACTGATCCTCCATATGGTAATCCTGGACTGGCTGGACTACTTCTTTTGAGAGTTCTTGGGCCCTGATCTCCGATCCCTGCCGCGGCGTTTCGAGTCATCTTGAAACCCATGGACTTTCCCCTTTGTCTCAAGATTGGGTTAGTATAAACCCCCCTAAACGAGCATTGAACGACTGATAGCTTGTTGTAACAGTATAAAAGTGGATGAAATCTGAGGTTCACAATGTGGAATATGAGCTCGGGACCTGGCGGTTGTTCTGCTCTTTGCCGCTCTCGAAATCATACGTAGCTTTGGTTGATGAGGAAGGGGTTTTCGACCGCGAGACCTGGCGGCGAGTCTTGCTAGGGGATAGGTCCTTCGCATAGAGTGTTATTGTCTACCACGTTATGTACGCAGTCAGGATTACCACCCGCGCAGTCTTGGGGTCGGTGGGGTCGAGACTGTCAACATACGCCCGTAGCGACTGCCATCTCGAGTCAAGGACCTTTGATCGCTCGGAGATAGACGCCTTGGATGCGGCGTCCATGTAATACTTTACCTCCAGACCCGGGCAGAACCTGCGATTTTTACCTTCCACACACCCGCGGCACCAGCCGAGGTGATGATGAGATTTGTAGTGGGCGACTTCTGGAACCCTGGCTGAGTAGAGGTCGGCTGCTCGAAGTAACAGCAGAAGGGCGGTCACGGTTTTCCCGACCCCATTTCATCGGCCATAAGCCCACCCCTGAAGCAGGATTGCTTCAGTTGCATCAGCCAAGCAACACCGATTATCTGCCACGAGTATGCCGTGAGCTCGTGGGCAAGTGTCATCGTGTACTTCTAAACCAGAAATAAAACACACAACAATTGAAGTAACGACATGATACACAGAAATTAAGATATGAGTTATTGTGTTCAGAAAAGGCGGGCAACAGCTAACATAATGCTCTGCGTGCCTTCCAACAGCCGCTGCTTAGCGAACTATTAACATTAGCATAGTTAAAGCTATTCAATAGAGCTGTTTTACTTCATCAGATTGAAAGCTGTTGATTTCAGCTGTGATTCCGTCCTCATTCGCCATGACAAAATGAGTCCGGGGTAACTGCCCAGAATGTTGTGCACTTTTAGCTCAAGAACGGCTTCGACGGCTCCCAGCCATCGACAGCTTTGGTTAGGAAAATTGTTTCTATGTTCTCGATGTCCCTTTTCCCTTGTGAAAAAGCCTTTTGCAGCTTTGAAATCATAGAATCTGCCCGAGTTAGAGCGTCCTCACACATCTTAACATTTCCCTTCAGCTCCTTCACCGCGTGCTCCGTAGCTTAAATCGATTTATTCCTCTTATTATACATATTCTGAGAATTTTGTCTCAGTGACTCATCGCTCGCGGCCTTGCTTGTCTAAGAGGTTCACGAAACTCTTATCATCATAAAAGGCCATCTGTCGGTGCAGCAGCCAAAGTCTGTGGTCGTTTCCCATGACTACTTAGCTACGCCAATCAATGCTCGATGATGTAAATATGTAAATACGTACTTCAAAAAGCCTGCTAGAGGTTTCGAAGTTATTCACGTTAGAGGAATCACGAGTCTGTTCAGGATCAGTTAAGATTTTCTATATTCAGTAAGTGGCAGAATAATATCAAAGTGACGGGCTCGTCTGAATTTTGAGCAACGGATCCTGTAGGAACATCACGATTCTAAATCATGATTAGCTAAAAGTAATGAATGTTTCGTAAGAAGCAGCATATTACAGGACTTACAGGTTCGTTTGAGTTATGGGCAAATTCGCCGACGCGGTCGTCATAAGTGGAAGCCCTGGCTTGATTCGTAGTAATATACCCGTTCTACTCATTAAGTTCATGATGTAAACCTGAACCTTATTTAAGAAAGATCGTACAGGCCGAGAGCCATGATGTGGATGGTTTGATAGTACAACTCTCATTGGGTCAAAGGGAAAGGCAGAACGGCCTCGTCTATTTCTCTTGCCCAGGTTGTTTATTCCTTCTCCAAAGCGTTAATCTTTAACCAGCATCTGACTTAATGAACTAAGTCCTTCTCAGCTACATTCATGGCTTGAAAGCCGCATGTATTTCATAGAATACCCTGAAAGACACTGTAGGCTTGAGCCTATTGTAGGCTCGAACGACGGTTGTCGATATAGTATTCGGAGTTGGCGCTGTCATCGTCCTTCATTTTGAACCATCAGCAGAACTAGCAGGAAATGCTTCGACAGCGGAAATTGAAATCCCCTGCTATGAACTGCCGCAATTAGCGTTCACTGCAAGCGATTCCGAGTGCGTTCCGAAGCCGTTATCCAGGCATCTCTTCTAATATTATTATATTAACACAATCGAACTTTCTTTAATATCAGAAGAAGAAACGTCTGAGTTAATAAAAACGAGGAAGAAGATAAAAGAATAGGAGAAAAGATCATTCGCAAGCTTAATATGTTATCGTCGAGTCGACATGTAATTACAAACGTTGTAAAAGTGTTTACGTTTCTTCTTATAAGCTTGCATGACTTCGTTCACGTTCTTAATCATGATGAGTTCATCTCGAGCACGAGAATAAGTAACATTAAATATGAACTCGAGATTCTTAATGCTAAGAAAGTTCAGAATCATTAAATTTTTTTCACTATCTTTAATGTTGTTCACGATAAGGTTTCGAAGACAGCGATCACATATCTTTAACTGAGCTTAACAAGAAGTGATGATTAACACATCTCGTGTCGCAAGAATCTCGTGAACGATGAGCTCGATTACGATATTCATGATCGCATGAACGTTATCGATGTTATATCTCGACATGATACTGTCGATCTGTTACGTACCTCGACGTTTCAGCAGCACGATGAAGAAACTAATTTTAAAGATACGATTAAAGTAACGAGTTCGTTCTCGAACGAGTAATCGTGAGAATGAACGATGCGTTGCCTATTTTCTCACCGTAGAACAGCGTGAAAATCATGTTCTTAATGCGTTCGTAGAAGCGATGTTAAACTCGAAACAAGACGAAGAATTGTTCAAGAAATCGAAACCATTCAAATAAGAACATCGTCAGCTGCTTAACGAAGTCATACTTTCCGGCACTCTTGATGACGGGACGAAGTTGTGCTTCGTCTCCGATCAAGATTATAAGCATCCGACTTTGAGGTAATTGCTCAGCAGAATGGCGATATCGTCGAAAGAAGCGAAACAACGCGACTTTCTCAACGACGACGAATGTGCAGAGAACAACATTAATTAAGCTAATATGCGGTGTTGTACATTAAGTGACTTCGAAGAATGTTCCAGGATCCTGAGCGAATGAAGCAAGAAGAACTAAAGCTGTTCAACGGAGCTAATCTTATTCAGTCATAAAAAACCGAGCGTAATCGTTCGAAATTGTAGCATCGAGATTTCTTTTCTTCTGATGAATGATAATACGAAAAAGGTTCGTAGTAGCGTCTTTGCTTTCGTGATACTCGTCGCAGACGATGTAATTTACGGCAAGAGAAGATATGATAACTTTATACCGTTTCACTCTCTTCCTGCTCTTCGATTAGCGCCTAACATTATTCAGGATGTTTATTTGTATTTGCTTAATCATTTGCTAACTTCAGGGACGGCTTCGACGAGGCCCAGCCATCATCAATTTCGGTGATGAGAGTTATATATAGAGATAGCTCGCTGGCCTTGGAGAGCATAGTCAATATGATATTGGTCGTGCTCAATATCTGGCAAGCTAGCCGATCCTTGGCTATATAGAAATTCACGGCTAATAGTCAGATTCTAATTCCAGCAACCCCTATATGCATGATGCTGAGAAGGGTCTCAGATGATGCGGTGCTCGAGGCGAGTGTCTTTCTTCGGTTGCCTTATCTGCATCGTAGTGTGTTTGCTGTTAAAAACGTAGGTTCTCTCGTGAACGTTGTTCCGAACTTGCAAGTCTTTTCAGTCTGGGTATGTTCGAGGCCAGAGGACACCCAGAATGTGCTTATGGCGCTTATTTAGCTTCGCCGGCCACCTCTGCCACCCGAATGTTCGGTCAAGTCAGGTGCTATAAGACGTCAGCACTATGACGGTTGCGGTGCCAGGATCGTCCGGATTTAGCGTATCGATAAAGTCCTTGAAGTCCTCGTACGAAGTCCCTAGCACACGGTCCTTCTCCTTAGTAACGCTCTTCTTGGGTTTTGGGCATTGTGTAGAGAAATATCAAGTGAAAGGTCTGGCGGGAAAAGAAAGGAAAGGCAAAGTGTTGAGGCATTTGTCCTTGCCGCTTTCGTTGATGCATACGATGAAGCTCTCTGTAGGACTTGCCATATCTGTTGGGTCATGTTTTTATTCAGCAACCGTCTCATCGAGCTCTTCCCACCAATCATTCGCTGGAAGTTCCTACTCTTCCTTATGTTATGCCATTAACCTGCTCCCTGAGAAGGTCTGTTTGCTATAGTCTAATGCCCGTGAGTGCGCCTGGAATTTCAGATGCTCTTTCTCTATGCCAATGTTATGCATTCGAATGACCATCGAATCTTCCGTCGGAGAATCATACTTAACTGTGCTAATTAATCACTTAGTCAGTTCATCGAACGTGATATCTTCTTTCATATCTCGTGGTCGCTTTGCCCGCATCGTTCATGTTTCGACATAAGCTCTATTTACAAATAGCGTCGGTCGGTCTCAGAAGGCCTTTACAGTAATGAGAAGGTCTGAAGCTTATACACTTCATATAGGGTGACATGACGACTGAGTGATAGAAAGACTTTGATACTTGTTAATATAGTAGGTTCGGATGGTGTAATAGGTTTAAATGGTGGTGTAGTAGGTTTGAATGGTGTAATCCCATCTGAAAACACAACAGCATCTATGATAATCTTCTGCCTTGAAAACCTTTTAAAAGAGACTTTAAAGGTTTGTGATACAAGTTTCCCCTATCACGAGTCAGTAGCAAATAGTACTCATGCTAGATGCTGTATATATCTCAGAGATGGTATTGCCTCTCAGACGGGTGACGCAGTGCTCCAGACAA
>JAABUO010006634.1_pt1 | contig 13280 bp, 2 predicted proteins | sample 5559291 | NCBI WGS metagenome assembly JAABUO01 (sample SAMN10711878, study PRJNA513372) | rock metagenome | isolation source: Antarctica rocks | place: Antarctica: Victoria Land, Finger Mt sud | reverse complement strand
GAGGTTGAGGAACTTTTAACTAACGAAGATCTTTCTACCCTCGGCGTTGACTCTTTGATGAGTCTGAGCATTCTTGGGGCTCTCCGCGAGAAAGTTGGTCTTTCAGTACCACCGGAGGTAATCGAAGGACACTTCTCTTTGGCTGGCATTGAAAAGGCGTTAAACCTCTCACCATCAAGTGCAGTCCAGACCCCAACAATTTCAAGTCAACCAAGTCCAAAGGCGATCCTCCCAGTCTCAGTCTTGCTTCAAGGCAATCCAATGTCAGCATCCAAGAAGCTCTTTCTCTTCCCCGATGGAAGTGGATCGGCAATGTCGTACGCGAAGATGCCTAGGATATCCTCGGACGTTTGTGTCTTCGGTCTTAATAGCCCGCTCTTGAGATCCATGCGGAAGTCCGACTGCAGTGTAGAAGATCTCGCAAAGACGTGGGTTGCTGAAGTCCGCTCCAAGCAAGCTCATGGGCCATACGTTCTTGGAGGCTGGTCCGCGGGCGGCTATTATGCCTTCGAAGTTGCTAAACAGCTCATGCACATAGGGGAAGCTGTCGCACGCTTGATCTTGATCGATTCCCCATGTCGGCTTGTTTACGACTCCATGCCCTTGGAAGTTCTTGACTTTCTTTCAAAAAGCGGAGTCGTTGGAAACTATGAGCCAGGTGACAATTTAATCTTACCACGCAATGAACACTTTGTGTCAACGATAAGAGCGATCGAGGGCTACAGTCCCACACCAGTTGACTCAGTGCAAGCTCCTCAGACTTTCATTATCTGGGCCTCCGATGGTATAACCGATGACCTCGACCTGACAAACACGAAATTGGATCTTAGCAGGAATATCACCCGATTCCTGTTAAATGATAGAACCGATCTAGGGCCTCATGGCTGGGAAAACCTTCTATCCCCAGAAGCTATCTCCATCGCAAGGATGCCCGGCAACCACTTCAGTATCATTCAGCATCCCCAAGTGAGTGTCAGACTTCATCCAATCTTGCTGTGAGCTGAGACTGACGGGCTCTTTTCGCAGGTTGAGGTCTTGGCAGAGTTGATTGCCGACGCTGTCGCAGACGGCCCAGCTGAGAGAAAGTGGGATTGGAGGCATCTATAGTAGCTAAGAATATAACCACCATTAGCAAATCTCGTGACACTCGTGTAGAGGATACGCTGCTCTTCCCCGGAAGCTGTCTAGCTGGTACCCAGAATGACTTCTCCGACCTGATTTACAACCATGTAGATGCCGAGAATGTGATATGCTCTCCCTGCCCGTGGAACTCTTGACTCTCGCTAACATCGTGCAGAGATTCCTTATCGGATTCTCTCGCATTCTAGGGTATAGCGTAGCTCATGAGCTACTAGCGTACTGACAAATACTAGTGTGCGTGAACTTTAGGTGATCAGGTGATCAGTTATCGAGAAAAAATTGTTTTAAGGAGGGCACCTACTCAGACTATCCGTGGCCCCACAGCTCGTTTAAGCGAGGAACGAGCTGTGGGGCCACGGATAATGTTCCCCTTGATTGACTTTAGCGGCCACTCTTACCTATAAGCTTTTAAGTTCAGCAAGGTTCCCGGCTAACCGTAGGGAGTCCCCTCCTTTAAAACTGTTCGTTCAGTTGCTTAGTCAGCGTCACAAAGAAACAGCCACGGTAGGTCTTACGGATGTACACTCTGCCATAAAAGGGCTGATCAGTGATAGGATAGTACACAACCTATCTTCAGAGTAGTACCCACACGTGGATAGTATAACCCACAAACGTAGTAGAGCAAATTAGACGGAACACGCTAGTAAGCGCTAGTACTAAATTTTATTAAATTTTACACAACTCATGTTCTTCATCATCTACAACAACGAATCTAGCTGTTCTTACTTATCACAATAGAAGGGTCCACCTAGCACTCGGCTAAACCTAGCAGTCGGACAGCCCTATAGGGCTGAAAATCCATATTTCGTTTTTTATTGCTTCAAACGATGAACTACGTAGCTAATATGACCTCTTTGGGGCCCTTCTGATACGCATGCCTCGCCCTAATTGACCAGTTGTAGATATCACGTTATTTCTTTGCTTCTGCTTCTGCTTCTGCTTCAGCTTCAGCTTCTGCTTCAGCTGCCTGATCCGTAGCTTAACTATCAGCTGCTTCGTCTTCTTTTGTTTAAAGCTTGCTATTATTAATGCTGCGATAGCTCGTTTTTTAAAATTAAAAGAAGACTTCGAAGCGAAAAGCTCAGAGTTTAAACGTAATAAATTATTAATCTTTTTATTTCACATATTTATTTATTATGCTGAAGCTGCAGCTCGTATTTAATAAATAAAAGATTTTAAAATAAAGAGCTCAGAATTTAAACGAAGTAAATAATTAATCTTCTTATGTTATATTTTTGTTTATTAATTCTCTTTTCTTTTATTAATAATCTTTTAATTTATAATTCTTATAATATTATAATTATCTTTAATTCGATTAATCTTTTATTTCTTTCTTTTATTTAACTTAAAAAGTTTCTGATTAATAATATCGTATTACTGCTTTACTTATTTTTTAAAAAATTTAATTACTCGTAAAAATCGTTTCTTTTATTGCTTATTTAATAAGTTACTGTATTTAAAAGATATTTATAAATGTTAAAACGATTTTTAAATCATCGTTAAAATTAATATATGTAATTGTAATCTTAAAAGACGTAGTTAAACGAATAATAATATTATATTACTGTAATTACTTTAATTTCTTAACAGAAGAAAAGTACTGAAGTACTAATACTAAGCGAAACGATAAAAGTTTTATAGCTATTCATATCTTTTTAATATTTAGTAATGTAATTATCTCATGTTAAGTTAATTAATATAGCTTTAAAAAGTTCGTTTTATTAATTAAATAACTATTTTTAAATTAAGTAACTCGCTGAACATGAGTTTTATACGCAGTAATTAATGAAGTAAAGACTTTAATATTAAGTAATTAAAATAAATAAGTAATATGAGTTAAAAGACATAGTAAAACGATTTTTTAATTAATATAATAATTAATTATCTGAATAATAATATAAGAAACATGATCATTAATTAATAGCATTTAATATTCGTTTTTTTAACAGATTTTAATTTCTAAATTAAAGCATTTTTAAATTCAGGCTAAGCTTAATTCGTTATTAATTTAATCGTTCTCGTTTAAAGTAATATGATTTTCTTTTAATACTTCGTATTAAATCTTCTGTTATAATTTTTCTTTAAAGATAATTCACGACTTTAAGACTCTTTCATTCATAAATATACATTTAATTAATGAGACTTATTTTTAATTATTACATTAAGTTATATAAGTTTTTTGTTCATATTTAAAAATCATAATTCATTAACAGTTTGTAAAGGGTAACAGAGACAGATTTTAGCGCTTTATGCGATTAATATCTTAAATATTCGTTAAATCTCATGTTTTAAATTTTCGTCGCATTAAGCTAAGACATATTCATAAATGCGTTAACATTTACAACATTCATAAAAGCGTTAACATTCATTAAAGCGTTAACATTTCTAGAATGTTCATGAGCGCAGCATTTACTTTTGTTTATTAATTTAATAAACTCGAGTTTAATACTTATAATATTAATAATCGCAATGTTAAATATTATCATTAAAGCACGTAATTTACTTTCATTTCTGCATGTTCTTTTTTCGTTAAATTCATTAAATACGATCTTATTATTAACAGCACGATCATTATTTACGACGAACATAGCTTTAAAGTCACGCAAATCGACTAAGATGCTCATTATACTTTCTTTTCTCTGAAAATTAATATTACTATACGCGCCTTCGTGATTCTTCTTAACATTATTACTTCTTTCTTCTTATACACTCGCGTTACTTTTAACATTATGTTCACTTATATTAACACATGCGACATTAATATTCTCGCTTTCTCATGCAGAATATACGCTGTGTTCGATTAATACGCTCGCATTACTATCAGTATTATGTTTCCTTATGTTAGCATATTTAACACGAGCGCTTTCGTAACATGAAGTAAAATATGCGCTGTAATTAATCAGTGCGCTCGCATTACTATCAGTACTATGTTTTCTTATGTTAGTATATTTAACACGAGCGCTTTCATATTAGCGTATGCAGAAAGGTATTAAATCCTTAACATCGCAATTGTCGCGCCTCTCTTAAATTTACTATTAAATTCAGACATTCTCGATGTCATTAACGCTTTCGCTTTAGAAAAATAAATTAAACAAGTAAATATGAAGCTATTCAGATCTAGTACACTGCTGACATTCTTTTAGCCCTTTTCACCCTCGAAGCCATTATGCCGTCGTCACGTCGAAGTCAGAACCTATCTTTAAAGAATTTACTCATTCTTTTAAGCATCTCATTAAGATCGAAGAAACCTTAAATCTAAATAGAATCGAAATTTATGCTACTCGTTTTCAGTTCTCTTTTTAATGCTTTAATATTAGTCTTAAATATATAATCATCGACGCTATGCTTAAAATGCTGCTTTGAAAATCGATTACAGCGACTTCTAGCTACTGCATAATGCAGAAACTCATCGAAGAAGCTCTCGAAGCTGAGTCATATTTCATAAAAGTATCTTCTGACTTAGGCCTTTAAAATACTGAAACTGAGCTCGATGAGATTAAAATTCGGCGAATATGAAGGCAGATATCGTACATTACATTCGTATAAGATAATGAGTTTCTCGATACGAGCGTTATAGTGTATGTTAACGTTATTCATAACGATCACACTTCGAGCTACTGAAAAGACGTTGCAATGAGATAACAGCTCATTTAATATTCATTAAAAGAAGGCTTCGTTATTAAATCAGCCTTCACGAATATTAATACAGAGTAAATAATCATTAATTATATACGCTAAAAGAACGCTTTAAAAATGCTCTCTCTTTTTAAAGATTTAATAGCGAGCTGACTCATCGACTGATGCATAAACTTAATGACGTTAGTCTGTAATCTCATTAAATAAAGACTCATTTACGAACACGAGCTATTCGATCGTTAAACGAAGCATGTTTACTACTTAATTTAAACGAAGCTCATCGTTTTGTTTAACCTTTACACGCTGTTTCTTTTTATTACTTCAGCGCCTTCTCTTCAGAATTCTCGATATCATGACTTAATGCACATTTAATTCTCACTCTTTTCATAAAAATCATATTATCTCTCTCTGCATGACTTATAACTGTTACTTTAAATATGTAATAAGAGAGTTTTCAGCAGCTAAAAAGACCTTACGAAGAGCCTTCTTAAGTTAAAATTAAGGCCTACAAGGCGAATAATATATAAACAGATTCTTTTATATATTATAAACGATGTTAAAGTAATAATAAATCTCTTTAACGATAATTAAAGAGCGTTAGTGTAGTAGTAAAAGACGTATTATTTTAAAGCGAATGAATAAGTTCAGTAAGCGAGGCATAGCTATTTAACAGGTCAGTACGAAGTGTGCTTTTAAATAGCTTTATATTTATCTGTTTAATTAATTTTTCTAAAGCGAAAGCGTTAATAACATCGAGAATGTCTGAATTTAATAGTAAATTTAAGAGAGGGGCGCGATAATTACGATGTTAAGAATTCAATATCTTTTTGCATACGCTAATAGCATGAAGTAAAATATGCGCTGTAATTAATCAGTACGCTCGCATTATTATTAGTATTATGTTTTCTCATGTAAGCATATGCGACATTAACGCTTTCGCAGTATGAAGTAAAATATGCGCTGTGTTTAAAACATCTGATTATTATGATTACTGTGCTTAAGTTTTATTATTTTATAAATTCTCTCTTTTCGCGAGTTACGTTTATAATGCTTTTCTTTCTCATTCTGCGCACGAAGCTTTCATATTTCGTCTCATCGCTTAAAATCTTGTTCATCTTATTTACTTTATATTATAAATGTTCGTCTTTCTTTATGTTTAACTCATTTTACAAGTCATTAAACTTTCATTATTAATTAATCTTAATCGTTATTAACTCGTTATCTTTTTATCGCGTTATCACGAGCTTATATTCGTCGCTTCGTAATGTAATACGTGATTAATCTTTAATTTATAATGTTAAGTAAGATTTTTAATTAATGATTTATCTTTTACTAACTCGAACGTTATTAGTTAATGATTCGCTCTTTATATTCGATGCGATTAATCTTTTTTATATAGCGTTAGTAATAAAAGATTTAGTTACGAGTTATAATATTTATAGCTTTATTTAATAACATTACGTTCGAAACGAGCGACGATAATTTCGAAGATTAAAATATAAAAATGCTTTCTGAATGCGAGAATGTTTTCTTATAACTTGCGTTTAAATCGAGTTACATGTCATTTTCTAACTCGTATAATAAGAAATCGTTAATGTTATTAACGTATATATTAAATACAGCTTAAGTGTTAATAATCGTCTCGATATCGTTATTATTAATCTGTTACTTAATACGACATAATAAAATCTTTAATATCACTTGTTTACAATCGTAAACTTATTAATTTCATGTCGCGTTAACGCGCATTCATGTCGCTACGTGTTATAAATTTCAGCTTCGCTTTAATCACTTTAGTCATTAATATATGTAAATGTTTACTTATTCTTCACGTTTAATTTCTTAAACTTGTTTAATCTGTGTTTTTCTGATTTAAATTCTCGTATATAATGAGCGATTATTATTACTATAATAAGAACGATGTTAATAAAAAGCGAATTAAAGAATATCTTCGTGTATTTTTAATATGCTATTTCATCTTTAACTTTGTAATAAAACTTCTGAGTCAGTACGTTCGCTATGATTCTCGCGCAGAATCTGTTTTAAAAAGTCTTTTCATGTTAGTTAATGTTATAATATTCGATTAGTACATATTTAATTACACGCAAAGTCGTCATTATTTAGCAAACTCTGAGTTAACTTCTTTCGTATTTTTCTCGTAAGTTACTTTTATTAATCGTATTCGCTCTCGATTATAATTCGTATTTAATTTAATATATTAAATCATCACGTTTTAAAAATATCGTACATTTATTTATTATGAGTCTTATTCGCAACGAAAGATTTAAGCGTATTATCTTTCGAGCCTTTATCTTCGTTAAAATGTTCTTTACTTTAAAACGTTTATAATTTAATTTCTTGCCTAAACGATTTACGATCTTCTTTCACGTCTCTTTCATTTTTTCATTAAGTCATTCTTTTTTAACGTTTAATCATGAATTACTATTATTATTAACATGATCATTTAATATTCACGCAAGTAAATAACGAGTATAAATCTCGATAATCGACTCATGATTTACGATGAATTAACATTTAATTCGACGTAACGTCTTTTCTTATAAATATAATGTTATTAATTCTCAGTTCGCTTTTTTAACATTATTATTATTAGAACTAATTTTAATATATCTGTTATTAATTAATTATAAAGAATTAAATTATTTAATGCTGTATACATTAAGTCTTTAAAATGTCGTAATAACTTCGTGAAGATATTTTTACTGAATGCTTTAACAATGTTCGATTCTTTTTTTTCGAATTAATCATTTATTCTTTTAAATCTTTAAACGAATTCTTACTTTAAGAGTAACATGTTTATCTTCGCTGAAGATCTTTCTTATAAAATCGTTATCGCTTAAGTCTGTTACGATCTCGTCGTTATCGTAAGTCTTTATATGTTTAATTACGCTGCGCTTTAACGATAATAATGTCTTAAAGTTGTTTATGTAACGACGTCTTTTCTGTAATGTCACTTAGTATTTTAATAAACTTATCATTATTAAGATTAACGTATTCTCATGTTATATTTAAGATAAGAATCGTTTAATGTAACTCGATAATGTATGATCGTTAAGAAAATTTATGTAATAAACGATTAAGAAGAAGAACAGAAAAGAATGTTAGATTGCGAAGGATTTTTTCTTAAATAAAAGAAAGATTTACTGTATCTCGAGCATTAAGAATGATTCATTTAACATTAATAAGAATTTATTAAATCTTTATTAAGATTGCACGAATCATAAGTCTTATCATTAAGTCTTAAAATGTCTTAATTATAACATGATCTCGTCATGTCATCTTATACTGAAAATCTTAAACGTGAACATGTTTTTTACGAGCATTTTATATAATTTCTTCAGTGATTAATTACTTAAATTAAATATTATAAGAAATTTAAAACATATAATCATTATTTACAGCAGACTAAATTGTAAAAAGAAAGCGAATAAACTCTTTCGCATGCATTTCTTTCAGTGCTGTTTTTTATTCGCGCTCGTTATTAATATATATTCTCGCGAATTTAGCTTAATCGTATATTACTGTATTTATAACATAGTCGTAATTCAGCTCGTTCTTAATTAGCTTTATAAATCTGTCGTATTTCATGTCATTAATGCGAATTAAATTCTTTATTATTTCACGTTTAAGAAAATCTTATAATCTGTAACATGTGCTACGATTAAGATCGCGACTGATTTATATTATAATACTTTTAATCGATTTAATTAATATTAATTAAGATCTCTTGCGATCTCGTTCGTCGTAAACGATATAATTTAAGATGTATATGTGTCTCTTTAGTTAAGACGATGATGAAGAATTATACTTAAGATTATTTCGTCGTGTTTCTTTAACACTGAGTCGTCTTTTTACATTATAATTTAATTACTGTGTCACGAATATTAACATAAAATTACTATTTAATCTTGCGATATCGTTAAATATAATATGAAACTCGTGATATACGACTTCGAATATTAATCTGAGAATCTTTTTCGACTTGTTTATATTTAGCTTTCGTTTTATAAGCTGAAGAAATCTTATTTAATTTCGTATTCGCGCCTTTAATTATGTATATTCAGACTCGTTAATGTCGAGTTCTTCTTTTACTCTGTTTACTAATCATTTATAATGTACATATTCTTTGCATGACATTTTTAATAATGCATTCATTATATTAAATAAAAGACTTAATATTTATTAAATCTTTTCGCGTTAATAACTAACGACTGCGCTTATTACAAAAAAACTTTAACGTTAACGATTCATAACTTCAGAATTTAATTAATGTTACATTCGCTACATCTTGTTCATATAATAATTAACGTTAGCTCTTAATAATCTGCTTATTGCTTAAGCTCTTAATTAGATTTATGAAATACATATTAATTATTTAAAGTTTATTACTAAGCCGCTTACATTCCTTTATAATATAATCGCTTGCGATCATTAAATTCATTTAATTTTTTAAATTAATTCATTAATACGATTAACTTTAACTGACTGATTTCATGATATTAAATTAATAGTTAATGATATTCTTGCGACGAGTAAAGCTTTATTTGCTACGTATATTTCATACGAACACGACTCTTATAAGATTAATTTTAACTTTAGTTTTCATTAGTTCGAAGCTAAGATTTCTGTTCGTTAAGAAGAATTTAATTAAGCAAAGTTAAGAGATGATTATATTTCTTAGTTAATTAATCGTGTAGCATCGTTAACTTTAATGATTCTGTATATGCTCTGAGGCATAAACGTAATACATATACATTGTTTAATTTTCGTTAACGATGAGATTAAATTAATTTTAAATATTTTCAGCTTTCGCGTTTAAAGTAATATTCTGTTACTCTTGTTTCTTTATGCAAGAAATTCTCATCGTAAATCGAGTTATATGAATCTTAATCGCTAAAGTTATTAATGTAAAAGAACTTGTTTTTATTTAACTCGTTACGACTATCGTTTATTAATATAATATGCACATTTCTTAAAATTATATGCGAATGAAAAAATCGGCTAGCTTCGAGCGAACGGAGATTTTTAACGTTATCTTTAAATCAGTGCTTTATCTTAATCATTTCATGCATAGCATGTTAAGTTTCTTCATTGCGAAGTTTAAGTAATTCGACGAGAACGTCATTATGTCGTAGCTCATTATTCTTGTTATCTCGTCGTAAGAAATTTATAATAAAAAGAATAAGTCGTAATTAATTAAATAATCGATCGTTTAGCAAAGTTAATGCTTCAGTCGCTTCTTTTAATCTTTCCTGAATCATGACATAATCACGTCTTTAAACTCTTTTCTTTTTCTATCAGTTCGATGAGCAATATATTCTATCGCTGATCAGATTCTTTAAGTCGTTAACGTCTTTTTCGTCTCGTTTTCAGCATTAAAGTAACTCATGAACGCTTACGTAGTATAATTTTAATTCAGATTAAGTCTTTCTTCTTTTAATTTAACTCTCTGTCTGATACGACTTTTTCATTAACTATGTTACGACACTTGCGCACGAAGATTATTAACGCGTTAAGAAACTTCTTCATGTTCAGAATTCTGATTAAGATTAATGCGTAATATCATAAGTCTGAATTAAGTTCTGTCTCTTGTATTTAATTGCATTATTCGCGAATAAATGCGTCTTAAATTTTACGAAGACTAAAGGCTTAACTGAATCATGTTATCATAATAATTAATGCATGCTTATTAATCTTACTCTGTCTTATATTCTTGTAAAAAGAAATATCTTTTATTATAAAAAGATTCAGATGTCGAGTATTATAATGTAATAACTGCGTTTAAAACGTGTCTCGTTTATTAATACGATCGAAAAAGATCTTTATTAAATACTTGTGTGCAGTCTTACTGTGCTTTATATTAAAATTATTAGCATTATCATATCTTTAAATTTAACTTACATAATATCTCATAGCGTGTAATTTAAAATTTTTAAAATGATTAACGTCTGTATTCGAACGCTCAGATCGTAAATAACGAAAAACGTTCTTTAACTTATTTAATTAAAAAAGCGCATGTTTAAGATATTAAAGAGTTTCTTCGTCGTGCGAATGATATTAAGCAAGTATCACGAAGTTTATTATTGCTCGAGCGAAGTGAATTATTGTAAACGCTTTCGTGATTAAAAGCGATGCGATGATTAAAATAAGTTAACATATAATCGACTTTCGATCTGCATTAATTCATTACTTAATCGTATTATACTTAAAAAATCTCTTCATGTCTTTAAATGACGAAATGACGCGAAATCTTTAATTCAGCTGAGCTGTTTCTGATGCATCGTTTAAAGTTAATTTAATTTCTTTTCTTCTTCGACTTGTATAAACGCTTTCGTTAATGATTTAACTGAGTTATAATACTAAATACGAGACGATTCTCTTAAGTAATTAATGTAACACGTTTATTATCATTGTCTCGTGAATATTAATAAATATATATAATCATGCAAAGTTTCTTACTGAATATATTTAAGCAGAGTCATTCTCGATTAAGCTGTTCTTTCTTTATTGCTTTTATTAATTTCTAGTAAACGTATGCGTTCGAATTAATCATGTCTTGTTTAAATTTTCGCGTTCATGAAATAATACTTAATAAATAAAATAATGTTAATTCATCTTAACGTCTGTAATTCATTATGAACTTAACGATTATTAAATAACATTATCTTATCTTATTATTCGCGTAAAGAACAGAAATGTCGTTTCTGATCGTAGCTTTAATGATTATTTCGTGTAAGATAGTATATTAATGCATAATGATACGTGTTTAACGTACGCTTAAGTATGATTAATAACGTTATATGTTAAATCTTTAACTTAATATCATCGTCGTCATTATTAACTATGAGAAAAAATTTCAGAAGAATCAGTCTCGACCGTTTTTAAGCATGTCTTATGCGTTAACTTAAATTTCCTATCGTTAAATATATAAATCATGCAGATAAATCGTCTCGATGCTTAATTAAGACTGTTTTATTAATGAAAATTAACAGTAATATCATAATAACATTATCAGAAAGCTTTTTCTGCGTCTTTTATTATTAATTAGCAATATGCATCTCGTCGTAAACTCGATAATTATTAACATTATAATATTAAATTAATGCGTAAATTAACTCGTTTTAAAATGATAAATAATTTAACAAGAATCGAAGTATCTTAATAATATCGCGATACAACATGCAGTGCTGCTTTTCTTAAACTTCTTCGTAACTGAATTTAACTATGAACGTTTAAGAATGTTACTCGTTATTTTTAACATCATACGAAATTTAATGTAAAAATGTTTATTACTCGTTCGCGTCGTGAAAGCTAACATGTTAATGTAAAACTCGTAAGCGCGAGTCTTAAAAAAATCGCTTAACATTATCTTTAATAATCTTCGTTTAATAAAGTTAGTAAGCGAACGCGTAATTTGTTTCGCACTGAAATGAATAATATTAATTATTATTTATGTTTTTAATCGTTTAAGAATTCGAGCTTAATGATTTTAATACTTTCTTTAACACGTTAATCGTCATTTTAACATTATGATTAATTATCTTAACCAAGATTTTAACTTAAAGCGCTGACGATGTAAAGAAAAGTTTAGTCTGAAGTTGTATCGTCTCGATTCTTAACGATATACGTTTTACATTTTAATTTATATTAGCGCTATTTATTTCAGTATTCATGTGCTTCTCTGCGAAATCATTTATTAACATGCATTTTTAATTCTCGTCTTTAATGTTCGTCTGAACGCTTTTATCATGAGAATTATTTAAATTTAAATCTCATTCTGCAGTCTCGTAATCTCGTTAAATGAGCTACATTAAATCGCATGACGACGATTTTAATAATGATAATAACTTTTATTAGAAAATCTTTCGCGATCGATCATGTAAGCGTACATAACAGTGATAAAGATAACGTTTAAGCTCGCTAATGTTATTTATCTTCGTTTTACACGAAGAATAAACGCGTTACATTATTTGTAAATCTTTAATTAATGTTATTATATAACTTGTACGAAAAAATAACGAATTATTAAAGTTTCTTACGCTTAATTATTTATCTGTGCATAAAATGTTAGTAACGAGATGAATTAAATAATGTTAATCGCAATGTCGATGAATCATTAAAAGTTATTAACTTTAATTTTAAATATGTACGTAGTAAATCATATAAACTATATTTAACTAAATCGTAAATGAATTAAAAATAATTACTCGAATAATTATTATCGCTATTCTTGCGAACTAGTTATTATCGCTCAGAATGCGATTATTTAAATCTCTTATGAAATAAGAATAACGATTACTAAAGTGCTATATATCTTAAGTTAAAGCAATCTTCAGAATTTTTAAATTTCATCTTATCGTCGTTATTTATCTCGCTTTTATCGTAACTTAATGAGCAATTTAAGAAATATATGATTATGCATTTATCTTCTTCATCTTTCTTTTAAACTTTTTGATATCATATTAATTACGCTTAAGCTCATC
>JAABUO010006633.1_pt1 | contig 13280 bp, 8 predicted proteins | sample 5559291 | NCBI WGS metagenome assembly JAABUO01 (sample SAMN10711878, study PRJNA513372) | rock metagenome | isolation source: Antarctica rocks | place: Antarctica: Victoria Land, Finger Mt sud | reverse complement strand
CTGCATACTGAGCAGCATACCAGCAAGAAACTTGATAGTGAGCTAGGGCAATTTTACTTCAGCCCTCGGGAGCAGCTGCTGCATGGAAAGGTTTGGCCTTTGTCGAGAGAGTGTGTTACAGGGTGACGCTTACACAGGTAATTGGCTTAGTGCTATTAGGCACACACTAAAGCTCGCACGTAGCATGAATATGTAACACAATGAGCTTGGTTGCAGAGCTATATCCTGACAAGACAAACGTGCTGTGAACGGGCCGCGTCACGCCATAAAACACTGTAATACATTGCCACACTGCAACAGGGTGCTCTAGAGATATGCTACGGTAAGTTGCAATAACTTACTCGATTGTTTTGCTTACACTGTTGTTGAGACACTTGTGTTACAGAATAATCATCAGACCACCATAATGCAGATACTTTAACTGATAATCTGCTGCTCATAGCAAAATCTTACACAAGAACCTCATTGATGCTGGCATACATGAATTGTGTCCTCCACCATCAAAAGCAGCTTGAACTTTGCAGAGGCAACAAAAGCTGATGAAATGGCTGTCACACTAATGTAAATTAGGATCATGCATGCAACAAAGCAAACATTTAAAACATAACACCTGGATACCTTGAACTCAATGTGCAAGTGCTTGCCAAAAATAAAATTATGTTAAGCCAGTAGTCTACCACACTGTGATGTGCTGCATTGCCAGACCCATGGCCATTCTACCTACTACTGACTCAAGCTCAACAAGTGCTCTTTGAAATCAAGCCTGCTGCTTGCATCAAGCTGATGACTGTAAAAAGGTTACTAAGGTCATCTTTACTCAAGTGCATCTCGAAGCCAGGCATTGCTGCTGACTATACACACACAGCCTGCTATTTTACCAACCTGCTACTCACATTTGCTTCTTGAGCAATACCCACAAAAATCAATTACCCATCCTTGATTTATTAGCATGAAATGCCACAACTGAACCCTGAAAAGACAGACACGGAGCAGCATTGGGCTTGAGTCACCTCTACAGATGTTGAATATAGCTAAGCGTACACTCACGATCTACCAGTACAAATATAGAACACCACCTTGACCGTTTATGTCAGCGATTACGTCATGCTACGGCTACGGCGGTGTAGGAAATTCCATTTTTGCAAACTTGTACAATCAGAGCTGTTGAACTCGGACCTTGTAAGTTTCTGCTGAGCCAGATCTGAGGGAGATGTTGATACACGTGCAAAGGCTGTCTGTCCAGGAGCTGAGACTAGTCGACTGCTTAACATTGCCTCCATTTCTGGCGCGCATGCCTCAAGCTCATCGGCATGAGCAGCGTAAAAGCTCCACAGATTGTTCATGGCCCTGTGCTGCTGCTGACTGCTGGGTGCTGATGCATCAAAGATCTCCAAAAGCTCTAAGAAGATTTCTTGCACCTCAGCTGTTTCACGGTCATGACTCTCCATCTCATCATCCTCATCAGAGGCAACTGAAGCATGTGAGCTGTGCACTGCCACTCCAGGGCTTGCCACTGAATCACAGACACTTAAGCTGCTTCTGGTCAAACTGCTAGATTGTCCTGCAGATACATGGATGCTGAGCACCTGTTTCAACATACAGTATGTTGCTGCTAAGCTCAGCATACAGTGGCGTAGGGGTCACAAGGCTTCATGATGGATTCTCACCAGAATCCAGGCTTCTGCAAGGCTGAAGGGCATTTGCTATGGCGCCCATGCCTGTTGCAAGGCCGCCAATTGTGGTCACAGGGACCAACACCGCCCTCCCTCCTATGCTTACTTGCACCATGTTCATGGTGCGCTGCTGCCGAAAATGCCCCAGCGGCGTCGCGCTGCCAGAAGAAACTTGCACGAATGCGGCTGATCTCTGTTCCTCGTCGTAACAAAGCTGCCCTCAAGCCAACAAAAAACGAGAGAAGCGGACAACTGAGGGCACTGCGTGGCGGCAGAGAGGATCTTTGGATGTGCAGGCCAGCGGCAAGGCTGCAGAAGCGCGCTGATGAGCGATGATAGTGTATGAGGGGTCTGGAAGTGAGGAGTCTCGATAGCGCTTGGCTGAGTAAGCTCGAACGGCGCTTTAGTAGACTGTGGAGCCGTTCAAGTCGTGTTCAGCTGCGAGGGTAAGTGGACGACAACTGGACAGTGCACGAGGCGTCTGTTCGCTACGCAGCGCTTGCATTTTCGCGCAGCTGCTGCAAGCAAATGCTTACGACCTAAATAACTTTTTGCACGCTCGCAGTGTCTTTAATTCAAAACTACCATGCGTGCTCAATGGAGGACTGGGCGCTGATCATGATTCCTACCTTACGCTACACGCGATTTGACGGCGAGTGAAGTGATGCATCCGTGCAATCGTTGGCCGTTCTAATTGCCCTTCTAATTTCAATCTGAGCACCTGATGCAAACATTGATGTGTGTGGTAGAGCTATCAGTCTGACACTGCCCTGCACAGTGGGCCTACGGCGGGAGAATGATTAGCAGTTTCTAATTGATGCATATCATTGCGGTTCTTGCCTTGCCTGCAGCTGCAGACACAATCTCGAATATTCATTGATGGAGCTTACTCAAAAAGCATTTTGCCCTGACCACATCGAGCTTGATGTTCGTGTGATGACAATGAGCGCCAATCAGTGTTGAAATAAGCTGTGCAGACTTGCAAGCTTGACTGGACACAATATTTACAAGAGGACTTGATCGCTGACTGTGTGTTCGGGTGAACCAAAGTCTGAAGCTTATATAGTACTCAACAGGCCGCTAGGACGCAGGAAGCGGGGCAGTAAATGCAGCTATCACAGAAGCTGACTAAGTGTTACTAGGATGTTCTAGTATGTTCATGAATGGCTTGACCGAAAATGTCTAAGGGCCACTGCATACTTCAACAATCAGCGTTGCTGTACTTCACATGCAGAGTGTTGTCAGTTGTAGCACAAAGGTATGATTCAGTCAGCACTTGAGTTGCCTTGTTTTATTGCCACCTCTGTTGAAGCAGCTAGGTTAATAAGTCGCAGCAGGAGCCACTGTGATTACTGTCTACGAGGAAAGCATTCAGTGGCGCCATGTTGCAGCCTGCAACCAGGATCATACCCTTGAACAGGCTGCTATGAAACATGTGACACCTAGAGGTTGTAATTACCCAGTCCAGCCTACCAGTCTCAGCTGCAAAGCTTAGCACAACTGGCTGACTTGGGATGCCTTTCAAGCACAAGATGTCACACACCAGGAGTGAGCCACATGGCACCTGCACAAAGAAAGTGTGCATGTCCATGAACAATGTCTTGACACCCTTGCCAGTCTTTTGCCAAGTTGGATACAATGCTTATATAATAATGTTGCAACAATTGCTGCAAGCAGACTGTTTGATCCTCCTGCCAGATGCTGCTGCTTTGGACGCTGCGCAGCAAGGCAGTCGGCGGCTACCAACTGCAGCCTCAGTGGGCATGCCCTACCAGCTTTGACCTGATAAAGTAATTTGTTTTCAAAAAGCTGATCGTCCTCGAGATCTATAGACTCACGCCAACCAACTTGGCCTGAGCACACCCTCCAGGTCTTTCTGATGCGCACAGAGGCCAAGCAATTTGCACAGACACGTATGTTTGCCTACATGATATATGGCTGATACTACAGCATGTGCTGTCGATACAGCTACTTTGTATGAAGCTTGTGGTGAAGTGCAAGGTGTGGCTGACACTGATGTCTCAATGCACTGATCACAAGACTCATCCTCATGTCTAGTAGCAAAGAAACCAAGGCTACAAAATATATGCACCAAAATATTGCACCCCGTGTTGACACGAAGTGTTCATAAATGCTGGATGCACTGACAAATGCCTATCACACAGTGTATGACTTGTCTTGTTTAGTGCAGTGGTACCTGAATGCATGAGTATGACGAAAGCATGCCAGTCACAGCTGCAGTGACTGCTGATACAGGTTGGCACCATGTTGTTATTAGTGACGGTATTAGTGGTGATGCTAGACCTGCACAATATGCCTCTTGGGTACAGTCGACCACACAACAGAACGTACCCAATGACGTTGAGTAATATTGTCCATTCGCTAGCTGCTTCTGGACTTTCCGGCGGACTTGCAACCAGAACGAGTGCGCTTGCGGGAAGTGCTAGCCTGTAACAGCACGCCAGTGGCCCGTCTCACACGCGCAGAGCAAGCGGCATCTGATGCCGCAAGCAACTGTCTGACCTTCCCTGTCGGCATTGTTACGCATGTAGAGCGACTGAAGTTTCACTCGTCACCAAACCTGGAATCTGGCATCACAAATTTTCCTTGGTAAGGTCGTGCTGCAATTACGCAATCAGCCAAATACGAGTGAAGACAATGGCGTGAAGGGCGCCAAGCTAGAGTGGAAATCTGCCTTTCGAGTTGGCACGGTGCCTTTCCCGGCTTGCCGAAGGGTCCGGTTCGGGAATCTCAATTGGGCTACTCAGCTGGTCTTCACTTCAGACTCTGGGATCTGCTCTGTGGTAATGTTCTCAGCGCTGACCTTGCTTTATGGGTAAAGGATCTGGCTGCGCAAGCTCAAAGACCGCGGAAGACGGGCCAAATCAGACGGGATCTGCATCGTCCGGCGTTCAGCAACCTCCGGTAGCACAGCCAGCGGCAACTCCGATCCCTCCATTATACGCAACTCCTGTAACAATGTCGTCAGCCGGAACAAGAAAGATCTATGTGATCTTTTACACGACATACGGCCACATTTACAAGATGGTCGAGCAAGTCGCCAAAGGTATCAACTCAGTGCCGGGCACTGAGGCAGTGGTGCTTCAGGTATTGTAACACCCCCCCCCCCTTGTGATGCAGCGGTGCATTATGTGCTTTGCTATGGCTTGACATCTGCATTCTTGTAATCTAATGTGTGCATCCGCGGTCTCAAGCACTGCCACTCGAGTCGTTGCGGCCGAGGACCGCATGCCTATAAGCTGTCATGCATGCTCCTCCTCGTCATGCTGTTGATCGTACCGTCGCAGGTACCTGAGACTCTTCCAGAGGTTGTTTTGGAAAAGATGCATGCCCCACCTAAGCCGGACGTCCCCATTGTGGATGTGCACGACCTCCCTGCTGCTGATGGCTTTGTCTTCGCCTTCCCCACTCGGTAGGCCTGCATCAGCTGAACAGGACCATCATCAGCAGCTCCCAGTCCTAGTTTGGGTGTCTTTGGGATGGCTTCTTGTCAAGAGCGCATCACGTTGCATCTTGCTCTGCAGGTACGGCATTGCGCCTGCACAGTTCAAGGCCTTCATGGATGCCACTGGCCAGTTGTGGCAGAGTGGTGCTCTTGTGGGCAAGCCTGTTACATTCATCACTAGCACTGCTTCTCTTGGAGGTGGCCAGGAGGTCACAATTCTCTCCAGTAAGCCTTGCAGCCTACACACACCTGACAACGAGATCAGCAGCCTGGTGGCAAACCACTCAACAAGCTTTGCTGAGCAATGCAAGACCCTGAATGTCAATGGCAGTGAGCCCTTGCACAGCCCTCAAATTTGCAGTCCTTGGCTATTGTCATCACAGTGATACCATACTGCATCTGTGTCAGGCTGCATCACCTCAGACAGCATAGAACAGCACAGTCTGACTGATCTGCTTTTTGTTCCACAGGCTTGCCATTTGTGGCAGCTCATGGCATGATCTGGGTGCCTCCTGGTTACAGCTTTGGTGAGCCCCTGTTTTCTCTGGATGAAGTGCGTGGTGGCAGTGGGTATGGTGCTGGAACTTTTGCTGGCGCCACCGGCGCACGCCAGCCCACTCACACTGAACTGGAGTTTGCAGAGCACCAGGTGAGTACACGCTGTGCTGCAGTCCAATGATCAAGTCTCAACAAAGTTTTGGTGATAGGGCATTGAGCATTGCTGCTATAGCATTCAGCTGCGGTCTCCTGCATTGCAGGAGCCTAAAGCAGTGCCTGACCTGAGTTACGAGTCATTGCTTTGGTGTGCAAGGCTGTATGATGCATTCACAGCTGTGTGACAATGTATTCACATAGCTTGTGGAGTGTGAACAATGCAATGCTGGTTCTCTCAGTTTTGCACATGCGTCATCTTGTGACAGCATTGCTTTGACTAGTGCAACACGTGTCTGCAGGGCAAGTACTTTGCTGGCAAGGTCAAACTGCTGTCAGCATGATCACAGCTTCCTGCTGAAGGACAGTGAAGACCCATGCAAGCTTGCTGGTGGTTCTGATCAGAGTGAATGAGAGCACAATATTGTGGAGCTTTGGCGTCAGAAAGCATTGCTGGTCTGTGTAATTACATCAGAGATGTGCAGCAGCACAAAGTCGAACATGCACACTGGCGCAGGGGTGCTTTACTTACAACATGTGTTCATATGATGTAGGATGAACTATCTTTGCTTTCTGTGTGATACAAGCACATGTGGGTTGGCAGCTCATTCTCGTGACTTGAACATGTAACAAGATTCAATCTTCAGAACTGGGGTATCATCTTAACAAATATCTTAACAAATACCTTCAGCATGACATACATAGCAGCGCCACGAGAGACCCGAGCTCAACTGTTCACTCTACCAACGGTGCAGGGTTTACAGCAATGATGAAAGTGCAACAGCAGGGTGGTAAACTATTTTCATGGACAAACACAACAGCACAGCACTCGATGGAAGCCTAATCCACAAACAAGTCGCACTCATACGACCCACCAGGGTTTGTTTGCATCACTTGGTCTATCTCTGCTGCGACGATGGCGCTTTGCAGCTGGACCATCATTGCTAGCAGCTGCAGCTCTTTTGCATTGACAATCGATCTCTATCTGTCTTTTGACAGGTTTTGCCAAGGCATCGGCATGCACATCACCTCCTGCCACTTTGTCACCTGCTGGCCTTGACCCACGACCTGGACTGTGCAAAGCAGCAAGACGCTCTTGTGGGTTGTGCAAGTCATCTGCATCAGTGGTCTGCTTCCTGCCAGCTTTCTGGGCACAGATGTGCTTGGCCTCAGTAACAGTCTGACCAACTTCCACCTCTTGCTCAGGGCAAGACAAGGCATCTATGCAAGATCGCCGACTCTTTTTTGCCGTTACCCCATTGTCTGCCTCCTGAACTGCTTTCCATTGCCTCTTTCCCCTGCCTGAGGTTGCTTGATGCTCAGGCAATGCTTTATGAAGCAGAGCCGAGGCTTGTGAGACACTCTCACGAGATGTGCGGTGCATCTCTTGCGCAGATTGGGTTTGGAATGTTCTGCCCAAAGCATGCATAGCGCTCCGTTGAGACTTTGCTGGGATTGCAGAAGCCTCACGTGATCCTGCTCGTGAAAGCTGGTGTGCTTGCTCCATGTGGGGAACATGCAGCTCTGACAGCTTTGCCTGCTGCTGTTGCTGCTGCTGAGACAGCTTCTGCTGAGACACCTTCTGCTTTAACTTCTCACCTTGCTGCTGCTGCCGAGGCTGGTCCTCTGCAGAGGAATCGTTTGTGCAAGGAAGCTGCTGCTGTGGCTTCTGCAACTGCCGTGGCAGCTTCTGCCCTGAAGTACTTGAAGTGCTTGCAAGCCTTTCCTTTTTGGTCATTGGTGCAGACTTGGCTGCTAGGGCAGGACTGCCAACTGTCCCTGCAGGTTGAAGGGCATGAGCTTCTGTGTCATCTGTTATACCTTCATCAGGCTCTGACATGGCCTGAATAGGCTCTGCTGCTGACATGGCCTGATCAGGCCTGTCTGTGGTCTGCAACAACGGCTGACTAGCCTGCGCCTGAATGGATACCTGACTCATTGCATAATCATGCAGCATGTGACCACCTGTCACATGTTCCTGCCTGCTTTGCTGTTCATGGCTCAACTGCTGACTTGCAGCCAAGCCATGTGAACTGCTGCTGTCAGGAGACTGAGAGACATGTGACGGTGACACATGTGACTCTTGCTGGGAGCTGTGATCCTGCTCAGGCTTGGGGCTGATCCAGGAGGGCAGATTGGCTCTGCCCTCCCCTTGTTGTCCCTGCTCAATCACCGCAGCTTCAGTGAAGCCCTCCTGTTGAGAGGAACGATGCTTTTGCTGCTGCTGCTGCTGCTGGTCCAGCTGCTGCTGATGCTGTGCAATCACAGGAGGTAATGGTTGGGCAGACGGCAGGGCCAGTTGGGAGTGATGGGTAGTGGTGGGGCGCTGGGGAAGGCCAGCAGCTATTAAAGCTTCAGACAGACTTGGCAGAGGTGGTCGTACCTGTAACAAATTGAAGGTGATGTTGTTGAACTGCACAAGGTGTGCTTTTGGTGCCTGTCCTGTGCTGTTACTGTCACATGCAGACAACCATCGAGACCAGAGGGACTGCAAATGACACATCTGCCAGCAAGACTTGCTCTCGACAAGCTTGCACACTTCTTCTGTGCAAACGGTCACGACTTGTAACTGGCGGCCAAAGCTGATCATCTGCAGCTTGAGTGAGTTTCAGAACAGTGTTGCCACATCAGGCTCAGCATCAAGCTGCAATGAAAGAATGCTGAAAGCACAGGCCACAGGAAGCAGCCTAGCTGTACAGAGCTTCCACCAAAAAGCACTTGACTGTACCATTGGTGTGGTGTGGCCGAGCTGGGGATGCTGCCATGTGCAGACTTGTGATGCAGCTTGGTGATCAGCCATACCTCAGAAGCAGGGGTCATCTTCTCCAGTAGATGGGTCACCCCGTTCCAGGCCCTCACCACCCCCGGGGTTTGCACTGCTCCATGAGCCGATTGACCCAGGGTTTTGAGTAAACCCTGTGCTAATTCTTCCCCAGGGTTCTCCTCGGCATCTTGTGCACGGCCTGGAACTGGACTGTCCAAACTGTGTCTTGCTGCAGGAGCCAATTGATGCTGGGCTTGCAGGGAGCATTCTTCTAGGGCTTGAGCTTTGCCTTTAGGGTCTGAGACTGAGGGTGGGGAATGAGCATCAGCTAGGGTAGCTATAGCACTGCCGTCTGCAGCTGCAGGGGGCGCCGGAGGTTGCCTGGCCACAGCTGCAGCAGGGCTGCCACTGCCAACAGACAGCGGGTCAGCTGCTGCGCAAGCATGAGGCAAAATGCCAGCATTGCTGGGTTGAGCAGGGCCGACAACAGTGGCAGGAGCAGTTGAGATTGGTCCATCCACTACTGAGGTGATCAGCCTGGGGGTGTCTACCGGATCATGTATGTCATGCTCAGCATGCTGCCCCTGCTCAGCACGCTGCCCCTGCTCAGCACGCTGCCCCTGCTCAGCACGCTGCCCCTGCTCAGCACGCTGCCCCTGCTCAGCATGCTGCCCCTGCTCCGCAGCATGAGAAAAAGAGCTTCTCGTGCACCGGTGACTCAGCTTTCCTGATAATGGAGGCTGTTCCAGCAGCTGCTGTGCTGGCTTGGTGGTCTGACTGAGAGGCTGCTCGGGGGACAGACCCACAGGTGGCCTTGGGGCTGAACACTCATGACTTGGCCCCAGCTGTGGTGGCGCCAGCTGAAGGCCAGACTTTGCAGGTGGCTCCAGCTTGGTCTGGGCAGCTTTGAATGGAGAGCGCTGCTGTGCAATCATGCTTGGCGGTGGCCGCCCCACCCCCAGCTGTGGTGGCTGTGCTGGGTTGAAAGGCCCCAGCTGGGGTTCTGCAGCTCTCAACAGAGGGTCACTTGGGAGTGGGAGCGTCCATGAGGCGCCGCTTGCCTGAACTGCAGGACTGGCTCCGATGGGCAGGCTGACCACAGGTTGCCTTCTAGGCTCTGGTTTGAAAGGCAAGCTCACCCCTGTTAGGCTTCCAGCGGTGTGTAAATCCACCTTGTTGGTTGTGACAGCCTGCTCAGATGGCTCAGCAGAGCTGTGTGCCTTGCTCTCGGGCAGCTGCAGCGTAGGGCTCAAGCCTCTGAGGAAGGGGTGACTCAGGGCTTCAGCAGCTGACATGCGAGTCTGGGGATCATAGTCAAGCATGGACGTGACTAATGAAGCCATGCTAGGATTCACTTTAGCAAGCTCTAGATGTAGAGGACTTGCCCTCTCATGCCACATCTGCAGCGGCCCTGCCTGAGCAGTGATGGAGCACATGGACCCCACCTGCTGCCCATGTGACCACTCGAGATTCTGGACGGAGTCTGTGCTTTTGTGAGCAGATATATGAATAGGTGGGGCTGCTTGAGCAACCATGACAGGTGAGGCTGGAGCAGGTGAGGCTTGAGCAGGTGAGTGTGAATGCAGAGACAGTGGCAACGGCCCTAGCTGAGCTGTCATCTGCATTTGCACAGACTACTCTGCGCATCTTTGAACGCATCAAACACATGGAAAGGATGACACAGGCTGGACTGGCTTGAAGGCAGAAAGTGCAGCACAGAGTAGGCCAACAGGTATCAGATGCATTGAAATGCGCGCTGCTGGTATCAGCAGCAGACTGCAGCATGCATTGCAACAGTAAAGCTGCATAAGCTAGCTGCCTGACAGGGCTGGACACATGTGCATGAGCTGCAGGCAACTGACTGCATCCGCTTCACACAGATGTAAGACAGAGTGTGAGACTATCACGCTGGATACTTTGTTCAACTGCAGCTGGAGAGGATGCAGCAAGCCACGGATTCTAGACATGGACAGGACGTACCTGGTGCATCAGCTCAGATGTGGTGGTGATGGGAAACAGTGGGCGCTGCAGAGCCACCTCAGCCAGCACGCATCCCAGGGACCACACATCTATCCCTGTCCCACATGCACCGCCAGTCAGTGCCTGTACAGGTCACACTAGATAATAAGCACAGCTTGTTTGTCGACAAGCACACATGTCCATACACTGTGATGCGATCAAACATAGGGAGAGCCTCATGCAAGCAGGCAGTCTCTGGCCTGTTGATGTTGATGCTGATGTTGTGACATTGAGTCTGTCAGGTGTTGTCCTGCTGTGATGTGGATGTACCAGGTACTGCAGGGTCTGGAGCAGAGAGCAGTGTTCCAAGCTTGCATGATACGCAGTGCGCCAATGCCAACAGTGGGAGGTGTGGAGGCCGTTGGGCTCATGCAACAAGCTCTGGGTGCTGCATTGAACCGCATGGCATTGAATGCTGTTGTGCAGAAGGGACATTGCCATTGTGAGGAAGACTGTAGACTGTACCTCTGGGGCTCTGAAAGGTAGCGTCTGCATCTCAAAGCTGATCCTGGAGGTGTCAGTCCCAGTTGGGCTGAAGCAATTCCCCAGGTCAATGAGCTTCACACCAACGTTGCCGCTCTCTACACGCAGCAATACAATGTGGCACATACCCACTCAAAGTGGCAGTACCTCAATCGCAAGTGTCCTTCACTGTAAGCAAGATTATGATACATGGTGCAAACATATTGGAACAGGCAGCTTATGGGCCTTGGACATTTGTATGTTTTGTTCAGTCCCTATGAGTGCTGATGGAGAGGATGACTCATGACAGTTGTCGCCCATTCTATCTCACAGCAACAATGCGTGAGAGGTGATGCAGATGCAGAGCAATGACAATTTGCATCAGGATTTGGTCACAGTGTGCAAGCTTGCACCTTGCAGAGCTGACATGAAGGAGATGCTGATGCAGCAGCGCTGAGGCTACTTCCTCATGAGCGAGTGCAGTAGGTTTGATGCTACAGCCTTTGGCAGCATGCCACACCACAGGAGACATGCTGTGCACGCTGTGGTATGCACAATGTCTGCTGGCAAAGACATGTTGCTTACCTGGTGGGTTAGTCAACAGGATGTTCTCAGGTTTGATGTCAGCATGGACAACACCCTTGCTGTGCATCAAGGCCAAACATCCCTGCAGCGCACAGGCTGCTGCAGTTGTGTGGGTGACTGCCCAATACTGTTTGAGCACCATGCGACCAGAAAACCATCATATTGTCAAACATGCCACGCATGTACCAAATGAACAATCTATGTTTGTGTTCATGCCTGCCAAGATGACCACAAAACATTGACACAAACGTTTTGGCTGACATTGCAGTGTCATACTGTCAAGACAAGTAAGATTAGTGCTGATTTGTGGGCAGTGACAATTTTAGACATGCGATAACTCACCAGCAACTGTGTGGCAATCTTCCTGAGATTGTGCAAGGCTTCTGATCGGTGCAGCCTTGCAGAGTGCACGACATAATCCAACAAGCTGCCATGCAGCCTTTCTAGCACCAGGCAGACATGGCCACAGTGCGTGAAGCCTGATAGCAGCTTGACTAGACCAAATTGCCATGCTGCTTCTCTGTTATGCAGAAACCTCAAGGCGCGCAGTTCCTGCATAGCGTGATGGGGGTTTTGCATGGCTGATTGATGTGGTATCAGGGTGACATGGGGACATTTGGCCGGTGGAATATAATGCCATTTTTTGGTGACACGTTTTGAGGATACATGGCTAACTTTTGTATGATAATTTGCATACCTTGTGGCCTGCGGCAGCAAAGTGACGCTTGAGGATTTTGATGACCACCAACTTTCTCTTGTGGGAATGAGTGTCCTCAGCAAGGATGACCTGTATATTACAGACCATTTGTATTGACATGCACAACTGCACTTTACAAGTGAACGAAGCAGTGAGCTTTGAGGATGTACCTGTGCTGAAGTTCCTTCTCCAACCAGACGCAAATATCTGAAACGTCGGGCCAAGAGAGGAAGGTTGGTTCCTACCTTTAGCCGTCCATCGGGCAGTATGCTTTTGGTTCCAGCTACAACTGATGCATATCACAGACAGTACTGGTAAGCTACCAAGCCAAGTTCTATGCAAAGGCGTGTTGAGTGTCATGCAAAACATATGGCAATGCCTCTGACAAAACGTCAACTGCACGTGTGCGCCTAGGCTGGGCGAATGCCTCTGCTAGGTTTGCAACTACACATCTGAATTGGCACCTGAGCCCGTCGATAAGGACGCCCTGTTTGTGCCGATCACTGTCTTGACGCCACAGGTGAGTGCTTGTGTCAGGCTGAACCTTGTAAGACGTACCGTGGGGAAATGCTCTAGACAACTTGCATCCGTGTAAGACGCGAACGCTGTCATGTTGTTGGAACGTCAAGCACAAGACTCACGGCATGCAAGGCTCCGACGTGTCGCCACAGCCTATTGGTCGCATATCGCAAAGACAGCGAACGGCAAAACACGGCAGGCCACCATAACAGAGATCTGCAGAATAAGCTAATGAGTTTGCCGTCGATGGGCACCTGGTGCGGATGCATTCGTTGTCCGTTGGCCTTGGGTTGATTTTGGTATCGGCGTTGTGTCCAGACATCTTCTTCCTCATGTCAACAAGCGACATGCTTTGCGCTACATGCGGGGGACCAGCATGTAAGCGTTTTCGCACGTTTGAAAGGCTGCTTCAGTGTTACAGACGCTATGTGTTGAGGGCATTGG
>JAABUO010006631.1_pt1 | contig 13281 bp, 10 predicted proteins | sample 5559291 | NCBI WGS metagenome assembly JAABUO01 (sample SAMN10711878, study PRJNA513372) | rock metagenome | isolation source: Antarctica rocks | place: Antarctica: Victoria Land, Finger Mt sud | reverse complement strand
ACGATGGGCAGCGTGACCTCGTGCTGGATCGCGACGGCGAGTTCTTCCATCGTGAACTGATAGCCGCCATCACCGACGACCGCGACGACCGCGCGCTCCGGCGCGCCGATCTTCGCGCCAATCGCCGCCGGGACGCTGAAGCCGAGCGTTCCGTAGCCATGCGGCGAGAGGTACCGACGTGTGCCGTAGACGGGGAAGCGTTGATGGCACTCATACGAGAGCGATGTCATGTCGTGCGTAATGATTCCGTCGCGCGGAATCGCGGTGCGGAGGGCATCAATGTAGTCCTGGTACTGTGTGTCACGCGCGGGGACCGCCGCCGCATGACGCCGCGCGAGATCCTCGCGTGCCCATCGCTGCGCGGGGCCACCATTCGCACGAATGGCATCCAGCATCATCTCCACCGCGAGCCGCGCATCTCCCTGCACTTTCACGTCGGCGGGGTAATTGCGACCAAGTTCGGTGGGGTCAATGTCAATCTGGACGATCCGCTTCGGCAGCGGCAGGCTCCACTGATTCGTACTCATCGCGCCGAGCTTGCTGCCGATGACGATGCAGAGATCACTCTCGCGCAAGAGGTCTTCGATCGTCCTGCTCCAGCCATAGTAGGTGACACCGAAGGAGAGTGGATGATCCTCCGGGATTGCGCCTTTGCCGGGCGTCGAGGTAATCACCGGCGCATCGAGCGCTTCCGCGAGTTCGGTAAGAACGCCGTCCACCTCGCTCTGCACGGCGCCGCCGCCCGCATATATGACGATCTTCTTTGCGGCCTGGATTGCGGAGACCGCTGCGGCAATAGCCTCCGTGCCGGGTCGGCGGCGAATGCCCTCCGGCGCGGCGGTGATCTCGATCTCAGCCTCTTCCGCGAGCACGTCAATTGGCATCTGCACATGCGTCGGTCGTGGCCTGCCGGTGCGCATCTGCCGGAGCGCTTCGTTGATTGCCCACGGGATTTCCGCAACATCGTTGACTTGCGTGTTCCATTTCGTCAGGTGGCTCATCAGGCCGAGTTGGTCGTGCAGGTCGTGCAGGTTGCCGCGCATCCGCGCAGCATTTTCACGTTCGACTTCGGCGCTAATAATCAGCACGGGCGACGAATCGGTGTATGCCTGACCGACGGGCGTACTGACATTCGTGAGGCCCGGCCCGGTAATGATAATCGCGACGCCCGGCTTTCCCGTCACCCGCGCGTATCCATCGGCCATAAAGCCCGCACCCTGCTCGTGGCGCGCGAGGATGTGCCGGATGCGGCTGTCGTACAGCGCGTCATAAATGTCCAGCGTATGCACGCCCGGAATGCCGAACACCGTGTCCACGCCGTTCGCTTCAAGCGTCGCGACGACCGCGTGCCCACCCTTCATGCGCTGCCCCATGCTACTCACCTCCGACGATTCGCAACTCTGCGCTTCCATTGGCGGCAGTATAGCACGCAGTTTCCCCTCACCACCTGAGATTCAGGCTAATGCGATCGCTTCACCATGCGACGCATCGCGACGCTGCACTGGGATGTAAAGGGGGGGGGTAGGCGGCAGGCTGGAAAGGACTGCTACGAGTACGCTCTTCTGGTAGCGTGACTTATTAATCAGTTGCGGAATTTGCGTTCACGCGACGGGTGCCGAGACGACTGACGGCGCGGGAGCGCGCTGTGCGGACGGCTCGGGGGCATGCTGCCGATCAAGCACATGGACGAACGCGTCCACGATCTTCGGATCGAAATGCGTGCCCTTGCAGGCAATCAATTCTTCTATTCCTTCACTGATAGTGCGGGCGCGAGCATACGGACGGTCGGAAGTCATCACGTCGTACGAGTCTGCCACCGACACGATACGCGCGCCGAACGGAATCTCCTCACCCTTGATGCCATCCGGGTACCCTCTGCCATCGTATCGCTCGTGGTGATGGCGGACAACGCCGAGGCTATCCTTATAGATCGACAGTTTTTGCAGGATGTCGTCCCCTGCGACCGGGTGCTGGCGCATCAGCCAGTATTCGCCTTCGTCCAGTTTACCGGGCTTGAGCAGCACGGCGTCGGGGATGGCGATCTTGCCGAGATCATGGACGCGCGCCGCGAGGATAATCGCCTCGGCCTCGGCGAAGCGGATCGTGCCGAGCTCGTCAATGATCTGCCGCGTGTAGTTCGCCACGCGCTCGGAGTGCTGCGCAGTCGTGATGTCACGGCGGTCTACCGTGTCCGCAAGCGCCTCAATCGTTCGCTGGATCTGCAACTGTATCTCCCGATAGCCACGCATCGCGATGTATGGCCCTAGGAGCGGGATAAGTGCAATGAGTACCGTCAGCGGGCTGAGTTCGCGCACCGTCGTGAGGAGAAGTCCGATAGGCGGCAAAGTGATGTTTTGCAGTAGTTGACCGCGACTATTCGCAAGGAAAACCGTGATGGGCGACCTGCCGGTTGCCGTGCCGACTACAATTGAGAAAAGGCCGTTATTCATTGCCAAATACACGAGCGACGCAATTAGCGCGGCAATCGCTGTCGTGGTGCTCGCAAGCGGTACGTGTGTCGTGTCGCCAACGAGCGCTTGATAGGTGATCCCGGCGAGTCCCGCCGTGGCGATCATATTGGCGACATTGAAGACGAGTTTTTGGAATACGCGTCGCGCAAATAACTCAGTAACGATCGTGCTGATCGCCGCCACAATAATCCCGGTGATCGCGCCATATCCGATCGTTGTTGCAACGAAGATCGCGCCGGAAACACTGAATACTGAATCGAACGTCATCCGCGGAACAGATACCTTCGCGAGATCAATCAATGTGCCGAGAATGAGCATCGCGACGATCACTGCGAAATCCACAGGCGTTAACTGATGAAAGTATCCGCGAGCAGCCTGCGTCGCCGCGCCAATAGCGACGACCATGGCGAGAATTACGACGGCACAAACCGCCATATTCGTTGCGCTCTGCCGATCTCGCATAATCCCGTCACTTCTCCATTCATAACTGAGAACGACAGTTCCCGCCCACTGCTTAATCAGTATAACGCACGTACGCCTAGAATGTGACTTTAGATCGCAGGTAATTTTCGCACTGAAGACACTTCATTGCAATCTATTCAGACAATCGTCCCGCAAATGTATTCCCCAGCCCCTTTTCATGGCATAAAAAGAGCCGCTCAGGTGATTTACACCTTGAGCGGCATCTGTCATACGTAGGAATTAACCCCAGTTCGCGTCGGTCCACTTCATGTGATGCCTCCTTGGCGATAATCTGCCCAAAGTCCCTCTTGCTGCTTTGAACCGAAGCACAAAAAGCCTCCATGCGCTTTGGTCCACCTTCACACTAACGTACACGTTGTGAGGAATCAAGCCCCATAGATAATACTTATTCTTCGTTGTCATTCTAGGCCATGAATAAAATAGAGATTTACGACTAAGAAAACTCTAAAGGGCAAAATTTCAGGCTTTATTCTTTATCGTTACATACCTCTGACAGTGCGCTATTCAGCCCAATTCTGCGCCCGTATTATCTATCGGTGGTTTATTGTCAGCGGGCTTCGCCGGTTTGTTATTGTGTCGGTCGCTGACGCCAACGTAGCCAGACATGCACGAGGCGTTGCACGGCGGTAACGTAGGTGAGGACGGCGAGTAACCAGAGGATGACATCGGTCCAGCCGAGCAGCAGGAAGACGCCGAGGCCGACGACGCGTTCCGGCCGGGCGAGGATACCGACTTCATTCTCGAACCCCAGCGATTCCGCGCGGGCACGGGCATAGGAGACGAGCAATGATCCCGTGGCGCAGCCGTAGACGAGCAGCGTCCGCGTGGTCGCGTGGCTTGAATCATGCTGGAAATGCCAGAGCAAGCCGAAGAAGAGAATCACTTCGGAGTACCGATCGAGATTGGAGTCGAGAAACGCGCCGAACTGCGAGCCTTTCCCCGTTGCCCGTGCGAGCGCGCCGTCCACCATGTCGAGGGGCGCGGCGATCAGCAGCACGAGACCACCGAGGCCGAGCCGCCCAGTGGCGAGCACGACCGCAACCGCACCATTGACCAGAAGCCCAAGCAGGCTCGCCAGATCGGGTGTCAGCCCGGTACGCGCCAGCACCCGACCGACCCGATCCATGCGCGTCCGCACGCCGTCCTTGACGAGGTTAGAGATCATCGCAGCGCGACGCTCAACGATGCCCGACGCTGCTGCAACGTCGCTGCCTGCACGTACTCCGCCACCACTCGCTTTCCCACTTCATCCCATGAGTACTGCAGGGCGGTTGCGCGCCCTGCCGCGCCCATCGCACGGGCGAGCGAGCGATCCGAGAGCAGGCGCACAATCGCCATCGCGAGCGCCTGTGCCGATGCCGGTTCCACCATCAACCCCTCGACACCATTGGTGAGGATACCCTGATGTCCGGGGATCGCGGTCGTTACAACCGGCGTGCCGGACGCCATCGCCTCCATCACAACGAGGCCGAACGACTCGCGCCCCGTCGCGGGGGAGCAAAAGAGATCCGCGCTCGCGTGATAGCGCGGCAAATCTTCGCCGCTCGCGAAGCCGACGAACTCGACATTGCGCGCTAAACCGTGGCTCTCGATGAACCGGAGATAGCGGTTCGGTTGACCTCGACCGACGACGAGGAGCCGCACGTCTGGGTACTGCGCGCGGACGAGGGCGACTGCGCGCGTCAGGTACTTGAATCCTTTACGGGCGTCGTTGTATCGCCCGACAAAGAGGATTGTCGGTCGCCCGTCGCGGTACTGCGGAAATGGTTCCACCCCCGGTCCGAATCGTTCCGGTTCGATGCCGTTCGGGACGACGACGACGCGGCCGGGAAAGTAACTCTGCACATAGGCCCGCGCCGCGCGCGAGACCGCGATCCGCCCATGCAGCATGCGAAAATCCCGACGCAGATAGGGGCGAAATGTCGCATAGCCCATGTTGGACTCGCTGAAGGCATGAAACGTCCCGACATTGATGCTTGTCGAATGGCGCAGGACGATGTGCGGCAAGTTCGGCATCAGCGGCTCATGGAGGTGAATGACATCGAAGTTCTCCGCCCGCAGGACTTCCTTCACCGGTCGGGTGAGGGCGAACGGTTGCAGCGTAATCCACGCGGAGGAGCCGTTGGCGGGGAACTTGACGGCGCGGCCGATCCCGTAGAAATCCTGCCCGACGACAAATGCGTCGTCATTGCCAGTACCGGCGGGCGCAATCACCGTGACATGATGGCCCATCACCCGCAGCACGCCCGACAGATGGTGGATATGATCGGCAACACCGCCCGGATACCGGACATCGTACGGCGAGACGAGTGCAACTTTCATCGGTGGACTCCGGGGAAGTGCTGCGTGCTGCGTTCTGCGTGCTGCGTACCATCCACTGATGGCTGCTCGCTGCTCACGCGCTTCGCGATCTGCCGCGCCTTACGGGCGGGGACGAGCACCCATGCCTTGTAGAGACTGGCGCCGGCGATCTCGCGATGCTCATTGAAGGTCCAGAAGCGGCCATGTGCGCGGGTCGTATGCGCGGCGAATGCGGCCCGTAGGTCCTCCGGCGTCCGGCCGGGGAAGGTTGTGTACGCCGAGCCGATCAGGTTGCTCGCGTGCGCGTCGCTCCCCGCCATGACGGGGAGATGCAGCACTGTGCGGTTCAGATCACTGGCACGGCGACAGGCGACGCGCCCCGCGACACTTGGGTTGAGCATTTCAATCGCATCGAAATAAACGCCGCTGCGCCTCCCGGCCGCACCGAGGGCGTGAATCCGGCGGAGTGTTCGCTCGCCCATGCTTGTCGTCAGCCATGAGAGAGGGTGCGGTACGATCGCGATGCCGCCCACCGCGTGGATCGCCGCGAGGGTGGCGTCAACGGACTTCAGCATCGGGAATGTCCGGTCAACAAAGAGCGCGAGCAGATGCCCGTGCCGGGTCGTCACTTCCGTGCCGGTAATGACGCGGACACGGCTGGTGCGGCGTTCGGCGAGGTCGCGCGCCGCGAGCGCGCCCCGGATTTCATCGTGATCGGTGATGGCGACGAGGTCGAGGTCGGTCTGCTCCTCGGCGTAGTCGAGCAACTGCGCGACGCTTTGCAGGCCGTCAACGACATCCGTATGCAAGTGAATATCTGCCCGCCCAACATGCGGCAGTGGCGTGTCACCCGTTCCGGCGTGTCCGTCGTACGTTCCCGTTCCCATCGCTCCCCTCATCGCGTCCTGCGGACTGTACGGGCAGTATAGCGAACGCGGTGCGATCCGTCCAAATGTGGCGAGAACATGAGAAGTGAGAATATGCACGCTCTTGTTGCGGCAGAGTGAACGCAGTACACTACGAGCGTTGTGCAACGGCGCACAATCATGCGGTACGCAGGCGACGGAGGTAGGCGATTCATGCTTGGCAACTGGCTGTTTGTCGCGCTTGCACTGATCGTAGGTTCCGCGCTTGGTATTGGCGTGATCGCGCTCGGCAGTCTCCTGCGGCCACAGCGCCCGAATCGGATAAAGTTATCCCCCTATGAAGGTGGCGTGCCCGGCGTCACCAGCCCTGTGAACCGCATTACGGCGCGGTACTACGTGGTCGCCATCCTCTTTGTCGTCTTCGATGTCGAAGCAATTTTCATCTATCCGTGGGCGGTGATCTTCAACGCGCTGGGCTGGTATGGCCTCGTGGAGATGTTCCTCTTTATCGCCCTGCTCCTTTTGGGCTGGTTTTATGCGTGGAGAAAGGGAGCATTCGAATGGGCCTAGAAGATCAGTTTGACAAAAACGTGATCGTTACCAGCCTCGATTTTCTCGTCAATTGGGCGCGCCGGTCGTCGCTCTGGCCGCTTGGTTTCGGCCTCGCCTGCTGCGCGATTGAGATGATCTCGGCCTCGATGCCGCGCTTCGATGTGGCGGAACGGTTCGGGATGCTCTTCCGCTCCTCACCGCGCCAGGCGGACTGCATGATCGTCGCGGGGACCGTGACGAAAAAGATGGCGCCGATCATTCGGACGCTCTACGATCAGATGCCCGATCCGAAATGGGTGATTTCGATGGGTTCCTGCGCCAACGTCGGAGGCCCGTTCGATACCTACTCGGTTGTGCAGGGGGTGGACGCGGTCATTCCGGTAGATGTCTATGTACCGGGTTGCCCGCCGACCCCGGAGGCGCTCGCCTACGGCATCCTGACGCTGCAAAACAAGATCATCAAGAACGAAACGTTCGCGAAGAAGCCGCGCAACCGGCGACCGGAGATGGTCGCGGGCACAACCGGACGCAGCGGTTAACGTCTACCATCGTTTCAGCGCCACGTTCCCCTGCTGCGCGCCGCCGTTGTCGCGCATGGGGACGGGTCAAGGAGGACCAGGGTGGCTCAGGAACCCCAGCCCGGCGTGCAGCCGGACGAATTGCCCCAGCCGCTGCCTCATCCCGCCGTGCAGGCGGTGCAGCAGCGCTTTGGTGATGCCGTTGAGGATGTTGTCCTTTTCCGCGATGAGATGACGATCGTGCTCCATAAGGACGCGGTGCATGACGCGCTCCTCCTCTTGCGCGACGATACGACGCTGCGCTACGACATGCTCATCGATCTGACGGGCGTCGATTGGCGCGTCCGTATGCCGCGCTTCGATGTCGTCTATCAGCTGTACTCGACAGGCAATCGCCATCGCCTGCGCGTAAAGAGCGGGGTGAACGCGCTGGAACGCGGCGACAGCATCGCCACCGCGTCCGATCTGTGGGCATCGGCCAACTGGATGGAGCGCGAGTGCTACGACATGTTCGGCATCAACTTCGCGGGGCATCCCGATCTTCGGCGTATCCTGCTGCCAGAGGATTGGAACGAAGGCTATCCGTTGCGAAAGGATTACCCGCTGCGCGGCCACAAGCAGTGGGGCCAGTATCACTAGGAGTTTGGCGTTCGATGTTCGGAGTTCGATGAACCACTCCAAACGCCGAACTGAGGAGGCATAATGGCTGATACAACGACACGAACCACTCCGAACTCCGAACTCCGAACCTCGAACGCCGAGTTGCCGAACATGCCGGGGATTGACGAGCAGAGCGTCGAGAGCGACCGCGTCCTCACCGGGGGCGACCGCGAGATGATTCTCAACCTCGGGCCGCAGCATCCGTCCACACACGGTGTCCTTCGCGTCGTCCTGCGGCTGGATGGCGAAGTGATCCGGGGCTGCGATCTCGTTGTCGGCTATCTGCACCGCGGGACGGAGAAACTCGGTGAGAACGCGCGCTACGTGCAGTTCACGCCGTGGACGGATCGCACCGATTACATCTCCGCGCCGTCGAACAACCTTGGCTACATCATGGCGGTGGAAAAACTGCTCGGCATCACGGACCGCATCCCGGAACGTGCGACGTATTTTCGCGTCATTCTCGCGGAACTGACACGCATCGCGTCGCACCTCGTCGGCATTGGCACGCACGCGATGGACATTGGCGCGCTTTCGATGTCGCTCTACGCTTTCCGCGAGCGTGAAATGATCCTTGACTTGTTCGAGAACTACTGCGGCGCGCGCCTGACGACGAACATCATGGAGGTCGGTGGCTTCCAGCGCCCGATTCCCGACACCTTCTGGGAGCAAACGCGCGAGTTTCTCCGGGTGATGCCGGAGCGGCTGGCGGAGTACGAGAAACTGCTGAACGCGAACCCGATCTGGATCGGGCGGACGAAGGGCATCGGCTACATCTCGCGCGAGGATGCGCTCTCCTTCGGCCTCACCGGCCCGCTGCTGCGCGCTGCCGGCGTCAACTACGATGTCCGCAAAGCGCTGCCCTATCTCATCTATGACCGGCTGGATTTCGAGATCCCGCTCGGCGAGAACAGTGACACCTATGACCGCTATTTGATCCGCATGGAAGAGATGCGGCAGTCACTGCGCATCATCGAGCAGTGCATAGCGCAGATGCCGACGGACGGGCCGCTGATGGCCGACGAGCCGAAGTTCGTTTTCCCGCCGCACGACGCCGTCATGTTCGAGGCGGAGGCGATGCAGCGGCACTTCAAACTGGTGATCGAGGGTTTCTCGCCCCCACCGGGTGAGGTATACGTTGGCATCGAGAATCCGAAAGGTGAACTCGGCTATTATATCGTGTCGGATGGCACGCCGCATGCCTATCGGCTGCGGATTCGCCCGCCGTCCTTTATCAACTTGCAGATTGTCAACAAAATCTCGGTCGGGACGATGATCGCCGACCTGATCGCGATTCTGGGCACCATTGATATGGTCCTCGGCGAGGTGGACCGTTGAAGTAGCCAGCAGTCAGTAGTCAGAAGAGAAACGCGCGTAGCACTTCCGATCTCAACTAGACTACTGGCTACCGACTACTGACTACTAGAGGAGCGGAGCGACGCGCATGGCAAAAGACGTCACCTGCATTATCAACGGCAAGAACGTGACCGTTCCGGCGGGCACGACGATCATCAATGCTGCGAAGAAGATCGGCATCACGATCACGTCGTTTTGCTACCAACCGGACCTGCGTCCGTGGGGATCGTGCCAGATGTGCGTCGTCAATGTCCTTGGCAAACGCGGCGGCACGCAAATTTCCTGCGCGACGCCAGTGCGGGATGGCATGGAAGTAGCGACGCACGACGAGCTTTCCTATCGCGCGCGGCAGGATTTGCTCAAGTTCTTCTTGATTGACCACGCGCTGGACTGCCCGACCTGCGATGCCTCCGGCGAATGCCAGTTGCAGGATGCAACCTACGAGTACGGCGTCGCGGAGAACCCCTTCCATCGCCCAAAGATGGTACGCGAGGTTGAGCATTTCTCCGACTTGATTGACTTCAAGCATGACCGCTGCGTCCAGTGTTCACAGTGTATACGCACCTGCGAGGAAGTGATCGGGGCGTCGGCAATCACGATGGCGAATCGTGGTTTGGAGAGCACGATCATCCCCGCCTTCGGGAACTCACTCTACGACACGGACTGCACCCATTGCGGCATGTGCGTGCAAGTCTGCCCGGTCGGCGCGCTCACGGACCGCGAATACGGCGAGCACCCCTGGGAGATGCAGACGGTGCGCTCGATCTGCGGCTTCTGCCCGGTCGGCTGCTCGCTCGATGTCCAGACGCGCGAGGGCGACATTAAGCGCGCGCAAGGCTCGGCGCGCGAGTACGGCGTTAATCGCTCCTACACCTGCGTGCAGGGGCGGTGGGGATATGACACCGTTACGAACCCGGCGCGCCTCGAAACGCCGCTGATCCGCACCGGCGATACGTTCCGCGAAGCGACGTGGGAAGAAGCGCTAACCCTCGTTGCGGATCGCCTCGCCATCTATCGGAATGGTTCGTTTGCCGCTCTCTCCGCCCCAACACTGACGAATGAGGACGCTTTCGTCCTCGCGCAGTTCACGCGGGACGTGATGGCCTCCCCGCATGTAGATGTCGCCGGGCGCGAGCAGCACGCCGCTGGCGATCGGGCGATGCTTGCCGCCTTTGGCGAGACGGGCGTGACGAACAGCAAAGCGGAACTGATTGACGCCAAAATGTTCCTGCTCGTCGGCACGAATATGCCGGAGACGCATCCGGTGCTGTCGTACGATGTGCATATCGCTGTGCGTACGCGGGACGCGCGCATGGTAATGATTTCGCCGGAGTGGAATAACCTCTGCGAAGTCGCGACCGTCTGGCTTCAGGTGCGACCCGGCACGGAAGCCGCCGCGCTGCTTGGGATGGCAAACGTCATTACCCGCGAGAACCTGCACGCCGCGAATTTCATAAACGAGCGCGTCGAAGGGTTCGATGAATGGCTCATCGGCGTGCGCGACATGACGCCAGAACGCGCCGCAGATCGGTGCGGCGTGCCGGTGGCGGAGATCGAGCGCGCGGCGCGGCTCTACGCGAAGGGCGGATACGTCCGCAATCCGCCGCCAGAATCCGGCCTCTATCCTCCATCGGCAGCCTTCTTCGGCGCCGGCATCATGCGCCTGCCGAACTCTGAAGAGACGGCAACGGCGGTAATTAATCTCGCGCTCCTGACCGGCAACGTCGGTCGTGCCGGGAGCGGCGTCTGGCCGCTGCGGGATGGGACGAATCTTCAGGGTGTGCTCGATCTGCATTGTCTGCCCGCTGCTGGGGGCCTCGGTTTGGGCGAGTTACCCGCTGCCGTCGAGTCCGGTGCGATTCGTGCCGCGCTCGTCTCCGGCTTCGATCCGGCGGGCGACCCCGATACGCGCCTTGCCGAGCATGCGGCACAGGCGCTTGACCGGCTCGACTTCCTTGTCGTGCATAGCCTCTTGATGACGGAGACGGCCAAGCGTGCCGATGTCGTCCTCCCCGCGACGACATGGACGGAAGAATCGGGGACACTAACCAATGTTGATCGCCATGTGCAGTTGCTTCGAGCGGCGCTCGTACCGCTCGGTGGTAGTCGGGCGCTCTGGGATGCACTCAATGATCTTGCCGGGTTGATGGGCGCGGACCTCGGCTACGGGAACGCCGCTGATGTCTTCGACGCGATTGCGGCAAACGTCCCGACCTATGCGGGGCTTTCGCATCAACGACTCGACTGGGACGGCGGGTTGCAGTGGCCGGTGCGCTCGGCGGACGATACCGGGACGCCGATTCTCTTTGTGGATCGTTTCTCGACCGCGGCGGGCAAGGCGCGCATGCGGGCCGTCACCCTGCCGCCATTGGAGGCGGTTGCCACCGCCGCGCCATTCGGTCTTGTTCTCACCACAAACCGTGGGCCGGACGCGCATGGGCGACTGAACGCGAACTTCCCGTCGGTGGACCTGAGCCGCATCCAGCCCACGAGCGATCTCGTTGTTCACCCGGAGGACGCCCGCCGCCGGGGCTTCGTCACTGGCGATCAGGTGCGCGTGGTTTCCGCGTATGGGGATATGACGGTCACGGCCCTTGTGAGCGAGCAGACGCAGCGCGGACTCGTCCATCTCGACTTCGACCTTGAGTCGGTTATCCATACCGAATCAAACACGCCGTCACTGGACCGGCCGTGGCGGATTGGCGAATTGAAAGTGTGCGCGGTGGAAGTCCTACCGACAGTACAAGCGCGGCCGGAGATGGTCGCGGCAGGAGGCGACTGAGCGATGACGTTCGCAGTTGTCAACGTTCTCAGCAGTCAGCCGGGTTGGCTCACGGCGATCACGGTCGTCGTGCTCCTCTTTATCGCGCTGACGATGATGGCATACATGACCTATTACGAGCGCAAAGTGATCGCGTTCATGCAAGACCGGCTCGGCCCGACGCGGACGGGCCCGCGCGGCTTGCTCCAACCCGCCGCCGACGGCTTGAAATTGCTCTTCAAGGAAGACATTATCCCGAGCGGCGCCGATCGCTGGGTCTTCTTTTTCGCGCCAGTCGTCGTCTTCGTTACCGCGCTGACCGCGTTCATGATTATTCCGCTCGGTGGCAAGGCGTACGTGCCGTTCACGTCGAAGCATGTCAACTTTTTCCTGACCGACCTCAATGTCGGACTGCTCCTGATTCTCGCGCTCGGCGGCATCGGTGTCTATGGAATCATCCTCGGCGGGTACGCGTCGGCCAACCGTTATTCGCTGATTGGCGGCTTGCGGTCAGCCGCGCAGGTGATTTCGTACGAACTGACGCTTGGTCTGGCGCTCGTCGGTATCATGCTATTGACGGGATCACTCAGCCTCGTTGACATCGTCAACTGGCAGCGCGATCATGTCTGGCTGATCGTCTTCCAGCCGGTCGGCTTCATCCTCTATCTCATCTCCGCCATCGCGGAGACGAACCGCGCGCCGTTCGATTTGCCGGAAGCGGAGAATGAACTCGTCGCCGGTTTCCATACCGAGTATTCGGGCTTCCGGTTTTCGATGTTCTTCCTCGGCGAGTACATTAATATGCTCGTCGTCTCCGGCGTCGCGGCGACGGTCTTCCTCGGCGGCTGGGATGGCCCGATCCTGCCGGGGCCGATCTGGCTCTTTATCAAGATGCTGCTCTTCATGTTCGTTTATATCTGGCTGCGGGCCACGCTCCCGCGCTTCCGCTACGACCAGTTGATGGGGATCGCCTGGAAGGTATTGCTCCCATTGACGCTGGCGAATATCCTAGTCACGGCGACGGTCAAGGTGATCGTTGATCATCTCTAGTTCGTTGCCGCATTTCTGAAGGAGTGTCGCGAATGCCCATGTTCGATGAAATCAAAGGCTTCGGCGTCACGTTCAAGCGCCTCTTCAAGAAGGACCTGACCATCGAGTACCCGGATGAGCGGCGCCCGCTCGAAGAGCGTTTTCGCGGTCTGCCCGTCCTGCGGACCGACCCGGAGACGCAGGAAGCGATCTGCGTTGGCTGCTCGATGTGTGAGCGGATTTGCCCGACGCAGTGCATCTCGATGGAGTTCACGCCCGCGAAC
>JAABUO010006629.1_pt1 | contig 13282 bp, 18 predicted proteins | sample 5559291 | NCBI WGS metagenome assembly JAABUO01 (sample SAMN10711878, study PRJNA513372) | rock metagenome | isolation source: Antarctica rocks | place: Antarctica: Victoria Land, Finger Mt sud | reverse complement strand
TTATACGCACATGCAATCCAGTCAAGCAGATGTCGCTGTTTTTGCTGGAGCGCGCATTGCTGACATGCACAGGCAGATGTGCAGAGCCTAGCTCTCATGATGACTGACCGCTGTTTTGAGTGCTGTCAAGCTGTGAGCATACAGTCGTCTGCATGTTGACTGGTGTCACCTGATGATCTGTTCCTCCTACACCTCCCCCAACAGCTTCTTGCAGGTGCCCCAGCATTGTATGTGTCTTGCCACTGCCAGTCTGGCCATAGGCAAAGATACAGGAGTTGTAGCCTGTCAGACAGTTGTCTACAATTGGCTTGCCCACAACTGCAGGTCACATCAAAAGTCAGTCTTCAGACATGCGCTTTGTGCCCACAGGTGTCACACATCAGCTGTAGAACACGACTGTTTTGTGTGACACTTGACAGCCATCACCAAAGACCAAGGGTGAAAGAAGCTGACCTGCAAATACACCTTCCTGCTGCACTGACATGTCCAGCACAGCATCAAAGGTGAAGTGTGGCGTGTCCTGGGCATTCAACACCTTGATTGTGTTGGACGCAACTTGCTGAATGCACATGCCTCCCCCTGCAACATGATTTTGGTATTTGCACTTGCTTGTCTGCATTTGGACATGTACATGCATTGCATGGACTGCTGTTTGATCATCGGCAATGCAATTGCTGACAAGATGGCTCAAACAGCAGCGAGCATACCTAAAAAGGTCTCTCTGTCATTCATAGGCCTGATGCGTACAATCACCTGCAACAGCAGCAAGCTAGCATGAATATGTGTTTTGACTTTTGAGCAGCTTCATTGTCTAGCATACAGTCAGCATACCTGTACATTGTCGCTGGCTGTGCTAAGCGCAGGTTGCTCCAACTCGGTTGCCAGAGCTCTCTCCTCTGCTGCTTTGAGCCCCCTGTGCTTGCGTATGCTGTGAGTGACTGGAGAGCGAATTGCATCTTGATGCGGTCGTAGTCTTGATGGTGTGTACGCTGGGCTGCTTATTGAGCTGACGGATCTTTCAAGCCGGCTAGTGGCTGAGACCTTTCTTGGAGGCTTGGATGCTGATGAGCTGACTTTTTGATCGCGTTTCGACTGTGCCGCAAAAGGAGACGACGAAAGCTTTGGTGACTGAAGAGGCTGCAGAAGTCAACCAACTGTCTGCAGACCTTGCAGGCACATGCATGCAAACACTCAGACGAAATATTACCACGTCTATGACACCGGTGTTGTCCAAAACTTGCAGGGCCTGGTCATCAAAGGCTCTTTGAAAACCTGTCTTCCTGCTAGACCTGCTCGGGGACGGTGTGTGCAGCAGCTGCTGAGGTTTCAAGCTGTCAACACGCGTCAACAAACTATCTTCTGGCTGGATATTTTCGTCTTGAGTAAAACTAGAATGCGTGGAAGACAACAGCGAATCTTGCAGCAGCCTTTTATGCTTCTTGTCCGAACTGCGCTTGAAAGCGCTCATGATCGACTGCATGCTTGCAATCTGCTATGAGCTATTCGGTCTTCGCGTTCTATATGCGTCTAGCACGCAAAGGAGATCAGCTCATGCATCCCGCCGGGGTTGAAGCACAGCGCCCTAAGCTCAATATCTTGTCGACGCCTGCTTGCAGCATGACTGGAACGTTCAGGTGGCTGTTGCTTTTCAATTTGTAGCCTTTATTGTCTGCAAAATTGATTATCCTCAAGCTCGCTCAAAATTCACCTCGACATCACATTGACCACCTCAACACAACAAATTGAGCAGCTCCACCCTGCGTTTCGGGAGACACATGCATGCCTGTACGAATGGTCACCAGAGTCCTTGAGATTCGAGTCGCTTGACATGGAAGATGAGCAGCCGGAGGCATGTGTAACCACTGATCAAGCCAACTTACGCAGTCACCGCCTATCTGACAGTGACTGCGGGCTTAGTGATGTTCTGTACTCCCAGCTCAGCTCGATCAGTAGCCAGCCAAGTTTGACAGAAGTCAGCGCACCAGTCAGGCAACACGCAGATACAGTTGGCTGCGCTCAGAAGCCAGAGTGGCAGCCAGAAGCAGCATCGATTGGGCCAAGATCATCTTCAGGCAGTAGCAGCATCGTTCTGCATGACATCCCTCACGCGGAGGATCAGACTGCTGAAAGAGAAGAGCTGGAAGAATCTGGCAGCCTGAAAGCTGAATCTGTTTTGCTAGACCCTTGGTCAGATCCTTTTGGAAGTGTCCAAAGTGAAGATAGGTGGTGTATTTGCAGGTGTCTGCCGCTGCATGCATTTCGTGTAAGTGTTTTGCATCATGTGCATGGCGCATATCTGCAGGCCTCCAATGACCAATGAAATGAACTCGGATTTTGTTCAAGAGTTTCTGGCAGAGTTGGGAAGTACTACAGAGCCTTCCAACAAACATGTTACATCAGCAACTGCAGGCAGGTGACAGCTAGTCCTGTATCAGGCACGCACTTGTATGTCAGCCACTGCATGCACATACGCCACAGTTGCTACCAGCCTGTCATTTGCTCATGGTCTAACACACATGCCATTGTATGCTGTTCCTTGCTGGCACATCATTGCAGCTCACCATCTTCAATAAAGATTGCGTCATTTGCTGCGTTTGTGACCGCACTCCAGGTGAAGCCCAGCGTCCTCAGACTGCTGGGGCAGCACTGCCAAGCAGGCAATTGCAGCAGTCCGAATACATTCACAGCTCCCCATCGCCACTTGGGTTCTCACAGCAGCAGAATGTGCTGCATAGCAGCCTTACACCAGAAGCACAGCAAGCACTGCTGCAAGCGAGCAGGAGTAGTCTGGGCCTGCCAGGCTGTCCTCATCTCAGTCCATATCTCTCTACCGCCACCATGCCAGCACCTCCTTTTGGCGGCGCACAGCAAACCATGGACAGTCAACAACTCCCATCATTGTGGCATAGCAGTCTGCAGGCAAACCTCAACAGCAGCACTCAACAGGGGATGGCATCATCGCAGTCACTTCCGCCTCTGCAGCTGCCTGCTCACGTGCAGCAATGGCTAGCCACCCTGGCACATGATGCACAGCAGGCTGCAGGGAGTAGCACGGTGCTAGATCAGCCTGCCAGCAGCGAAAGGCATGCACAGGCATCTGCATCAAGCCCAGGCCGTGCAGCTGCTTCTGCTGAAGTTCAGGAGGATTTGAGACAGATGAAAGCTGAGCTGGCAGATGTGAAAGCACGATTTGCTGGAACTCAGGCATGGTCTCTGTTAGACTGTTGTCATCTATCCTCCATGTGAGAGTATGGCTGGACCAAAAACAAGCCAACAACATGAACAAGAGCCACAAAAGCAACAAACCATCATCATCTCCCTTGATGGCTCTCATATCTCCCTCATTTTTCATGCTGGTCACAATGTCATCAAGGGCACACCTGGTGAACAACCCCTGTGCAGCATGTGCATAATGGTGCTTCTCATGAATCTGTCAGTGACAAGTCACAGCACAGGAGTGCATGTTGATTTTGGCACGCACGGAAACGCAACAGATGTTGTCATAGGCTGCGCTTGAGGAGACACAGCAGCAGCTCCTGATCACAGATGACCGTCGGTATAGCTTACCAGTCAGAGCACGCAGCCCTGAGCGGGCAGACATTGTTAGCCCTCAGAGGCTGAGAGCCATGCAGGAGACTGTGCAGGACCTGCGTGCTGAGATTGCTGACCTCAGAAGCACAGTCTACCAGAAGGATGTTGAACTGGACACGCTTCACAGGTGAGGCCAGCAGGGTTTGCATTCTTGCTGCTGTTTACACTTCAGAGGCAGATCAGCAGTTGCAAAAGATGCCCGGTGCCTTGTATGTTTTGCCTAGATAGTGAACCATACGCTCTATTGTTGAAGCAATCCCTGCTTAGATTTCGCAATGCAGAGCTGTGCGTAACACAGTGCTGCTGGCCAGCAGGCATGGCTGGTCTATCAGGGTTCAAAGAAGCATACTATGTTTCTTGTCACTGATCTCATGCAATGAGCCTGTGCATGCTGTAGGTTGCAGGATCAGAAGGGCAGTGAGCTTCAAGCAGCCCTGTGGCAAGTGACAAGCGAGGCTGGCAAAGCATCCAGAGCTCAGACTGACCTCATCACCTGCAGGGAGGCCTGCAAGAGCCTGGAGGAGCAGCTTGCTGAGGCACACAGGAAGTTAGTGCACGTCGCCTGGACTCTGCACTGGATACAAACCTGTGTTATTTGTGCACACCTCACATTCATGACAGGGCTAGCTAATGCACCAACATCTTAGTGTGAGCAGCTTCACCCCACATGCCTTGCAGATGCAGCTGAGGCAGGGTTATGACCAACACAATTACAACGCTACAGCAGTGTTCTGCAAGTCGTCCACACTGAGGCAGACTTGTGTATGTTTGTATTCAGCAAGGTCACAAACAAATACCCTTGCCCGCTCAATTTTCAGCTTGCATGTATCAAGTAAGGTACTCCTGAGACTGATCAGCCCCTGCAGTTTGTCCCTAGTTGAGATAGTCTGGTGTTCATGACAGGTCGCAGCATGCGGCAGGGGAGCAGCACCTGCTGGAGAATGTCATTGCAAAAGGGCGGCAAGAGAATGTTTCCCTGCGCAGCAGCTGCTCACGCTTGCAGGATGAGTTGACGAATGTCAAATCCCAGCTTCAGGTACACATCAAGATCGTCATAACATGCATCCCTCTGTTTACATACTGGGTGTGCTGCCTTGGTGCTGTGACTGGTGACATACATTGGAGCTATTCACCTGCAGGCCAACAGAGCCTGTCATGATTGAGCTTTCTGCCAACACCCCTGCTCACCATTAACTCAGACGGCTTAGGCACCATCATTTCCTTGACAGACTTGAACAGCAATGATTGCAGGACAGCATGAATCAAGCCAAAGGGGCTGAGAGGACAGCCAGCGCAAGGGAAGCTGAAGCTGATGCCCTGTGCAAGGAGAATAGTGCCCTCAAGCAGCAGCTGTTCTCTATGCAGCAAGATTGTAGCAGAAGCAGAGGTGCCTATCATGCCGTCACTGCTGAGCTTACAGAACTGAGAGGCAGCATCAGGCAAGTGTGAGCGCCGGCTTGAAGCATCCATATCACCACTGCTGAACATACATCTGCATGCAAATACATGTGCATGCTCTGCTTGCTCAGGCATGCCTGCAAGGTGTAGCAATGGTGGGCCATGCAACATGGCAGATATCCTAGGCCTCAGGCACATGTGAGTCAGCCATGCTATCAGTACAATGTATCCATACTTCAGGTCATACAGGATAGGTGTTGCACTGCAGGCAAATGCAGAAGGCTAATGCAAGCGCACCGCCACCTTTCTATCATGCAGGCCAAAGCATGTATGCCAGTGCAGGGCAGCAGCCTAAAGGTGAGCCCTGGCACGCACCTCACGACACAGCTTGCATGTTACAACATACCTTGGTATCAAGGGCAAGGCTGCTGGTCCCACTCAAGTTGTCATCTATCAATGGAGGCCACATGTCACTATGCTCTCATGTATGCTCAACTTGACGTCAAGCATGCTGGTGGTGGCGACCTCACTCCCAGATCTGGCAGCTTGCAGATGCAAGTGGCCCCCCCGCCTCTTCATTGGTCAATGCCTTACCAAGCCAATGGATATGCTGCAGGGCAGGGTAGCTTTGTAGATCTAGATGCATCCTCAGAGTCTGCAGCCAGCTATCCAGACCACACAATGCCAAAGTCACAGGCATGGCCAGTGGCACCTGCTGAGCAGCCCGCAGCTGGAGCTCGTAATGACGCTGGGTGAGCAGCTATGCCTCTCAAAATGATGCACTCCCTTTCTACCGATGTAAATTTGAATGGACCACAGCAGGTTACAGCCCCCCCACCCTGAATATGCTTGACGTCAAGCTGCTGATTGTTCACTGATGTGAGGACAGCAATCACTGATGTGAGCACTATCACTCATCACTGCTATCATGCCCTACGGGTATCTGCTGCACATGAAACAATCCTTCATGTCCACTGCTGATGTGAGAATGCCATGCCTGCTGTTGATGTGCAGGCTGATCAAGGCCAACAGGCAGACAGGCAGATCCAGCCTCTCAAGCAGCATTCAGACGCCCTGGGGTCTGCCTGAGCCTGCCACAAGGGATTTGCACTCCACAGCTGGATCGCCGCGACGGCAAGCACAGCATGTGTCATCACCGGATGGGCCTGCTGCAGCAGACAGATACGCCTCCTCCCAAGATGCCTTGAACAGGGTATGTATGATGAGGCTGCCTGTCTGCTTGTGCATGGACCTTCACCTCTTGCAACTTGGTCCTGAACCCATTGCAGTAGTAAAGATCATGAGCATTTGCACAAGGCTCCTGGTGAATCAGACTGCACTCGCTTGCCCAGTGTGTAGAACTGCTGTTTGGGCCTACTGTATCTAATTTGCTTATGGTATTCCCGGTACAGGATGCAGCGGTGAGCAGAGGATCAGGCTATGGTGCCTCAGCAGCAGACGACAGCCCTGCCCACAGATCTTGGGATGCAGACTCTTGGCACAGACACGCAGCGCAGCACAGCCAGAGAAGCTCAAGTCTGGCGGTGCCCACTGACAGCAGCAGATATGCTGGCAACAGAGCTTCCTCACAGCAATCAAAGCAGCACAACAGTGCTTCAGCACAGCAAATGTGCAGCAGGCATGACCAAGCTGGGTCTGAGCCACCTGATCATCTGCAGGCAAGGGAAATGTCAGAGCATCACAGCCTTGATTTGGATAAGCCAAGGACAGGCCAGGGCTCAGGTCAGGTTGCTGCTGGCCCGACAGACAGTCGAAGGCCACAGCACCAAGAGCACCAGCACAGGTTCTGCAACCAGTCCGCACATGACAGCCGCTGGCCAGCAGAGGGACCTGAAAAGAGGCAGGCAAGAGACTCTGCAAGACCAGCTGCAAAGCCTTATGCCACTGATCAGTCCTTACAGGTAACTCACCGACTTTTCAGATATACAGATGTGCTGGCATTGACTTTATGGACATGGATTATCTTGTATATCATTGCAGATGCCACAAGCATCATGCCACTGCTAGCAAGCCTGCAACAGCCTGTGTATGCATAACGCAGGCTATGATCAGAGATTCTCAAGGTCTGGAAGGCAAGCTCATGAAGCTGAATCAGGAAAAGGCAGAGCTGGAAGCTGAGTATGCCAGGATGCCCAGCCATTCTGGGCGCAACCTCAAGGAGCGCAAGCGTAAGACAGATATTGAGTGTCGCTTTGAGGTGCTTGATCAGGACGTGAACAGTATAAGATTGCAGCTGAAGAAGCTTGGCCTGAAATGATAAGTTGTGACACAGCATACCCAGATGTGTGCAGCTGTTGCTTTGCTGCAAATACTCTTGATAATGTGACTGCCATGGCCACCATTGTCGAGTCCCGATCAGTGGATTGAAAAGCATTTAAAAACAAATGACCATGTGTAACGCTTACACACAGCTCGTGGTAACAAATGGGGGAACGACAAATGCGGAGCAAGACTTCAAGGCAGCCTTAAAACAGTCGTGTGCCTTTATCATGCAAGCAGATGTCATGCAGCTTTTGTCAGATTGACGCACCTCGACCGTGTTACAGGCAGATCTTTTAAGGTAAAACCTGTGATCGCTACCTCCCGCACGATATATGCAACTGGCCCCCACCGGTACATCCCACTTGCGTCCCTTCGCAGCATTGTTTACTAGAAGGAACCTTTCACCCAACGCAAATACTGCGAAAGTTGGGGTGATCAAGCAATCTGTACAAGGAGGTCATCCGACCAGACATTCTACGACGTCTTCTGCTCAGCTGCGTTCTGATAAACCGACCAAATCATCAGACATGACTGAAGAGCACTATCAAGTGCTGCAACCTGTAAAAGTCACCTCAAACAGCCTTGTCACCTACACTGGGGACCGTATTTTGATTGGGTGCTTCCCAAGAGCTTTCATCACTGAAAAGGATGCAGATGGCGTTGTCCTTGGATTTGGGGCCTCTGAAGGGCCCGTTGCCATTCAAGATTTCAGTCTTGGCAAGGTGTGCTGATAGAAGCATGCTGGCCACGCTGACGTGTTGCACTTGCTTATAAGTCAGCAGGCTGCAAGCAAGCATCTCAGGTATCTTTGTTGTCTGCAGCTGCAATGTAGTGCCTTTGTGAGCTCAGCTCGAAACAAGTTGTGGTGGATGACACCTCATTGGGGCTCACAAGCACGAGACATACTTCCAGGTGACCTTGCTTAATTCAAGCACAGACACCACACCTGCAGCACAGAGCATGTTGCTGTTTAGCTCTTCTGTGACTCCACAAAGGTTCTGCTCTTCTACAGCACACAACTGCATTTGTTGCATAAGACCCTTGCTTGTGTCTGGGCTACGCAGCTCAACTAGCTGTTGATCAAGAACCTGCCCAGCCAAACAGCATAAGCGTACCTGCTTTCAGCAGTAAAGCTCCGTGCAGCCACATCCGCATGCTTGTTGTGCAGAGACGCAATTTGTGCTGATGCAAACACGTGAGGATGGTCCCTACGTGGTCCTCCTGCCCCTCATAGACAAGGGCACATTTCGAGCCACGTTGAGACCGCCTCGCAAGGGCCTTGATGGAGCCCATGACTTGCGCATACGCATTGAAAGTGGTGATGCCTCTGTGAAGGAGAGCAAATGGGAGCGTGCTCTCTATGTTGCTGCTGGAAATGACCCTTACGCCCTGCTGGATGCAGCAGTGGCCAAAGCAGCAGCCTTGTCAGGCGGAGCTAAGCCTTTGTAAGCCCTCATTTTCAAGCCCTCATTGTCAAGCTTCACATTTCATCTTCTGCAAAACAGGATAATGATGTGGGTGCAGTTACCTGCTCTGATGGGTTTGTCATATGGTTTTTATCTTTTGCAGCCAATGCTTTTGTGCAGATGCTCAACCCTCAACTTTTTGCTGAAGCTCTGGCCTGCAAACTAAAGCACACATCTCTGTTCTGTTGCTACTGGGTTTTTCCTCTGTACAAAGACGAGCTGTCTGACTGTTCAGCTTGCTTGCAGATCTCAAAAGCAGATACCCAAGTCTCTGGATGTGTTTGGGTGGTGCACCTGGGACGCATTTTACTTCCGGGTTTCTGCCAGGGGCATCATAGACGGCTTGCGCAGCCTGAAGGACGCCGGCGTCTCTCCCAAGCTTCTTGTCATTGATGATGGTGGGCATGCAGCAACACCCATACAGCACATGTCTGCCTTTGGCTCAACAAGTCTGCTGACTGCCTGCATTCACATCCTCTGATATGACTGGTGGACATGGCCAGGCCAGACACAAAACATCACTCACCCTTCAGCCATCAAACACAAATGACGTCATCGCAAGAGACAGTGAGAGTGCATGCCCAGCATCCCGGCCAGGATACTGACCTCTCTTTCTGTTGAAGGTTGGCAGCTGACGGAGGTGGATGAGCCATACCGCAAAGCCGCCTCAGCAGCTCGTGTGGCTCAGGCCCGTGCCATCCAGACCCCTGCCGCTGCAGAAGGGATCACAGGGGGTGACCCAGACGCTGTCATGCACCCAGCCCAGGCCACAGAAGCAACCACCCCTGATGTATCACAGTCAGCCCAGAGCATGCTACCACAAGGCACCCCCAGCAGCACCCACTCCACTGGCAGTGGCCATGGCCTTCTCAGCTCAGCCAAGGAGCAGCTTTTGTCCTTGTGGGCGTCCATGCTGAAGCTGATTAGCACAGCAGTTGGCAGACTTCTGTACGCCTTGAATGCTGTCTTCTCCAGCATGGACTTCCCACAGTGGGCACTGGATGCAATGTCAAGCTTGGCACATGGTCCCATGAAGAAGAAGCTGCTAGAGTTGTATGCCGAAGGCGGAGACCACAGCCGACGTCTGTCTTCAGTGCTAGCCAATGGCAAGTTCTCCTCTGTTCAAGCAGGCCCTGATGAGCCCTGGGAGGTATGCTGCATCCCAGAAACAGAACCACAGGTTCCTCATGCATATGCTAACTGATCAGGGTGCTGAGCCTTGATGCCAGCTGTCATTTGATGCAGTCAAATTCAGGCATGCCAATTGTGGTCAAGGTGCAGAGAGATGCTGCCATCTATTCAATGTGTTTGTCAAAGTCTCGTTGACTAAGTCACAGCTGACTATACAAACAAATTTGCTTGCACAATTCTGAAGACAGACCCTTGCAGCGCCAAGCATTGTTGGTCCAGCACATGCCGGCATGTTGCACTGCTCCAATGTTTGACCAGATCTGGCACAAGGTGGGACAGCGACTTCTGCCATGCAATGCTTTACACAGAGCCTAGCTTGCCCATGTCTCTGACTTCACCTGATTGCAAAGAGGCCCATATGGCACAGGCTGATCAGGGGGCCATGACCGCAGGGCGACCATACCAACACGGAGGACCTGACCAGTGTAGTGCAACATGTGAAGAAGGAGTTTGGCTTGGACTTTGTGTACTGCTGGCATGCCTTGCATGCCTATTGGAGCGGGGTCAGTCCAAGTGCTGCAGGAGTGCAGGCCTATGGCAGCCAAATCACCTTCCCAACACCCACACCAGGTACCTGCACTTTGACAAATGCTGCAACAAGCACACCATCATAAATGCTGCAACAAGCGCACCACCAAGCTTCATGTCTGCCGCCTCCATGCTGCATGGTGCACTGCAGTAATGGCAAGCCTCTACCTGCAACTGCCTCGCTCAGCTTGTTAATGACTGGACAGATGGCGGTGGTATACAGATTGCAGTGGTATACTCAGGAGTGTGAAAGCAAGGGAATGCTTGCACACAGGGCTTTGTCTGCTGGCATTGTGCACAACAGGATGCAATGATGCCTGTAGTGCCTAGGGCAGAGGGACGTGACTGTTGACTTGCAGTGTTGCTGTGCAGGTATTGTGGAGCTTGAGCCGTCAATGCTGTGGAACCCCCAGGTTGTGGCTGGAATTGGGGCAGTCTCAGACCCAACCAAGCTGCACAAGGACATGCACACATACCTAGCAGGTGCACCTGCTCTGTCCATTGTCTGTGTGTGTGGTTGTATGCATTGTGAGGCAAACAATAGCAAACATGAGCTACCATCGCTGTACTTGCGTCCTTCACCAGCTTGACCATTTCCCACCTTGAATGTGCACCTGCGGCCAGTGCACATTTGATACAGTCATCCTTGAGCCCTGAACTTGTTTTGCCATGCACTGTGCAGTCTTTGCAAGCACAACCTGTGAGATGAGATGAGCACAATCAAGACATGAGCAGCCCCATTGCTGTATTTTGTGCCAGTTTCTGCCTCATAGCACTGCTTGTTTCTTGCATGTGGGTGTGGCACGACAGTCTGACAGGTCACTGATGCATTGTGTGTGCGTGTGTGTGCAGACTGCGGCGTGGATGGGGTGAAGGTAGATGTGCAAGGCACTGTAGGGCTGATGGGGTCCAAGCTGGGAGGGGGCCCAGACATGACTCGCAAGTACCACCAGTCACTGGAGCGCTCTGTGCAAGCAGCCTTCCCAGGCAATCACTGCATCAACTGCATGTGCCACTCCACAGAGAACCTGTACAGGTGTGACCTGCTGTCTGTCTATGGCAAACGTGGCCATTTAGTTCAGAGAAAGCAAGCCAAGATTGGGTTGGTCTCTGCACAATGATAGCGCATGGCTTACATGCATCAGCATATCTTATGTGATAGTTGCACACTGTATTTTCTCAGTAGGAATAGCTTGTGGCAGCATGCTTTCACAAGCAACACTTGTCCACTTGAGCATCAGCTTTGGTGTGCTATGTTTCTGGGTTGGTTGTCAAGTGCGTGAGGTGCTGACTAGCCCTGCACTCATACAGGATGGAAAACACTGCTGTAGCGCGTGTATCAGATGACTTTTACCCAACAGATGCCGCCTCTTGGAGCAGCCACCTGGGCATCTGTGCCTACAACTCCCTCTTCATGGCCCCCCTTGTGCAGGTACCATATCCCCTTTCACGCATCCCAGCTCTGTCAGTAGGGTTGAGTTGATTGTGTTGTGGCCTTGCAAATACTGTGCAGCAAGCAGTTCCTTTGGTGCATACACATGCAGCCTGTCTGTCTTGCATCCTCCCAGAAGCTGACTGAAGAGGATTTGCTTGCACTTCATGATGACTCCCTCTTTTGCGCAGTAGTACAGCACAGTGTTTGCAGCATTGATGGCCCCTCAGTGCATTTGCTGGCACTCCTCACCTTATATGGACACAAATGCATCTGTCCTTGCCAAATGTGGTGCATTCATCATTGACAGTGTGTCTGCAGCCTGACTGGGACATGTTCCACTCCAAGCACCCGGCCGCCTTGCTGCACGCCACAGCTCGAGTGGTCTCGGGCAGTGGCATCTATGTGAGTGACAAGCCTGGTGCGCATGATGTACACCTGCTGCAGCGTCTGGTGCTGCCCAACGGCTGTGTGATCAGGCCTCAGCTTCCAGGCCGTCCCACTCAGGACATCCTGTTTGCTGATGTACTCAAGGACAACAAGACCCTGCTCAAGGTATGTATCTCCCTTCGGTTGCTTGTATGCATCATATGTTGTGCAGGCATTACATACTACGCATGCTTTTGTGTCCGTAGAAAGAGTCTGAACGTCCACACGAGAACATTGCATGCGTTTGTGTGTGTGGTGTGCGTGCGTGTGTGTGTGTGTGTGTGTGTGTGTGCGTGCGTGTGATCTTTGGTGAACTTTGGTTCTAATGGAGCATTTTCGTGTTCTGAACAAATGACAGCTGGCTGGTTGCTGTAGCTCTGCTCAGAGTCTAGGTCATGATTGTAGGGCTGTACAAGTGCATGTGTCCTGATGACAATGAGTTGTCCTTCCAGGTGTGGAACACAAACCCAGTGAATGGCCTGGTGGGCGTGTTCAATGTGCAAGGCTCCTCCTGGAGCCGCAAGAAGCGCCGTTTCTACACTCACGACCCCTCCCCCCCTGTCCTGGAGACCCTAGTCACCCCCACACACGTCCACAGCTTTGCCCAGCCTGGCAGCGCGCCCCAGCACTTTGCCATGTGGAGTGACCAGACTCAGGCCCTCGTCCTGTCAGCCCACCAGGAGGATGGCATGACAGTCAGACTAGCTGCTGGGGGCAGTGATGTGGTCACGGTAGCGCCCATCTTTGGGGTTGGCACTGCTGTACAGGTGGCTTGCATTGGTTTGGTTAACATGCTGAATGCTGGGGGAAGTGTGCTGAGTGTGAAGCTGCAAGAGGGGCAGGGCAACAGGAAGGGCATTTTTTGTGAGGTGCTGGTCAAGGGTACTGGGAGTTTGGTGCTGTATGCCAGTGCACCACCGGTGGATGCTCACGGCAATGGCGCAGGTCTCAGGCACAGCTACAG
>JAABUO010006626.1_pt1 | contig 13284 bp, 7 predicted proteins | sample 5559291 | NCBI WGS metagenome assembly JAABUO01 (sample SAMN10711878, study PRJNA513372) | rock metagenome | isolation source: Antarctica rocks | place: Antarctica: Victoria Land, Finger Mt sud | reverse complement strand
GGCGTCCACTCTCGTCCACGGCCCGCACATGCACGCGCTGACTCAGATCGCCCCCCGCGATGGCCGTGGTCACGCGCGACACCGCCTCCAGGCGCCGCGTCAGGCCGCGCGCCATGAAGTACCCGAATAAGCTCGACAGGCCGAAGATTGGCAATAACGCCATCGTGATGAGGATAAGCATCAGTATGCCGAAGGCGAAGAGGGCGTAGGAAAAGAAAGTCAACGGAGGGAAAGCGACGTGCGGGACGCGTACGACGACGACGGCGACGGGCCGGCGTCCCACGAGTACGGGTGTCGCGACCACCTCGTCCCCCGTGACACGGATGCCGCTCCACGCAAACCCATTCTGCTGGAATGTGGATGGGGGCCACAGCGTCGTGGCTAACGACACGGCCGCCGAACGGCCGAGCAGGGTATTCCGCCGCAAGACGCGCCACGTCGCCGCGGGAAGGATCGTCGCCGGCGACGCTTGGATTCCCGATGTGGACAACGGCTGCCCGTTTATCTTGACGGGCGCCGATTGTCCCTCTATCGGGGGAGGCGGCAGTTTCGCTGCCGTTAAAACCGTCCCATTAGGGTCCAGCAGCAGAACGCGCGAGGGCTGACGGCTCCACATCGCCACTGCGTTGAGGAATGGGTTATCACGCGGCTGGATGCGCCCTGCCTCGATCCCCTGCAAGATGGTCTTCGCACTCCCGGCATCGAATGCCGCCCCGCTATCCGGCGTCACGGCGCGCGCGATCGACGTGGCGAAGCCGCGCGCGTCGGGCTGCAACACCGCGAGAATCACTTTCGAGGCCACGACGCTGCCTACAACGCTGCCCAGCCCGCTCACGACGATCAGTGGCACAACGACCACCGTTAGATGTGACACGGTCAACTGCCAACGCAGGCGCTGACGCGCGCGACGCCGCAACGCGGCAACGATCTTAAGAGCGAAGCGCACCCAGAACACCAGCCAAAACACCAAGCTGAGGCTCTGTAGAAAGCCCCCGAACAGGGCGCCGGGATGGGCGTGCACGAGCCCACGCGCCAGAGGCCAGGCGCCGAGCGCAAAAAAGGAGTAGGATAGGAGGTCGACGATGAGGGCATAGAGCAACAGGCGGCCCGCGCCCTTGGCGATCCGGCCCCACCAATGCCGCGCGCGTGTCCGGCGCAGACGCCATGCCGGCCACAAGACCAGCCACAACTCTCCAATGACGATGAAGACGCTGTTTGCCCCCGTCGTGAGGGAATGCGGGTCCGCCCACAACGCCACGCCACACAGGACCAGCGCCACCACGATGCCCTCGGCCACCGTGCGCAACAAACCGGCGCTAAAAGGGGCAAGGGCACGCCGAACACCCCCACCCGTCGCACGACCGGCGTAACCTTTCAAGGTCTGCCCCTACCATGGTCTTTTAAGGCCAGGTTTCGTTTCATCACTCACTCCGCAGCTTGTAGCCGACGCCCCAGACCGTTACGATGTGGTCGCCGAAGGGGCCGAGCTTCTTGCGCAAGCGCACGATGTGCGTGTCGACGGTGCGGTCGAAGCCGTCGAACTCGAGGCCCCAGATGCGCTGCAGCAGGAACTCGCGGCTGTAGGCGCGGCCGGGCTGCGCGGCCAGCATGTGCAGCAACTCGAACTCCTTCGGCGTCAGGTCGATCTGCCGCCCCTCGACGCTGGCGGTGCGCCCAGCCACGTCCACGCAGAGCGCTCCCACCTCCAGGACGGCGGGGCGCGCATCTTCAGCGGAGCCCGCGGCGCCGCCGGGATGCGCTCCGGCGGTCATCAAGTCGACGCGGCGCAACAGCGCGCGGGCGCGCGCCAGCAGCTCGCGCATGCTAAACGGCTTGGTCAGATAGTCGTCGGCCCCGACCTCGAGGCCCAGCACTTTGTCGACTTCCTCGGCGCGGGCGGTCAGCATCAGGACCGGCGTGATGCTGCGCGCGCGGATGCGGCGGCATACCTCCAACCCGTCGATGCCTGGCAGCATCCAATCGAGAATGACGAGGTCGGCCGGGCGCGACTCTAGCATGCGCAGCGCCGTGGGGCCATCGCCGGCGACGGCGACGCTATAGCCCGCCGCGACGAGCCGTTCGCGTACCAGCCCGGCCAGTTGCTCTTCGTCCTCGACCACCAATATGTGCGCCATGTCCTACTCCTACAGGCCCTCGGGATGGCCTGCGACTGAAGTCGCATGGCAAACCACGGACACTAAAGTGTCTCTCGATGCGCGCGCGACCATCTGATGCATTCCGGCTCTACCGATCACGGTGCTTCCGTAGCGACTTCAGTCGCCGTCTGTTTGCCATGCGACTTCAGTCGCAGGCATCAGGCGCCCTATGCCATCATAGTACGACGATTCACCCATAACGCGCGTGGCGAAACAATGGCGGAAGTGTGGCGAAAGTATGGCGCCACACTTCCGCCATACTTCCGCCATAGACTCTCAACGTTCCCTTGATCCTTCCGACACTCTACGCACGCTATACTTGGCGTGTCATGACAGACATCAAACAGGTTGAGCGTACATCAAGGAACACAAAATGGTCCGCTGCGGCGCCACATAGGAGCACACGGTGGTGCTCTATATAAAGGGACAGCACAGCGTTTTAGTAGATAGTAGGTGAGAGCGAACGACAGGCGTGATCCGCCCGTTGTGTCGCGAAAGGGACGGAGTAGGATATGGCGCGCGAGTTGATCATCGAGGCCACGGGTCTGCGCAAGACGTACACGACCGGAGCATTGAAGGTAGAGGCGCTGCGCGGGGTCGACTTCGCCGTGGCGCGCGGCGAGATGGTCGCCATCATGGGACCATCCGGCTGCGGCAAGACCACCATGCTCAACTGTCTCTCGGGGCTGGATGAGTTCGACGGCGGCGAGGTGCGCATCGCCGGCACACCGCTCAGCGCCATGAGTGACAACAGGAAGACCGAGTACCGCGCCAAGAGCATGGGCTTCGTGTTCCAGGTCTACAACTTGCTCCCCGTGCTCAGCGCGGTCAAGAACGTCGAGTTGCCGCTACTCGTCAGTGGCGTGCGCACGGGCGAGGCGCGTAAGCGCGCGCTGGCCGCGCTGGACCGGGTCAACCTCGCGCAATGGGCCAAGCATCGCCCGGCCGAGCTCTCCGGCGGGCAGCGCCAGCGCGTCACTATCGCCCGCTCGCTAGTCAACAACCCGGCCATCGTGTGGGCCGACGAGCCGACGGGCGCGCTCGACTCCGAATCGGCGCAGGACATCATGGACCTGCTCTGCAACCTCAATCGTCAGGCCGGCCAGACCCTGGTCATGGTCACGCACGCCCTGGAAATCGGCGAGCAAGCCAACCGCATCGTGCGCATGCGCGACGGGCGCATCGAGGACGACGGCCTGACGAGTCGTCAAACGTCAGTCGATAGTCGGAAGTCGATAGTCGATAGTCGTCAGAAAGAGACGCCGGGGCCAACGCCGCTCATGATCGCCCACTAACGCCATCCTCAACGACAAGTGGTGGTACACTTGCGCTTTCCATCGACTATCGACCATCGACCATCGACTATCGACTATCGACTGAGGTTCCCATGAACTCACTCTTCGGCATTCCCATGGACACCATCCTGGTCATCACGCTGATCCTCTTCCTGCTGATGACCGCCGTGGTCGCGGCGCTGGGCGTGCGCAACCGTCTGTTGCTCAAGCTGGCCCTGCGCAACATCCCGCGCCGCCGCGCGCAGACCACCTTGATCGTCGTCGGGCTGATGCTCAGCACGGTCATTATCACCAGCGCCTTCGGGACCGGCGACACCGTTAGCTATAGCATCCGCTCACTCAGCGTCGTCAACCTCGGCGGCGTCGACGAGACCGTGTCCGGCGCCGCCGACGCGGGCCTGGGCTTCGCCGCTCAGGGCAGCGGCGTCGGAGCAGGCGGCGCCAACTACGTCGCGGCCGGCACGGCCGGTTCCATCCGGAACAACAGCGTCGTGCGCGCCAATACGGACGGCGTGATCGGGGTTATCGCCCTGAGCGCGCCCCTCAAAGACCTCACCACGCGCCAGACCAAGGCCAATACGACGTTGCTCGGCGTGCCTGCGGACTACCCGACGGCGGCCTTCCACGCGCTGACGTCCAACTCCGGCCATACGGTGAACCTGAATAACCTCGGCGCGAACGAGGTCTACATCAACGACCAGGCCGCCCACGCGCTGGGCGCCCGCGGCGGCGATCATCTCACCATCTACATCGCCAACAGGCCGGTATCCATGGTGGTACGCGACGTCCTGCGCGACGACGGCCTCGCCACCGGCGGCCTGCTCTCCGGCGGCCAGGCCGCGGCGCCCGCGCTGCTGCTGTCGCTCGACCGGCTGCAGCAGCTGACCGGCCACGCCGGGCAGATCACCACTATCCTCATCTCCAACCGCGGCGATGATATCGCCGGCGGCCAGTCCAGCCTGAGCAATACGGTCGCCGGTGCGGTGCGCGCGCAATTGGTCAACCCGGCGGCAGTGGCCGTCGCCAAGGGCGCGCTGGGCAGCGCACAAGGTCAAGCGGCGCTGCGCGCGCTGGAAAAGACGGCGGCGGTCAAAAGCTCGCCGGACACCCTGACGAAGGTGCGCGACCTGCAGGCTCAGGCGGCCCGACCCGGAACGAGTGACCGGCTCAAGAGCCTGCTCGCCGACCCCACGGTCGTCGAAGCGCTGCGCGGCGTCAAGGACCCCGCGGTCGTGGCGCCGTTGAGCACGGCGTTGGTTTCGCTCAGCAACTACAGTGTGCAGACGCTCAAGAGCGATGGACTCACCTCGGCCGATCTATTCGGCTCCGCCTTCTCGACGATATTCATCGTCTTTGGCCTGTTCTCGATCGCCGCGGGCATCATGCTGATCTTCCTGATCTTCGTGATGCTGGCCGCCGAGCGGCGCCCCGAGATGGGCATGGCGCGCGCCATCGGGACCAAGCGCCGCCACCTGATCGAGCAATTCCTGTTCGAGGGCTACGCCTACGACCTCGGCGCGGCGTTGATCGGCGTGCTGCTGGGCATCGGCGTGGGACTGGGCATGGTCTCGATCATGGCCGGCCTGCTCGGCGCGGGCGGCTTCGGCCTGCAGAGCCATATCGAGCTGCGTAGCGTCGTGGTGGCCTTCTGCCTGGGCGCGATCGTCACCTTCCTGACGGTGAGCTTCTCGTCCTGGCGCGTCAGCCGGCTCAACGTCGTGGCGGCCATCCGCGACCTGCCCGACGACCTGCAGGTCGACGGCAGCCTGCGCGCGGCCCTCGCGCGCTCGCTCAAGGGCCTGCGGCGCGTCACCCCCGTCAAGGGCGTACTCGCCGTGCTCGCCCTGCTCATCGTCTTCGCCGTGTCAAGGAACCCGATTGTCGCCGTCGCGGCCACGGCTGTCATCTACTTGCTGTGGGCCTTCCGTCCGGCCTGGGTGGCCCTGAGCGCGCGCGGGCCGCTGCTGCTGCTGATCGGCGCGGTTGTCCTGGCGCTGGGTATCTCGACCAAGCAGGCTTTCCCCTTCGGAGCAGGCGCCTCGCTGTTGCTGATCGGCGCGGCCATGCTGCTGCGCTGGATACTGGCCGGCCTGCGCGTGCCCGACCGCCTGCGCAACAGGATCGGCTACTCGCTGGCGGGCCTCGCGCTGGTCGGGTACTGGCTGCTCCCCTTCGACGCCATCCGCAAGGACCTGAACGGCGGCATCGAGATGTTCTTCGTTTCAGGGATCATGCTCGTGCTCGGCGGCGTGTGGACGGTCATGTACAACAGCGACCTCTTGCTGGGCGGCCTGCTGCTCCTCTTCGGGCGCATCGGCAGCGCGGCCCCGATCCTCAGGATGGCCGTGACCTACCCGCTGCAGTACCGCTTCCGCACCGGCCTGACCCTCTCCATGTTCAGCCTGGTCATCTTCACCCTGATGGTCGTGTCGGTGCTGACCGGCAGCCTCAGCGGCCAGGGGCTCAGCCTCGACCGCGACCGCGGCGGCTACGCCATCTACGGCGCGACCAGCCCGGCCAACCCCGTGCGCGACGTGGCGGCGCGCGTCAAGGCTGACCCATCGCTACGTGCGCGCGTCGCCGCGGCGGGAGGGGTCGGGCAACTCCCGATCGGCCTGCGTCAGCCAGGCCAGAAAGACCAGACCTGGAGCCCCTACCGCGCCAACATCGCGGACAACGCGTACCTCACCACGACCAGGTTCACGCTACATGGACGCGCCGCCGGTTACGGCTCAGACGCGGCGGTCTGGCAGGCGCTGCGCGCGCATCCCGGCTACGCCGTCATCGACGGCGGCCTCGTGGCCTCGAAGAACGGCGGCGGCAGGGGAAGCGGCGGATTCCAGGTCGCGGGCGTCCACTACGAGGACAAGAGCTTCACGCCGACGCGCGTCGAGATGCGCGACGTGCGCACCGGCGCCATCATCCCGCTGACCGTCATCGGCGTGCTGGACCGCAACGCCAGCAACAGCAGCGATGTCGCCTACGGCGTCTACACCGGCCAGTCGACCCTCGCGGCGGCGCACGACGCGGCCGTAGCGCCCACCGAGTTGTTCTTCCGGCCAGCGCCGGGGCAGGACGTACATCAGACGGCCCTGGCGATCGGCGCCGCCTTCCTACCCAACGGCCTCGACGTGATCGAGGCGCAGGTCGAATACAACACCAACCAATCGCTCAACGTCGGGCTCGACAACCTGCTGGAAGGCTTCATGGGCCTGGGCCTGGTAGTCGGCATCGCCGCGCTCGGCGTCGTAGCCACGCGCGCGGTGGTGGAGCGCCGGCAGCAGATCGGCATGATGCGCGCGATCGGGTTCAAGCGGCGCATGGTACAGACAACCTTCCTGGTAGAGTCGTCGTTCGTAGCGATCCTGGGCACGGTACTGGGGGTCGTGCTGGGGCTGGTGCTGGCGCGCAACCTGGTAACTAGCATGGCCAAAGGCAACCCCGGTCTCTCGCTCGTCATCCCCTGGACGCAGATCGGCGTCATCGTACTGATCGCCTACCTGGCCTCGCTGCTGACCACCTACCTGCCGGCGTGGCAAGCGTCCAGGGTGTACCCGGCCGAGGCGCTGAGGTACGAGTAGTCAGTCGATGGGCGATGGGCGATGGGCGATGGGCGATGGGCGATGGGCGATGGGCGATGGGCGACGGGCGACGGGCGACGGGCGACGGGCGACGGGCGGGAGTCCTACGGTGTTGATAGCGTGGAGAAACGCGCGAACAATTGATCGCTAGTGTTGTCTCCGAGGGGTTAGTTTGAAGCGACGGAAGCCTGCGACCGCGGTCGCATGGCAAACCACGGGCCGACTGCGGTCGGGTGGACGCGACGTCGAGGACGTCACTTCAAACAAACTCCCCTAATCCTGCACTAGACTCCTAATACAGGCAAACATGGTGCGAATGAGTCAAGTTTTCGCGTCATGTCTCGTCGGTCTGAGGCGGAGCCTCGCTAGTAGTCCGTCAGCCGAAGTCTTGACAGTCGCGGTGCGCCTAATCAGGGGCTGTCATCTGTTCAAAGAAACCTTGACGGACTACTAGGGCAACGTACTTACTGTCGCCCGTCGCCCGTCGCCTCTCGCCCAATCAGTGGGAGCATGCGTGTGAGTGCAAAGATACAAGGGCCTATGGGCCGGTTGGGCCGGCATGTTCCGCTCCCATCCGGTTTCGCGGGGGCGGTGCGGCAGGCGCGCGACGCGGGCTACGACGCCGTGCAGGTCTTCCCCGGCAATCCCAAGGGCTGGTACCATGCCCCGCTCCCCGAGGGAGCGGCGGAGCGGACGCGCGCGTCCGCGCACGACCTCGAGGTCGCGCCCGTCGTCATCCACGCCCCCTACATCATCAACGTCGCCACCGACGACGACGCGCTGGCCGCGAAGTCGGCGCGCGCGCTCACCAATGCGCTCGACCGCGCCGGCGAGCTTGGCGCGCGCTACGTCGTGGTCCACGCGGGCAGCCACAAGGGCGCGGGTGAAGAGAGCGGGATCGCGCGCGTGGCGCGGCTGATTGAGCTTGTCCTGCCGGCGGCGCCCCCCGGCGTCGAACTGCTGATCGAGAACAGCGCCGGAGCCGGCAACGTGCTGGCCGGCACGCCCGCAGCGCTCGGGCGCCTGCTCGCGACGCTGCCGCCGGAGGTGGGGACGTGCGTCGACACGGCGCACTTGTGGGGCGGGGGTAGCGACCTCGCCGACGCCCAGGGCGTGGAGCGCACGCTGGACGAGTTGGACGCGGCGGCGGGCTTGGCGCGGATCAAGGTGATCCACCTCAACGACAGCGCCGTGGCGCTGGGCAGCCACCGCGATGTGCATGCGCGGCTCGGCGAAGGCACGATCGGGCTGGCCGGCCTCACCTGCTGGACGAGCCACCCCACCCTGCGCGATCATCTCGTCATCCTGGAGACGCCCCTGGAGGACGACCCTAACCGCGAGGCCAGGCGCTGTACGATGGCGCGCCTGCTGCGCGACGGCGACCTGGAGGGCGCGACCGAGATCCTCGACGACCTGCGCCTCAACCCCATGACGCCGCGTCCCTAATGCATGATTAAGCACACTCCTTCGCGCCTACTGAAGCCGCCGTCACTCGTCATGCGGCCAATCAGCCCGCCGGCTTGACAATACTGCCCCTGGGACCGCCGGCGCGAATTAACCAAGGACCATCAGGAGCATTATGCCCAACGCCCTTGAAGTCTTACGCGGGCGTGCCAGCCGCTGCGCTGGACGGCGCGGCGTCGATGCCAAGTGGCTCCGCGAGCGGCGCGGCATCGGCGCGCAAGCGTTTCTTGTCGAACTTGCCGACCGACGTCTTGGGGATCTCGCCGACGAAACGGACCTCGTCCGGCAGCCACCACCGCTCCACCTTGTCCCGCAGGAACAGGGCGATATCTTCCACCGCCACGCCGCCCGCGTACGTGTCGCGCGGCACGACGTAGGCGACGGGACGCTCCGACCACCTACTGTGCGGCAGCCCGATGACAGCTGCTTCGAGTACCCCTGGGTGCGCCATGATCGTGTTCTCGAGCTCGACCGATGAGATCCACTCGCCGCCGGACTTGATGACGTCCTTGGTGCGGTCCACGATGCTAACGTAGCCCTCGCCGTCGATCGTCGCGACGTCGCCGGTGCGGAACCATCCGTCCGCCGTCACGCGGCCGGGATCGGCGTCGTTGAGGTAGCCACTAGCGACCCAGGGGCCGCGCACCTGGATCTCGCCGAAGGCCACACCGTCCCACGGCAACTCCTCGCCGCTCGCCAGGTCCGCGATGCGGATCTCGACGGCCGGAATAGCCACGCCCTGGCTGAGCCGGCGGGCCATGACCTCGTCGCCCGTGTGCCAACTGCGCGGAACAGCCCCGGTCGCCAAAGGCGACGTTTCGGTCATACCCCAGGCCTGCAGGATGGGCAGCCCGACGCGGTCCATCCCCTCCATCAGCGCGCGAGGAACAGCGGCCCCGCCGCATAGCACGGTACGTACCTTGGGCAGCCGCCGGCCCGTCTTCTCGATCGTGGTGAGCAGGTTAATCCAGATCGTCGGGACGCCTGCCAGAACCGTCACCCCCTCGGACTCGGCCAAATCGAGAATCGTCTGTCCGTCGCCCATCCAGCGGTCGGGGAGGACCAGCGCGCTGCCCGCCAGGCCGGCCGCGTAGGGCACGCCCCAGCTGTTGGCGTGGAACATCGGGACCACGGGCAGGATCACATCTTTCTCCATATAGCCCGCGCTGTCCGCTTGCAGGCAGCCCATCGCGTGCAGGTACTGCGAGCGGTGCGAGTAGACAACGCCCTTGGGGTTGCCGGTCGTCCCCGAGGTGTGGCAGATAGCCGCGGCGGACCATTCGTCGAGCCGCGGCCAGGGGAAGCGGTCCGGCTCGGCGGCAATGAGCGTCTCGTAGTCGAGCAGGTCGCCGAGCCCGTGGGCGGGCAGGCCGCCGCCGTCGTTCATGACGATGATGCGCTCGACCGTGGGCAAGCGGCCGGCAATTTTAGCGAGGATCGGCAAGAGGCTCTTATCGACCACGATGACCATGTCGCCGGCGTCCTCGATCACGAACAGAAGTTGCTGTGGAGGGAGGCGCAGGTTCAACGTGTGCAACACGGCGCCCATGCAGGGGACCGCGTAGTAGAGCTCCATGTGCCGGTAGTTGTTCCAGGCCAGCGTGGCCACGCGGTCGCCGGGCGCGACGCCCAGGCGTCGCAGGGCGTGGGCCAGCCGATGGACGCGCGGCGCGAGGTCGCCGTACGTATAGCGGTGCACGCCATCTTCGCGCTTGGTGATGATCTCCTTGCGCCCGAACAGCTTCTCGACGCGCCACAACATATGCTGGAGCGTCAAAGGATAATCCTGCATCATCGCCTTCATGGCCGCCCCCTCCCTTCATCGTGCCCTTTATCCGGTCTCTACCTCGTCGCCGTATCCACCCAGCCGGCCGCGCTTGTTGACGTGAACGATAGCACGAAAGCGCGCCCGCTGTCAAAACTAGCTAGGCATTACCGCTAAGACATGGTTCAAACGGACTTGACAGTGTTGTGCCTGCTGAAGGCTTAAACTGTCAAGCTTGACCGAGCGTCGCGTGAACCATGTCTAACGGGTTAACGTGTCATGTATCAATTGCGATCAAGGATGCGCGCATGTTACTGTATAGATATGTTAGATCATCATGTGCAGATTGTGCTCGACGAAGGCCGCTACCAAAAGGTGGCGCGCGAGGCCGCGCGGTCTGGCGCCTCCATCGACACCATCATTAGAGAAGCGATCGACCGGCTGGCGTCGCACGACGAGGAGCGGAGCGCGGCCGTCGCGGCGATCCTCGCGACCGCGCCGATGCCGGTACCGGACGATCCGGTCGCGCTCCGCCGCGAGATCGATGGGGCGCACGATCCGGCTGGCGCGTGATCATCCTCGATACCGGTGTGCTCATCTACGCTGTCGGGGAGGAGCATCCCCTGCGTGAGCCATGCCGCAGGTTGATCGCGGCGCAGGGTGACGGTCGGTGGATGCCGCGACCACGACAGCTACTCTAAGCTTGTCCTTTTCAGCTTCAGCCTTGTCTGCTTATCCTTCAACAACTCTACAATATCATCGCTGCTCGTCATGACTTCCATTTCTCGCCTGGTAACGACGATGATTTCCCGTCCGTCGCGTAGCGCGTCCGCTATAACATGATTAGCGCTCATCAATAGATTTGGAATACCCGTGATACCGTTGGCCGCGACTAAGATCCCAAAGTCGATGTGGCGATCTTGCAACTTTCGGTCAAACCAAGCTACCTCTTGGCTACCCACTGGTCGGGACCAGTTTTTACATTCGACCAGGATGAAGCGCGGATTGAGGAACCATAATCCGTCAGGATCGTGGTCATTGGTCACCATCAAGTCTATCTCTTCGGACTCAAAGAAATCCACTTCATCGCGGGCTACCACGCGTAAGCCTGGAACAGATCCTAACAAATAGCAGCAGAGAATTTCAAAAGCCCGGCCTCGCGTATCCGCGACGTTCGTAGTATCCGCTATCCGTAGTAGCGTTCGTACGCGCGGCTGATATATCCGCTTCACCCTTGTCCGGTTCCGTGAACCGCACTGTTGCGCAAAACGCGTACGATGGAGCCGAAATTCGAGTGAGCAAGTTGCGAGAGCAACTCACGAACGCCCAGGAAAAGGACTTGAGGAGAAGATGGCTCGTCAAGGCTTCGCGTGGAGGGTCCAAACAGGTATAAAACTAATCCCAACCGCGAATTACTATCGCTCAAGTACCGTGCGGCTTGGCTACGCGCTTGGTCTATGTCTCGCCGAGACTGCAACTCTCTCTTGATCTCTATTATGACGGGGCTCCCGCCCCAAGATATAAGCTCATCAACCCAAACGGCGATGTCTGCTCGGCGACCGGCCCCGGTTATGTCGCCGGATGCCGGATGTTCGGCCACGACATGCGTCTCGCCGCTGGCTTTCAGCGCTCGGACCACGATATCCACGATCGCGGACTCCGTGGCTTGGTCCCCTAGTTGAGCCAGTTCGTCAATGTACGTGTTCGCCATCTGCCCGAGTGGTTTAGACGTGCTAATCAAATCGCGGACGACATGCCGGGTTGGTACGGGCGCGATAAGAATCTGGTCGATAGCAAACCCAATGGCTTCGCGGTCTTCGACTGATGCCTTGAATAACGGCAAGTCACTGATGTCCGCCGGCACAGTTGCTCTCGGCGGCGCCAATACTAAGACAGTCTTCTCAAGCGCGCGCGCATACCCTATCTCGAAATAAATGTTCGCATTTGATATCTTCGGGTCGAGCACGGCAACAACAAAGTCGGCATGCTCAATGGCGCTAGCAACCTGCTCAAAAATCGACGCGCGTTTCGCCGGACGCTCATTCAGGATGATAGGCTCTATACCACGCTCACCCAGTAAATCCTTAAGGGTATGCAGCCGTACGGTATCTGGCGCGGCGATATAGCAAGAGTACCATTGGTGTGGCTCCCTTGTTGTTTGGATCGTAGAGTTCAGTGTTGAAACGCTCATTGATACTCCTGTTGTTGGGAACAAGGGTGTATGGTTTAGGACGCGAATCGCCCCTCGTGCTAAACGGATGACAGGTAGGTGAGTCTTTCTTCCCTCGTCATTCTACGCCTATCTGGCGCCTGGTAGTGATGAATATGGAACGTGCCGCTTGCCGGCACGCCTCGTGAAAAGCCGCTTCCTTCCCCCCTCCGCCCATGGCTAACTGGCCCCCCAGCTGCGGCCAGCGGTCCAGCGCGCCTCGGGGAACCTGGGGAGACGCCTCCCCCCTGCCCCCCGCCAAGAGGCGCGTGGGGATGGACGGGCACGGCCATACTCCGACAACGCGCGACCCCGCGCCGGCCAGCCGCGCCGGTCGGTCTCCGCGCCGTCCCGCTCGCCCATCAACACGTCCGCGACACAGTCCTGGATCGTGCCACCTTGATCGCGGACACGGGCCACGTTCAGGCCCCCGCTACAGCAGACGACCGTCGCGATCGACCGCCTGTAGCGCTTGTAGAGATAACCGTTATAGGCGAGGTGGCGTGGCAGCGTCGCACCATAGTGCTCGGTCTGGAATTCGAGGTGGAATAGACGCTCGTCGGCCAGCCCGAAGTAAGCATCTCATTGTCGTTCTGGTACGCTTACGCCTCCACCTCCTGATTCTTGATCAGGAACGAGGATAAGGTGGAACTATATTTGCGTTAAGAGCCATCCTTTTCGCATACTTGTATCTTATCAAAAACCTGGGGGCCGGGTATACTGAGGCCACTGAGTAGGGGGGGGTGACGGAGCGTGAGTGTGCTGGACGATCTGGATCTGAGCGGGATCACGGACCCGGAGGCGCGGCGCATCG
>JAABUO010006624.1_pt1 | contig 13287 bp, 17 predicted proteins | sample 5559291 | NCBI WGS metagenome assembly JAABUO01 (sample SAMN10711878, study PRJNA513372) | rock metagenome | isolation source: Antarctica rocks | place: Antarctica: Victoria Land, Finger Mt sud | reverse complement strand
TTTCGCCGCGCCGGCGCGGCCAGACTGCCGCCACCTCCTGTACAATTAGGAACGCGCGGGAGCCGCGCGACGGGAGGGCATGATGTCTCTGGCACACGCCATTAAACAGACGATGCAGGCACACGCCCTAACGACCGCCCAGGTCGCCAGGCGTTTGGGAATGGAGTACGACCGCGCCACCTTCTACCGCATGCTCAAGGGAACGACGACGGAGCCGCGACTCGCCACGCTAGTACAGTTGTGCATCGCCTTGGAGACCACCCCATCGGAGTTACTGGAATTAGCGGGGGTGTGGTCCCCGGACACACCAGGTCGGGCCGGGCCGGATGATTTGCGCCTGCGGCAAGCGTTCGGGCAGGTGCGCGCACTGCCCGCGGACGGGAAGCAGTGGGCGACGCCGCTCGTCGCCGCACTGACGGCAACGTTGACGGCCATGGGTACGCAGCGGGGGGATGATGGCCCGGCGCGCGGACTCCGTGGTGGTGGTGAGGAGTAGCGCGGCGCCCTCGCTACGGCAAGGCGCTGTAGCGACCGACCAGGTAAACCGCGATCAGGACCACACCCGCGACAACAATCTGGAGTAGAGACACGGTATGCTCCTGGATCAGCAAGATCGCGGTCAACCCGAGGATAATGGTGGCCCAAAACAGGAACATGTCGCGCCAGGTGTGCGGCTTATCGTCCATGGTCGCCCCCTTTTTCCTCCCAGCGTACGCCTCTTCGGCCCCTCCCGTCATTGTGTCAGGTCGCGCATGCGCGCGGGATACGGCAGGGGCGGGCGACATCTACGCAGGTGGGCTAGCCGCTACCCGGTCGCGCCCCAGTCGTACGTGTTGTCGTCCTCCTCATCCGCAACCTGCCCTGACGCGAGCGACCACCGCCCTGGCGCGGGCTCGTCGAGTTTGCGAAACTCTGTCTCATCCCGGAAACCGGACGCCTGCTTGACACGCACGGCGTTGACGGCAATCGGGCCTTTACCGGATGGCCCATCCGCCGGCTGAAAAGACACCGTGTCGTGCTGCCTGAGCTCCTGGAACGTGATGCCCTGTAGCTGTGAGGCGTGCAGGAAGTAGTCCTCGCCGTCCTCGCCTCGAACGAACGCAAAACCGCGCTCATTAACGTTCCGTATCTGCCCATTCATTGGTCATCCTTTTCCGTGTCGTCATCTCGTCATTATTTCGCCCTCGTGCCGGCGTCGACGGTCACGAGGAGGGCGTCAGGCGCACCCACAGCCGCGTACGGCTGGTATTAGCCGACCCATAGCTGGTAGTCGCCCGTGGCCATGCCCCGCAGCATCCGCACTACCTCAGGGTCCGGCGGCGCGTGCTTCGGCAACTCGACTTCCGCATACCAGCACGCCAGCGCCACGGCCAGGACCATGTCGTCGTGAATACTCTCGCGCCACGCCTCGTAGCTGTCGTGCGCGGTCTTTAGGTCGATCTTGACCTTGAAGTTGACAAGCTCGTTAATGAGCGCCGGTACGAGCGCCAAGCCCTCGGCAAACTTGAGCCGGCGCGTCTGGTTCAGCGCCACGAGATTCCAGACCAGCTCGCGCTTGGGTACTTTGTAGTGATGCGACTCGTGTGTCACGGTGTCTCCGCCCGTGATCGTAACGGCCTCCGGCTGCACGCCCCTCTCCGTGAACATGTCCAACACCCCATTGCCCACGCCCGTCTTGTCCACGACGAGGGGCGTGTCACGCGTGAGTGGCGGCTGGTCGAGTAGAGCAACAGCGCGGGTCGCGATGTCCGTGTATTTCGTGCCGAGCGCCGGCCGTTCCAGATGGCGCAGGTGAAAGTTCACCTCTTCCATCACGTCACCGCTATCCAACAAGGTCAGCGTCATGACCCGCTCGACGACGGCGACGGCCGTATAATCCTGGGACTGGCCCAAATCCACGCCGACGACGAACGCGGGCGGCTGGGCAGGCGGCGGATTGTCTCGGTACTCGCGCGCGGTGTAGATACGCGGTGTGTCCGTGGTCATTGCTTTACCTTTCCATGAATAGGGGCTGCACGTCGGAGCGGACGGCCGCCATCACGTCGTCGTAGGCGAACAGTTGATCGGTGGTCTCGCTGAATTGGCACTCGTACTCTTGGCGGTGCCAGAATGGCCCCAAGGTGCGCTCCTCCTCGGCCAGGAACGCCGGCGAAATCCGAGGGCACATCGTCGCCGGGATCTCGAAGCGGTGCCAGTCCTCGCCGCCGGTCCACGCCTCAAACCACCAGCCGCGCTTGCCGAACGGCGTCGAGAGCGCCAGGAGCTTCCCGCCACTCACGGCCAGCATCGGACGTACCGACTTGTACAAGTCATCGCTTACCCTCGCCGCCTCGTCGATCGCGAGCAACGTGACGCCGGAGTAGCCCCTGATCGTTTCTTCCTTGCCTGGTAACGAGACAATGCGGGAGCCATTCTCTAACTCGATCTGCAACGCGCTCTCGGCCGTGGCCGGCACCGGACGCCCCAAGGCGCGGTAGACGTGCAGGCACTTCTTGAAAAGCTCCCCCGATTGCCGCTGCGCGCTCGATAGCAGCAGGACAAGGCTGTGCGGCTGGTACAGGGCCGTATGGACGGCCAGGACGCTCGTGATCGTGCTTTTCCCCGCCTGGCGACTCACGTTCATTAGGATGCGGGTAGACGTGCTGTGGAGCACGTCGCGCTGCCACGGGTCGGGCACAATGCCCGCCCGCTCGGCCAGGCGCACCGGATCGAGGGCCATGGCCAGATCGGTCGCGATAGCCATTAGGGCGCCCCCCCTACGATCATCGGCGGCGTGACCTCACCATTGCCGAGCGCGGTCGCCACGGCCAGGCGGGCATCGGGATACGGTAAGAGGGCGGCGAGGAGGATGGTCCGCACACTGACCCATTCTGGGGCCAACAGGATGTTAACCTGCGCGCGCTCGTCTAGCTCACCCGTGAGCTTGGCAAGCAATTCCAGGTTGCTCCGGGCCTCCCTGATCGCGCCCAGGGCGAGCCGACCGTCCTTCGACGTCTCAGCCGCCGTCAGGATAGCCAGCGTGCGCCCTTGAATACGTTGCACCTGGTCGAGCAGGGAGTCGCCGTGGGCGACCTCCTGCGCGGCCTGGGCCTGCATGAGCGCTTTAGGGAGGTGCTCGTCTTTGTGCCGCTGCAACGCCGTCTTGCTTAACGGGACATAGCGGGACGCCACGGGACGCACAGCCTCGCCCTCCACGAGCGCCGCGTCGATGGCCTCACGGTCTTTGTGCATGCAGACGGTGCAGGTGCGCGGCATGGTACAGCCTCCCTTAGATGGTGCGGTATCTATTGTTCGCCCGCAGTTGCTTCTCAACGCTGGGGCCGGCGTTCGCCCCGGTTGCCCGCGTCGCCGCATTGGCCGTCTGCCCGCGCTCATCGCCCTGGGGGGCGCGCTCGATGCGCGCGATCTCGACCGCGACCGGCGTCCCCGGCGCGCTCCCGACGCCACGAGAGGCAGGGGATGTGTAGCGGTACTCGACCACATCGCCGATCGTCAGCGGAGCCTCATCGTCACCGAGGCTCACGACCTGCATTGTGTTAAAAAAGAGGTCTTGCCCGACGAGCGTGGCCCCAGTCGCCGTGGTGGGGCGAACGAAGCCGTGGCCGGCTTCGCTCAATGTCTTGATAATACCTTGTGCCATTGTCTCTTTCTCCTTGCTGTACTATCTATATGCCATTCAAATGGTCGTTAGCGCGGCGCGGGTGTGTTCAAGACGGGCGAGAGGCCAAACACGGACTGCGCTCCGGAGGTCAGAGTGTGGACTAACTCGTCGCCCAGGTCACGGACGACATGAGCGCCCACACGCTTCGCCAAAGACTCCTCGTCATGATGGTCGGCCCCGTGCACATGGATGGGGCCGACCGCGCCGGGCGCGATGTGCAGATGGTAGACGGGAGCCGCGCCGGTAGCCGCGGCATGATGCGCGGGGCCGCCGGCCCGCTCGCCCCTGTGGTGCGTGACGACATCCTCGTGGTACGTGTGGACGGGCGTGGCATGCGCCGCCGGAAGGGGCGTCATAACCAACCTGTCGTAGATTGAGCCGCCGCCACCTACCCCCAACGCCCCCATGAGCGGGCCAATGGGCAACGACGGGACGAGCGATTGCACAAAACCCCGCTCGATGGCCCCGACGCCCGTCCGACCGGCGGCCGGCAATCCGGGGAGTCCGGGGAGCGTCGGGAGGCTTGGGATCGCGTGCGTCAGGTGCTTGATGTCGGCCATGAGCATGCGGATGGTGGCGCTCACCTTCGCCATGATCGCGTCCCAGTTATGGAACGCGCCCGAGATGACGGCGATCAGCCCAATGGCCGGATCGAGCGTCGTGACGAGGGTCGCCAGGACCTGCCCCACCGGCCCCAGTTTGCCGGAGAGGGCGTCTATGACCGTCGCCCAGTTGGTCCACGCATAGTACGCCGCGCCCGCCCCCACCGCAAGCGCCGCCACGGTGAGCGCGATCGGCGAGAGCGCGAGATCGAGCGCGCCGGCCGCGATGGTCGCGATGCTAAAACCGCCCGACATAGCGATCACCGCGCCGTCGAGCACACCGTAGGCCCCGGCCGCCACACCGGCGACAACGGCCCCGGCGGCTTGCGCCACCGCCAACGCCCGATTCCACACCGCCGCCGCGATCAGCGAGACACTCAGGCTATTGGTGACCACGGCGGCGACGCCCTGCGCCATAGCCGATGCCTTCGCGGCGGTCCCGGCGATCACCTCGGTTGCCGAGAGCCACTTGAAGGCATCGGCTACTTCCGCCAGACCCTTGATCATGCCCGGTATACCAAGGAGTGACCAGGCGCCTTTGACGAGCAAGATGGGGCCAACCACAAGGCCAATAGCCGTCATAAGGACGGTCGCATCGGCCGCCAGTTGCACGAGGATAGGATGGTGTGTCCCGAGGGCAATAATCCCACCCGTCAGCATCACGAACGCATTGGCCGCATGCACGGCGGCGGGGACCAGCTCCTTGCCCATCATCGCCGATATCGAACTCATATTCGTCGAGAGGGTTTGCATCTGACCCACGAGCGTCTGATTGAGCTTCCGCTGCATCTCCGCGACCGTCGCATAGCCGCTCGGGTTCTTCAACGGGTCGTAGGGCTGCAACTGCTTGACGATGTTGCCGTACTGCTTGGTCGCGTTGGGCGTGCCGAGCACGACGACCGCGCGTTCGCCCTGCTGCTTGAAGGCGGCGGTCAGCGCGCCCAACCGTTGCGCGTCGCTGAGACCTCGGGCGGACATAAACGTGGACAGGACCTTTTGCGCGTTCGCGATACCCTCGAATTGCCCTTTGGCATCGAAGAACGACCCCCCACCATACGTCTGCACGGCGTTGAGCCCCTGCTGATGGGCCTTGGAGCCGCCGGGGACCATGTACTGAAAGAGCGCGCCCAGGTTGGAGCCGCCCCGGCCCATCGTCAAGCCGTTCTGGTTGGCCAGGGCCGTCAGGGCGTAGACATCCATCGTGGGCAAATGGAGCCCTTTCGCGGCGGGCATCATGTAGCGGAGGACATTCGTCTGCTGGTCGGGCGTCATGCCGGAGGCCAGGCCCGCGCGTGTCGCCACATCAACGTTGTTGATGAGCGCCTGCCCTTTGTAAATACCAAACATATGGGCCTGTTGGGTAAGGGCGGTCACGGTATCCGCGTAGGGCGTGCCCTTCATGCGGTAATTGATTTCGGCGGCGCGGGCAAACTCAGGCAACGCCTGGTCGATGAGCGCCCGCTGACTCGTCTTGCCCGACGGATCGGTAAAGCCATGCATGGCCATGACCTTCGCCATGTCGAGGACCTGGGGCGCGCTGAATTGGGTCTGCCCGGCAATCGTGAAGCTATCGTTATAGAGGCGCGTCAGTTGTGCCTGCGTGCCCTGCGCGGTCGCGCCGACCTGCGTCAAAGCGTCCTGCATCGTGGCGGCGCTCTTGACCCAGCCGGACATGACACCGACGCCGGCAATGCCGACACCCGTTAAAACACCACCCGCTATCACGCGGTGATAGTTCTTCGTTGCCTCGGTGAGCCTCGTCTGGGCCATGGTCTGCGCGTCGAGCGCCTGGGTGTACCGATAGGCTTCACGCTGCGCCGTGGACATGTTTTGCATCAGCACCCGCTGCTCAAACCCGGCCACGGCGCGATCGGCCATCTGGACCTGATTCTTGATCTGCTCAAACCCCCGCATCACCAGGGCCGTGCCCGAGGTGAAGCCCACCGTGTTCAGGGATATGCGCGCGGACAGCTCGTAGATAGACTCGGCCATCATGCCTCCTGTTAAGCCACCACGCGCCCGCGCCGGTCAAGGCGCATCAGGGGCGTCAGCGTGGGATTCAAGCGCGTGTAGCAACGACACAGATGGGTGAGGTCGTCGTCGGTGAACCTGCCGGCGTAGGCGCGTAACCGATCGCGCCGGCACGGCACCGGCGGGTAGGGTACGGGCTCGCCGTCGATGTGGGTGATGGACAACAGGACGCGAAAGATCGCGGTGGCGAGGGCGTCGACGCGCCCCCTGCGATAGAAGCCCGCCTGGAGCAGGAGGAGGTCCGTGCGGCGGTCGGCGGCGGGATCGGCCTCACGCACACGAGCGAGGCGACCATCACTTAGGCGCACCTCGTCGGCCGTGACGGACGCTTCTTCCAAGATGTGGGGCATGGGCATCTCCTCTTAGGCCGCTGAACGCGGCGAGCCGCCGGTGAACAGTTGCCTCCGCACATAGTCAGCGGCGCTTGTGCAGTTGCTTTCTATGGCCCGTCGGTCGAGTTCGTCGCGCTCCGCTGGCGTCAAATTGAGGTTGTACTTCACCGGCCGCTCCGGTGTCAGGCGTCCTCGCACACGCCCGTCACGCGTCTCCACTGCCATGGCCGCCTCCTCTGTGGACATAGAGAAACCCGGCACGCGCTTTAGGCAGGTGCCGGGTTTCTCTTGATACGGACAATATGCAAACGCGCCGCGCGCATCCCCTTCTTTTCGAGAGGTCGCACGCGGCGCGTAAACGCACTGCTACACCCCAAGTATACATAATGGGGACATATAGCGCAAGTACACACGATACATGAGGTGCGCCGCGTGTCTGTAGCGGTTAGCTCGCCTGTCGCGTGTCGCTGCACCAGTCCCGAACGTACGCCAGTCCCTTGTCGCGATGCCGCCCGACGGTGTGGTGGTCAAGGTTCAAGTGCCGACCGACCGACCGCAACGACAGCCCCCGATGGTCGACCAAGTAGACGATGCCGTACAGTGCGGGGTGCTCGACGAGGAGCCGTGCCAGCGCGACGGCCTTCTGCTCCTGGTCGAGGTCGGCCAGCTCGTCACACTCCCTATCATCACCGTTACCGGCGTCAGTTTCGTCCCTCTCAGCGCCACCGATAAGCCGTAGCATCGTGCGGGTCATCGCCGGCCGCCCGTCGCCCGCCAGTTCGCGGCGGCTGTGCAGCTTGAGTATGCTCTGGCCCGCGTCGTTGCTCATGTCTTTAGCCATGGGGCCGGTCTCCATTCATGATAAGGCCAGCTCGCTTGAGGCTGGCTCGCACGTTCGCCAGACTGCGCCAATCGCTCGGGGTCGCCGCCGAGAACACCATCGCGCCTCGGCCTGGCGGTCGCCAACACAAGTGCCCGCCGTGGCGCTGGTGGACGCTCCAGCCGGCTTTGCGGGCGACGTGGATGAGCTGCTGTAGGTCGCTCATGACGCCCTCGCCAGGAGCCTCCGCACCTCCTGCTGTGCTTCTTCACCGCACGGCCAGCACCAGCCGTAGGGTGGGCACAGGCTATGGCGTTGACCGCACTGAGGGCATGCTAAATAGGCGCGGAGCAGCGCGGCGTTGGCCGCGACGCGTGTGACAAGGGCGGGCGCGATCGCGTGGCTGATGACCAGCAGGATCTCCTCCTGGCTCGCCGTCACAAGGACGCCGCGCTCGCGGAGGTACATCAGGATCGTCGCCGCCTTGCCCATCTCCACGGCGCTGAGATGCCCTGCCATGAAGGGGGCATCGGCGTCGACCTCGACGTGCAGTAGCCCCGGCTCGACCGCGCATGGCGCGTCCTGTGTCGCGTGGGGCCGCTCGACGGTCAGAGTCATCGTGACACCGCTTGCACCGTGGCTGCGGTACTGTCCGGTATGTGCACCTCTCGCTCTCGTGCTGGATGGGGGTTGAGTGCGGCATAGGCCGCCTTCCGGTCGGGACGATCCGCACCGGTTGGCCAGTATCCATTCAGCGCACACCACAGGTCAAAGGCATCACCACCGCGCTTATCAGGGCCAAAGTCCTTCCATCGTTGTCCATCCGCGAAGACGTGAACGCTGGCCGTTCGCTCAGACCGCCATGGCGCTGTAAAGAAACCGTGCCGGTCGATCTCGACCATACTCTCGATTGGGTTCTCCGCATTGAACCGGGAGAAGAACGCGGTACCCGCCCTGGGTGTTATCGGGCGTCGCTGCACGAGGGGCGCATTGCGCGCGGGCCGCAACTTGGGGCGCTCCTCTCGCGGAACAAACGTCGCCCCGAGGATCTCCGGGTCAGACAGAGCCACGCCGATGAGCGCCCACGCCTCTGGCGTCGTGCCATCGAGCCACTCCCCAGGGCCATCCTTCGTTCCCGCCGCCACGCGCGTCGGTATCCGCCGCCCCTCGCCTGTCACATACGCGCCACCAGGCAACCGGACGCGCGCCCCCCCTTTCTCGTTCAGGTCGGGAAAACGCTCTTCCACATTGCGCAGCTCCGGGGCGATACGCTCCGCGGCTGCAATGGCCCACGCCGGATCACATGGTGCCGTGAACAACAGCCAGAGGTGGCCCCGCTGGGGGTCGATAGGATTGCGCACGAGCAGCGGACGGAGGCCCGCGTTATTCAGGCGCGTCGCCGAGCGCGTTAAACGGTCGAACCGGCCATCCTCATCCCAGGCCAACGCCTGGACGCGCGGGCCGTCGGGTGTTTCGTCCAGCAAGCCCGCGCCGAACGTCTGCTTCCCGAGGAGATGCGCGATGACATCGGCCTCGGTCAGCGGACGCCCGATCGAGAGGTACTTAGGCTTGCCACCTTTCATGCACACGGCGTCGTGGTGGCGGGTGACGGCCGGCTCCAGCGTCGCGATAGCGTCCTGCACCGTGAGGGAAGAATCTTCCCTCACAGGCTCCTCGTCGAGCGGGAGCGCCGTTTCTTCCTCCGGATACGTACCTTCACTGGATAGGTAGCTATCGGACATTTCTTCCATCACGCCGGGGGCGTTTTGCGTGAGGGAAGAATCTTCCCTCACGGTTTTCTCGTCTGTCTCTCGTACGTTGCGCACGATGGATAAGGCGCGTTGTGGCTGTGCGTCGTCTACGTCATCCATGTGGGTCGTGTGGCCGTTGCTGCAATGGATCGTGCAATCCGTCGTCTTGCACACCGGGCAGCGGGCTTCAATTAATCGCCGCCTGGCCGCGCTCTTTTCCGCATCGGCCTTCAGTGTGCTTGTGCCAGGGGCGCGATGCTCTACGAGCTTGTCGGGGGTGCCGACGCTGGCGAGGAATGCCTGTCCCTCGACCGGGGCGTAGTGGTAGTGCTTGACAGGCTTACCGTTCTCGGGATTGACGCCGGTGGCGAGCGATCGCTTGACCCAGCCATCCATCTCCATATCGGCTAGGTGCTTGCCGATTTGCTTGGCGCTGACGCCCAGGCGTTGGGCCACCTTTTCGTGGCTGATGATGGTATCGGGGTAGGGGCGCGTCGCCGGCGACGTGCCGAGCGGGCAGCCGAGTAGCTCGTAGACAACCTCAAGCGTGTCCTTGCGCAGGGGTGTCAGGTTGGGATTGTCGCGCAGCGCCTTGTGTGCATCCTGCTCGGCTTTGAGAGTCGCGATCCGGGCGCGCTGCGTGTCGACGATATCTCGAAGATGGGTATTCTCCGTGCGGAGCCGTGAGACTTCGATAGAGAGATCGTCCTCGGTGGAAGAATAATGTTGGTCGCGGCTGTAATCGCGGGCTGTTGCGGCGCTCATCGTGCACCCCCTACCAAAAGAGGGTGTGGACGTGCTACAATATAGATAGCGCTCATAACGCGTAACTCCGTTTTTGTCTAAAGGCCGGTTACACAAAACATCTTGGCGGAAGGATTGTGTAGCCGGTTTTTTATGTCCTGCGATAGTCTCGCAGTGGCATTGCCCTGTCATTGACCCCTTGTGACGGTAGTCGTCTATCATCTATGATTGAAGCCAACGACACAACGGGCGTTCAACCCGTACCTTTGCCAAATGAGGCGGCTCCCTTCGAGCCTGTGTCGTTGCTGCGGAGTGCGTACACCGGTTTGGGTCGGGAAACTTACGACCGGTGTGCGTGCTTTACCTTTTCATGACGCCATGACCGGCTCCTTCTCGCTCTCTTTAGCCTCGGCCCGTGTTAGCCTGTCGAGTTCATCTCGCCGGACAACCCAGCCCTTGCCAATTTTGCGAGCGGGCAGTATTCCCGTTTGGCACCAGAACCTGACGGTCGATGGCGCGGCTCCCAGGAGTTCGGCCGCGTCCCGTGCGGAGACGGCAATGGGTGTCAATTCAGGATTTCTCATCATCCTATCCCCTCTCGTTGACTAGCGATTCTGGCATCTAGTTACAGTGTCCCAAATGAGATTCAGCGCTTTATAATTATCCCTAATTATTCAGCGGGGTTACTTTTCGGCTGCGTGTGTGCTCGTCACAATAGAGTGAGTTTCTCCCTCCCCTCGTCGTCCCGCCACGTAGCGTCATACGAATAGGTTTTGTGCAGCCGGGTTCTGGGCATTTTCCCACCTCAAGAACAACCAGTTGAAGCTCTCTCGCCCATTGTCCAATCCTGTGATAACGCTCGGCCAGGTCACTGGTGTGCTGGTACTCTAGCTCGGTCACAAACGCGTGGTCTCCGTGCACTTCTCCCAGTACCTCACGGTTAATCCAGCGGGGAACACCACGACTGCGGGCGGTTAAAAGACCGACATCCCACGGACTCAAACAAGATGCTGGCCGCTGGAGGAGCGGTAGTTTTCGCCAACGCTCGACCTTGTGATAGAGATAGCTCAACTCGTGGCGAGCCGTGACTAACAGTAGCTGATGGGTCTGACCGTGTTGATATAGCTCCGTCAATAATGGTCGGTCGGGCAACGGCTGTACTTGTAGGGCGGGGTCAAGGTAGAGCGGAGTACGCGGATCAAGCTGCCATGCTTGGTCGACCGTTGATGCATTGTGATAGTAGAATAGGGCCGTTTCCCACTGCCCCCACAGGGTTTCACAAAGCCACGCGACGGCCTTGTTATGGGTCGCAATAGATTCCAGGGCCTTCGTGATGAGTACGTCACTGTACTGTGGCTGGCGCGTTTGGGGGTCCACGGTCGATAGAGCGAACCAATCGCGTCCTTGACCAAATCCCTCGTGCCCCAACTCGTGCATGGGCGTAAGAACAACGTTGACGCCGTGCGGCACAACAGAAGGCGCTGGGTGGAACGTGGTAAGTAGCAACCCATCACCGGCAACATCCGCGAGATTATTAGGCATGAGACGCCCAGGCGCGAGGTCATACTGGCGTTGATCCTTGGGTGCGTTTGGCGGGCTCGAAAAAATGTTAGACACAGAAAAAGAACGCGCACGCGCCCCACTGGAAGGACGAGCCTGCCCTACTTTAGGTGGGTAGAGGTACTCGTTTAGATTTTTCTCATCGGGTGTGAGATGGATCAGCCGGTACGTATCGTTGTCATACGCCTCAAGGCTTGGTATGGAAGGCTTGGGCATTAGACCCACTCTCCCACGGACTGATGCAACTCCGACCGATCTCGTTTGGCGTACGTCCGACTGGTCTCGACGTGCGCGTGGCCGAGCTGCGCCGCGACCTGGAGCAGGTCGTGGGTCTGCCCATAAAGACGCGTACCCGCCGTGTGGCGCAGGCTATGCAACCCGCGCTCCGCGACGCCGGCCTCCCGTGCTATGCGCTTGACGCGATACCATGCCGCTTGCCGCGTGCGGTAGGGTAAGACGTACGCATCGGCCTCCGCGTGGGGGATGGCCGCCAGCGCTTGGCGTAGGCCCTTCGACAGGACAACCGTCCTGCGCTTGTCGCCCTTGCCGTGGGCGACGACAAGCTCTTTTGTCGTGAGGTTGACATCGCTCCAGCGAAGCCCGAGCATCTCACTGGCGCGCAGGGCGCCATGCGCCCCGAGCAGCACAAGTACGCGATCGAGGCGGGCCATGGTCCTGTCGGCCGGTCCACCCTCGGCCTCGCGGCGGTCGATAACGGCCAGGAGAGCGGATACTTCCTCTTCGCCGTACGCGGCCCGTTTCTCCCAGGCCGCCGTGCTATCGTGTGGCGCCCGCGCCTCGCCGAAGGGATCGGCCGTCGTCGCTCGTGCCCACCGTAAGGCGCGATAGAGTAGTCGCCCCGCGGCCAGATAGACCCTGATGGTCGACGGTTGGTACGCGCCGCGTGCGGCAGTGCTCGCTTGAAGAGTGCTCACCCACGCTTGGCCGACGTCCTCGTCAGGGTGGAGCATGTCTACCGTGGCCCAGCCGTCGACCAGATCGTCTATCGCGCCGTGGTAGCGTTCGCGCGTCTTCTGGGACGTTCTGGTGGCCGCTCGCCCTTTGAGTGTGAGGTAGGCGTCGGCAAGGCTCCATAACTCGTCAGTGTCGTGCGCCAGCGCGGCGGCCATGGCGCGCCGCCTACACTCATCGCGGGCCATGGTCTTCCACACCTTCATACGGTCAACAGCGTCCTCCCCGCGTCCGTCGTGGAGCACCAACGCCCGTGTTTGCTCGACCATTATCTACACTCCCTGCGTCGCCCGCTCTCGCGTGTCCTACGCTATCTGTCGCTACCCGCGCTAATGGGCGATCCTGCGTCGCCAACGGCTCGTATATGAAGTAGACAGAACACCTTTTCGGTTAAAAGCGGCCTAGACGACGGCCGCTTCTTCTTCCCGTTGCGCCGACCGTAACATACGACGGTCGCGCGTGTCGCGGACCACGAACCGGCGTGGTCCGTCCTTCTCGGCTGTGCGCAGCTTGGTGGCCGCTGCCCTGGCGTCCTTCTCGGTGCGGAAGGGACCGGCGGCTATCTCCTCGATGCGCTCCATCCAGTCCAGGTCCCGCGCCGCGGCGACCCGATCGACAATCCCGAGGTCCAGCCGGTCAGGTTCGCTACCCAGGTCGGCGGGTTCGTAGCGATAGGCGATTACGTCGAACGTTTGGTCGCCTGCAGCGACCAGGCCCACGCCAACGAGTTCCGTGAAACTGAACCCCATGTACGGCGGGTCAAACTCAAACTGCCCGTTCTCGTCGCTGTACTCGGATGCGACACGCTCGACGG
>JAABUO010006623.1_pt1 | contig 13288 bp, 9 predicted proteins | sample 5559291 | NCBI WGS metagenome assembly JAABUO01 (sample SAMN10711878, study PRJNA513372) | rock metagenome | isolation source: Antarctica rocks | place: Antarctica: Victoria Land, Finger Mt sud | reverse complement strand
GGCTGGGGGCGCGCCCCTCCCCTGTCACGCCCCACTGCAAAATATCACCGCAGCCACTGCAATCCAAAGTCACAGGTTACCCTCGCGTGGCCGTCCCCCCTCGCATCGTCCCCTGAGGACTGCCGCGACGCCCACCAAGGAACGAACGACCGCTGCGGGACACGCCAGCGGACTTTTTCTACCGTTAGCGTATTGGCATAGCAGGACGAGCCTCAAAAAGCGGGCGTTCTTGGGAATACGCTGACGTGTGACACGAACACCCTGTCCGACATGACCCGCGATCACGCGTGCGCGTGCGTGTCCTCGACGTCCACTCTGACACGAACACCCTGTCCGACGCGACGAACGTTGGCCGATCTCAACACGTCAATGGTCTATCGTCCCCTGTTAGAACAGGGTATTATTGTCCAAGATCGGGTATTGTTGTCACGCGACAAGAACGCTGCTATTGTATGAAGAGTCAGGTGTCCACCAATAACAGAACTGCTAACCTTTGTCCATAACTCTTAACCTTTATTCATAACTGCTAACCTTTGTCACGAAACACCTGATGCGAGTGGCGCGAGCGGTTGATCGGTAGCAAGCCCGAGCGATCGAGGATCTCACGCTAGCAGTTCAGCGCAGCTAACTTTTACCAACCTCCGCTAACTTTCCCCACGCTACACCCGGCCCGTCAAAACAGGTTTATATTCCCCATCACAGGTTTATATTCCCACGCTACAACAACACGAAACATCGACACATACGACTCCCGTATCGCTTGAGGAAGAATTCGTTGACCTCGCAATGATCTTCCTCATTTGCACGCTGCGGTGTTCCCCGCCGATGAGAGACCGTCTAGAGCGTCGCGCCCCCGCGCCTGTGAGCGCCGCAGACAGGCCACGCGCCGAAGCGGATAGTCCATGTCATCGACGAGAAAGACCGCCCCGCGTCGCGCGGGGCGGCCGGCCAATCTCTCCCATCCACGCCAGCTAGCTGGCGTGTAAGCCACAGCCGACAGCATCAGGCCCAATAACTGTGAAATAGGCCCAATAATTGTGAAACGAAGCCCAATAACTGTGAAATACTACATAACTACGTAGTCACCGGCTATCCGCCGAAGCCGTTCATGATGACGGGAACGGAAGGGCCGAGGATGACGACAAAGATGGCGGGGAAGATGAACAGGATCATGGGGAAGAGCATCTTGAGCGGGGCTTTCTGCGCCAACTGCTCGGCGCGCTGACGCCGCTTGACGCGCAATTGCTCGCTCTGCATGCGCAGGATCTTGGCGATACTGACGCCCAACTGATCGGCCTGGATCACGGCGCTGATGAAGGTGTTGAGATCCTCGACCCCCGTGCGCGCCTGGATCTGACGCAGCGCTTCGCGCCGTCCTTTGCCGAGCCGCAACTCCGTCAGGTACTTCTCGAATTCAAGGGTGAGCGGGTTCTGCGTCTTCTGGCACAACCGTGAGATAGCCGCGTCGAAACCTAACCCCGCCTCGACCGAGATCGAGAGCACGTCGATCGTGTCGGGGAGCACCCGACGAATGGCTTTCTGACGCTTGCGAATCTCGTCCTTGATCCATAGGTCGGGAAAGAAAAAGCCGGCCACGGCGGCCAAGGCCGTGTAGAGCGAGGTCATGACCAGACTCGGCGCCGGGATCAGCGGGGGTAGGAGGAACTGCGCCCCCACCGCGACGATAGCGACGACCACGGCGGCCGCCACCTTGAGGCCCAGGAACGTCTCGACGGTCAGATTGCGGGGATTCCCGGCCATAGCCAAACGCGCCGCGATCGCCTCGGCCTTGGCCCCCGGCGCGGCGCGGCTGAGCAGGCGCGACGTGTGCGTGAGGAACGGCTTGATGACGCGCTCGGCGAAGGGCTTGGATAGCTCGATATCCTGCAGCGCCTTGACCTGCGGGCGCGGCCCCCCCGCGCCCAGGCTCTCCAATCGATCGCGCACCGCCATCGGCTTGGCTTGTCGCGCCGCGGCGGCCGCGCAAATCAGCACGGCGGCGGCGAGGCTGCCCGACGCCGCCAGCGGGATGAGAGTGGTCGTCGTTATCGTCATTACCCTATACCCCTACACCTAGACCTCGATGGCCACGATTTTACGCATTGCGAAATACCCGATCCCCATCATCACGATGGAACCGGCCAGCATAATGAGCCCGCACGGCTGCCACGCGTTGGGACCTGTGAACCGCCAGAATGTCGACATATACATGGGGTCGATCGAATACAGGAACAGGAAGAGCGCGACCGGCAGTCCGGTGATGATGTAGCCGGCCATGGTTTGCTGGGCGGTGAGGGTCTTGATCTCGCCCTGGAGCTTGACGCGCTCACGGATGGTGTTGGCGATGATGTCGAGGATCTCGGAGAGGTTGCCGCCGACCTCGCGCTGCACGTTGACGGCGGTGACCATGAGTTCGAGGTCCATCGAGTTGACGCGCTTGACGAGGTTAGCCAGGGCGGCCTCGACGGTGAGGCCGAGGCCAACCTCGCGGGTGACGCGTTGGAACTCATCGGCGATGGGGGCAGGCATCTCGCGGCTGATGAGATCCATCGACTGGAGCATCGAGTAGCCCGAGCGCAAGCTGTTGGCGAGCATGGCGATGGTGTCGCCGAGCTGATTGCTGAAGCGCTTGAGGCGGGCGTGCTGCTTCATCCGCACGTACCAGCGCGGCAGGACAACCCCCGCTCCCGCGCACAGCGTCGTCTGCAGAGGGCTGCTGTTGAAGAGGACGAGGCCCAGAGCGATCCCGATGAGGACGGCGGCGTTCATGATGAGGAACTCGCCCGCCGTGATCTTGAGGTCGGCGCGGGCGAGGTTGCGCTGGAGCCGCTCGGCGAAACTCTGGCGCGCCACGACACGGTTGACCTGGGCGACGACGAAGCCGCTGACGGCGGTCAGGTCGGCGCGTGGGCGCTCGGCCGGCTTGGCCGGCTCGTCGATCTGCCCGGCCCCCCAGCGTTGCAGACGCGAGGCGACCACCGTGCGCCGCCCGCCGACCGACAGCGACACGGCGTACGACAGAAGGAGAACAGCCAGCGCCGCGGCCCCCGCGGCGGCGATGGGTAGGATGTGCATTTTTCCCCCTCTAGTGCTTAGAAGAACCGGTCCGCGCCGAATACGGAGGCGGGCAGGAAGATGCCCTGCGCCTCGAACTTCTCGATGAACTTGGGCCGGATGCCCGTGGGGCGCAGGCGCCCGATAATTTTGCCGTGCTCGTCGATCCCCGTCTGCTCGTAGACGAAGATGTCCTGCATCACGATGACGTCGCCCTCCATCCCCTGCACCTCGGTGATGTTGGTCACCTTACGCGTGCCGTCTTTCATGCGCGACTGCTGCACGATGACCTCGATCGCTTTGGAGATCTGCTCGCGGATCGCCCGCAGCGGGAGATCCATCCCGGCCATCAGGCACATCGTCTCGACGCGCGAGAGCAGGTCGCGCGGGGTATTGGCGTGCGCCGTGGTCATGGAGCCGTCGTGACCCGTGTTCATGGCCTGGAGCATGTCGAGCGCCTCGGCGCCGCGGCACTCGCCGACGACGATGCGTTCGGGCCGCATGCGCAGGGCGTTGATCACGAGATCGCGGATCATCACGCGCCCCTTCCCCTCGACGTTGGCCGGCCGCGACTCGAGCGTCACGACGTGGTCCTGCCGCAACTGCAACTCCGCCGAGTCCTCGATCGTGACGATGCGCTCGTCGTCGGGGATGAAGGAGGAGAGCACGTTGAGAAGCGTCGTCTTGCCGGAGCCGGTGCCGCCGGAGACGAGGACGTTGAGGCGCCCCTCGACGCACGCCTTGAGGAAGGCCACCATGTCGGGGGTCAGCGTACCGAAGTTGACGAGGTCGTCGGTCGTGAGCGGATTGCGGGAGAACTTACGGATCGTGATAACGGGCCCGACGAGCGAGAGCGGCGGGATGATGGCGTTGACGCGCGAGCCGTCGGGCAGGCGCGCGTCGACCATCGGCGAGCTCTCGTCGCAGCGCCGGCCGAGAGGGGAGATGATACGATCGATCACCCGCATCACGTGCTCGTCGTTCTGAAAGTTGACGTCGCTCTTGACGAGTTTACCCTTGCGCTCGACGTAGACCTGCTTGGGCCCGTTGACCATGACCTCGGAGACGGTTTCGTCGTCGAGCAGCGGTTGGATAGGGCCGAAACCCAGGATGTCGGCGACGATCTGCTCGAACAAGCGCACGCGGTCGGCGCGCGTCAGCTGCGTCCCCTCCTGCTCGATGATCGCATCGAAGAGTCGCTGGATCTTCTTACGCATCTCGTGGGTCTGGGAGAAGTCGACGTTGGGGCCGATCTCGGCGATAAGCTTGTCCTGCACGCGGGCGTGCAACTCAGTGAACTGATCGATGTCGCCGCCGACGGGGCGGCGCAGCGCCGCGACGCTGTCGAGGGTACGCGTACCGTTCCCGGGGAGCGAGAGGGCCGCCGTCTGCAAGCCCGCGTTCAGCGCCGTCGTCGGCGGGGCCATGGAGGCCGTACCCGACGGGAGCCCTCCACCACCTCCGCCGGCCGCGCGCGGCGCACCCCCCCCTCCACCCGGTTGGGCCAACCCGCTCCTGATCGTCTCGCCCATCCCCGGTCCCCCCGGGGGCGCGGGCGCCGCGCCGTTGGCGTTCTCAATTCGCTTCAACAAGGACATCGTCGCGCTCCTCGCGCTCCTCGCGCTCCTGGCAGTCGGTCGTCGTTATGTGTGTAGCCCTATCATCGGCCAGCGGCGCGCCGGGCTCAATCCCCCGTTCGGGTTAGCTGCTGCCGCGCGCGAAGAGGCGGAAGCGGCCGACGCGACCCGCCGCTGGCTGGGGCGTCGCGTCCTCCGGGCTCATCTCGGGGTAATTCTCTGCCACGATGCGGCGTGCGAGAGCGGCGATCGCCTGCGCGACGGGGGTGCCCCGCCCCGAGAGCACGATGGGGTCGCCCTCGTTGATCGAGCGCGCGACCCCCCGGTCGTCGGCCGGGATGCGGATGTCGACGGATCGGCCCAGCGTCGACTCGACGTCGGCGATGGTGATGCCGACCGGCGCGGTCGCGCGCGTGACGACCAGCATGATCTTCTCGGGTGGGAACTTGAGGAGATCCGCCACCTCCAGGAACACTTTCACGCTCTTGATGGCGGACAGGTCGAGCGACGTCACCAGGAGAACCTTGTCCGCCTCCTCGAGCGCCGTCAGCACCCGCTCGTCGAGCGCCGACCATGTGTCGACGACGACGTACTCGTTGCGGTCGCGCAGGAGCGCCAGCGTCCGGCGCAAAAGCTCGCCCGTGACCATGTCGGCCATCTCGGGGCGCTGGGGCGCCAGCAGCACTTTGACGCCGCTGCGCTCGTGCGTCATCAGCGCCGTCTCGACAAAATCGGCGTCGACGACGTCGGTGGGGCCTTGCAGATCCATAATTGAGCGCGTCGGCGGGAGGTCGAGGAGGATTCCGATGTCGCCAAACGGCAGCGACCCGTCGACGAGCGCGACGCGCATTCCGGCCTCCTGCCGGATGGCGACGGCCAGGCTGGTAGCGATCGTCGTGCAGCCGACGCCGCCCTTAGGGCTGAACACGGCGATCGTCTGGCCGTCGCGCCGCCGCGGGGCCGTCGGCGCGGAGCGCCCGTTGATCGACCGGCGCGCCGCGGTGGTGTCATGGACCTGATAGACGGCGCGCAAGAGCTCTTCGGCGTTGGGGGGCAGCTGCAAGAATTGGCGCGCGCCGGCGACCATGGCTCGCCGCAGCACGTCGGCGCTCATGTCCGTCGAGAGCAGGATCACCCCGGCGGCCGGCAAGGTCGTGGAGATGGCCTCCGTGGTCTCGATCCCGTCGCGTCCCGGCAAGTCATAGTCGACCAGGACGATGTCGGGCTCGAGTTTACCGGCCAGAGCGATCGCGGCGTCGCCGTTGCGGACGGCGCCGACGACCTCCATATCCTCGGCGCCCGTCAGGATGCCGACGAGCTCCTCGCGCGTCACGTCATCGCCCAGAGCGACCAGGATACTAATACCTTGTTGTGCGCTCACGAAGGACACCCGCCCCTACTTTTTTGTATTCGGTGGTTAGTGATTGGTGGTTAACGGCCAGAGGACGACAGGGGAGACGACAGGGAAAAGGTTGGTCGGTAACTAGCGTCGTCGTCTCCCCGCTAATCGCCAGTCACTACCCGCTCCGCGCTCATCTACGGCAGGACAAACTTGTTCGCGTGCGGATCCTTGGGCGCTAGCAGGCTGTCCGGCGTGAAGGAGTCGGTCGTAAAGTATTTACCCGCGCCATCGGTATCGCTACTCGCGCGCACCACCAGGTCGAGATTGTAGATCGCGTTGGTAGCCGCGACGTTGTCCTTGATGAACTTGAGTTCCACCGCCTGCTGGTTGGTCAGGGCCAGGGTATAGTTGTTCATGCTCACGGCGAGAACCTTGAGATCCTCGATCGTCGTCTGGCTTTGGAAGAGATAGCCGACGACCTTGGTCACCGGGGTGCTGGCCGTGATGTCCTCGAAGGTCGGGGTATAGAACTTGTGCTTGCCCGTGAGCAGGTCGCGCAGCCGCAGGTCGAGCTTGACGCTCAGCAGCAGGTTGACGTGATCGCCCGGCTGCACGACGCCGTTGACCGCTGACAGCGGCGGAGCCTGGACGGTCTCGGCGACCTGACCCTTGCCCAGCATGGTGTTGTAGTCAACCGCGCCGGGCGCCGTGTAGGTGACGAGCTCCGAGATCAACAGCGGCTGCCCCTTCTGTATCGCGAAGGCGGCGTGCCGCGCGCCGCCCCCGGCGGGGGTGAGCAGGAACGCGAGGCCGGCCTGCCCCTTGACGTAGTCGGGGTTGACGTATCCCTGGACGGGCGTCTCGTCGAAGTATTTGTTGGCCGTCGTCGGGTCGGTGAACTGCGTGAGGGCGGGAATGTTTACCTTCGCCCGGAGCATCGGCGCCACGGCGGCCGGCCTGGCGATGGCTAACTGCGCCGCCTGCGTGATCACCTGCGCCTGCTGCGTCTTCGTGTTGAGGACCGAGAAGGCCAGGACGAAGGCGACCACGGCGAGCAGCGCGCCCGCTATGAACAGATTGCGGCTGTTGCGAAAAAGCTTGTTGATCATCGGTGTCTCTCCAGTCCCCAGTTATCAGTTGCCGGTCAGGATGCGATGCATACGTGTCCTCGTGTACGACAGCGGGCAGGTAGTCATGCGCGGTCATGCGCGCCAGCCGGCCAGCGCTTTAGCGAAGCGTGGCGCGTGACAACCGACGACTACGCCTTGATCCAGCCGTGGCGCAGGGCGTACACGACGGCCTGCGTGCGGTCGTTGACCGCCAGCTTGCGCATGATCGAGGTGATGTGGTTCTTGACCGTCTGGTCGCTGATGCCCATCGCCCGGGCGATCTCTTTGTTACTGTTGCCCTTGGCGATGTAGTCGAGCACCTCGACCTCGCGGACCGAGAGCGGGATGAAGAGCGGCTCGACCTCCTGGTCGACCTCGTCGGCGAGGTCGCGGAAGCTCTTGAGGACGCGCGAGGCCACGACGGGCTTGGAGAGCACGCTGTCGTTGATGAGGTAGTGTCCCTGCGCGGCCTGGCGCATCACGTCCAGCAACTCCGCGGGGTCGACGTTCTTGGACAGATAGGCCGACGCGCCATATTTGATGGCGTAGAACAGCTTCTCCTCATCCTCGCGGCTGGTCAGCATGATGACCGCGGCCCCCGGCACCTGATGCTTGAGCGTGCGGATCACCTCCAGGCCGTTGAGCCCTCCCACCTCGGCGTTGAGCAGGATCAGGGACGGCTCGCGAGCCGTGGCAAGTTGCAGGCCCTCCTCGCCGTCCAACGCCTCGCCGACCATCTCGAACTCGTCGGCGTGCTTCTCAATCGCGTAGCGGATGCCCTGCCGAAACAAGGGCTGGTCGTCGATCACCAAAACCGTCGTCACATCCATGCTTTTTCCTCTGTACCCTGCTCTGCAGCCCTTCTGGGCGTCATGGCGGCAGTATACGTGCCCTTTATAGCAGGCTCAAATAGTACTTTCAGGACCCTCAGGCCTGGCGTTTTCGTAGACCCGGTACTCACCCCGCGCGTAGACACGACGCCAGGACCTCTCTACGCTCCGCACGAGGACCCCTTCGTCCGCGTTCTCGGCGATCCAGGCGCGCGTGAAGTCGTCGACGACGAGGTAGCGCGCCGCGCTGACGTGGACGTCGTAGACCCACCGGCGCTCCGGGATGCCGGCCGGGTAGAAAGCGCTCGCCCGACCCGTAATGGCGACCGCTTGCAATAGCTCGGCCGTGCGCGCGCGGAACAACCACGACACCCCCGGCATCGCCAGGATGACGTCGGTAGGGCGCGCGCGCTCGTTCAGCCACGCGGCCATGGCCACGGCGTCGCCCGTCGAGCGCGGGAGCACCGGATCGAGCGGCGTGTGAAAGCCCGCCGCGGCGGCGCGCGCGTCGTACGACACCGCGGCCAGCAAGGGGACGAGCGCCACGACGACGACCGCGCCCGTCATAGCGAGCTTTTTCCGGCCGGGAACGCCTCCCCGCGCCACCAGGCCCACGCAGCCGCGCCAGGCGAGGGCGCCCAGCGTCCCGAGCCCCAGGCACACGAGCGGCAAGAGCGGCTCGGCCGCCCGGAAGAAGGGATTGGGGTCGCGCACTTTGAGGACGACGAGCAGCATCGCCCCGAGCAGGCCCAGCACGACCCGTCGCGCGCCCCGACAGGGGACGAGGGCCAACCCGACCAGGCCCACCGGGATGCTCGGGTCGAAGCGCAGGAGGTGGACGAAGGACGCGACCCAGAGCGCGATCTGAACCGACGCCGATCCGCCCGCGACGCGCCCCGCCGTGTGCGTCGCGTCGAAGAGCAGCGCCGCCGGGGCCGTGGCGGCGACGAGGCCGAGGTAGAGCGCCGGCCCGCCCAGCGCCAGTCCCCAGACGCCGAGCCGCCGGCGGGGCGGAATGGACCCGAGGCCGAAGGCCAGGACGGGTAGGAGATACACCCCCTCTTGATCGGTCGTGAGGGCCGCCGCCGTCGCGAGACCGGCGACGAGGAGGGACGGGAGCGCGCCGGTGCGCCGATGGCGCAGGACGGCGAGCAACGCCACGGTCGTCCACAGCGCGAGCGCGTTATAGGTGTAGCCAAAGCGGTTCTGCAGCGTGACGAGGGGAAGCGCGGCGTAGGCGAGCGCGGCCAGCAGGCCGATACGCGCGCCGTCCCCCCTATCCCCGCTATCCCGCCCATCCTCTCTATACCCCAACTCGCGTCCCAGCAGCGGCAACGCGGCGACGATGCCGAGGGAACACACGACGGAGAGCAGCCGCACGGCGAGAACGGTCGCGCCGGTGAAGTGGAACAGCGCCGCGGCCAGGACGAAGAACAACGGAGGATGCTGCACGAAGGCGAACTGGAGCGCATACATCTGACCATGCCCGTGCGCGAGGTTCGCCGCGATATTTACGTTGTAGCCCTCGTCGCCGTCCCACCCCGGATTCGTCGCCAGGTTGGGCAGACGTAGGGCGGCGGCGAGGGCAAGAATGGCAAGCGCCGCTGGCCCACGACCTACCATTTACGTCCCCTCGACCGCGAAGACACGTATGGTCCCCGCGCTGTCACTAAAGACCTGGCGGTAGCCGCGGTAGCCGCGGCCGTACGGGACAAAGCCGCCGAGGGCGCGCTCGTAGGGTCCGGCCAGCGCCAAGGTGACGCGCTGACGGCGCACGATCGCGGCGCGCTCACGCCCACCAGTCGCCGGGTCGTAAAAGCGCGCCACGTCGCGCTGCGCCTGACCAAGATTGATCGTCTCGAAGTTCTGCCCCACGACGACCCGGCAGGACGCCGCGGCGACGATGAGGTTCCCGCTCCCCGCCGACGCCATGACGACGTCGTTCGGCCCGGCGTGCCTCGCCAACCACCGCACGGCCGCCGCCTCGCCGGCGGGCGCGTAGTACGCGCGGTTGCTCCCCCCCCCCCCGAGCGCGACGGCCAGGTAGAGGAGCGCCAACATGACGTTCGAGAGAGACAGGAGCAACACGTAGCGCCGCGCCCGCCGCGCCCGCCGCGCCCCTAGCCTCCCGAGGCTCGCCGCTCCGAGCAGCGCGAGGGCGACGCTCCAACCGCTGAGCAGTCGCTCACTCTGAGGCACGGGTAACAACAACAGCAGGGGGGTCACAATAGCCCACACCGTCATCAGCCGGAGCCCGCTAGTCCCGCCGGGGGAGCGTGGACGCGCCTGTCGCCATACGATGGGCAGCGCCAGGGCGACGAGCGGACCGAACGCTGCGGCCAGGACAGGGACGCTCGGCGGCGGCAACCGCAACATACCGCTGGCGCCCCAGTGGGGGTCGTAGCGGAAGAGCGTGGCGTAGTAGAGCGCCAGCCCAAACGCGGGTAACAGCGCGAGGGCCGGGAGCATGACGTCGGCGCCGGATGGCCGCCGACGGCGCTCACCGCGGATGGCGTCGGCGCCGGGCGTCGGCCGTCGGCGCTCGCCGAAGAACGCCAACACACTGTCCACCCCCACGACCGGCAGTAACACCGCCAGACCGAAGGGGTAGCAGAGGCCGAGGGCAAGGCCGCCGGCCGCGAGCATGGCCCCTCCCCGCGGGTCGCGCTCACGCCGCCAGCGCAGGTACCCCGTCAGCCCCCATAGCTCGGCGGCCAGGCCGAGCGTTCCGTGTGGCGAGTTGAGCAGCATCGCGAAGAGGCTGAACTCCGGGGCCGTGAGCGCGACGGGCGCGAACGGCAGCCGCACGAGGGGAGAGAGCAGGAGAACGGGCACGTAGAGTCCCCCCCCGAACAGGGCGAGCGCGAAGGGGAGGACGGCGCGCGTCGGGCACACCGCGCGGCACAATCCCCTCAATGCCGCGAGCAGCGCGACGGCGGCTATCGCGCGCAAGAGCGTGTACACGGCCAGGGGCGACACGTGCAGGGGCGCGCATAGGAAGCCAAACGCCGTGTAGAGCGGGTATATCAGAGCCGGCGCGACGCGTACACTCGTGTACTGGTTCACATAGAGCAACTGGCCGCCCATACCCTGACGCAGCGCGGCGAGGTACTGCCCCGTATCGCCCAGGTTGTTGAGCGCGCCCAGGAAAACCTCGCCGCGCCGCGCCGCCAGGAAGCCCGCGATATAGGGGAGGGCGGCGAGGAGCAGGGCCAGCGCTGATAGAGCGAGGACGGACGGCGCCCCCGAAGCGCCCTCACCCCCTGATTCACGGGGTGCGCGATCGCCCGCCCCATCCAGGGAGTCCATGGATGGCGAACCATGCCGACCGCGGTCGGTCAACGCGCCTGGGCGGAGGGGCGCGCTGCTTTGCGCCCGGCGATCATCCCCTTTAGCCGGCGCGATCATACAGCACCGATACGGCGTCGCGGTAGGCGACGTGCCAGCCGCGGGCATGGGAGAGGGCGCGCCCGAGACCTGAGCGCGGCTCGACGAGCACGAGACGGACATCCCCGCGCCGCAGCGTGGCCTGCCAACCCGGCTGGGCGTGCCACGTGCGCACGAACAGGTCCATGAAGCGGTCGCCGTACATATCGGGGCGGCCGTCGACGTAGACGCGCTCGCGCGGATACAGGTTCCAGATGAGGTACCCACCCCAGTCGTAGCTGTTGAATAGGCGGCCGGCCGGTTGATGCGCGCGCAGGTAGGCGACCGCGCCGACCGGATAGAGGCGCGCCTGTACCGTGGCGTTGTGCCGCGCCGTCAGCCCGGGAACCGAGACGACGGCCACCGCGCCGACGATGACGGCCGCGAACAGCCAGTTGAGGGCGACCTTGGCCGGCACGGTCTCGACAATCGGCCGCGCCTTGCCCTCCGCCCGCGCGCCCACGACCCCTTGCGCGGCGCCCCGCGCGCGAACCCGCCGCCAGACCAGCGAGAGATAGAAGGCGATGAGCGGGGCGACGACGACGCAGAACAAGTTGATGTTGCGGACGGAGCGGAGCCCCAGGTACGCGAACAGGACGGCCAGCAGCGCCTCCGTCGCGCGCGGCCGGCGCGCCGAGAACACGACGCCGACGACGAGCGCGATCAGCAACGCCCCGAAGAGTTGATACTGGAACTGGTGGAAGTCCGGGCGGACCCACTCCGCGATATAGCGCATCGACGCGTTGTCGCCCAGGTACGAGAAGGGGTAGAGCAGTCCGCGCGCTCCGTTCGGGTTGAGCAGGCACGCCGCGACCGCCACGACGAGGGTGAGCCATAGGCGCCACGGCGCCCCGCTCACCGCCGCCCCGCGCCTAACGTCGCTCAGGATCCACTCGCACGTCTCCCCCACCGCATACAGGCCGATGAGGGCGAGGCCGAAGATAAAGCCGCCGTGCAGGTTGACCCAAAGCGCCATCAAAGCCGGCAGGAGCCACAGGAGCCGCGGCAGGCTCAGCAGCGTGGCCCGCGTCAGGAGCGCCATCGCCACCGCGATGAGCAGCAGAGACAGCATCTGCGGGCGCACGCCCCATGTATGGCTGGAGGCGACGGCCGCGAGCAACGTCACGAGGAGGGCGATCGGGCGGGCGGCTCCGAGCAGCCGCGCCGTGGCGTAGGCCACGGCGAACGCGCCGGTGATCGCGGCGGCGAAGACAAGCATCAGCGCGGCGTAGCCGCCGTGCGTGTAGAGGGGATAGAGCAGCGTCTCGGTCAGCCACTCATGGGCGATCCAGGCCCGACCGGGAGCCGTCCACGAGAAAGGGTCGGCGTGCGGCACGCGCCCCGTCGCCCAGATATAGCGCCCGGTCGCCAGGTGCCAGAAGACGTCGTTGTCGACGACCGGCCGTAACGCCATGGCAAAGATCGCGACGAAGACGCCGAAGACCGCCACGTCGCGGATGTGCAGGCCGCGCAAACGCCGCAACGCCGCCGCTCGCGTTCCGTCAGCCTCGCGCGTGGGCACGGGCCACGGCGTGATAGGCGCGGTAGACGGGACAGGCGCGGTAGACGGGACAGGCGCGGCAGGCGCGGCAGGCGCGGCAGGCGGGGCAGGCGCGGCAGGCGGGGCGGAAACGGCTTCGACCGGGACAACGCTCACAAAGACTCCCCTCCACGTCCACACCCACGGGAGAGACACGTACAACAGCGTCTCTACCGCACCAGGGTAGTGCGCGAAAGGGGAGTCGCCAATAGGAAGGATGGGCTGTCGTTCCGCCCGCTATCGATCGTCGTCCTCTGTCGACCGCGAACGTCGGACGGCGACAAGGCCCGCGGCGCCTATGAGCGCGACCCCTACGGCGATCAGCGCAACGGTCCGTGGCCCGCCGACGCCCCCAACGGAGCGGGCGAAGAGGGCGCGCCGCTGGAAGGGGTTCGCGGTCGTCGTACTGG
>JAABUO010006621.1_pt1 | contig 13295 bp, 9 predicted proteins | sample 5559291 | NCBI WGS metagenome assembly JAABUO01 (sample SAMN10711878, study PRJNA513372) | rock metagenome | isolation source: Antarctica rocks | place: Antarctica: Victoria Land, Finger Mt sud | reverse complement strand
CGCGGCCTGGCTGCGGCACGCGTACCTGCGCGGCCACGCGCGGCGCGCGCTGCAGGCGCAGGCGGCCGCCGCGCCGGGCGCGGCCGCGGGCTACGTGCCGGTCGCGAGCGCGCTGCGCTCCGCGCTCGCGCTGCGGCCCGCGCCCGGGCGGCGGCCGCTGCTGCTCGTGCTGGCGCGCGACGCGCTGATGCTGGAGGGCGCGGCGCCGGGCGGCGGCGCGGCGGGCGCGGCGGGGGCGGGGCCGGGGCCGGCGCCGGGCGCTGGCGCGCCGCCGGGCGGCTGCGGCCAGGCGCTGCAGGACGCGCACGCGCGCGTACACAAGCAGCAGCTGGGCACGCTGCTGGCCGGCCTGGTCGCGCAGGCGCGCGCCGCAGGCGACGCCCCTCTGTGAGCGTCTGCCGCGCCGGCTCTGCGGAGCTGACTGCGCGGCTCTTGGTGACAGCTGTGTTCAGCACTTGGGGGGTGAATACGATGTCAGCTCCTGTGAGGCGCTTGGTCCGCCCGTGTCCTGAGACATGCCTGCTGGACAGAACAGCACCTCCACCAGCTGCAGCCCCGGACAAAACATTGAATCATATTCATATAAGACGCCGTTGTATAATATAGCAAGCAGTGTATTTTACAAATTTGCTATGGCCAGCCAGGGGTACTCTTGTCCCCTCTGCTGGAGCACGCTGCTCAGAACACACAGAAGGCTGCCTGCAGACCTGTGCCTCCAGAGAGAGTGTGCTAAAGAAGCCAGACGCATCGTGTACGCAGCCATGAGCCTGGGACGGAAGAGCGGGATGCGCAAGGGCAAGGCCAAGCCATCGAAGCAGCCCAAGGCTGCCAAGGATCCCAAGACGCTGCTGCTGACCTGGGGCCTGCACGAGCGCTGTGCCAACGACGGCGTGATGCCTGGCTCCGGCGGGATGCCTAACAAGCAGGTCCGCACCGTGGGCTTCCAGGCTGCGAGTACCGCTGTATGTGTGTTATTTGGGTCGGCGTCTCTGCAGACCATGCGTACAGTGACTGCTACTCCGCGCTCGCTGTGCTAGATCCTGTGCCGCAGCAATCCCGGTACCTGCATGGCCGGCATGGGCGTGATGGTCCGCCTGCGTGGTGTGCATGTCTGCCGCACGGCGTGAGATGGCGCGGCTGAGGGCTGCATGCGTGCGTGGGCGGCAGGGTGCTGCTCCATCTCGCCCGGCCGTTGAGCACAATGCTCCCCCTGACGAGGCCCCGGGCCTCGCCCCGAGCAAGAGCAAGGTGCGCTGCTGTGCGCCCGCGGACCAGCTAGGCAGAGGCTGCTCGGGTGGTGCTGGCCCTGGTTTCAGCTGCATGTGGCTGCGTACGGCCGTCACTGCGCTGCATGGTGCTCACCATGTGTGCAAGCTGTGGTCGCACGGCAGCCACCAACCGTGCTGTTGCTTCTGCACGGCTCAGGTCCAGCGCGCCAGCACCAAGGGCAGCAAGGGGCGCGTGGCGTCGGCGCCGCGCCCGCCGGCCAACCTGCAGCTGGCGATTGTCCCCATGGTGTGCGCCCTCCACCAGGCTCAGGGGAGCCTCCTTGACGGGGGCTGCTCAGACGTGAGGCGCCTGCACATGTCACGCTGCCTTGGAGAGGTGGTTGCTGAGACCCGCCGCCGCCCAACAGAGAGGGTGATAGTTTGCTCGCCCCGAGCTGCTTGGCACCCGCAGCCACCAGCGGAAGCCACAGCATGTCAGCGCATGCGGGCGCACGTTAACGCGGCTGGCTGGTACGCGCAGGGCATCGAGCAGACGCCCAACAAGTTCGCCGTCCTGGCGTCGCCCGCCGCCGCGCTGCTCGCGCCGATCCGCGTGGCCAAGACTGCCGCCAAGAGCGCCAAGCGCCGCGCGGCCAAGCGCGACGCCGTCACGCCGACTGCCGCTGACGACGATGAGTCGGGGTACCTCGGCAGCGCGGAGGCCGAGCGCGACGCCAAGGCCATGGCGGACTGCGACGCCTTCTACGAGTACATGCTGGCCGCGCCGCGCCCGCCCGCGTACGGGGACTACTCGAGCGCGTACCCGGGCATGCTGGGCATGCTGGACGTCGCGGGCGCACGCGCAATCGACGGCGCGGCCGCCACGGCCGCCGCGCTGGTGGCGCCCGTCCCCGTGTACGGGGGCGTGCCGCGCGGCGTGGGCCTGCCGCTGCACGCGGCGGCCGCGCTGAAGCTGGCGCTGCCGCGCGCCGCGCGCCCGGTGCGCCGCCTGCGCGCCTGCCCGATGTCCTGCCCGAGGTTGCGCGGAGGGTCTCGTTGCTTCACCTTGATCGCCGCCCAGCGCGCGGTCCGCCGGCGGCGCCCAGCGCAGGTCCGGGCTGCTGCACGTGTTTGAAAGAGGTCGGGCGGCGCGCCTGACGGCCGCGCGCTGGCTAGCAGGCCCTGGACGCGTGCATCGACGGCGCGCTAGCCGCGTGGTTCTCCGGCTGCGCAGTCATAGAGAACGCCATCGCCGTGTACCCCCGCTGGTACAGCATCGTGGACAGCGTGCTGCCATAGAGCGAGCAGGACCGTAGCTCTGGCTGCCATGGAGCGAGCAGGACACGCGCCGGGCGTGCGGGCAAGCAGGGAGTCTGGGGACAGGGTGCCCTATGAACTTGGAGTCAGGGTACAGGGTACCCTATGTGCACCAGGGCCGCCCTGCCGGCGCCCTATTGTCAACAAGATCAGGCAGGGGGAGCGGCATGGCGCATGCGCCGCTAGCGTACATGGTCGGGCGCGCGCGCGCTGTATTGCAGGGCTCCTTACCTATGCGAGTTAGCATTCGTGAGGCCTGTTGTAGTCATGCTGCTGGCAGCTGTGACCGCAAGTCGACCGATGTCGGTGCAAGTGGTATGTGTGTGTGCAAGAACCTCGTGTAAGCAATGGGTCAGCACCACGCCCTGGCGCCCGCCCGGCTGTTGAAATGCTTCAAGAGCCGCCGATAAGTGACTGTCACTGCAAATTTCAAGATGTATCACTGCAAAGCGACTCAAACAGTCGCAGCAGCGCTCACACATTAAACGCCACAGCGCAAGGGCTCGACTGCGTTGTTACAAAGGCCTGCGCTGCACTAGCGCATGCCATGGAATCCGCGACAACTCAGCACTGCTGTTCCCGCCAGGAAGACATCCGCACGACAGGCATTTGCAAAACCGCTCAGCCTCTGCCAACCGCACGCGCTCAACCGCGTCCCAGCCCTTTGCAAGCATCGAGGACAAGCGCGCGCATACACGCATGCACCGGCCACGCCCAGCCGGCCCCGACTGCCCGCCGCAGGCGCCTCAGTAGCGGCGCTGCGCCGTGGAAAGCAGCAGCGTCGGCTTGCCGCCCTTGCGCTATTTTGCGCCGCTGCCGCCGCCGTCCTCGGCGCCGCCGGCCGCCGCGGCCGCCTTGTGCGCGGCCATGGCCGCTGACAGCTGCTCGGCAAGCGAGTGTGCGCCAAGTGTGCCCTCACGCGCGCGGCGCGGCCGCGCCGGCCGCCATCGGCGATGTGCCCAGCGCCGGCCCCGTGGCAGCGTATTCCAGCTCGGTGAAGCTGGCGAACGACAGGCCGCTGGTCGGCTGCCGGACCGCCGCGCCGTCCGCGCCGCCGGTGCCGTCCTCGCCCGCTGCGCCGCCCGCGCTGCCCGGCTCAGGCGCGGCCGCTGCGGACGCTGACGGCGGCAGCATCGCGCCGCACCTCGGCCGCCGTGGGCATGCGCCGCTCCCTGCAAGGAGTGCACTTGTACAGCGAGCACTGGGCGAGCGCCTGTGGGCATGCGCGGTGCATTCACAGCCTGCACAGATATGTCACCCAGCGCAAGGGCGGAGCTGTGAGTGCGTCGAACACCTACGCAGTTTGCAGACTGCTTCTGGTTGTGCGCGTTTTGGGTGCGCGTTGTCTCGGCTCTCATGTGAGGTCAGCCTGTCACTTGGGAGTGCGCATGTTCAGGGCACGGTAGCAGAGGCTAGTTGCGAGCTGCGGCGCGTCCGAGGATCTGCCTACACAACGAAACAGGGCGAGGCAGGCCTGCCAGGCAGCAGGCCCACCCGCGTTTAATCACAGCTGACGCTGACCTGTCAAAAATTTGGCGCTGCCGCAGCACAGCGCCCGCGCGGCGCGCCGCAAGGCTTCTCACGGCCCCGTAAACAGGCTGACACTGCTCCCCCGCTCCTCGACCGCACCCAGAATGCACACCTCCTGGCTACTGCATGCGCTGGGCCTCTCAGCAGTCAGGTCGTCACGGAAAGCATGCGGGGAAAGCATGCGAGGAAAAGCATGTGTTGGTCTCTCAACGCCGGGAATGCCCAGGACGGTCCGACATGCGACGGCGACAAGTATACGGTCCCAATGCACAAGCACAATTTAATCTTCTCGAGGGTCGGTCATCCTTTCGGTGTCCATCGCCATGCATTGCTAGCTGCTGCCACTACCTTGCGCGCTGATTTTCTGACGGAACTGGGCGCCCCCATTCAAAACTTGCGCTCTCAAAACTGCGGAACAGATGGGCCCTGCCGCCTGCATCGCGCCCCCCTCCACTCGCGGGGGTTCTCAAAAGGCACGCGCCATGCCGGGCGTCACGACGCCCAGCGCTCTGGGATGCAAGAAAGGGCGGCCCCAAAAAGACGCCCTGCAGCGCCAAAACGGCGCTGCTCGAGCGCATAGGCCGCACACTCCCCCCTTACGCCCGGCAAAGGCGAGCCGCTCTGGCAATTGTGTCCGCAGAAAATGTGGCTATGCTGCTGCCTGCTCACTGTTGCCTCAGGCAGCGCAGCCGAGCGCGGCAGCGCGCGGGGGGACGCTCTACATACGTGACCATGATGTGTGGCAGCCAGCCATGCGCAGCCCTGCTGTGCCAGCAGGGCTGGGCTACCGGCGCCGGTGCGCAGCGCCGCGCACCAGCCCCCAAAAAGGGCGCGCCAAGGAGGGCGCACACGCTGAAGCATGTGTGCCTGCTGGATGCAGGCCGCTCGCCGCCGCGCGCGGCGCGCGCCAAATCGCACCCGCGCCACATCCGACGCCTTGATCAGTGTAAGCATAGCGGACGGTGGGCAATGCGCGGAATAAAATGCACACCGCTCAGGGAGCGCGGCCAGCGGCAGCAGGCCGCAGGACGGCCCCCAGGCGGCGCCTCACAACCTATCGGCAAAGCGGGCACGGCAGCAGTCCCCCGCCGCGCCCCGCAGGCCTCTGCACAGCGCAGTTCCAGCCCGCGACCGAGCCCCCGGCCCACGGCGCACGATTCGCTCCCTGCGGCGCCGCCCAGTTGGGGCACACCCCAGGCGTCAGCGGAGCCTCGGCGATGGCAGGCCGGGTCGGCGGGCAGCCACGGCCGCTCGCTTGAGACCACAGACCTCAGAGCGCATGGCCGCCCAGGTAGTGCGGCGACATGGGCGACAGCGGGCCGCAGCCGGGCGGCGACATGGGCCCGGCGCCCGCATGCGGCGCGGCCGCGTCGCCCCAGCCGCCGCCGCCGGCGGCCAGGCCCAGCTCGGCACCGGGCCAGGACGCGGACGGGCGCGCGAGCAGGCTGAGGCGCTCCATCTCGGCCGCGAGCACCGCGGCAGGCGCGCTGGCGCAGCTGTGCAGCTGCGCCGACAGCGCGTCCAGGCCGCCGTCCCAGCTGGCCGCGCGCGCCTCGCCCAGCCTGCCGGGCGGCGCCCGCGGTCAGCGCGCGCTGGGCGCTGCAGACGGCCGGGCTGTGGCGCTGCGCTGCCGCAGGCTGCGCTAGCGCCCTGGTCACGCAGGGCGGCCTTGCGCGCGGGCCGGGCCGGGCGGCCCAGAGCGGGCGCCGCAGGGGCATTGGGAGCGCAGGCGAGCGCCCGGGGCGCGCTCCGCGCGTCAAGACAGGCGGCGCGGGCGCACCCGGGGCTCCACTGCGCCGGCGCCGCGCCCATTGACGCGCGGCCGGCCGGCGGCGCGCCAGGGCCGCCGGCGGGCGCCTGCAGCCGCTTGCGCAGCGCGCGCCAGGTCGCCGCGCCGCCCTGCGCCTGGCCCTGCGGCGAGCGCGGCGGCCAGGGGCTGCGCGGCGTCACCGGCGCGCTGCGCGGGCTGAGCGGCCAGCCCGTGCCGCCCGGCGGCGCCGGCGAGGCCGGCGGCAGCGGCGGCGGCGGCGTCTGCGGCGGCGGCGGCGGCGGCGGCAGCAACGGCGGCGGCGGCGGCGGCGCCGCGGCCGGCGGCGGCCCCAGGCCCACGCGCTCGCACAGGCGCTGCGCGGCGGCGATCGCGGCGGCCAGCTCGGGCGTGCCGGCGTGCGCGTAGCCGGTCAGCTGCGCGAGCGCGGCCGGCCAGAACGGCAGCGCGCCGCGGCCGCGCCGCTCTGCGTACAGCAGCGCGGCGGCCAGCACGCTGGGCCGGAAGTTGAGGAACTCCGCGTCGGCCAGCGCGGCGCGCGCGAGCGGCACCACCTCGCCCGCGCCGCCCGGCTCCGGGCCGCCGCCGGGCAGGGTCAGGGCAGGGTGCGCGCCCAGGCGGCGCAGGTACAGCTTCAGGCAGCGCAGCGCGGACAGCGTGGCCGTGTCGCCGCCGAGCGAGGCGGCGAGCGCGGCGCCCATGTCGGCCAGCGCGGCCTCCGGGAAGCCGGCCGCGGCCGCGAGCGCGGCGGGCCCGGGCGGCGCCGGGCCGCCGCGCAGCGCGGCGGCCAGGCAGGCGGCCGCGCCGAGCGCGGGGCAGGCCGCCGGCGCGGGGTCGGGCGCCGACATGGCGCGGTCCAGCAGCAGCATCGCGTCGTACGCGGCGTCCTCCTCGGCGCCCAGCGCGGCCGCGGCGTGCAGCAGGCGGGCGACCAGCTCGGGCCGCTGGGCCATGTAGCCGGCGCCCATGGCCTGCAGGTCCAGGCGGTGCGTGGTCTCGAAGAAGCGCATGGCCGCGAACGCCTCGGCCACCGCGGCCTCGTTGGCCGCCTCGGCGGCGAGGTCGGGGCCGGCGGCGCCGGCGCCGCCGCCGCGCTCCGGCCCCGCCCCCGCGCCGCCCGGCGCGAGAAGCGCGCCCTCCGGCCCGGCGGCCGCGTCGGGCCCGGCCAGCCAATCGGCGACGGCCGGCCCGGCCGCCTCCAGGCGGCCGGCCGGCGCGCCGTCGCCCGCGTCGGCGAACGGCGAGCCGCGCGCGCGCAGCAGCGCGGCCACCGCCTCGCGCACCACTGAGCCGCCGGCCTCCTTGCCCGGCTTGCCGCGGCCGGTCACGACGGCCAGGCGGCGCGGCAGCGCGGCGGGTCCCTCCAGCTCGGCGCGCGCGCGCAGGTCGGCCAGCCAGGCGAACAGCGACAGCACGGCCACGCCGCCGCTGAGCGAGTGCAGGCTGAGCTCGAGGCAGTCGGCCCCCGCGTGCGGCAGCCGGCGCAGCAGGCCTTCGCATGCGGCCGCGCGGAACAGGCCGGCCGCGCGGCGCTGAGCCCAGGCCAGGCCGCTGTCCCAGAGCGCGTCGATGATTGCGCCGTACGCGATCGCGTCCGCGCAGCAGCCCGTGCGCGTCATGGCCTCGAACGCCTGCGCGCGCGCGGCGCTGGTGAGCCGCGCGCGCCGCGGCCGGGGCGCGCCGCGCGCGCGGAGCGACCGCCCGCTCCGCCCCGCCAGGCAGCCGAACCCCGCAACTCCCCCAGGTCGCCCGGCGCGCCGGCAGCCTCACGCCCGTTGCGGCGGCCACATCAGCACAGATCAGCACAGATCAGCGCAGGGCGGCCGGCGCGCCTGCAGCGCGCGCATCCACTGGCCGCCCTTCTCGTAGGCGCTGACGAGCGCGGTGAACGTGATGAAGTCCGGCTTGCAGCTGGCCGCCTGCATCTGGTCAAAGATCTCGCCCGCCTTCTCCCACTGCCCGCCTGCGCGGCCGCGACGCGCGTCGGCAAGCTGATGGCATGCAGCTCAGGCGCAACATAGCTGAGCAGGTGGGCCGGCGAGACCGCGGATGCAAGCAGACAGGCGAGGGGGCGGCCCTTCCTGCAAGGAGGGAGCATGGGTGACCACACTGCACAGACCACGAGCGGCGAGGAGGGGGGCCCTGCCTGCACGGCGGGACTTTCTGGACGCGGCAGGGCGTTCGGTGACGACGCGAGGCTGCCGCCGTCCGGGGCCGCTCGCGAGCGCCCGCCCCCGCACACCCGCTGCACTGGGCAGGAGCCCGGGGGCGGCGCATGCCGCAGCGGCATTAGGGTATGGGGCGCAGGGCGCGCGGCCGGGCGGCGCGCCGTTGCTGAGCGCGGACAGCAGCGAGTTGTAGGTGACCACGTTGGGGCGACAGCCGTCGCGCGGCATGTCGCGGAAGAAGTCCAGCGCCAGGCCCCACTCGCCGGCCTTCTCGCAGGCGGTGATGAGCGAGCTGTAGGTGATCACGCTGCGCTCGCAGCCCTGCGCGCGGCACGCGCCGTCTGGGGCTCCCCAAGCAACGCACCGGCGGCCGGTCGCGCCCGCGGGTGCGCCGCCGGCGCTCGGGCCGCATGGGCCCTTCGCTTGGAGCAGGCGGCCTGCCGGCCCAGGCCGCACGCCACACGCCTGATAGCCCGTGCATTGGTCCCAGCATCCATACAAGTGCAGGGTGAGGGCAAGGCATGTCGCCCGCCCCCGCGCGGGCAGCAACATGCAGGCGTGCGGCGCGGCGGCGCGCGCGGGCGGCCGCGGGGGGCGCGCCTCGTCGAACATGCGCCGGAAGGCCTCCAGCACCTTGGGCAGGCTGCCGGCCTTGGTGTACGCGGAGATGAGCGCGTTGTAGCTGGTCGTGTTGAGCGCCTGGCGCGAGCGCAGCAGCTCGTCGAACAGGCCGAGCGCCTCCTTCCACTGCCCGCAGTTGTTCGCGGCGATCATGAGCGTGTTGTACGTGCGCGTGACGGGCGTCAGGCCCTCGCGGCGCATGCGGGTGTACATCTGCAGCGCCTCCTCCCAGCGGCCCATCTTGCCGAGCAGGTCGATGACCGTGTTGTACGCCACCACCTGGGCCGCGCACGCGGCGCGCACGCGTCAGCGCCGCGCCGCCGGGCCCCGAACCCAAGCCTAAACCTATGCAGATTCAACTGTCACAGGGGCGCCCAGGCGCGCCCCTCCCTTGCAGCGGCTTTGGGGCCGGGCCCGCTGCGCGCGCTCGCGGCGGCGCAACCCGCTCCGTAGCGGCGCCGGGTCCGAGCCAGGCACGTTGACAGAGGCCTGGGAAGGGGCGGCGGCTGCGGCGGCGGGCCGGGAGGCCGAGCAGGGCGGGCGGGCGCACGTTGAGGGGCACGCCGCTGCGCTCCATCTCGCCCCAGACCTCCAGGCCGGCGTCCAGCTGCCCGCACTTGACGCACACGTTGAGCAGCGCGCTGTAGCTGAACACGTTGCCGCGCACGCCGCGGCCGCGCATCTGCCGCGCCAGGCCGAGCGCGCGGTCCAGCTGGTGCGCCGGCGCGCACAGCGCGATCGCGGCCGTGAACGTGTACACGTCGCACAGCGCGGCCGCCGGGTGCCCGCGGCCCAGGCCGGCCAGCCAGTCGAAGAGCTCCTGCGCGCCCGGGCGGCGCGCGCGTCACGCTGCGCCCTGAAGGGGGCGGCGCTCGGCGGGCACGCAGGCACTGACAGCGCAGGGCCTGCATGCGTGCAGAGGCGAAGCAGCGGCCCCGCACGCACGTCAGCCGCCCCGCGCCGCACACGGAGGCAGGGCGAGCGTCTGATGGCTTTGGAGCGGCCCGGAGCGCCAAGGGGGCAGCGGCGTGCAGGGCAGCCGCAAGCGGGCGGGGCGGGGCGCGCGCCTGCGCGCGGCGCGCCATCTGCGCCTCGGCGCACTTTTTGAACAGGTGCGCGCAGCCGCGCGAGTCCAGGCCCGGCAGCGCCGCCTCGGCCAGGCCGGCCACGGGCTCGCCCGGCGGCAGCTGCTTGATCCGCCACACAATCTCGTCCACCGACAGGCCCTCCCGGCCGCCGCCGCCGCGCGCGTGGCCGCAGCCGCCCCGTGCGCGGCCCGCATGCCTGCGCGCGCGCTTGCACGCAGTCGCAGCTGCCCTCTGCCCGGCCCTGGCATGTGCTCACCAGCGGCTCATATCAGTCCACACCTGGACGGTGTGTGCAGGGGCCACTGCGCAGGGGCTCGGGACCCCGCTCCACACATCCTAGCCGTCTGGCGCACCATGGCTGTCACAGGGCACAGCAGCTTCGCTCTGACAAAAGCTGCAAACGGCGACGGCGCTGGGCAGGCACGCCCCGGCAGCAAAGGGCCGCTTGGCGGGGACGCGGCGGGGCCGCGCGCCTGGGGAAGCCGCCGGGGCTGCCGCGGCCGAAGCCCGCGGCCACCGGGTGGCACTGCTCGCTGCCCTCGATGCACTGCCCGCCCCAGCCGACCGCCTGCGGCGCCGCCGGCGCGGGCGCGCCGTGCCAGTCGCGCCGCTGCGCGGGCTCCCGCGCGCGCGCGCCGTTGGGCTCGAAGCCCGCGCCCGGCTGCCAGGGCGCCGCGGCGGCCCAGCCGCTGCGGTAGCACAGCTGGTGCTCCTGCGGGGCGGCAGCGCTGCGGTCTGTGTTCGGGCGGCTGCTGCACCAGAGCCAGCGCCGAGCTTTGAATGCACGGCGAACAGACGCCCCCACCCCACAGCAGCTCAAGCAGGAACACGCTGCGGGCAGTGGCGCCGCCAACATATCTCGGCCAGGGCCGCAGTAAACGAGTAGCCGGGCAGCGCCCCCGAGTGCGCCGCAACCAAGGCGGGTGCATGGGATGGGCGGGGCGCAGCTACAGCAGCAGCACCCCCACAGCCCTCAATCCTGCCCCCCCACAAAGCACATGGGGGCCCGCAGGCTGGGTACAAGGCGCACATACATGACTGCTGCCCCACCGATGCGCATGCGGGCCGCACCTTCAGGCCCTCCTCGCCGGCCCAGGGCAGCAGGGAGGTCGAGGCCATCAGTGCAGGGGCTCGGAGGCCTCAGGAGCCCGCCCGCACGCCCATCATCCCGTGCGCTCGAATAGCTCGAGCTGCCTCAGCCCGAGCTGAGGCGCCTAGCACCTGACGATTCTGTGCTCGGCACAGGCTCGGCTCAGACTCGGCGGTCGGCCGCAAGATCGAGCTGATACGCTGTGGATTGAGTGCAGGGCTGGGCGCAGGGTCTGCCTCACGGCAGCCCGCGAGCAAAGTGGCTGGGCAACTGGCGCACGTGGGGCAATCCATACTGTGCATCACCGTTGGACCACCGTTGGTACCTCGACACGTATGGCTGCCCCATTGGCAGCCGCGCCCGGTCATAACAGGCCATGGCGCACGACCGCGGCCCTGCCAGCACACGTCTCTGCCTTCAAGGGTCAGGGCAGGCGCTCCGAGCGCCCTGCGAGGAGCGCCAGCGCTTGCCGCCGTGACGGCCCGTCCTCTGGTGGCGCGCGCGAGGGTGCACCAGCGCGCCCGCAGTACTGCCTGGCACTCGTATGCACTGCTGCCATGTCCAGACGGGACGGCACACGTGCCCCCTGTCTCACCTGTCTTGCGATGGATTGCATGCCCATGCGCACGCAGCCAACAGGAGCTGCTTGCAGGGACGCGGCTGTTAGCTCAGGGCGGCCCGCCCGAGACTGCTGACGGGCGGGTGGCAACTGGCAGCCCTGTGCCGCTGCAGGCCCGTGCGCGCCCGGCCGGCGGGAGCTGCTGGCAGCGGCCGCGGTGCTGCTGGCGGCGACGCCGCGCTCCGCGGCCGCCGACGCGGCCGCCGTCGCGCTGGAGGGCAATGCCGACGCCGTGGAGGGCAAGCCGGCGACCGGGGAGGCCGCCAGCATCACCGCCGAGCCCGCTGCGCCCGAGGACGCCACGGCGCGCTCCTGCGGGAGAGCCTCGCCCACTGCACAGGAGCCTGCCTGCGGCGGCTGCCGCACGAGCGGGGGCGGGCCCGGCCGCGCTCACGCCCGAGGACGCCGCGGCGCGCTTGGCCGCCTCCGGCGGCGGCGCCGGGCGCCGACTGCGTGCGTCGGATGGGCGTGCTGGGCGCCGGCGCGAGCCGCGCGAGGCTCAGGCTCGTTGCCTGCTGGGCGTCGGCGCGAGCCGCACAAGACTGGGACATGCTGGCCCGCGTGGGGGGGCGGCTGAGCGCGGCGCGCGCGCGCAGCGCTACGCGCGGCTGGCGGACCGGCTGCTGGCGTACGAGTTCCAGTACCCGGTCGCGGTGCGCGGGCAGCCGGTGCCGGTCATCCAGTCGCGGCGGCCGGAGCGCTACTCGTCCGCCGCGCCGCTGACGGCCGACGCGCGCCAGGCGCGCGGCCGGCGCGACCAGCCTGGCCTGCGCGTCTTGCTGCAGACACGCCTGGGGGCTGGGCGGGCCGGCATGATGCGCGGCATGCGCCCAGCCGCCGCTCGCCCGGCCGCACCGGCGGGCCGGCGCGGGCTCAGGCTGACGCGGCCTGCGCGCGGCCGCGCAGAGGATCGTGGCGGAGCTCGTCGACTTCCGGGACAACGTGACCATCTCCGTGACCGTGCGCGCCCGCCCGCCCGCCCCGCCACCCGGGCTGCGCGCCCGCGCGCAGGTGGCCCTGCGCGGCCGCGACCATTGCGCGGGGCGCAAGCCTGACGGGGGATCCAGTTCGGTGAGCATTTCGTTGGCCCGCAGGTGGGCCCAGTGTCGGGCGTGCTGAAGGCGCGCGAGATGGGCGCCTGGACGCCGAAGCAGGTGGCTGACACGGTGCTCATCGACAGGCGCGCGCCGCGCTGCCCGCGCTCCGGGGGTGGAGCATGCGCTAAGGGGGTGGGGGCAGGGGCTGATGTAGGAGTGTCTCGGCCTGGTGGCACGAGGCGTGCATGTCTTGCAAGGGCGGCGATGCATGCTGAGCTCCATTGTACTGGAGAGCGGCAGGGGCTGCGTGCCTGACTTGGGGCTGGCCGCTCCAGGCAGCGGGGCTGCACTCGCTGGGGCACCGCGCTGCGCGCGGGGCGAGCGGAGAGCGCTGCGCCCGCCGCCCGAGGCGGGCCGTGCGCTCAGGCGAGCGCGGGGGCTGCCGCAGGTCGACGATGCGCGTGACGACCGGGCAGCGCGTGTCGCTGCACCAGGTGGAGAGCGCGGCGACGGAGCTGCGCGATGGGCAGACGTACTTTGTCTACGAGCACATCGCGCAGGCGCGCGCGCGGCCGGCCGCCCCCCTGCTCGCCGCGCCCCCGCGCGCCGCCATGCGTGCGCGCCCCCACTGCGCGACGCTCGCACGCCGCGGCGCTGCCGGTAGTTGCGGAGCCTCGGAGCCCCTCTGTCTAGGCACACAGGCCGGTCGAGCTGGCGCTGTGTTCCTGCAGGCGACCTGCTGGCTGCCTCACGCCCGGCCGCAACGCAGCCGCGCCGCGCGCCGGCGCCTGCGCTCGAAGACGCGCGGCCGGCGCGCACGGGGTGACGCGCCTGCCGCGCGCGCGCGCG
>JAABUO010006618.1_pt1 | contig 13297 bp, 23 predicted proteins | sample 5559291 | NCBI WGS metagenome assembly JAABUO01 (sample SAMN10711878, study PRJNA513372) | rock metagenome | isolation source: Antarctica rocks | place: Antarctica: Victoria Land, Finger Mt sud | reverse complement strand
TTGGTTGTGGGTCTCACAACATGCACAGCAAGTTAAGACAGACTGCTTGGCACTCTTGTGTGCTGTGTTTTGCAGCTGGAGATGATCTTGCAAGCACAGGAATATGAGGCTGAACAGGACATTGATCTGCAAGTCTTCTTTGACTCAACAAAGGGCAGATTTACAACCCCACTGGGACAATCATGGGCAAAAGAAATTGTTAAGCGAAGAGCAGACAAACAAGATGTCGCACATGCTAAAAGCAATCATGGGTCATCTTAAAATTGCAAAGCAGACACAGTAACAAGGGTGTTGGTGGCAATGCTTGCTGTGCTGTATGCTGATGGCATAAGGCCCAGCTCACCATGATGAGTCCTGGTATGCTGTGGTAGCACTATTGGCTGCACTGTCTCCCCAGTTTGTGTTTGATATAGGCTTAGGAGGTGGATTGCCTGCCATGACTGACTGAATCTGCAGCGAATCACAAGCAACACTTGCCATTTTCTTTCAGACTCAATCATTTACAACTGCAAACAAAGCAGCCGCAATGAGGTTTTAAGGCTGATACAAAGTTAGGCACATCTTGCTCCACATGCTCCTCAGGCGTGCTGTCATGCATGTCTGGCCTGCCAGGTGCTCATGACTGATGTAGACTGCAGCCTTTTATGAGCTAGGAGGTGCAGTTGTACCTGCTCAGCGTAAGTCAAGGCGGTGAAGGCATCCTCTGTCAACTGATCCAGACAACAGTCTGCTGTGTCTGCTGGCATGGCGCGATCCGCAAACCTGAAAAGCTCAATCCAGTATTGCTCTTTGCTGGCTTTTGGCCCAGCCAAACAACACACCAAAGGCAGCATCTTCCCCAGTTCCTGACAGTTGCGATGCGCTACCTGCTGCAGTGCCTTGTCCTGCAACATACTTGGTAAAGTGTCTAACGTATGGTGCTGTTTTGTTCAAGCAGCAGCACATGCTGCAAACACTATTAGCATTGGAGTTGCTGGCAGACATGTCGATACGCAATCATGCAGGAACAAGTTCTGTCGTGACTGCACATGTTGCCAATCATGTGTCACATACGGATGGCTATTCTGCTCCATGCTGCAATGAAGTTGAGATTTACGATTTATAATGTCGGCAATGCTATCTTTTACAGGTTGCTTGGACGTCAAAGTGGCCCACAGCATCTCAGATGCAACATAAAATTAGCAGTTTGACGCACAAACCTCTGGCAGACCCTCTGCAAAACTCTGCGCTTGGGCATCTACAGCATCCTGCATCTGCTGCTTTGCTCTGTCAGGCTGCAGGTCTGGCCATTTTGATTGCATCCAGCACTTCTGGGTGTCTGACATGCGCTTCAGGCAATTCCATCGCTTGCAATGAATAGTCAACTGCCTGCAGATCTGAGCACCTTGGACGTCCATTCCATGGCTCAAGCATGTACTGGCAGATCATTTGAGCACCAACATTGACCTTGACAGCATGCATGTATGCGGATTTGTGCACACAGCACAGAAGCGAAAAGGCACACCGCTGGGAAGCACTTACAGCCTGCTCACAAGGCATGCAGCACATTGTCATATGGCAAGATGCACAAAAGGACAATACCCTGTCAGTTCCCTTGGGTCTTTCAAGTCACTCTGCGGCACTGCAAACTGCTGCTGGCAGGCTTGCAGCATGGTGCATCGCTCTGCAAGGCTGTCCACCTGATTGGCCAGATCCTCCAGCTGAGACAGGGCCTCCTCAGGAGCCTGTTCAGGATCCATGTTAAAGCAGGCCCCCACAGCAAGGGCCAGCTCCTGCACCCAGTCACCCAGGCTGATGCCAAGGCACAATCAACCCTCTCACATGTGTACACTGCTGTTGACAGGCCTGACGAGCACGTGCCTGATGAACAGCAATCCAGGGAAATTGATTTGAGCTCTGTGCAAGCTGTTCATTGGCATGCCTTGTGTAAGGCCTGCTCAGGAGCACCATGTCCAAGGTCACAGGTATGGCAGCATCGCATTGAGGTTGCAACCAATGTGATGCTGATGCTGACATAACAACAGCATTCATGTAAACCCAATATGTAAGCTCCAACTGCATGGTACATGGAGAAGCACAATCAAGAAACCAGGGGAAATTCAGTCGACATCAGTAACATGCCAGAATTGGTATCCTGTCATGCAATGAAGCTACCTTGAGCTGCAGGGCTGCATCACGCACTGTGCGGTCGAGCAGAGCCACCATGCCCGCTTTCCTCTCATCCAAGAACCTCACACCATCTGCACATGCCTGCAATAGTACACACGAGCTGCATGCATTATCTTGCTGGAGTGTTCCAACCATGAGCCAGGCTGGTGCAACCTCATGTTGCCTGGTTTGAGCACAGCACATGCACAGACAATTTGTTTGCCGCTGGCACCTCATCTGACAACTGATTGCCACACCAGCAGTGTTTCGCATGCACGTTGCGTTGCTTCAACACTTGATAACCATGACATTTTGCTACTGTCCAGTGACACATCACAATCCTCCCTTGTGTCACATGACACTGCACTGCAGACATATGCACACAACTCCTGGTCTTTGTAGCCCAGTCAGAATGTTCTTGAACAACGGCAGTGACAGTAAGCTGGTCACTGTTGTGGTGGGGAAAGACAAGGGGATGCACCTTCTGGAAGACAGCAGCGTCTTCCTTCATCTCATCAAACTTGTCCTGCTGGTCCGGCAGGGGCTTGCCCCCATAGGCAAGGTACATGTCCCACAGGGCCAGGGCAGTCTCCTGGTGCTGCTGGCGCTGCCCCTCCTGGGCCTGCACCCTCCTCAGGCAAGCCAGCCACCCCGCAAACTCCTCCAACTTGGTATGCCTCTCCCTCACCTGCCTGGCCCATGCAACGCAGAAGGTGAGTTTTGCGGATGGGTGAGCATGAGAACACACAGCGGATTGCTGAAGTCAGTGATGTGAGTATCAGGCTGGGCAGGGGAGAGTGGTTGAGTGAGGGAGTGGTTGAGTGAGTGATTGAGTGAGTGAGTGTTGAGAATTATATGACTGCGGGGTTAATGAATGAGCCAGCGAGCAAGTGAGGGGATGATGTGAAGGCTATGTGGGGTATGCAACGTTGGTGATCACTTTCCAAGGGCATGCAAGAGTGAGTGACCCTGTGCATGATTGCGACAATGAATGAATGGACACGTGCAAGCATGCACAGCTGAGGAACTAGAGAATAAGCGAGGAATTAAAATTCATAAAAGATGAAGAGGCTGAAATGTATTTGGTTTGACTGGCTCTCTTTGTGTGAGGAAATGTAAGTTGGGTGAATAAGCAATTCCTGGAGGAGTCGATACGTGACTCAAGGCCTGGGTGCATTGGGCCTGTGAGGCACGCAGACAGTGACTGAATGAGTGATTACTTGGTGAGTGCATGGCAGGAATCCAGGACTGTTTGGCAGCGCTGGCAGGCCTCTCGTGCCAGGTGAGCCATGAGGGCATCAAGGGCACCCCCCAGGGCATGCCCCAGGTCCTGCTGCAGGGTAGCTGTGGCCAAGGTGACCACTCCAACTTGCTGCTGCCCCTCCTTCCCCTTCACCTCGCTGCTCCACTGCCTGAATCACCACTCACATGCAAGCTGACGCCCTAAGTTGCAGGATCAGGCATACAAGCCAGGGCTGCTCTGCTTGACTGGCTAATATGGCGTAAAGCAGCTGATGTCAATGCAGCAGGGGGTTGAATTCAATTGATGGCCCCAAGGGTGATGTATGATGGCCCAAGCTGCAAGCAAAGGTGCAAAGGAGGTGCCTGGCAGCAGCAGTGGGTAGGGCTGTACAAGCAACAGGAACCAGTGAGCAGCCCTGCACATACCACGCCTTTGTCACCTCACATTCAAACCTAGAGGGCACAGAACTATGACATTAATTCAGGGTCCTGTGCCTCTCACAGACAAGAATAGCATTGTGGCCTTACCTGAGGAGCATGATATCCTGCCTCAGCTGCTTGACAGAGCGCTGTGTCTGCATGTATGCATCGGCATCAAAGCTGATGGCAAAGGCATGTATGACTTGCAGCTGGCCCAGGGCCTCTGCTTGCGATTGCAGCCCCTGATAGCTGCGAGCCACTGCTTGTGCACACTGCAACCTGCATGCACACAAGAGCTGGTCATATAAGAGGCGCCGAAGTTGCAGCCCCTCTCAACTCACTCATTGCTGTGTACTCAACACAAGTTTGAGACTGATATATATGTTGTGAAATGATATGTTCAACATATGTGCTGGTCACCTCATTGCAGACATCCTGCGTTGATTGCTGAAGTTGAGCTTGCCAGTGTCAAGAAAAGGCATGCCAGTTTGCAGTGAAGTCTGATCAATGTAAGGCTTCATCTCAAAACATACATTCCACATCTCTAGTGTCATGGTCAGGTCAGCTTCATGCCAAAGCAGAAGTGTGCAGCAACATGCTGTATATATACATGTGTATGTGTGCGCATGTATGTATATACATACACACTATATACATTGTCCTGTACTCACCTGCATGAGTTGATAGCATCATTCCCAATGATGATGCTAGCCAGGTCTGTGCTGGAGGGTGCCTTGCCAGGCCACAGGGCCGCCAGGCCCTCTGCGCCCATGATGCGTGGCAGCCTCTTAATGCAAGTCACCATGGGTTGCAACACATCCTCATTCAGACACTGCATCACATGCTTGCATTAGCTCTTGTGAACAAGCCTGCTCATGTAGACAGCAAGAGCCAGCTTAACAATAGTAACAGCCTGGCTTGACCTGTTGATCATGTATGACAGCATTTAATGTTGCACAGGTTTCACCTTCAGTTGTTGAACAGAAAGGACGTTGTTCTATGCATTGACTGAATATGGTAACCATCAGTTGAATATGGTGATTGTCAGCTGTTCCTGCCTTATACAGTGCCAAAAAGGACCAGCTTGTGTGCATGTTGTCTAATGTCTGAGGGAAGTTTGGGAGGGAAAGGCAGGAGTTCGTGAGCATCTGCTGTAGTCAAATCAAAGACAGAAACAGGATAAGAACAACAGACGCACCAGTCAGCTTGTGCTAGTTTCTTGACACAGGCCCGGTCAAGATATGAGCCTCATCCCGGGCAATGGCAGTGTCTAGTCACAGGCAGGTGAGAGACAGACAGAGGAGCAAACCTTGAGCATCTGCTGGCTTTCAGGCTCAAAGTGCACTCCTTCCTTGGTGAAAGCAGGCAACACCAGCAAGGGAGCCTGACTGGCCAGGCGGGCCTGCAGGCCGGTCACTCCCTCCATCAGCATCCCCACGGCTGCCCCACACAGCATCATGTCTGCCAGCCGCACTATGCACTTCAGCTTGGCTACATCAATGGTGAGCGACTGCACCATCACATGCTTGAAGTGCATACATATGAAACAGAAGCATTACTCTGGCCATGCAGTGCAGTCTGGCCCAACAACAAATTGGTGTTGGTGTTCATCAAGTGCATTTGAGTGAGCTCTGTGTTCCAGAGCACCGCTCAATTTGTTGTCTGATACAGCTTGGCTATATGAGCAGTACACGCATGCATGCGTTGCGACCAGAGATGGCTCCTGCAATGTGCCAATGCCACCTGGCGCCATACAACAAGCAAACAGTAGCTGCAACTCGACACCAGCTGGCTTGCCTTTGCGCTGCTGAGCATTCCCACTTCATATAGCTCTGCAAGCTTGCTGACACAATCAAGGCTTTGAAACCAGGCTTATGGTGAGACATGGCTTGTTTCAAAATTTGATGGTGAGGCACTGGCCCAGAACGCCTCTACTGACTGGGACTACAAGATGTGACTGCTGCAGCAGCTGTTTCCCAAGGCTGCACACGACTGTACAGTACTGGTATGTGAACCCAGCTGGCATGCTGCAGGGCTGAGGTGTGTTTCAGCATGCGTCTGATCAGTATGTGTCTGATCGGTAACGTTGTATGAATCCATGAGAGACCTGGGTGTCAACTTTCATTTATTTTCGCCAGACTGTCATCATTTCCCAAAATTTGCTCCATTGAGAAGCCCTGTAGGGTTGACAGCCATGCACACGCAGCATGCTGGCGGCGCTGTTGCTGGTAAGAAACAGCAACATCTGCCCATCTGTGCTGGTCTATCTGCAACCTGTGTGAGCCACCATGGTGACATGGACAGACTCTACTGTGTGTCCATGGCTGCAGAAAACACTGCTGCATGGCTGGCTGAGCAGACCCACCTGCAGCTGCTCCTCTTTGGCCTTCCAGTCCCGCCTGATCTGAATGCTACTTTGCCCCTTGCTGGCACCAGCGGAGGGGTCAGCTGCATATGCCTCAACCTGCCGCCGTATCAGTGCCTCCTGCGACAGGAACCATAGAAGGCCTGACGTAGCCATGAGATGCTCAACAAGGTGCCTGACAGGTCCTGCACTATCAACAGCTTCTCTGGGCTGTGCACATGCAGGGGCGCTTGGTCTGAATGGAACAGAAGCAGTAGGGAGTTGCTATGGTGCAGTGCACTGCAGCAAGAACATCCTTTGTGCAGTCCTGCCAGCAGACACCTGAGCAGGATGCAACGTGACTTTGTCACCTGCTCAGTGATGTTCTTGATGAGCTGTTGCAGCACAATCACTGTAGCATTGGCAGCCACCTCTAATGCAGGCTGAACCAGCACCTTGTGACTGTCAGCCTGCTCTTTGCTCAGGTCCTGCACACAGCAGACTCCATGTGCAGCAATATTGTATGCTATGATAATGCGCTGTATGATTCCAAGCCAGCGCAACATGGTTTTCAGCATTGCTGTGTGCAAACGTGGCACCTGGCCAATTGCTGCCAGGTGCTGATGATGACAGCAGCTGGCATGATGCACCATGATACATATGTACAGACAGGTACCTCCAAACGGTAAGACTTTCCAGGCTGAATGTCAAGCAGCTGCACTCTTGCCATCTCATGGGTTATGTTGCGCAGCTGCAGCACTGCTTTGCAGAACGTCGGCTTTGCAAGGAAGCTCTGTGACGCAAGCGACTTTTGAATCCGGGCGTAGTGATTCCGCCTGGTGTTGTGGTGCCAGCCTTTGAACATCTTGGCTATCAGCCAGGTTTTAAAAATTCGCTTGGCAGACAGCAGCTCAAAGACGGACTGTTCCTTTAGCCACTCTCCTGAGAACAGTTGCAAGCAGTCAAAGCAATGAATCTCCAGCTGCAGAAACTTGCAAGATACAACGCCAATGGCTCACATGCAGCTTGTACACTGCTCTCACCAGAGGGGACAAAGTCAACAGCATGATCTGAACCCACACGGCAGATGCCGCTTGCAGAAATGGACCAATGGTCTTGCCCCTTGATTCTATTCTTTGGTGCCAAAGAAAGTTCATAGGGATTGCCATGGCCTGATTGAAACGTCCTGCGAAACCCAGAACAAGACTCTTATGCCCCAATGTGAAGTGTGACCAGGAAGCCCTACGAGTTGAGCAATGCCTGAAGGTGCTTGATCTAACCTCGTAGCATGGTACACCTTGGCGCAATCTCTGTAGCCTGCTGTTGCGTGACGATACACAACGTCCTTTCCCTGCAACAGCAAACACAGCTTAAGGCAGCCTTAGGCAGGGACTTCGAAGGTACAGCGTCAACATACTGACCGTGCGCGGTGTCGATACAACGGATCCTTCCACTGCAGCCGACGGCTCCAGCATTGTCATTGCTCAACTACTGAAGGTGTGCCTGCACACTGCACACTGCAGGTCTATCTCAAGCAGGTCAACATATTTCTAGCTACTTAGGAATCTAAAGCTTGTGCACTTTCACGTCTGCAGGTCTGCGCAATGCCATCACTCTGAGCAATCGTGACACTCTGCAAAGTCTATGCAACAGAGCTTCTCGTGGATAGCACTTACTCTGTAGCACGCATTTGCCCTTGTCCCTGTTTGCCGCCGGCTTTGACCTGATCTGCGTTGGCACTTTCACACGTGCAGCGCTGACAGCATCTCAGCCTTTCCAGCTGTCTAGAGTAGTTTTTAGCATCTCTAAAAAGTTTTGTGTGTGACTTTGGGGTGGCACGCTTCGAGCTGTCTTTGGGTTTTGCCCGCAGCAGCTGAGGGCTGCCTATATGAAGACGTTTATTGGCACAGTAAGCTCTGTGTGTAGGTCATCGTCATACGATTGCAAGTTTCAAACCCAGCTCCTCTCACTCAAATGTTGCATCAGGTGATTTCCAACAAGATGGTCAAGTCAGTGTTGGTGTCAGTAGCGCGGTGGAAAGTCTTCCCTAAATACAAGCTGCGCAAGAGGTGGACAAAAAAGTTTATGGTCAGCTGCTCCCTGGCAACCACTCTACTCTCCATACATGCTGCTGTCTGCTGTGTTCCATCCTTTCTGTGTGATCCTTACTTTGCACAGGAGCTGTATCAGTAGTGTGTCTGCTGCAGGCGCATGACGAGGAAAACAAGTGCAATATGGGCGACACTGTCCGCATCGACATGTCAAGGTATGATAAGCCAATATACCTTTTCATCCTGTGCAAGCAGTCATGCTAGCAATGGCTTCTGCGTGAAGTCAACATTGAGCCTAATAGCCAATGTTGTTACAGACCAATAAGCAAGAGGAAGGCATGGGTAGTGACTGAGATCATAAGACGAGAAAACGTGTATGATCCAGCAGCTGCAGCACAAGCAGCAGCGCAGCAAGTGCCGAGCATGCAGCAAGCAACACAAGATGCAAGCATGTCTTCAAGAGGGTTTGCCGCATCTGCAATCAAAGGATAAGCTAAAGGTGGTTCCAGATGCAGCCTGAATTGTTATTCCCACACAAATCGAAGGCAGCCGTTTACACCTGAAAGTGTACCTACACCTTAAAGCTTGTTGCACCAGGAGGGAGCCATGAAAGGTCAGGATCACCATCATCCTGATAAAGCATAGACTTTGCACACAGCCTTAAGGCCTGGTTGAAAGGGATTGGCTCCTACTACAGGAACAATGATGAGCTGCATCGCATGAGCATACATTTCTCTTATTTGGACATCGTGACCTGTTTTGTAGTCAGGTACCCCAAGACATGACATCATCATGCGGGTATGGAAGCTCCAATGCTGCCATCTGCTCGTCTTTCAAGGCATTTGACATGTTAAAAGGGCAGTGGTATTCCATGTTGACTTGCTTTTTATCACTTGTCACAGTCGGAACAGATGCAGCTATTCGAAGGCCACACAACTCTCACAGTAGTATTGCGTTGAGAGTATGTGGAGAAGACATAGGCTGTAAGGTTGCAAGTGCTCAGCGTCTATGCTGCTTGTAGTCCTCAAGGGAGACCTTAGGCAAACACAATGTTGTCAGCTCTGGCTGTTGATGGTGGCTGGGGCTGATGTGGTCAGAAAGAAACGATATGGTCAGAAAGAAACTCACTTAACCACTACTGGCTATTTCACTGTATAGTTTACAACCGATGTTTGCTTGCTAACCTCGTAGTAGGCCCTGACTGAGAGCAAGCAATTATCTCTGAGAAGAAGGACACTATCTGCAACGTTGTTAATGTGGCTGCCGACAAGATGACTCCAGATCCATAGTCTATGCCTTGCAACCGTACAGTACAAGTCCATGGTAACATATACTTGTCAGGCTTGTTTTTTACCCCTGCGATTTGTGGACTCAAATGGACAATCTGTCACAAGCATGCGCACTGCCATAGCAAAGGGAAACACAAAGTAGGGAAAATAAAACGCTGATAGCAGAAATCGTGGATGTTTTGAGTGGGGTGAGAGCATAAGTTCACTCAGTATGCAAACCATAGTGGAAGCAACAAACATTCCGTACACAATAGTGGGTTTCTGAATCCAGGCCTTGCCATACGCATGCGCATATGCTGCAATAAAAAAGAAAGGCAGCTGCACACATATCTCGCTCCAACAAAGCACTCGGAACCAAGCTGGCATCAGGGTCATCTGCACATTTGAAACTGCTGCTCACTGATACAAGAGGTTGCATGAAAAGCTACAAGCATGGCAGGGGCACCTACCAAGGGATCTTGAAATTGCACAATGTACCATCTGAAGGCGTTGCGAGCAAAGTCAGGATACAGGTTGGAAGGGAAAACTGCAATCAGGACGCTTCAGGTCAGACCGCTTGTTTCTAGCACTGTTTACAATTTGACAGGATTCCAAGCCTACATGGTTGTGAGTCGATCAGGATGGTGATGGGGATGTGCGAGATCAAGAACGCCACGACAGCCACATCGAATGGCCTCTGTGACAACGGCAGCACGTCTGGCATCCTGGCAGATCACAAACTTCTTCCCAACGTTGGAAGGCGTCGGAAAAACACAGCCTTCTACCGTTCGACCCTTTCAAGGCCCCCTTCGGTCGTCCCTGATGCGATTGGGGACCCCTTTCTCGTAGCTTCCAATGCACTTGGGTTCCTACCTGAATCTTTGTCGAGGGAGGGCGCAACACAAGGTCAAGCGCAATGGATGATGACGCTTCGAGGGCTGGCCTGGTCCGTGCGAGAAGCGGAGTTCAGCACGAACGCGTTCCTGGCTTCTTGAGCGGGCTTGTGGACCTGCTACCACGTCTTGGTTACAGGGGCCTTTTGCCTAGTGTCTCCTTTGTGCGCCAGGAGCAACGTCCCTTGCTGCCCATTGCTGCACAGACCAGACAGCACTCTCGGGCTGTGTCAGAGGACAGCAACATTGCTGAAAGCACTTCCTCAACACAGGACAGCACTGAACAGCAACTGCAAGCTGAACAGTCTGAAGTCAGCACAAGTGGCAGAGATAGCCAAGAGGCCAACCAGCAAACAGAGTCTCCTGCAGCTGCAGCTGAGAGGCATCGCATTGGGTCAGCAAATAGCTTTGACCTGCAGGTACAGTCACTTGACCTCACTGAAGCTGACTCAGTACAGCAGTTGTGGACACAATGTTCGAAATTTGCATTGCTTGATTGTGGCCTGCAAGCTGACTGCCAAGCAACAGCAATGTGAATGCAAACCTCTGCTGCAGCTTTGGGCTCAGTGGGTAGAGAAGACAGCTCCATACCTGGTCCTGCTGTTAGTTGTCTTTGTCTATGCTCATGTTCAAGGCAAGTGGCTCTGTCCCTGTTTGCAGCATCTCTGACACCCCAAGCTGCAAGCAGCTCATCATCTGATGTTTGTCATTGCTATCCAGGTCTTGCAGTGTTTGCATGGCTTAGCCTAGTTCTGTATAAAGCCAATGAGGCGCTCAGAAAGCAAGTTGCACTGAAAGCGGACTACAACCGGCTGCACTGCATCAGCCTGGCTGGTCTGCTGACGTGCCATGTGCCGGTTGTGCTGCTGTGCCTGCGCTCTGAGCACCTATGGCAGAGATTTGTGTTGAGAGATCCATCCCCAGTTCCAATGGTATGCTTCTCCCCATGACCAGCAGCATCCTGTGGTTTGGTTGCCGTGCTGTTTTGCTTCACTCTTCTTGCTGCTTCTGAACAGACCTGCCAGTCTAAACGTTGTGTTAGTTTTGCAGTTCTGGACAGCTCTCTTTTGGGTGACTACTGTAGATCTACTAACCAGGCACATGGGCATGGTGGTTAAGGTAAACACCCTATTGACTTGCAGCGTGTCCGCTTGTCAAGTCTGGTATCGCAGACTGGCGGTCACAGGCAACATGCACCTGTGATAATAATAGTAATAATGATAATAATTAAACGCTTTCCAATCATGATGAGCTAGGTACGTGCAGGACAAGTCTTGTCTCTCCCGAGCAGCCTGTCTTGAGCAATCCTATAAGGCCTACTAATACGACTATGACCCATGATAACATCGTCATACTTGGCAGCAGAAGACTGTAGACATACCTTTTGCTGTAGCTTAGTGTTTTGACTGAGCAGCAAAGTATTCTGTACAGCTCATGTAGCTAAAGGGCAGTGCGTTGCTGCAGCTGGGAGTCATCATGGTCTGCCCATGTAGCAGCCCAGAGGGACTACGAAGACGAGCTCAGAGCCTGACTTGCGCTGAGAACCTCACTTTGTTGTACAGAGCTCTCCTGCCAGTGCCTGTGTGGTACAAGTACTTTGAGGGCTCAGGCATGGGCATGGTCCTGTGTGCTATGACTACAGGTTGATCAGCCTGCTTTGCCAATCCTGCCTGTATCTGATTGCTGTTGTCTTTGGAGGAAAGATCCTGCAGTTTAGTAACATGGCAGCAGGTGTACTTTGGCCTATAGTGTACATGCTTCTACTGTCGCTTGACCATCTGCATCATCTTAGGTGGCCTAGGTTGAATATTCTGTCTTGTGAGTGTGACACACACTTGACGTACCACATGTCATGTTCAGGCGTGTACCTGCTTCTGAAGTGTGGGATGCTGGTGGAGCGTGCCACAGTCCTGATGGCATCTGCCCGAGCCATTGTGCAGCAAGAGGCAGCGTATGGACAGTATGCCAAGCCTGAGGAAGTCATGGAGTCTGGCAACCAATGTGCCATCTGCCAGGTCAGTAAATGCCTACTTGACATGTTTTCCTGCTTTGGCATGCCTATGCTGTGCATTTGGATGTCATGCTGAGCAAGGTATATAGTGCGTGAGTTGTATTTGTCTCAATATCAGCTGTCCCCTTACCAAACAACGTCCCTCATGTTCACGTCAGGAACCCATAATTACACAGTTTCAGCAATTCAGCTACACAGATGCAGATGCTGTATACACAAACATGCAACCAAGTTCATGCATGCCAGACAGCATCAGCAGCGTTGTCCTTTGCAGGATCCAATGACAGATCCCATTAAGCTGCGCTGCAGCCACATCTTCTGTGACTCCTGTATATCAGAGTGGTTTGAGCGTGAGAGGACATGTCCAATGTGTAGGGCTGTCATCAAGCCTGCGGGGCTGCACTCATTTGGAGATGGCAGTACATCACAGCTGCCTCAGGCGTTTTAGATTGCAAGCTTTGATTGTAGACTAGTCATCCTGATACCATTTTCATGTACTATGAGGCATCTATGGTATAACCGATTTTGTTCTTGTGTGAAATTGACTTTTGCTTGAAACAGACTGGACATCAGAGTCTGTCAGCTTCTGTGAAGCAGTTTACTCATTTTTGCAGCTTCTTGTTTGTGAGCAAGCCTATGTGAACTACCGTGTTCACTTGTCAACTTTCCCTTTTGGGAAGCAGAGGTAGTGTACTGATGAGGCACTGGACTAAAGAATCTTGTGCAAAGCTTGCAAGTTTGCATAAATTACAATTGTAGAACACACATGCAAGTGGGAATGCAAAGTAGCAAGTGCCCCCCAGGCATGTCGAAAATCAAGACTCAGCAGTTTGGCGTCCTCTTTCCTCGATTCAGCCGTGGCTTTGCGGGACCTACTTCAGGTTCCAATCTGCAGACTGTGAGTACCCATATCAAAACCT
>JAABUO010006614.1_pt1 | contig 13300 bp, 16 predicted proteins | sample 5559291 | NCBI WGS metagenome assembly JAABUO01 (sample SAMN10711878, study PRJNA513372) | rock metagenome | isolation source: Antarctica rocks | place: Antarctica: Victoria Land, Finger Mt sud | reverse complement strand
CATACCACAACGGTACCTCCCCTACCTTTACCCTCCTTCCCCTGCCCCTCTTCAACGCCCTCCCCCACCCACCCACTTAACTTCGCATAACCCCAAGCTCGCGGTGAGGGGTGTGGGACCCATCTCAAATGCAAAAAAACGGCTAACGGGTATGTGGTAAGTGATGTAGGCGAAGGCACAAACGAAATAACCCTCACACCCTCCAAAACCTCCGCGACGCCTGGCTTTCTAAATGCATCACATCAGCAATTGATCCTTGATACGGTATCAACGCCGTACTCGCTTTATTTGGAGGGGGATGACGATTTCGCTCGTATGTTTGCTTTTTTTCTCCCCGAAACCCTACACATAGGGATGGGGGGCTAATGTGGTTGATTCCTTGGTGGGAGGTAGAATGGCAACTCACGCACATCAACACGGGCTATGGCGATTATACGGGATGGTATTTCAACAGCACCACGGGATTGATGCTAGCGAGTAGTGAGATGAGCGGGTGGCTCGGTACCTCTTCCCCTCCCTTTTCTTTCCTCCTTTTGCTCCACTTTCCACCCTTTTTTATCTGGTGCCCTTGCTTGCTGTTTATCGTTTGGAGATGAGTGCTATATAAAGATGAGATGAAGAGGAGTGCTAATGTATTCTAGCGTGCGATTGGTGGCGCAGAACCCCTCAGCTGATGTGGAGGTTTTTCACGACGACGGGGGTGAAGGTGCCGTGTGGTTGCGAAGTTGTAGATTTGGTTCAGGAGAATGTTTAGAGTTAGGAGGGTAGGGATGAGGGAGTGGATGGAGAAAGTTGTAGAATGTGAGTGTTGGACAGAAATGGAAATGGGGTTCTGGTAGTTGTTGAGGACTTGGTTAAAGAATGGATAGGAGGTGTAGTCTAGGTGATATTTGGAGCTATTGGCTTGGTTAAGAGGAGTGATCTTGCCACATACAGTCATTTATGACATAGATGTTATCCGCCCGTAAGTGGTGACCTTGGACCTTTCCTGCCCTTTGCAGTAATGATTCTATCCTTTTCTCTATCTTGAACTCTAGGCGTTGCTGACAGTAAGCAAGAAGCACCACACCAATTAACCCGAACCTCCATTTCCTCCCCAAGACAAGAGCCTACTCAATGTCCGTGGCAATGGCGACCGCCAGTGCGTAAGAGATTCGATATCATCAATAGGAACCTCGAAAAGCGCTAGCACCGTATTAATCTTGTCGCGCGCGCTTAGATGCTGATATATCCCGAGCCGCACCTCCATTGGCAAGCGATTGAGGCCCTTAGCATCGGCACCTCTAATATCCACGTTTGAACGCGACTGGCCTCCAGGATTCGAGCACTTCAAGAAGACTTTGAGCTCGGCGGTGGGCATCGAAGGTGCAATGCCATGGTAGCGGAGGAGATGGAACATTGCGATGATCATGGCGGGGAACTCGATAAGATCGAGTTCGTCGACGATTTTGAGGATTAGTTCTGGCGGGAGGCGGTAGATTGGGAGAGCGTAGAGGGAACGGAGCTGTTGTTTTCGGTCTAGGCGTTGGTGGCTTTTATCACAACGGGGGCTTGAACAGCATTTCTCCTTCCCTCCTTCAGCATCGCAAGACATCGCGTTAGATTTTCTTTTTTTGCTGGGTCGTGGAGGTTTCTAAACCAGGGTGTGTCTCTTGGCCGGACTGGGATATCTGATGAAGGCCTTGCCACACAAAATCCGAAAGATACCAGGCCAATACAGCTAAGATGATAAGATAAATTCCTGTAGGTAGAAGCGACCTAGGCAGGACATTCATGAGGAAGGGGTCTAGAACTTTGATGGGAATTTTAGTAAAAGGAACAGGTACTTATTGGTACAGAAACCTACTGATATCGACGTCCACCAGAGGTACATCACACATAAGAGTTTTGTTCGTTGAGAAGTAGTCTGCGGCTACAGTAACGCGTAGAAATAAAATGGATGACTGGCTACGATCTAGTGTTGGAGCAACACGATCTTGCTGGTCCTCAACAACAGATTGACGTGATTCAGAATATACTGCAAGTGAAGATATCAATTCTGGGGTTTTGAAAACCTCGGGCAACGTGTATGTGTTGAGATTGAACGCTGTTGGCTGCTAATCAACGGCGAATGATAAGCATGAATGAAAGAGCACCAACTTCAACAATCAAAGGATCATCAAACGAAAGATGATTATTGTCATGTGATTGATAGGTGCAGCTTACCGTGGCAGCCCAGCAGATGCGTACTTCGTACCTTTGATCGTGCTCAAGTCCGTCAAGTAGAACCCATGTCTCGCTGCCCTTCGGGTTTGTAGAATTGGGGAAAGTTGCGACAACTCGACGACGTATACCCCAAGACGACGGATTTAGTATGTCGAGACGGAGGTGGTCCAGGTTTGGATGCGTCTGGGGGATATGTATGGCCTCTGGACCGAGGAATATAGTCTTTTCTACATTGGCCAAAACAGAGAGTATCCGCAAGGACAACGTCACAAAGACTGCGAGTACCCACATCGCTGTGGCTTCAAAGCATATTGAATTGCACTCTACTAGTGTTGTAGGTTGGATGATGTGGTATGTCGGAACTGCTTTCTCTGGCGTTGTGTGTTGAAGAAGATGCTCTTTCCTGCCAAGCATCTATGATATTTCCCCGCCGCTTCAACCTTCCGCACCGCAGCAGAACGGTTTTCCTATTGCCTACTAACAAAGACTCACACAATATGCAGACAGCAATCTATGGAGCATCTAAAGCAGAATGTGCAGCGTACTGCAGTAAACCTCAAACAAACCTCGTAGCCTTTTTGGAGGTAGAATGCAGGCTTTTTATCGTTGTAGGTATCAACCCAGAAAGCGTTTTGAACTTCAAAGCCAAGTAACTTGTATATCAAAGGTCAATGATTTGTCCCACGGCGAGAAGCATGAACGTTGTATTTCCTAGATAGGGAAACGGGTAGATAACTCCAACTTGATCTTTCAACCTTTCAACAACTATATAATAAAACCCTCTTCTCCCTAGGCTAACTGCTACTAGAATTTACGGAGATCGGGCTAGACAGCTTGAGTCCTTTGACACAACCCCAAAGATATGACACAACCCCACTCTCCCCAAACGCCAGGCACTTTCACATGTTTCTTAAACCTGTCACTTGAACTTTCAATGTAGTGTATACGAAAAAGCCCTTATCCAGAAGCGCCGTCCCGTGAATCCGATCCGGGGTCCCTCCTCTAGAAGACCGCTACCAGATATAAGGCTATTTGAGGTCAGCAAAACAACTCGGGAACAAGCTCTCAGAATTGTCTAATCCGAGAACGAATTTCTCCTGGGCCCCTGTTGAGGCGGCGTATACGTGGATTAAGAATCTCGGCCTTGAAAAACAGTAGCATCTTCGTTACTTAGCTTTTCGAAAACTTTACGGCCATATCTGGGACGCTCGATTGATACACCCTGAAGTTCCGCCTGGGGATGGGAATCTCTTAAGCTCCTCTTCAGATGTGACAGCTTCAAAACCCTTCACGGCTTCACAATTCTCTTGGCAGAAGATTCTGGAAAGACCTAACCTAGAAAGGCATCAGAGTAACTACAGCAGGCAGCTAGCGAGCTATGTACGGCAAGAAGATCTCCAGCACTAATTTTAGGGGGTGTTTGTACTAACAAGTAATACCCCGGCTACAGAGTACAATCTCTTCTCCAGTATCATGACCAGGGCACTGTTCAGGACAGGCTGACTCTACTTGAGCCCGGAGTTTGACCACGAATAGGTATCTGTCCTCCAGCGAAACTGACGGCTCTGTGGCAAGGCCATTTGGGGCAATTGAACCATCCTCCCAAACGAAGCACTCGAAGGGTGATACAGCTAACAATTAATACCCCAAATACCAAGTAGTATTCAAGTGAGATAGATAGCATACTGCAGTCAACTAATAGCAATGGCAGAATGATTCCAGACATTGTCATACTGAAATAGCGATTGCTTCTGTGCAGGACCTGCTCAAACATTATCCCAACCCAATTCAACAGAAATATTGCCGCCCGAACCTTAATGGGAAAATGTGAGCGTTTGTGAATTGTTGAGCAATGTAAACGGGACAATAACGTACCAAGCCCTACCACTACCCCGGTACGCCCAAATCTCGCACACAGTGTCGAGTGATAGGCATTTTTCCAATAGATAAATGGTATGAAATATTTGGTGGAGCTTCATGTGGTAGGCACTTAAAGTTGCTTGGTTGATAGGGAGAGGTCTCGGACCTAAAGCTGATGGTTTTGTCCTGTATATCTCTGAACTTTAGGTTCATAACATTGGCTCCTTACAGAAAGTTTCACCAACGTGAACTGCGACTCCACCATCATGTGAAGTGCTACCGCTTACGCACTTGGAGTAGACTGCAGACGCAGCTGAGTAAAGCTCCAGGGCAGACACTAAGTCCGATACTGCAGGCCAAGAAAACAGACATTGATGACACAATTTCCGTCATCTCGAATTTGCTTTAGTAGATCAGAAGTAGCGCATGAGTAACACTTAGACCGATCACTTATCCATCTACAGGGAAGTATGATCTCGAATTGACCTTCATCCCGATGTCGGATTCTTCGAAGATCTGTGTTAGATTTTGGGTTCAAGCGGAGCGCATTCCTGCAGCTGTTGAGACCTACATCAGTACCATACTGTATTGCATCGCAAGTGATCTCATGCTGATAGCTTGGCGATATGCTAGACGCTTGAACTGCTGGTTGATCTAGCATGGACTTTGATATGTTGAGCAAAGATGACACAGTCTATGTACTGTGCAAGATTGACAGCGACTGTTGAGCTCAGACAAATGGATGATGAAATCGTTGCAAGAAGGGACCAACAAACATAATGTCAGTTCTTGCAAGACTTGATCTTCTTGTCTGATCCCACAATTCGCCTTGCTAGAACACTCGGTGAACGGATAGTCAATTAAAAGGCAGGAGCAATACCCGGCCTACATATGCATCTTTGACAGGTACGCGAGAGTCGTATGTGCGGGTGGGACGAACCTTGAAACATCGATTCGAGGTAATTGACTATGATCAGAACTTAACTGGACTAAAAAATAGATTCATCGAGGTGTTAGTAGAAGGAATGCGATGCTTGGAATTCTTGATAATCTTGTACTTTCTTGTGGTCCCATGATCTCTGTACATCGCAGAATTGCATCTAGATAAGACGTCACAAGAGGGTTTGGGGGGATGAGTACAGGAATACCAAACGGAGCGCTTTGCTGATGAGCTACAAGACCTATCTTCTCGTAGGAAGCCCAAAACAGAACTGGCTGAGGCAGGTAGAAAGGTCTTGATGGGTGCATAGAGGAGGGCGTTCATGAGTCAAAGACAAATCAGACACCAAGTAGTTGATAGTATCAGTAGAATCTTATGGGTTGCTTCGTCGTCGGTGTTGAATGTTGTGTGCTTACTGTACACATCCCTGTCTCGCACTTTACCCATCTCGGTTGTTGCATTAGCGCGTCTCCTGGGTAGGGAAGCACAACAACACCCACACAAATCTTCCATCCTAGCAATCTCATCCAAACCTCTTAACAACAACCCTCGCTCTCCCTAACCCTTTCAGACCCTGATAATCACCTCGAGGCATCAGCTCAGTGGAGGGACTTGACTTTCATCATGAGGGAAGTCATTAGCTTGAACGGTATGTCTACAGCCACGCTGCTCAGATAGTGCAGAAGAAGACCCCTCCACCACAAACATCGCGTACTGACTGGACTACGCGTACAGTCGGGCAAGCCGGTTGCCAGATTGCCAATTCTTGTTGGGAGGTAAGCTGTAACCCATGAGCACAACTCAAACCTTAAGCTAAGCAAATGCTGGGGACGAAATGTAAGGGCATGGCTAACTCGTAAACAAATAGCTTTATTGCTTGGAACACGGCATTCAGGTAAAAAATCTACTTCTATTCGTCTTAAACACCAATCCACACCATCACTGGACCTTTACTGACGCGTTTTCAAACCATAGCCCGATGGATATCTGACCGAAGAGCGTAAAGCTGCCGACCCAGATCAAGGCTTTAGCACCTTCTTCTCCGAAACAGGTATGAGGAGTCAAACCCTGCAGTGACTTCGATACAGCGGCTGACATAAACTACACGTTCAGGCAATGGCAAATATGTCCCACGTACCATCTACTGCGATCTCGAGCCCAATGTCGTTGACGAGGTCCGAACCGGCACATACCGGGATCTCTTCCACCCGGAGCAGATGATCACGGGCAAGGAAGACGCATCAAACAACTACGCTCGTGGACATTACACTGTTGGAAAGGAGTTGATCGACCAAGTTTTGGACAAGGTCCGTCACGTTGCCGATAACTGCTCTGGTCTCCAGGGTTTCTTAGTATTCCACTCTTTCGGTGGAGGAACTGGATCCGGGTTTGGTGCTCTTCTTATGGAGCGTCTCTCTGTCGATTACGGCAAGAAGTGCAAGTTGGAGTTCTGTGTCTACCCTGCTCCTCAAGTCGCTACCTCCGTAGTTGAGCCCTACAACTCCATCCTTACCACCCACACAACCCTCGAACATTCCGACTGCAGCTTCATGGTCGATAACGAGGCTATTTATGATATCTGCCGTAGGAACTTGGGGATTGAGCGACCAGACTATGAGAACCTGAACCGCTTGATCGCTCAAGGTATGTTCTGCCTGTGGCACGAATAGACCGCTCCATAATGACTTTCTTTGCCTTAGTTGTATCCTCCATCACTGCTTCTCTACGCTTCGATGGCTCGCTCAACGTCGATCTCAATGAATTCCAGACCAACCTAGTACCCTACCCTCGTATCCACTTCCCTCTTGTCGCCTACGCTCCCGTCGTTTCCGTTGCCAAGGCATCACACGAATCCAACTCAGTCCAGGAAATTTCCATGTCATGCTTTGAGCCCAACAACCAAATGGTGAAGTGCGATCCTCGCAACGGTAAATACATGGCCACTTGCTTGCTGTACCGCGGAGATGTTGTCCCAAAGGATGTGAACAATGCCGTTGCTACACTCAAGACGAAGCGTACCATTCAATTCGTTGATTGGTGCCCTACTGGGTTCAAGATTGGTATCTGCTACCAGGCCCCACAGATGGTACCTAATGGTGACTTGGCCAAAGTCAACCGTGCTGTGTAAGCTTTTCTCCAATGTCCTGGTGTATCCAGAAGCTAATCATTGACAGCTGCATGTTGTCCAACACCACTGCCATTGCTCAAGCTTGGTCTGCTCTTTCTCACAAATTTGATCTCATGTACTCGAAGCGCGCCTTTGTTCACTGGTATGTTGGTGAGGGCATGGAAGAAGGAGAGTTCTCCGAAGCTCGTGAGGACTTGGCAGCTCTCGAGAGAGATTACGAAGAGGTAGCTACCGACTCTGTTGAAGGAGAGGAAGGTGGCGAGAACGAGTACTAGGCGTTTCGTCTGGATAGCTTCGGTCTGGGGTTTCCATGCACTGAAGATAGCCCGGCTTAGCGAATGCTCGATGTTACTCGCCTTTTCCTTGTTTGGTAGTCGTCTTTAATCGCAACAGATTGTTCTAGCGGTGGCTCTGTTCGTGTTACTTTCAGGGGTTCTAGATATTTCCGGCATGCAAGTGTCTGAAAAGGACGAGAATGAGTCAATGAATGGAGCGAAGGTTTGTTATTAGGGGAGCATGGAATAGAAACATTGAACGAGCTCTCAAACCACTGCTCATTTCCGAAGGTGACGAATTAGAGGTCTTACTCAGGTTGAAGAGTGCTTGGATTTCACTGGAGAACAATTGTGCCATATGTCGTAAATTCAAGTCGATGCCCTCAAAGGGAAAACAGCAGAACATCTACAGAGCATTTGATTGCGCCGTCACCGGCTCCTACACATAACCTCCCTCTTTAGTGAGCAATCAACAAGGACTTTCGTGATATACTTGATGGACTATCAAACACAATGTGGCAACCTAATCCAAATGAACGAAAACTTTGCACCTGCCTTCTAATTATTGGACATCTAAAAATTTAAATTGTACACACGGGCACGGAACGTTGTTTCGAGAGGGCCCTTCACGGTTCATCCATTCACCTTACCTTTCAGCTTCACGTTAACCCAAGAGCAAATCCCGAAGCACGAAGCACAGACTCTCTATCCCCAAGGCCCCACATCCCCGTCATTCAGTCATTCCCGCCCTACTCCTCCTTCACACCCCCACTCCCCGCCTTCTCCGCACTCTCCACACTCTTCTTATCCGCCTTCGGATCCCCCTGTCCCATGCCCATCAGCCCCCCACTCGCCTTCCACGGCCTCTTCAAGTCCCCAGCCGCCGGCTCGCCAAACAAATGGATCTTGACCAGATTGCCCTCAAACGCACCCTTTAGCGGGATGATGCTCTGGATGAGCAGGGGGTTGGTGTATTTGAGGTACAGGTGCATAAAGGCCATCATACCGACGCCCATGAGCTGGGCTTTCCAAAGGGAGCGCAGTTGGGTGAGGTCGTAGGAGTGGACGGTTGTGGTGATGAGTTTGGGTTCTTCGGCGGAGCCCATGGGAGCGGGTTCGACGTATTTGAGGGTCGTGAGGTCTGTTGAGGGAAGGCTGTTAGTGGAGATCTAAGGGAGGAGTTGGGGTTTTGGGGTTTGTTGCTAGCCTTTCTTTTGATTGATTTTTTGTTGGAGGTAGAGGTAGACGCCGACGATGATGAGGTTCGAGACGGCGTAGAGGGCACGGACGCCCATGAGGACTTGAGGGTCGTCGAAGGGGATCTTTTTGGAGACTTGCATCATGCCGAGGATGATCACTAGATTAGTGCTGGAAGGGGAGAGATGGTTAGTAAATGGTCTCTGGTTGACAGGTTGCGATAACTGGAGGGAGAGCGGTAGCCTTGACACACATCTGCGGATTAAGGCCCATCATGATGAGGATCTATCTGGTGTAGGACTAGGTGAGAGACTCTGTGAGATTGTGGGTAGGCTGGGGGTATCTTTGTAATAGTCGAATGCTTGACTGGTTCTTGAGCGACGATACAGATTGAGGAAAGAAATTGACAAGGCTGTAAAGAACACGCGACCTCAGGTGGGAAGTGGAAGTTCTAGCCGAGAGTCGCCAATTCAAACTCATTGAAGGTTCATGTCTCAGTGTCCATGATCGAGATTAGGACTTTTAGGTATTTGCACAATTACGGTCTCGATTCTGAGAGAAAACCTTACCGCTATGCACGATTTCATTCCGACATCCTGAAGCAATTGTGTCGTATAGTCTCTGAATTCCAGATTCCTCGGCTTCAACCTTCGGGCTCATAGCCGTAAGCTAACGACGATGATATGTAGGACGAGAAGTGCAGTCTCAAGATCAATTGAGCTCCTCTTGTGTTTCTTGCATGAGGAATCCAGGTTTCCACGACTGCTATATTTACGGAACGTACGTGGTAATCTTTGGGCGATACTAAGCACCATGTTACGGAGAGCTTATAGAACAGATGTATATTGCAAGCGCAACCTGTACGAGAAATTTCCGACGAGTGTTTGAGAGCCTTACAGCATTAACCCTAACTTCCGACCCATGTTTATATTGCTCAAGTGGATACCGAGTCGTGGCCGTACTTGCGCCGGATTAGAGCGCGTGCGGTTGGATCGTATTCCGGAGATCTTTTGTGCATGAACCCCGTAGAGTCTATCATCACGGGAGGCGCATTAAGAGCAGAAAGCTCCCAACTTTCCCTTCTCCAACGGTTCTATGCGATTGAGCGAGTTCACGCCATAAAGCTAGCAACTAAAAAGAAAGAAGATACATATCAATATGATTTCAAGCATTAAGGCTCTGACTACAATGCTGCTAGCTTCCTCGACCCTTACCCTCGCACTCCCAACAATGGCTGATCTTCGGTCGGACTTGAAAGGATCTTTCGTACTGGGAACTCAGGAAAGCACTTCTCAACTCCCATTTCCAGATCATTATGGACCAAAATCGTGCTCTGATGTTACGAAAAACCGAGGCAACCCTTGGTCTGGAGGTCTTTCACCAACCAAGCAAGATCTGTTTGGCCTCTCAAGCGCAAGCTCTCCACATGCGATCAATAGCAACGTCTCAAGTCCGGATCTAGTCTCTCAGCAAACGAAGCCAGACCTACCTTGCTATTTGATCGCGGCAACTAATTTTAGAATTATTGGTGCCGGCAGTGCAATAACACGGCAGGGTCGGCTTAGCTCCCATCTAGGGTATGTGTTCTCTTTTGACTGCTCGTCGGTTGTCCATCACATTCGAACCTGGTGGAGAGAAGATCCTGGCCGTGAGGTGGCCGTTACGGACATATATCCTAATAGTGCTTCGGGGACGCTCGAGCTTACCGTATCCGATAAGCCACGAGACATTCAGCTTGAATTAAGTTTTGCTACCAAAGGCACACATACAGGAAGAGTGGGGTTATTTCAGATTCTTCTTGAAATCTAAGCTCAGGTATAGGTTTACAAAAGAGTCTCAAATTTTGTACGAATCCTTTAAGAAGCATCAAGGTAAACAAGACTATTGTAGCTTACTCCAAGGAAAGCTCCCAGATAACACATCTAAAGGTCAACATAACCGCTACCCGTTCCAACTGCCACACCCTCACGCTCTGTTCAGACCCCATTGCCGTTGACTGAGCCCTTGGACGACTTCGCCGACGCCCTCGGAATCTTCTGATCAACTCCCAACTCCTGCGCCGACTGGTCAATACTTTTAAAATACTTGACCGTCTTAACCTTCAATTCGCTTGTTGCCTCCTCATCCACAACAATCAATGGATGTGGGTGCAGCTGCAAACACGTCAGTGTCCACATGTGGTTTACGCCTTCCTCTAAACACTTCTGCACCGCAAGCGCTTTATGTTGGCCCAGAATGATAATGACAACTTCGTGAGCAGCAAGCACTGTCGCGATTCCGACAGTCAATGCTTGGCGAGGGACCTGTGCGATATCGTTCCCGAAAAAGCGTGCGTTTGAGAGCACTGTCTCGTACGTTAGGGTCTTGACTCGGGTACGTGAGGCAAGCGAAGATCCAGGCTCGTTAAACGCAAGATGGCCGTCTGTCCCAATACCGCCTAGAAAAAGCTCTATGCCTCCATACTTCAAAATCTTCTCCTCGTACTCGTGGCATTCGGCGTCCAAATCCGGGGCATTGCCGTTAAGGATGTGCACCTGGTTCGGCGGGACGTCGACGTGGCTGAAAAAATGCTTGTACATGAAGCTGTGGTAGCTTTCGGCATGGTCTTCGGGGATGCCGACATATTCGTCCATATTGAAGGTTACGACGTGTTTGAATGAGATGCGGCCAGCCTTGTAAGCTTTGACGAGGAGTTCGTAAACGCCCTCAGGACTGCTTCCTGTGGGCAAGCCGAGGACGAAGGGGCGTTCCTCGCTGGGGTTGAAGTCGTTGATGCGTTCTGTTTGGGCAGAATCATTGGTTTAAGCTCCAAGAGACTATTTGATTTGGGGGGGTAATGGCTACTAACTTATAACATATTCGGCTACATAATTCGAAGCTTCGTGCTTGTCCTCTCTGACAATGAAACGCCTAGAGTTGAAATTCAGTCAGGGTTCAAGCGCATGGCATGATGTTTGAGGCAGGCCTACATATTGAAATTCGAGTAGATTTATTCCAACGCTTCTAGGTTTGTCGAATAGACTCACGAGCTTCCACTTGAGGGATTCACGCAATGTTTATTTTCGCTGTTCTTTATGTTGGTCTCGAGGGCCAAGTCCAGTGCGACAACCTCACATACGAGGGACAGTCCAAAAGTCTGACGATGAGGGCAGAGAGCTCCTTAAGGGTTGAGGTTTAGATAAGCTTAGCGGAGTCACCAAAGAGATTGGCCGGACAGTCAACGGTCAGGTAACTAAGCTATACATAGTATGAGTATGCACCTATCTGGGAAAATGGCATGGGAGCAGTAGCATCCAATGTGAATTCTAATTTGAGTAGGCATTCTCTACCTATCTTATCAACCGCCACTACATCGATCGATGTTACCTTTGACGTTACCACACAGGTGATTACGCGCTTAGCATCGGTACAACCGTGGTCTTTTCACTCAGATTGATAATCGATGCAATTTGGCTTTTGCAGTACAGTCTAAAGCATATAGTATTCCCTCCGTTGTTGGTCAAGCGACTATATCTTAATTCCCTTACCTTAGTCTATATAATTTTCGATAACTCAACACACCTACCTATCCTCACTTTCTAATTAAAAGATGCTAGCCTAAGGCAAGTGATAGATACATCGATCACTAAGCTCCAGCCAAGGAGTAAGGTAGATAGTCATCAGTATCATGTTGTGACTCGTGAGGAGCGTCAAGTAAACAAAAGGTGGGGTTGTGACGTTGATGCTCGCTTACATAACGAGGGGCAGCTACTCGAGGTAACGTTGCAACGACGGGAGTCCTTTCTTTCAGCAACTGCAACCTATTCACTCCCTTTCATCACCATCTCGGATGGGCGTGACATGAGTAATCCAAGTACTTCCTATCAGTACCTGTTAGTAGTCGAAAGCCAATACCTTTGCCATGCATCTCAGAGTCTGTAGTAGAAATGCTGTTGTGTCTCTGCCTCGCATTATTGAGGATGAAGAACTCCCTCAAGCCTTGAGCGTTGGTCACACCGGTCGAACTATCAGTGCTTGCCATGCCGCCGTCTAGACTACTAGACGAGATTAGCCATAGCTCAGATGAGCACTCGATACACTCTATCACCAAGTTTACGAACTGTCGACTTGTGCAGAATGGAAAACTTGTCCCAGGAGACCTGTGGATCAACAGATCAAATGGTCGAATAGTCGACGCTCAGAAGACTTTTTACGCTGACCGAACGTTACCGGATCGAGTGATCGATTTGAATGGGAGGATACTCGCCCCTGGCTTCCTTGATGTACAATTCAATGGAGCTTTTACCTTCGACCTGTCCCGACCGGCTGCGGATGGGGATATGTCGTCGTTCAAAAAGGGTCTACAAGCCATGAACTACGGTCTAATAAAAACTGGAGTTACGAGCTATCTAGCAACAATGACAAGCCAGAGCTCGAGGGTCTATCAAAAGGTACGCAGTTTTACGATTAGCTCAGCTACGTGGCTGATGCGTGGTCAAGATTCTTCCATCTCTCAGGCCATCGAGAACATCGAGGGAACCGTTTTGCGGAGCAGAGTCGCTTGGTGCACATTGTGAAGGCCCGTTCATCGCCCCCGATAGGAAGGGTTGCCATAGCCCGGAAGTAGTATGTGGTACCGATGGTCTCTGTGACCTCACTACGCTGGCAAAATACTATGGAGAATCGAATATTGGACTGGAAGCTTCGAGGGAAACC
>JAABUO010006613.1_pt1 | contig 13301 bp, 17 predicted proteins | sample 5559291 | NCBI WGS metagenome assembly JAABUO01 (sample SAMN10711878, study PRJNA513372) | rock metagenome | isolation source: Antarctica rocks | place: Antarctica: Victoria Land, Finger Mt sud | reverse complement strand
GCTTACTTGAGGGTTCCGCTTCCTGTGGTGAGGTAGTTGGGAGAGCTGTCGACAGCCCACATGTATTTCAGGGGTCTACTCAGATCTGGGTTGCCAGTAGCGTAGTACAGTGCAACCACATCTGCAGGGTACATTTGCAGGTAGATCAAACCCGTGTCAGGTCACGGGCTAGACGTCGGCAGTGCACAAACTCTCGAACGTAGGGGCGCCACATTTCTACACATGAGACCAGATGTGTAGTATCCAAAACTAACCGGCATCTGTGGGTCCATTGACGCCGCTGATATTCAACTGCACCGGGGTGCGGTTCGTGATCGTCGTAGTGTTGACGGTCAAGGTCACGGTCGACGCTGCCGGCGCAGAGGTAGGGCTGCCTGTGGGTGCTGAGATGGGAGCTTGCGTCGACAAGCTGGGCGCGGCCCAGGCAGCGCTTGCTGCCAGCAAGGCGAGCAATACAAAGTAGCACGGCATGGCTTGCAATCGCATCCCAAAACTGAGCAATAGACAGGCCTCGCTTGCAGACCGTCACACTAGAATTTGAGCGCAAGCGTCTCAAGTCGTGCCGCCGGTCTGAGTGACCTCAGCCGAGACGAAGGGTGAAAGTTTATGCTTTGTCTTGCATAAACGGCAGCATCTGTAATAAGGTCGCAAATTATTCTCTGCAACGAGTTCCGTAATAATGAATGAGCACGTGGAGGCCACATGCAGTTGGACAGCCAATCTCGGGGAGAGCTGCGCTCACATGGTCTGAGGTCATGGCACTTCGGTCTCGTTCCGCTATGCGAATCTGTAGTCAGAGGATTCTCTATCACGTCTCGTACTACTCAATTTGCCCAGAGGCTGGACTTCGAACCTTGCTGATCAGACTTGTTTTTCTGAGGTATGATCAGACTTGTTGGCTGGGCTGGAGCATTGGAATCTCTCTCTGCATGCTCGATTGTCTAGGTCTAAATTCACTTGTGTAGATATATTTCTACAAACACCGTCTTAGTGTTATCCAACAACGTCTTCTTATAATTGCAGTGACAAGGAAACTTGGTGAAGTGAAAGGGACACATATATGTGGACACAAGTACTCAAAAGCATATGTCTCAAATGCTGGGCTTGCACCCCAGAGTTAGCTGGTGTCATTTGATTGGCTGAGTGTTGATAGCTGCTTCACAGTCAACGCGTTTGAGCCTGAGTCCAGGGCCCACTGCTGAAAGGACTGCCAGTCATGTGCCCAGGCAGACAGCATGTGTATCTGACGCAAGAGGATGATCACATAGACATACCTGAAAGACCAGAGAGACAGACAGGTTTGTAGGGTATATTGGATCATCTGAAGCATCTTGCATGCACAGACAGAGACCAAGTCCAGGCACAAAGCACACAACAGCTCTGCCTGTGCGCAGTGATCCACAGCAGACATGCGTCTAATTCCCAGTGTGCTACTAGTGCAACAGCCGCCTGCACTGCTCACCAGGGCAGGAGTAAGTGAAAGGGCCCAGCCCTGGGCATTGCTGTGCAACAACTGGCAATGGTTCTCAGTAAAACACATGAGAATGAACACTACAATCAGGCCATGCAGCAATGACTTAGTCATGCCGTAGGCATTTGAACATGGATCAGAGTGTGCGTGAAGTCTGTAAGGTATTGAATGAAAATGAAAAATGAAAAAGTCATTAAAACACTGTGAAGTGTGCACAACAATTAAAGGTAGCATGCATGCAAGATGTACACCAGTGAAACAACAGCTCAAGAAAGCAACCTCATAAGCAAAGAGAAGGCAGCAAGGCATGCAGCACCAGCCAATCGCTGGTTGCAGCTTCACCTTGAGAAGATATGACCAACACCCTGCACCCTGTGGCAGAAGCGCTGCTGCTGCTAGTGCTGATGTGGCTTCTGATACTGGTGCTGCTGGACTTAGGATGAGACTGTGATATGCAGGTATGAACGCACAGTGATGCATACGACAGGTACTGTGTAAGGCTGGTCAATTTGGCCTGCCTCAGCCAGCGTCTCCAAGCAGATCAGATCCTCAGATCAGACCTGGGAATACAGGTAGGCTGCATGGTCACCAGATGATAAGTCATGTGGCCTATTGCAGTTGCTATGTACTGAGTGCTAAGGAGCTCTGATTGATGGTCTGGATGCATACTGTCGAATAATTGCGCACTGGGTGTTGTCACAAGAGCTTGACAATGCCTTACACACAACTCTGACATTAGCAGTGCCATATCTGAATGTGAACTGATAGAAACTAGACAGCCTGAAAACACCTACCCTAGGAGCCTGACGACGTACCCTTCCTGTCACACAATTTGGCAGTACACTTGACCTAATGAATGGCTTTCTGAACTACAAGTATCTGACCTGCAGGCTAAGGACATCTATGGAACACTGAAAACAAATCTGAGAAAACACCCATCTGCTTTGCAACAAGCAACCTACCGACTGTGTGCATACACAGCACAACCCTAGCAACACTTAGACCCCTTGCTAGAACGCTTCCAATGCTGTCATGGCCATTGCACCTACACCCACACATCACATGTTTGGCCTAATGCCAAGCAGATTAAAGTGTTGCAAAAAAACAGACTCCATCCTGTCAGCGCATATGGCTGAGTCTCCGCCGACGGACCGCAGCTGCACAGTGCCCCATGGAATGCCTAGCAGCCATGGACAAGGCAAATTGGCCCAGCATATAGCTCAGTCCCAGCCAATAGACTGAAGATAGGCAGCATATGGGTCCTTCGCAGCGGTAGAAAGGCCGATGGGTGCCCTGAGGATGAAGTCTGGGATGGCAAAGGCGTCCACCAGGGGGCAGCAGACCCCCCTGAGCTCACTGCACAGCTTCTCAATCATTCTCTTGATAGCCTTAGCCTTCTCAGGCGCCACGTAGTCGTCATTGCGGAACAGGATGTCCTGCTGGATGCGCTGTAGCGCAAACAGGTCTGCCATGGCCTGCACAGCAATAAAAATACATTGGAGCGTGTCAGGTGTTCCTTTTTTTTCTTCTTCCCTCTTTTTTTTGGGTGGGAGAGCCATTCATTACACATACATGCAACAAAAGAAACCACAAGCGTCAAATGGAAGGACAAGGTGTTGCCTTTGATGTGGAAGCCTAATTCTCACAGTGGGATTTGAAGTTGAATTGTCCTTGCTCAGCTTAAGCTGAAAAGACATGTCAGCATGTAAAGCTCGGCTTGAGCTCAGATCACTTGGCAGCAAAGGTGCGTAGTTTCAAGCAGAGCTGTGCGAAGTGTGGCATGGTATTGAATTTCAATTCAGGGAAAAGCGCCTTGTAGCAGCCAGAAGTTCTGAGCTGAAGTCTAGACATGCACATGATCGAGTTAGCACACAACATGACTGCCATGGTTCCACGTGCTAGCTATGCAGGAATTCAGCCACTGTAAGAATGGCAGCAACAAAGTCAATGCTTGACAGCAATGAGCTGACTGAAACAATACACGTAAATTGAAAATCACTATGCATCAAATGTATTCAAACTTTGCATTTGCACTTGACCACATCAACTGAACTGAGCGGGCTAAAGCACTGCAACAGACTCCAAAACTTAAAAGACAGCAGCCGCACCTTGATGGACTTGCGTGCATCCAAATCCTCGCACTTGTTGGCGCCCTCTAGGATGTTGGTCAGCATGACAGCCTCGACATGTGCTCTGGCCAGCTCTAGCAGGTGGTTCAGGCACTTGTTCCAGGCCTGGAAGGCCCCCAGCTTGCGTGTGTGCTTGCGCAACCGCATAGCCACTGTGTGCAGCAGCCTGGCTGTGCGATACCTGCATTTGCACAGACTGGTCAGCTCATTGTCAGCAGAGCATGCCTATGCCCAACTGCGTAGTCATGGTCTACAGCAGCCTGGCTATGCAGTACCTGCAATTGCAACATGCTTGTCAGCTCAATAGGAGCAGAGCTTGCATGCATGCCTGTGCAATTGCATTGCCAAAGTGAGCAGCAACCTGGCTGTGCAGTGTTTGCCGTTCTGTGGACAGTCACCATGAATGCTTGTGCAGAGGCAGTGGCCATGTTTTCAACAGCAACCTGAAATGGGTACCTGCAAGGGTATGCAAGGATGGTCAGCAAGGTTTGCATGTCCGCGTGGTGTGCTGCAGCAATACATAGCAAGCTGTCTGTGCAGCACCTGCGCAGGGACTCTCAGCAACATGACTGCAAGCTGAAAGATCGCTTTGCAAGGCCGCATGCAGCTGAGCTGTAGCCCTATGCCCAGCCAGACAGTCACGCTGCATGTGATGTCAACAGCAAAGATACCATCAATCACATACCATCGAAGGCCAGCAATTGATAAACTTTGTAGAGCAGGCTGACTGAACTTTAGTTGCTAGAATTTCTGAAAACCTGCTTTCATCATATGAGGTGTTTGCATACTAAGTGCTGCAGCATCTGTGGGGACACACTTGGATCTTGAGTGAGCAGCTGTGTAAACGCTCTGCCAGCAGATCACAGCACAGCACAGAAATGCCAAGTATTGCAGAGGAATTGCATGTATTGACTCAGCTTTGCCGCTGGTGGCTTGAGCATGGCAGAGGGAGGTCAGCAGTTGTCAGGGTGACCAGCTCATACCTCAGGGTCTTGACAAGGAAGGCAGGGTCTCTGAGGTGGGAGGGCTGGGTGTCATGTGACACCAGGGGGTTGGGGGGTAGGGAGTCCCTAGCCATCTGCCTCAGGTACCCCCAGGTGGCCCCCAGGGGGTGCCCACTGAACTTCTCCTTGTACCTCTTCAACAGCATGGCTGCTACCTGGGTTGGAATGAAGCAGTTGCTCATGCAAGCCATGTCTGCACACTCTCAAAGGCTCTGTTCATGCATTTGCACTTTGCAGGTCACCAGCAAGACTCACGCAAACCTGCCAAAGTTGATATGGCAGACTTGGTGGCATAAATACAAAGCAAAAGACGCAGCCGTGTGGAGACGAAGACTGACAGATGAGATTGAAGTGCAAGATGCAGCAACGTTGTGTGTTCACATAATCATACGGTGTAGTTCTCAGGTGGGCTATGCACCACATGCCACACACACCTGTCACCAGGAAACAAGAGACAAAGCTGCGTCATGTAACAGTTCCCTGCTGATGAGTTGCTGGGCATACCTGCTGCAGCAGCACAGTGTTGTCTCCCTCAAAGGTCTGGAAGATGTCATGGTCGCTACGCAGGGCTCCAAACCTGTTCACGGCGGCATAGCCATGCCCTCCACAACACTCACGGCAAGTGGACAGCGCCTGCGCTGTGTACTGGGTGGTATATGCCTTCAAGCCTGCATGGCCAGCATTTATTTTGCATGGCTTTCCTCATTGACGGCTACGCTTGCGCATTCAGACACAGCGTTTCTTTATTCACAAGGTGGCATGCAGCACCAGATGTGTACAGATCAGGACAGCTGCCACTTCTCTGCTGTGTGTTCTGCCTGGCTGCAAGGCTTGACCAAATGTGTCCAAGTAACATGGTCAGTCACATGCCATGCTCTCTGATCCAGCCTCCACCTTGAACAAATAGGACAGATCCATGATAGAGTATTTATTTGTACCCTATGCTTGCAGATGCCAAGACAAAGTCACCCACGCATAAGTCCAGCCTCGTATGCAAGCAGCCAGAAAAGAAAAGAAAAGAAAAGACTACGCCTTTCGGCGTCAATTTAATGAGAAGCCAAGTATCTCAAGCAGCCAAGCAAGCAAATTGATGCTTGCAGCCACCAATGTCAAGGACCATGCTGAGAACTTGATCAACTGACCAGCGGAGAGGGAGTGGACATCAGCCACCAGCTCCTCCTCCTTGGTGCGCTTGGCCTGGGTGTACTGCTCTACCAGAAAGGCAGCGGTGAAGTGAAGGGCGTAGCAGGTGGCCAGCATGGGCATCAGCTTCAGCTGCTGGCTGGTGTAGTCTAGCACAGCCACCTCCCGCCCCTCTGCCGGCCCAAACTGCTGCCTCTGGGCGCCGTACCGTACTGTGATTGTCACTGCTCCCTGCAAGTCAATAGGCCATGTTGTTGAACAGGCGGTTGTGCCTTTCAGCAGTGTGCCTAACTGTGATTGTCACTGCTCTCTGCGAGACAACAGACCTGCTTTTGAGTACCACATGTCATTGTGATTGTCACTGCTCCCGGCAGGGGAATTGATTATGCTGGTGGGCAGGCTATTGCTGAGCAGCAGGTCATATGGCGATGCTTTCTGCTGCCTGCAGCAAGTATGCTTAATGCAGCTGCCAGCAAAAGCAGCTGCTGCTTGGCGGGGATCTGACAAAGCATTTATGGAGATACTTGTCAGCTGATGGAGTGACGAGATGAAGTAATGACGTCATGGGAAGGCATTCAGCAAAACAATTGCTATGCTCCACTGCACAGGTCTTAGACATGGCAGCGGGCTCATCATCCCATATGGTGGACATCTGTGCAACCCTTTGAAGCCTTGAGTGCCTGTCGTGCAGTGCCTTTGGACTGTGTCCATGGGGCGTCCATGCCAGACGTCAGCGTACCTTGAGGACCCCCAGGGATCCACATGTGAGACCCACTCGACCCCCTGTCAGTTCTCCTAGGGTGGCAGCAAAGCGCTGCTGGGAGAGTAGGGGCTGCTGTACTTGCCGCCCCTGTCCACGGTCGCAAACCTATCCAGCAGATTGTCTCTAGGGATACGTACATTGGTGAAGCGCATAGCCCCATTGTCTACCCCTTGCAGCCCCACCTGCAGGTGCAAGAGCCTGTCAACTTCAAGAGTCGCACAAACATATGCTAAGAGACACGTGCTTTGAGGCTGGTTGGAATCCACTGGCTGTTGATGAAGACCCTGTAAAGCTGAGATCACACTGCAACTCAAAGACATGTTTCTGTCCTACTCACGCGCCTGATTTAGTCTGATCTCAGATTTGACAGTGCACTGCACATGCATATGACATATATCAATACGAGAATACAGTAGAATTAGGGCAGCCTGGTGCTGACTGTGCTACATGTGGTAGCAAGCATGCATGCTGGTACAAGAACTGCATGGACTGGACTGGCCTTATCTTTACCTTGTAGCCACAGTCCTTGATCTCAACACCAGGGAAGCACTGGCTCTCTTCATCCCTGAGGGGCACAATGAAGGCGTGCACACCATGGTCGTCAAGGGCGCCGCTGCCATCAGGTGCTGGCACCTTCAGCCGTGCAAACACAGTTCCCATCTTGCCATCCTCGGCTGCGTTACCAATCCACCTGCAGTGTGTTGGTGTGGTGTGCTCAGCAACAAAGTCAGCTACAGCCTCTGTCTAAACATTGCTTCTGTTGCAATCTGCTCATCGCGCTTGAACTGGATGCAGTGCTACGGCATTGGCGTGCTCTGCTGCTGCTGATGGCTCCTTGGACAGGTGACAACTGCGTGCTTGGGATCCGGATGTTGCACCTTGCAATGTATGTAAAGACTAGATGACACAACGCAGATAGAATGTCTTCCTGGAGCAGACTCATGGTGCTATCAAAATTAGACTCAGAGAGCAGAAGGCATACCATTTGATAGCACTGTCATCAGGGGTGTTCACTATCCACTCGTCTGTGGTGGTGTCAAGCACGCACTCTGTCTGTAGAGCTGCCACATTGCTACCATGGCCAAGCTCTGTCATACAGAAACAGCCTGCAATGGCAAGGCGTTGTCAGTCATCTGACATATCCACATTGTGAGCAATCAGCTCTGGAGATGCATAATAGTTGATAAAGCTGTGCATTTGTGTGTAGTATGAGAATCACCTGGGATCTTGAACTTGTCTATTGCGTCAAAGTATTGCTTTTTGTGCCGCTCAGTGCCCAAGTTCATGACGCTGCCTCCCCACAGACTGTATTGCACTCCCATCTTGACAGTCTGGACACAGCAAAACCATGCGTCAAAAACACTTGTCCCATATAGGTGGTGAACATGCTGCATGCTTGTGCACATGCTTACCAAGGACAAGTCAAGGAGCGCCAGTAGCTCTGCCATGTAGAAGTACTTCTTGTAATCCTTCATGAAGAAACTCATTGGACTGTAGCCACTGCTGAGAATTACTCGCAGCTGCTTGCGTACAAACTCACGATGTTGTTCTGCAGATAGTATGTTGTCTCAGAGGATCAATTATACAGCAAGGACGTTGCACATGTTGTTCTCAAAAGGTCTACCTTTGGTCATCCCTTCCTCCACTGCATACAGCAGCTCAGGGTGCTGCTTGAACAAGTCATACACTTCTTCCTTCAGCCCACGATCTGTGTCCAGGTAATGTTCCATAAACGTGGCATCGAACCTAGGCAAAGATCTATTGACAGCACAAGGAGCCGCCTCGAGCTGTGTGGACTGCTGTGCTTGAGGAGCTGAAAGTAGGTGTTTCCGAAGCTGCACGATGCGACGATCTGCGATCTCACTGTCGGCCATCTCAGATAACCGAAAGCTCCCTCGAGGAAGTGCAAGGCTTGCACTGTACTACGTGTCAACCGAAAATTTGCCCTTCACAATCGAGGCTTCAGAGTCAACGATCGCGGCCTGTGATTTGGTTCCTGCTATGTACGTTGCGCGACCGAATGTACTTGATTTCGACGTCCGAAGTCAGTCTCGGGCGGTGCATACACTGCTCTGGCCCCCCGCAGCGTTGAAGGTGTAAACACACGTTGCTCGGCGAGCAGGTCAAACTTTTGCCCCACTTTTGCTGAGTCAGCACCACAGCATTACATAGTCGTCACGTGCATGTGTAGCCCTAGAATTGCAGCCCTAGAATTTGAGTCGAAACTCTAGAATTCGCTCAATCCAGTTGAAATCACGCATCCTGCCCCACATCTGTCCTGTTTGCTTTCATGGGCTGCTTCAGCCATGGCCATGTATGTGGTACACGCTACAACTATATGCACAACTGCTACCCTCAAACACAACATATCTGTAAGGCATTGAATAACGGCTCTGCATTGCATGGCACTGAAACAATTTGTATCATACATAGTTTCACCCCTATAGGGCTAGCTAGCTACTATAGTCATGCACACCATGTTGCATACCAGTCATTGTGCGCTGGCCGAATGATAGGAACTATGATGGGATTGCGTTTTGGCACACAGTGATTGGGCACCCCTGTGGTGAACCAGACCTGCTCATCACGTCAGGGTCTCAACATGAGCTCTCAGTGGGCAGCTTTTTAGGCCTGCCTCATGTGCCTGCCCAACCTTTCAACAAACCCTTACCATGCCAAAGAAGCTGCATGATGAGGGTGGCCCTGCTGACTGATGAAGGCATGATATGAAAGAGAAGAGAGAGAGAATTTCACATCTGAGATGTCCCCTTGAAGACAAAGGCACAAACAGCAAATGTAGATGGATTTCGTTTCCGCTCCGGATCCTAGACACAAAGAAATTTGCTCGTAGCTGCTTGCTCTAGTTTGGTAGCTGACAGAATGCTGTTTGACAACGACAGTGAATAGGGTACCGGACAGCCCGGTCTGAAGCACTGGTCTAGTATGTTGAAGCTAGATCAAGACTCTGATCAGAAAGTCTCGGTCAACTGGCGAAGAGTCGCTTCCACGCACTCATTTCAGGTCTGCTGCACGCTCCTAGATAACATGTGCAGGGATCACAAGGGCACTTTCACCCGCGCTGTCGCGCAGGAGCTCTTGAGCAAGCAAAGCAAACATCACAAATCCTATGGCTTTGGCACAGTCATTTGGGGGTAACGTGTCATTCTGCAGACTATGTCCCCCTGCATTGCGTTTGCTGACCCAGCCAATGCTACCCGCAGACTCATACTGATTTTTGCAGCCAGTCTGCTGCTGTTTGGCACTGTGTTCTGTCTTGTGGTAAGCTTGTCAACACGTCAGACCTATCCTGTGCAAAACCCTCAGCAGACGTGACCAATCAAAAGCAACATGGAACACAAAGCAACCTGTACATATATAGGTGTGCAAGCTTCTGCCTTTGTCAGAGAATAAGCTGATGCAGCTCATTCAGCTGGATACATTCTATGCACTGCTGGTCCCTGTGACTGTACCAGTCACCCTTGTGGCGGTAACTTGAACTGAAAACCCAGAGCTTTCAGTGGTATGTGCATTGGGGCAGGCTGAGCCCAGCTTGAAGTGGTCATGCAGGTGACCTGCAGTTGGGCTAGCTTGAAGTTGTTCAAGCACAACTCCTGAAATGTTGACACAGCCGCTGCAGACTGTATCATGACTTCATTTGTCCACAGCAGAGGTCTGGTGAACAAGGATGGCAACATTGGCTGCCTGGCTTGCTTCACAGATTAATTGTGGGCAAGATTGCAGCAAGTAAGGTTCACAGCTTTGCTGCAGGGTTTAAAGTTTCCAAAGACGCATGACAATTTAAATTTGCTGACAGTATGTCACTGACACAGTGTGCAGGACACCTGGAAGATCACATATGCAGGATGCACGCTGACACGTACACTGGCAGAGTAAATTGCAACAAGGCCACCTGCTGCCAGGGTCCAGCACAGTCTGCTAGATCTGACACATGCTTTAACCATTCGTCACAGTCTGTGATTTTGCTGTACATGTAAGTTGACAACCAGATAGCACAACATGCTATGCCATGTAGGCCACAAGCTGGCTGATACATGATGCCTGAACTCGAACTTTTTAGTAGGACGCTGATTAGGCACATGAAACTTAGTGTGAAGCATTGCACGGCTAACCATGAGATTGTCCATGAAGTTTGTTTGGTTTTATACACTCCGGTAGCCAGTAGAACAGAGCTCACGAGGTTCACTCACAACAAGATGTTGACGCTACACTAGTACTTTCAATTAGCGACTCATACAACGCTTGTGTTGCAGCCAATTGATTAACTATCAACATTCCCAAGCCAATGACAACGCTAAGCTCTGTAAAGGCATTGAGCTGTGCTCAGCCAACCTTGACTGTGCATACTCTGCTGCAGAAACAGATTGACAGCTGGATTTCAGCTCTTGATAGTGTGCTGGCTTAAGCAAGTGCAGGCTCCTTGCTCTTGACCTTCTCAAGAACCATGTCATCGGTAGCAAAGTCAGCTTCTTTTCTGAAAGTGCCTCTGCCAAAGTCCTTTTCGTATGAATCTGTGAGACCCTTGACCAGGTCATACTCTGGCGCCCACTCCAGGTCTGCCATGGCCTGCAACATCACACACACACATTGAGCAACGCTCAAGATGGGCTGTAAATGCTCTGAGACAACGTAGACAAACAGCTGGACACCTGATTCTGACCAGTGGCTTGTTATGGAATGCATCTGATTCCAAGTTGCAAATGATAATAGGCAAGTGAACAATGGCAAACAGGTAAGGTGACAACTGTGACTAGGCATCTGAATACGGCTCAGATCAACTACCTTGTCAATGGACGCAAAGAAATGCTGGTCTCTTAAGGGAAACGCCTTCTTGCCGCCAAAGTCAAAATCTTTAGGGTTGTAATGGATGAGCTCTGGCTCAGGGGCACCAGCAGCCTTTGCGCAGGCCTTGGCAATGCCGTCAAACGTCACAAAGCGCTCTCCTGAGACGTTGTAGATTTGGTTCTTGGCCTTGGGGTTGCTGAGAATCTTGTGGAAGGCTGTTGCTAGGTCTTTGACATGGCCCAGCTGTGTGACCTGCAATGCCATGTGGACACACGCTGCATGATGGAAACTGATCCCAGCGTTGCTGAGGCACACTGTGCATGATGAAGTGCTTAATGAGAAGTACACTACAGCTTCACAACAGCATTATGAGAGCACAGTGCAATGACTATCCGCCTCAGGAGTTGGGAGCTGCGCTTAAATGGCATCATTGTGAGGTGACAATGGGTGCACACATGTGAGCATTCAACTGCCATGTGAGTGCTGGTAGACTTTTGGCCTCTTCTCTGCAGCAAATTGGCCTGAGGGCTATGTGTGCTGCAGGTGCAGAAAGCCATATGAGATATACCAGCCATATCAGGTACATGCATGTCCACCTTAGCACTTGTCACATGCATCAAAGGGGCTCATTGAGCACACCCTATTCCAGGCACATGACTGAACAAGGCTTTTGTGCATTCCTTCTGCACTAGGGAACGTTACCAATCTTTTCTCACTCGGCAGCGAGTTGACCTAATGCTGGGGCTTGTGCACACTCAGAATGGCAAGCTGCTCAACACGATGGCCCCTGGTAATGCATGGCAGTGAAGCAATACTGCTGCAGTCACTAATGTGCACGTTGCAAACAGACTCACCTGTTGGCCACTGTTGGGCACAGGGATGGGGCGACCAGCCTTGATGCGGTGGAAGAACCACTCCTCCACTGGGTTGTAGTTGAGTGGCCCATAGATGTAGACAGGGCGCACACTGGTGAAGTTGATGCCCTTGTCTGTCAGCAGTTTCTCAGTATCCAGCTTGCCCTGCAGCATGCACTGGTCTGCTTAATTGTGCAAGTAAGGTGGGACATTGCTCCTGCACATGAGCTGATGTCCATTTACTGCAGGAGAAGCCCACAGTAATAGATCAACACGTAACAGCAAGCAGGAAGTATGAGCAATACTGCAGGTCCATGCTCAGTGGCATGACTTGAGTTGACAACAAGAGCACTCCACTCTCCTTGTAGTGTACACATTGTTCAGATTTGCTTGCTGACGGGAAGACTCGTGTGTGCTTACCTTGTGCCTGCTCTTGGGGTCTGTTGAGTCTTCTTCTCTGTGGGGCATTTGGTCTGACTTCAAATATACACCAGCTGATGAACAGAAGATGTACTGCTCCACATCACCAACAGCTGCCAAGACAGGCTCTACGTCTTTTGCTTCTCTGCCGTTCATGTCATATACCACTGCAGCATTACAACAGCAAGGTGCTTGAGCGAGTGCAAAATAAGAACGATCATCAGTGATTGCAGGTGAGACAAACTGCCATGGGTGCAAGAAGCGTCTCATCTGCAGCCAAGTAATTGTCAACATGCTTCAGCTTTGCATCACATTGGACCTCAAACCTTAACAATGCAAATCGCAACAAGGCCCTACATTCCTAAACCTTTCAGCATATTTGATTTCCTTGACAAAATGCTAGGGTTTCTGACCCTGACTGCCCAGACCCGATGCGATGCAACGCTTGGGGTCAACCTACTATTTCCCATGATATGTGTTGGCAAAATGATGGTGTGATGATACTTATGGTTACCTTGGAAACCAGCTCCTGACAGCTGCTGCTTTAATGCATCAGCATCTGTGCGGTCTGCAGCAATGTGCTTGACAGCTGACTTGTATTGCTCAAAGCCCTGGTCTGTGTCGTCCGGGATCTGGAATGTGACTGGCTTTTTGCCACGAGTCAGCAAAGTGACCTCATGGCCTGCCTCTACAAGCTGCCTTGCCAAGTAAACT
>JAABUO010006611.1_pt1 | contig 13304 bp, 19 predicted proteins | sample 5559291 | NCBI WGS metagenome assembly JAABUO01 (sample SAMN10711878, study PRJNA513372) | rock metagenome | isolation source: Antarctica rocks | place: Antarctica: Victoria Land, Finger Mt sud | reverse complement strand
GTCGCACCACTCTGGCACATGTTGTCTGATGATGATCTTGCTGTTCCTGGTGATGCCTCAGCAATTGATGAATGATCCAAGACCGTGCGCACACTTTCATTGGCGGGACGATGGCTGCAAAGTATGTTGGCTGAAGGCAATCACTCCTATCACACATGCATCCTCAGCAGTGTATCCAGTCGTCACAACACACCCAGCCTGGTCCTGAGAGTTGATGGACACTTGCACTGGCCAGCTGCTTCCCTGCTTGCCTTGATTGCTGAACATTCACAGAACAGGTGCATGATGTGTGACACTGAGTGCCCAATGTGTCTGACCCACAACAGCTTCATCACCAGATTAGACCGCCTCACCCATGATGTGACAGACAATCAGGGGACAAATGTGGCTGACCTACACCGGTGCATGATGTGTGACACTGAGTGCCCAATGTGTCTGACCCACAACAGCTTCATCACCAGATTAGACCGCCTCACCCATGATGTGACAGACAATCAGTGGACAAAAGGGGCTGACCTACAACAGATGCATGACTTGACAGCCTAGGGTGGACAAGTATGTCTGACCTACAGCAGGTGCATGATGTGACAGACAAGGGCTGAACAGGGCGCCTGACCTACAACAGCTTCATCAGCAGTGTAGACAGCCTGAGCCACGCCCTCAAACTGGTGCTGGAGGCCAGCAAGGGAGAGCTGCAGGGCGGCCTTCTCTCCTGCCATCAGGTCCAGGCTGGCCTGCAGCTGCTGGTTCATCTTCTGCAGCGTGCTCTCATACACCTGACTCTCCCTCTGAACCTGCAGATCACACCAAATCATCAGTATCAAGCATGCAAGGAGCTTGTCTGCGGTGGTGCTGTCAGCAACAACTTCACTGGAACACAGCCCAAACAGAGCTGACCAAACAGCAACAAGGGTATGTGGCAGCAGTAGGTGATGCCCCTGAGTATCTCTTATCACTATGAGAGACAGCGAGCTTGAAGCTCTGCCTCATGCTCATAGCAAGCTCAGTACGCAGCTGTCCTTTGCCATTCCAGAAAGGTGCTGCTGCACTACAGTAACATTTCACAGCAGAGTGGTTGATTTGAGTCTCTCTTCACTGAGTGTGCACAGCAGATGAGTCACCTTGAGTCTCTCTTCATTGAGGGAGGCAACGCTCCTCTCCAGGGTGCCGTTCTTCTCCTCTGCCTTAGCCAGCTGGGCTGTCAGGTTCTGGTTGACCGTATGCAGCTGGGTGTTGGCCACAGACTGCTGGAAGAGCTCCTCTTGCAGCTCCCCCCTCAGCTGCTCCAAAGCTGTAATCTGCATTTCATCCAAACAGCATGATCCCATGAGGGTCAGTGACATGGCATTCCTGGGGAATTCCTGTACAAAGTTCTGAATTTGCAACTAGCATGCCAATGTTGGCGTGACTTGACGCTGTCTGCACTTGCACCAGCTCGAGTAGCAACATTGCAGCAGAATACAAGCACAGTGCAAAGATAGTGTGAAATGTATTGAAAAATCAGAGCTTGCCTACCACTTGGGCCATTGCCCAGGTGAGATGCAGCGAGGATCTTGCAAGCTGATCCAAAGCCATATACAGCATGCGTGTAAAGTCTGCATTTCTGTGACGACGTTCTTGCAAGGTACTCAACCTAGAGGCTTATCGTTGAAAGTAGCTCTTCTGCAAGTTGCTCCTGATCCAAACTCACAGTCGCACAAGCACATGCAGAGAACATGACAGGTCTGCTCCTCTTCATACTTCTAGAGCCTTGCCGAGACCTATGCATGACTGGCCAAGCACACAGGCATGCTGCAGCTTGTGCATGTACACAGTCTTGACCAGCAGGCAGGAATGGGGCAGAACGTCCTAATTATGCAGAAACCCTGGGCTAAAACCTGTAGCACCTACTCTGTTGCCCATGTTCTGGTTGGCATGGTTGAGCTGGGCAATCAAGGGCGCATTCTTGGCCAGCTGGCCTTCAGCGACGCGGATGCGGTCCTTGAAGCCCACCAGCTCGGTCTGCAGCTCTGCCACTGACTTGCGCTCCTGCTGCCCTGCTGCCTCAGCCAACTCCAGACTGCATGACAGTCATCATCAACATGATCATCAACAATACTATTATCATTGACATTACCATTATCAACACTCATTGGTGTTACCATTCCTCATCATCATCATTCATCATCATATTTATCATCATCACCATGATTATCATTCATCATCGTGATCATCATCACCATCATCATTGTTATCATGATCATCACTGTTGTTATTATCATCATTGTTAACATTGAGGGCTTTCCAGGGCGGTCACGGGGCCTACCAAGTACAGACCAAATCAACTGCCTCCAGAGACATGTACATGATGCTGTTGCGCTGCAGGAAAAGAAGTGTACCTGCTGCCTTAGCAGTCTGCTGCACTGTGCTATCCAGCTTGGTCGATTTTATGCATGCACCAGCAATACTGTCTTGCATAGTCCAGAATGCACTCACCTCTGTGCCAGCGCCCTGTAGCCTGGATTTCATCATCAATGAGAACAATATAAACAGACATCATCAGAACCAATTAACATGCCAGGCAGGTCATCAAGCATTGTATGAGAAGACAATCATGACCATTTGCTACAGCACACGTCACTCATGGCTATGACAAATCATGCAATCATACACTGTTAGGCCCTGGCTCTGCTGCAATGCCTCAGCAGCCTCAGTTCAGCTCTGAGTGTGCCAGTCAAGTCAATGAGAAAGAGTTGTCATGGCACAGCTGAACACCATCAAAAGCATCAAGACAACAATGGCACATGGGCTGCGTATATGTAGTGCTTTATGTCACCTCTGCTGCAGTGCTTCAGCATCCTTCTGCTTGGCCTTGAGCGCGCCAGACATGTCACTGAGCTCCCCTTGCAGCCTCTCATGCTGCACGATCAGGCCTTCGTGCTGCTGACTCAGCTTACTCAGCTCAGCCTGCTTGCCCTCGAGACTCGCTGTGGTCTCTGCCAGCTGCTCAGACCTCTCCCTGAGGCGTTGCTCTGAGTCTGCTAACTGCTGCGACACGATCTCATGTGCGGCTGTGATCTTGTTCACCTGCACATACCATTCTCGTCATGAGCTGAAAAGCGCAAACAATACTGTCATGATTATGATTATCATCATCGTCATCACCATCATTATTATTAGTCTTCTTGCCATCAGCATCATCATCATCATCAATGTCATCATTATTGTTTGTTGTTACTATTATCATCATTACTATCATTGTTATTACTATTGTTATTATTATTACTACTACCATTATTGCTATTGTCATTATTGTTTGCAGCTGTTAGCTTAGCCAACTGTATCAATCAGCAATGGGGTATTCCCTGACCTGGGCACGGTGCACAAACTTGCAGAATGACTATGTCAAGTTACATTGGTGAGGCATCCAAGACATTTACTTCAGAACCAAGCAGCTTTGCTCTGACCGCCCAGACATTGACTCTACAACCAAGCAGCTTTGGTCTTTCGACCGCCTTGAACGGCACCTTTGTCATACTAAACCAAACAAAACCTAAACTTGGCTGCATTGTATGATATGCTGCTGGCTGAATTGCCTTGCAGATGATGTGTGCTTGCCAACCTCCCTCTGCAATGCAGCTGCTGCCAAGACACTGTATCCTAGATTTGTATCCTAATCCCAGTCATCAAGCCCACCTGTGATCTGACTTCATCCAGCTCAGCCTCGGCACCTGCCAGCCTGCTCCTCGCCTTGTCCAGCTCAGAGCTCTGAGCAGCATATTGAGCCTCAGCTGCTTCCCTGGCTGCCTGAGCCTCAGCCTCTGCCTTCTGGGCAGCTTCCAGCACCAGCTTGAGATCTGCCAGCTGGAGCTGAGCGTCAATCATTGTGTTCTCATGGTGCTCCCATGTGGCCTGGACATGACTCACCTCCTCTGCCTTGGCCTGCAACAAAGCCATATTTCATTGCCATATGAAGATAACAACAAGTACAAGTGCGCTAGCTGTTTGTTTGCCAGGTACCTACCAACCCCACTGCCTCATAGGGACGTGCTTTGTCCTTATGCTGCTCAGCATATAGGCTACAAAGTTTAGAGACTTGGGCTGGGTATTGCTTTCTGAGAGCAGGTGCTGCGTATAAAGCAGTCTTTCAGGTAAAGGTTCGAATCTCATGTGGCTGTTGCTTGATCCTGCCTTAATCTGAGCACTGTGAAGTGCAGGCAATGTCCAGTAAGTATGCAGCTTCAAAGGCAACTGCATCAGAGCCTTTACAAACCTGATTCAGACCAGCTCATGGGTCTATAGTTGTAGTCAGAGTCTGCACATGTTGACATCAACAAGGCTGCATGTGTTTGTCACGCAGTGGTCTTAGTCTGACAGCAGGGAGTAGATGCATTACTTGCATCTTGATTTCGAGGGCAGCCAAATCTGCTTTCACTTTCAGCAGAGACGCAGCACTCCTCTGACTACGCCCCTCAGCGCTGTTGCGCTCTGCGACAGCCTTGTCGATCTGCTTCTGCAGCCTGCTGGTGCTGGCCTGCAGTTCTTCTTCCTTCTCCTTGGACTCTGCAGCAGCAGCCTTCTCCCTTGCTGCTGCATCTCTAGCCCTGTATACAACACACATGTCATGAGGTTTGCTGCCCAATCATCTGGTCTGCTGCTCAAGTTGTGCTGTGGTCGCTGTCAACCTGTGCTCACAGATTGGTAGCACTGGGTCTGCATCTGCTGCTTGTTTCCCCTTGGGGCCTCTGTTTTCTCTCTTGCTGCAGCATGTCTGGCCCAGTAGCACGCACAGGTTGCTGGGAGCATTGATTTGTACAACATGCAGTAAAGCCACCGCTCCAGTGGTCAAGTTCATGTAGATGGGTGGAGCTGACAACAAGCACATGATCCTCCCTACAAACACCACTATGACATTCTTGTTGTTTTAGTTTCTGTGCAAACTGCCCTGCACTGCTGTCAACACATGTAGACTGCTGTGAGTACAGGGGGAGGCAAAGCATTTTTTACAACCAGTGTAGATGAGCAATATTTTGGACCCCCTGGCAGGCCTCCTGCACAACTTGCAGCGTCTGCAGGCAACACCCTGCATGCACCTTGCAAGCAGCCAAACTGCTGCAAAGGTTACACGGGTTCCCACATGATCTTGCTTCTGACCAAATTGAAGCAGAAGATCCGGATTGTCTCGCCAGAGCCGATTGCTGCATTTTCAGACTACTGGTCCAATGGTCATGGTTGACCCCAAGACCTTAAAATCTAATGAATGAATGAATGAATGAAGTTATGACATCAGAAGCAGGAGAGACAGGCAGCTGACCTGACGTTATCTATAAGCAGTTCCTTGGACTCCTGGCGGGCCTGCTGCAGCTCATCCACAAGCCGCATGTTGGACATCTTGATGTCCCTGGCCGCAGATTTGGCAGCTTCCACTCGCTCTAGAGCTTTCCTGGTCTCGGTATCTGCTGCAGCTGTGGCTTCGTTGGCTTGCTGGACCTGCTGGGCTAGGCTGTGGGCATGGCCGGCCTCATCATTGTACATCTGCCTGCAATGCATCATATGGCTCTGTCAGATTTGGAGTTGGCAGCAAGCTCCTAACAGCTGCTCCGTTTGACTTGTGGTCATTGTACATCTGCCTGCAATGCATCATATGGCTCTGTCATATTTAGACTTGGCAGCATGCTCCTAACAGCTGCTCCGTTTGATTTGTGGACTGTAAGAGAGTATGTTGTTGTCATGGATTGTTGCAGAGCCCTTTATATGCATCCCAGACGTTGTCACTGATCTGAGAGTTTGCTGCAGATGCTGCTTCATTGACTGGCTGGACCTGCTGGGCTACAGTGTGGGCATGACTTGCTGCACTGTTGTGCATCTGTGTGCAGTGCAGCACAACCTTGCAACGTCTTGGCTGCTGCATTGTATCAGCACTCAACTTTGCTGCCGAAATGTCTGCGGCTGGCTCGCTGGCTCAATGCACCTGAGCAGAAGTTCACTCTGAAGTTGTGCAGCCTTGCTACTAGCTTGCTACTGTGCTTGCCTTTGGCATGCTGCAACACGGTGGCAAGCCGGTGGTCTGAGAAGCAGGCCACAGGCTTGGTCTGCTGGGTGAGACCCAGGGCTTTCTGATGCCAACATGTGGACGTTGCAGCAGCTGACGCACACCTTCAACAGCTGTGATGAGCTTGTGCGTCAAGGACAGTGTGACGTATTTGTGATGCTACAGCTAACAACATGCGGCGAGAGTCATGCCTGATGGTGTCAATCTGGCGGTCCTTATCCACCAGCTGAGTGCGCAGATGGGAGGCAGCCGCCATCTCATTCTGGAAGCTGTGCAGCTGATCTTGCAGAGCCTGGAAGCTGGCTGCTTGAGCCTCGCTCAGATGCTGCTCATAGCTGCTCACCTGCATTGCCATCGCCAGATATGAGGGCGTTCCTGGTGGCGGTTGTTGCAGGCTACATCAGCAGCAGGACAGGCTAGGCTTTTGGGCAGCACATATGTTGGTGTGGTATGCACAGATGGGCCTGAATATAGCACAGGGCTTGGCATACTGTCATGGTATGTCCATTTGCGCTTCCTGCGAGGTGCAAGTGACAGGCAAAGTCTCTACAGCGACCTGCCTATGATGGACGCTGAGACTCTCTGCCATACTCTGCTATGAAGAGCTGCTGAGAACGTCCCAACAAGGTTTCTTTGTTTGTGCTGACAGGCTGTGCCTGTAAGCAGTGTCGATCAGGTAGTCACCTTGTGCTGCAAGGCATCAATCTGTTCTGCCCTCTTCCTGAGCAGGTCTTTCTCACCCAGGCGGTCCTTCTCATAGCCAGACAGCCTGTCTTGCACATCCTGGTACTCCTGCCACTTCTTCTTCAGCACCTCTATCTCACCATCCTTGGTCTTCATTGCATGCCGCATGTAGTCCATCTGTGCTACATGCTGAGCCACTGTCTGCGGCAAGACACAACACGGCTACAATCCAAAGGTGAAGGTTGCATTGCTCATGGCAGCACATTTGACCCAGACGACAGCAAAAACCATCAGTATCTGCAGGTTGATGCATTGTCTGCAGCACAAGGCACAGCTGCAGGGAAGATATTTTCAGGCGTGCACAAACCCTGGTATTGATTGTATGGCGCATCCATTTTTGTTGTTTAAATCACCTGCTCAGCCATTGTCTCTGTGTGTACCGTTGCCAAGCACTGACTATGCATGCTTGACACTATTGCGACACCAGCTGTGCCATTGTCAGTTGGTGTGGTCAACTGCCGTCAAGTGCTGACCTGTTTTAGCTCATCCACTTGCTGTCCATACATGGTCCTGCCCGCTGACTCAGACGCATTTACATACTCCTTCAGCCGGTTTAGCTCTGTTGTTTGAATGTTTGTCTCTGCTTCAAGCTCTTTGATCCTGAGCCTGGCAACGCGTAGCGTTTCCCCCAAAATCTGCAGTGCGTCACACCACAATGCACAAATTGCTTGAAGCGGTGTGGTGATGGCATTTGACTTCCTGTACACAGCCGTTGCAGTGATGACTCCAGGCAATGTAATGGCTTTCATACCTGGTCTGGGACCCCAACAGTGGCCTTGCCACTCCGAGGTCTGTCAGCCAAGTCGTCACCCTCGACATGCTCGTAGATCTCCTTCCATTTGGTCGGCAGCAAGGTGCCATATCCTTCCAGCCTGCTTTTGGCCATCGCGCTACTTTGTGCTGCCATGAGTGCCACAGCAACTGTGTAGAGAAGAGTCTGAAGTTCCTAGATAGGACCGTGAGCTCAAATCACGGTCATGAACTGCACCGAGGTTTAAAGGCTCCCATGCACAATTGTAGCGTCATTCGCAATTGAAGTTGCCAACTTTGTCCGCGCTGCCAAGTTACAATACGCTAACGAGTGCATGCCATTAATCCTTGAGTACCAACACTGGTCCGCTGTCAGGGACGGCAAAGGCTGCGATAACTTCATGCCTACATTGCTGCGGCTTGCTAGCCTTGCAACAATGGGCAGCGCAAGAGGCGCATGCCGCGTTCGAAGGCAGGCTTGCGTTACGACTGTCCGGAATCGAAATCCCAATTCCCGACATCTCCGAGAGCAAGCATGTCGAGCGACACCTTCGATGCTAGCTACGCAGCCATGCGTGCTTGAGATACGTTGGTGAAATCCATATCGACGCGGCGGCCATGCTGCAACGTCTGCTGAAACCTTGTCATATAAAGCTGACAGTCAGAGGTTGGCACAAACATGGCAAGCAAGCCTGGCTTCGCGCGCCACACAACACTCAAGCCCTTACCAGTAAGGCCAGCAGACAGTACTGTAGATCCAGATGTCAGCGCTTCACGACCAGCTGCGTGGTGGCCGAACAAACCCCGAGCGTTACTGAAGAGTTGCCTGAACTGACGGATCAGCGCATGAGCTGGCGCGGCAGAAGCATCAATTGCGGCAATCTCAACGAAAGCCACGTTGGGCAACGTGTCACAATCTGTGGATGGGTGCACCGCCACAGAGGACTGGGGGGCGTCGTGTTTTGCGACGTCAGAGACTCTACAGGATTGATACAGGTAGTTTGCTGCTTCTGTGCCAGCAGTAATGACTCAAAAGCTAGTTACATGCACAGTTGCACCAATAAAAGTGCCTGCAGGTTGTGAGTCAGCCATCGTTTCCTGCCCATCCATACATGGAAAAGATTAGAAGTGAATATGTTGTCAGAATAGAAGGCAATATCCGTGCCAGAAAGGACCCCAACAAGAAGATCCCAACTGGCATGGTGGAACTCGAAGCTGATGCTGTCACTATCCTGAATGCTGTCAGCTCAAAGCTTCCCTTCCTACCTGCTGAGGACAGCATACAGCTGAGTGAGGAAGTGAGACTCGAGCACAGAGTCCTTGACCTCAGGTATGGCATATCTCAGCATGTCAACTCGCAGCGACAGCTACCACAACCCCTCCTCATACCACAATCAAACACAGCACACCTTTGACTAAGCTGCCTTGCAACCTTCATAAATGCGCAGGTGCGTGCCTGATGAGGCAGTATCATGCATTGCAGACTGTTGTCTTCATACTCAAGTCTGCGAAGCTCACTTGCAGCACATGCAGCCTGATGCTCAGATGTGTGCATGTCACTGCAGACGCCAGCAGATGGCCACCAATCTGAGGCTACGGCATAAGGTCATCAAAACAATACGCAATTTCCTAGACGCAAAGGATTTCCTTGAAGTTGAGACTCCCATTCTGGGCCGAGCAACACCTGAGGGAGCTAGAGACTTCCTTGTGCCTTCAAGGTGACTGCTAACATCTGCGTACATTGGTGGGACCACCTGACAAGTCAGTGGGCATCACAACACATTTTCCCATGACATCAGTGACCTGAGCCCTGGCATGATGATGCAGCTGCACCTTGCAAGCCAGCTATCAGCTGCATTTGCTGCTGTACTGGCCAGAAGGCTGCAAGCTGCCTTGTATGACTTTGTATCCCTGACCTGCCTTACGATAGTATAGCAAAACTACGGCTGCTGGAGACACATAGACGATCTGTCTTCACGGGATTATGAAGACAGATCATCTATGTTCTTGCAACACACCTGCATGCATTCATCACACTCTCACTGCATGTCACAAGAAATGACAACCACCACCCTTGTTGGACAGCTGTTGTTGCACATGGGTTTGCACAGGCTGATACACTCTGCCCTGCTGCTGCAAGAATGGCTGTGCATGTTTGGTAATTTGTACAACAGCTGTGGTATAGTGGTGGCTTGCAGGCTCCAGGAAGCGCATTTCTATGCACTGCCTCAGTCACCCCAGATCTGGAAGCAGCTGCTGTGCTGTTCGGGCGTAGACCGCTACTACCAAATAGCTCCATGTTTCCGGGATGAGGTACACTGAGCGAGTAGACATGTGATGTATACTTTTGCCCGTGGCCTTGCAGCATCATGCCAGCAACTTTAAGCTTTAGCATAGCCTCTAATGGAGTCCTGCTGTGGGTTTGACACCTTTTGGTACATTGCATGCAAGCATTACTCTTGGTCAACTCCACATACTTGAGCAGGCCCTGCAGCCATACTAGCGTGCATGTCACAATGATGATGATGATATTGTTGATGTGGCAGCAGAGTTAAAACAAAACTGCACTGTGAACTCGACCCTTCAGCAGTTTGACAACAGCCTGGTATTCTGGCCGAGGATTCTGCAAGCCAGCAACACCATCTTACACATGGCACTCATGCAGAAGCTCCAGCTGAGGGGCTTTTTTGGGATGTCACATTCATCACTGTCAAGCTGCGCTGACATGGCAGCTTCTGAGAGCATACATGTGGTGCAGGACACACGAGGTGACAGACAACCCAGCTTCACCCAGATGGATCTGGAAATGACCTTTTCTGACCAAGACGTGATTATGCAGCTCACTGAGGCTCTGATGAGGGACGTCTTTCAGGAGGTCTGTCACTCATATTGCTCTGAATGTGCCTTTTAGGGCATCCCTTTGCTGCTGGGCCGCAGTCACAAGGACAAGAGCTGCAGTCGCAGCCCAGCAGATATGCTCCCAAATGAGGCCTGCATACGGTGCATGGCACATACATTTGCTCCAAGAATGAAGCTCTTTCTGATTGTGTGAGGCAGCCAAGAAAGCATTCTGAATGCGAGGCATCTGCATAAAGCTTGCTTGCCATTATCAACACCACGGTTGTGTACATAGCCATGTTTGCAAGCAACGGTTCAGGTGATGGGGGTGCAACTTCCTGAGCAATTTCCCAGGATGACATATGCGCAAGCCATGGATAAATATGGCTGTGACAAACCAGACGTCAGATACGAGCTGCACATGCAGAATGTCACAGACATTGTGCAAGGCTGTTCTCTCAGGTAGTTGCTTAATTTAATGCAGACTAGCAATGAACATCGTTTTCATCACACACTGTGTTGCCTGCCTGACATCCACATTTGATTGCTTCAGCGTCCATCCTCTGTCCATTTCTGTGAACTGATGAGCATTGTCTGTCAATTGTTGCACCAGCCAGTGTCCCTGGCTTCAAAGGCTTATGGGCATGCAGAAATGTCACTGCCTTTAGAGCAACACCTGGGGCCCAGTACTAGACATCTCTATAAATACACTGATATCTTAGACAATTGCCATCATCATTGACCAGAGTCTAGTGATGCTGCAAGGCCGGGCTTGGCACATACAAGAATTCATAGCCAATCGCACAAGGGTTGTATGCTGACAGGCCTTTCAAATCTCCCCCCCCAACCCACGCAATCTTTGATCTTTGCTTTTCTGGCTGCAGTTCTGAGTCAATGTGTTTTCTCAGCAGATGTCGTGCACAATGCTGACAGTACGCCAAGATCACATCTCCACTGTATGGCATCAAGATGCAGTGTGTCCATGCAGGCTGTTTGAGAGCGCGCTGTCGGCAGGTGGGATTGTGAAGCTGCTGCGCATCCCCAATGGAAAGGCCATCTCCAACGCACGCATCAAAACCAAAGGAGACGTAGCAAGTAAGGCTCTTGGCAAAATGGCAGTGTGTATTCTCTGGGTCGAGTCTGCTTCATGCCAGGCAGGAAATTGACATACCAGCAATGGTTTGCTCGGTGTGTCTGGGCTGCCGCCTTAGGAGGCTCCCATTATGATCGCTGAAAAGCGTAAACTTTACTTTGCTTTTCTTTCTTTTCTTTGCTGGGTGTGTTGATAGGCGTGAAGCAGTCTCTGGGAATGAGCAACAGCCAACACATCTGACACAGTTGTGTTGCTTCCAAGAATCAATCCTGCAGAATTTGACACGGCAGCGCTTATGCAAAGATGGAGTGGCACAAAAGTGGTGTTGCTCTGTGCACAGCTTTCACGCTGTTTGCAGACTGTCACTGTCACTGTACTTCATGTCATTTGTCACTGTCAGCTGAAAGGCAAGGCATCAGAAACTGGCCCTCGTTGATTCATTGCAGAAGTATTTGTGCAAGTGCTCTCATGCACTGCCTTCAGAGTCAATGGACCTCTTGCATGGTTGCAGATGAGGCAGCAGATGCTGGAATCAAAGGTCTGGTGCAGATACGGATAGAAGGGGGGGCTCCCCAGGCTCCCAAGGCCGTCACAGAAGGCCTGTCAAGCCAGCAGATTGACGACATCCTGAGGGTGTGTGAAGCTCAAGAGGTCGGTCCATTCACCTGGGCTTGTTGTTTGACAAGTCAAATTGCCTTGCTCCTAGCTTTTGCTGGTGGAGGATCACATCACAGTCAGACACGCTGCTGATTCCTTCAAGCAGGCAGTTGTCAAGCAGTCGCTGTTGTCAGCTAATGCCTTATTGTAAAAGAAGGATCTCAAGTTTGACTTTACTGTGGGGTTTTGTGCTAGTGGAGGAGTTGAGTGGTTGTGCAGAAACTCATCTTGTACTGTGTTTCCAGTTTTGAGTCCTACATGCAATGCATGCTTTGCAGGGTGACCTGCTGCTGTTTGCAGCCGGTGATGAGGCAGCAGTCAATCGTGCGTTAGACAGGGTCCGCCAGTACATTGCCAAGCAGCTGAACCTAGCAGACCCTAAGGCACATGCCCTGCTGTGGGTCACAGACTTCCCCATGTTCGAATGGAATGAAGACGAGCAACGGCATGAGGCGCTGCACCATCCCTTCACTGCACCCAATCAGCAGTCAGCTGAGCAGAATGGAGGCGACCTAAGGCATGCCAAGGCTCTCGCCTATGATCTGGTGTACAATGGGGTTGAGGTCGGAGGTGAGCACTACATGTTTCTGCACAATGTTGTGCAGTGAAAATTGCATGATGTGAAGCAGACCAGACTGTTGTTCCAAGCGTGTGTTTTCAAATGGGAGCAGTGCAGTGTGCGCCTAACTTTTCTGGCAAGGCATGAGCATAGTATGTTGGATTCTGATGACCCAGAGTTTCCAAATGGGCGCTGTGGATTGTAAAGCATCTGACTTGTGCATGAAGCCTGGATAAGATCAATAGCACACCAGCACCTGTTGTCACCATGGATCCTTGGTTTTGCAACTCAGATGATGATTGTCTGCATCATGTGTATCTGCACTCATGCTAGTTGTGCCTTTTTGGACTGGTTGACAAGGAGCCTGAAAAGGACAGAGTGTAACAGATAGATAGTCTGTAAGAGTGTATTCGTAGTAAGGGAGCGTCGAGATCTGCGGCGGCTGATATCTTTGCCTGCTTATCAGCTGCAAAGTCAGATAGGGCAACCAACAGGTTGTCAACCAATCCATCCACAGTGTGAACAACCCCAAGGTCACACTGTGGATGCATTGGTTGACAACCTGTTGGTTGCCCTATCTGACTTTGCAGCTGATAAGCAGGCAAAGATATCAGCCTGGAGAGTAACGGTAA
>JAABUO010006610.1_pt1 | contig 13304 bp, 17 predicted proteins | sample 5559291 | NCBI WGS metagenome assembly JAABUO01 (sample SAMN10711878, study PRJNA513372) | rock metagenome | isolation source: Antarctica rocks | place: Antarctica: Victoria Land, Finger Mt sud | reverse complement strand
CCACTTGTACAGCATCCTCCTCGCCTGCACCAGGCTCTGCTGGCAGCGCCTGTCATTGCACCACCATACTCAGATGCACAACCACTGAATGCAGACACAGAGTTTGAAAAAAAAGCATCAAATGCCATGTTTGTGACTGGTCATCGACAAGGTTAAAACTTGTGGAAAAGTTGGATTGATTCTTGAGGAAACTCAAGGGGACATCATATTGAGGTGCAGGAGGTGACCATGCCCCGGCTGCATGGACATATGCTGCGCACACCAGAGGTAATTTTTCTGATCAAGTGCTCCGTGCAGCAGGTGCTAAAGCGCAACCAATCCGGGGTACGAGTGTGCCAACCTGCTGTTTCCTTTGCAGAGTCTGGTTCAGATTGGCTTCCTTGGCGTCGGCTGCTGCCTGCTGTTCTGCCACCTGCCGAGCAGATGCCTCTTCAGCTTCTCTCTTTTCCCGCTCAACCCGCTCTGTTGCTATCCTCTTGTCTCTATCTGCCTGCACACCCAGTGAAACATTTTGAATGCTAGAGATTGCTACCCTACCTCACTGAGCGCTTGCGCACTTCAGTTGCAAAGCAGGATTCGACTGTTGCCTGAGTTGCTCTCAGGTGCTTACAGTGTTGTCTGAATAGGAATCAGGTTGCAAAAAAAAGCTTGCCTGTTTTGCTGTTGGAGTTGCTGCTAGCAAGTCTGTGCACTGTCTCGATGCAATGAAGCAGTCAAAACTAAAGCAACACCTCCAATCAGGAGCGCATGTTTCCATACACTCAAAGTTTAGGACCTGCATGAACCAGTCGCCATCTTAAGAACATTGCTGTGATTGCTGACCTGTAACGACTGCTCGTAAGCGTAGTCCTGCTCTTGTCTGACAGCCCGGCCAGCCACAGCTGTGGGGGACATGGGCTGATCAGGCCTGGCTGACTGTGCAGTGAAGTCTGGAATGCGACCCTCATACGGGATGCCGAGCATGGCAGCCTCCAACATCCTGTCATCAGTCACCACCCATGTCAGACAGTATGAAACTACAAGTTGCTGTTGGAGTTAGTTAATCAAAGCTATCATGTTGTTGAATCAGCCTGAAGCATGAATGTGCAGCAATCAAAGGTCATGGCATCCTGCCAGCTGTTCATTCAGCAAACAGCAGCTGCCTTCAGCACTACATGCAAGAGCTTCTGTTGAACTCAATGTTTGATATGCTGCTAACTGCTAGTGTTTCAAAGTCCTGGTAGAGCACAGCTGAAATCACATCCTCCTTGCATATACTTTGTACATCAGGCTTGAAACTTTGCTATACCAAGACCACGTGCAAAATGAGACCAGCGTGTGGCAGTGTGCATGGATACCTGGCTTCCTCCACATTGATATCAGATGGCATGTCAGGCATAGCAGCAGATGAATGGGCTGCTGGACCATTGGCAGAGGGCACAGGTGGGGGCAAGAAAGGGGCAGAAGGGCCATAAGCCCCCATTGAGGCGGTGCCAGTGCCGGCAGATGGCATGGCTGGCGGTATGGGCAGACCCAGGCGGCGACCTGCAGCATGGACGAAAATAATGTGAAGCTAGAGTACAGTTACTTTTTTCGCTGAACGGCCAGACTCAACAGCACCTTACATACAGCCTGGAAACCTTCGTTGCAACACTTTGCTTTGTGGATTGAAGCCAAGCAAAGCTGGGGTGAAGGAAGTGGGGTTTGCACAGGGAGTGGTGATTTGCAATTGTGGCTTACTGTACATGTGACCCTTCAGGCACACATCCAGATGTAACTGAATGCCCCCTATCCACGGCATCAAAAGTGTCAAAAGTGTCTTCAAATGCAGCAAAGCATGTAACAGCATAGGGTTTTGACACCACATCAGTATGGCGGTGGCACAGGACTCCAGCTGATGGATATGTCTGCTTCAAGCAGGAAAATTTGAGAGACAAAGTTGTAGACGTACCAATTGCCTGCAATGCCGCATCGTTTTCCTCCAATGGCACTGGGGCTCTGAGTGGTCTGGCTTGCGTTCTTTGTGTATCGACACCTCCACCGTCTAGGAAACCTCTGTTGAAGCCTGCAGACATTCGTGAGAACTGCACGTCCAATGTTTACAGCTTTGCAAATGTGCATTTGTGAGCTTCATTTACATTGTGAAGCACCTGCTGCGATGTTTGACAATTCCTGAGTAGCGATGCAGAAAGATGCGTTGCGTGCCGGCAACCTTGTGCATCAGAAGGTGCATATTACAAGGTGACAGGCTCTGGGAGTCTGCTGGGCAGCTGATCCTGAGCTGCTAATGCAACACGCCAAGAGTGAGTGATTAAAGCAATGTTTGGAATTCAGGCTTGACGTTGCTGTGTGCCAATGACACACCTGCAAAAGAGTCATCAGCATCATCTAGTGGTCGTACACGATGTTGGACATTCTGGTTGTGAGTGGCCAGCATACGACCAAATGCTGCGCTTTCATTGTCCTCAATATCTTCCTCCTGAAAGGTGCAAGCCTGAGCATTTAAACACAATAGACCTCTGTCAGTGTTATAGCATACAAGTTGTACTCTGACGCATGTAGGGTGTTACAAAGCACAGAGAGCCAAGATTGAATGATAGGGTGCCAGCAACATACCTTGGGACTGCTACTGGCTGGTCCTGCTTCTGCATCAGCAGCTGCATTTCAAACCAATAACAGTTGGGCAGTGCACATTATCAGAATGACCATACATCCAGAACCTTGATGACACAAACCTGAGGGCTGCATGGAGGCCTGCAGGGCTCGTTGTAAGTTCTGCTCATCTTCGTCCATCTCCCAAAGCTGTAAACTTAGACGCGGAAATCAGGAACAGCAGTTGTAGCAATACCAGGTAGCTTGAGGTTGTGTCTGACCTCGTGCTCGCTCGGGGGTGCGGAACCAGCAGCATGCGCAGGCTGTGGCTGCGTAGGCACGGACACTTCATCATCTGGATCGATAGGCTCCTGCGCCGAATGAAAAGCTGCTCTGGGCGCTGCTGGTGCTGCAGGTGCTGGCTGGTTCTGTCGAGGAGCTGACGCGCCTCCCTCCAGGAAGAACATCACTGATCGATCCATGTCCCAGTTGTGTGCCTCGAGGACATGCAGAGCTGAATCTGCGTCAGCACCAGTCACTGAGCAGAAGGTCTTGATCTGTGCTCTTTGAGCTGGGTCAGCCGAGGAAGCTGCTGGATTGAACTCCATATCTGCCTCTGTCCCAAGATCGTCGCGGTCTGACATTGTGCGGACGTGCGACAGACAGACGTCGACGATGCTGCTTAGAGTTGCAAACTAGGCAAGTATATACACGCAATGCGCCTCGAGGCACACGCACTGCGTATATCCCGTACCACTCACAAATATGTAAACTCTGAAAGCGCAAGCGCGAGGGGCTGTGTGTAAGCAAAGGCTCGGTGAACACGCCTGACTGTGCAATGCAGTGTGTGTCAGTCACAAGCGCTGTGCCTGTGGATACCATTCACTGAGCTGTAGCTCAAAGCTCAAGAATAACTGTTGGCTGATAGGTCTAGTGGTCACAAGCGTGATGCAGCATCACAGATTGCAACAGCCAACATACCTGACCATGACACAACACGTGATAAGAGAGATCGCTTGTATTGTTGATCTGCATGGGCCACTGGTTCTTAAATGCTTGACTCCGCTTTGTAGACACCATCAGGGCATATACATGACACTTGATTGTTGATACGCTGACTGCCATTATAGGACCTGACACAGGGAGCTACTAACGGAGCTACTCAGGACTGTATGTGCCTGACCCTAGGAGAAGAGATATTTTCAATGAATGAATTAATGAATCCCAACCAGCTGCATCAAGCAGGTGAAGACTTGATGACTTTGTGCCGGTCTTGATACTGCGTACCAAAGCTTTGTGACTGGACCCACAGGGACTGCACATACATGCAGCCTGTAACCTGCCTGTGTGTATTTGACCCTAGGGGATGACATGTATATAGACAATGACTGTATGTAGCTTGCATGCACTGCTTGTGCAATATTGTGCCATCTGCATCAGCGACGAATCTAGTCAAAGCCTTGTCAGTGGCATTGCCCTACGGTTTGAAGTAAATGCAAAACCCTCATTTGTCAGCCATGAGGGAAGAGCGACTGTGCCAATTAGGCTTTGCATCCGACAGACATCTGTGTGAGTGCAAAAAAGGGTTTCAGTGGTATTCATGCTGTCTTACAGCTGAGTCCTGGAATCTGATTGGCTGCTCACTGTATGTTCTCTTCACTAGTTGCACAGTTGACAGTTTCACACAGCTGGAATAGTATCAAAGGAAAATCCAGGATGCCCCTTGTACGCATAGTAGGATATGCGGGAATAGTAGAAACCAGGTATGAAGATGACTAGCCCCAAGGTGAATAAGACAAAGCCTGCAGGTGACAGCAATAAGTGCAAGTTGTGCACATATCTGTGCTCCAAAAAGCAAGCTGTTACATCCAACTTCAACATGGCAACCACGCCATACCATGAGCATCAGGGTCTGTTGCCCACAGGCCAATGCCAGTGAAAAGCAGAATAGTTCCTGCAATCAGCAAGCCCACTGCCAGGTAGACCGCTTTCCACGGAACATTGGCTTCGTTGGAGTACAAGCGAAACCCTTCAGGAATATCAGACTCCCGCTGAGTTAATGGCTGTCTCTCCATTGCATCTGCGCTTGCTGCTCACCAGCATCACAGCCCGCAAGTCAAAGTGTTCAGGATTGGCAGATTCATATTTTGCAGCATTGACCACTTTGACCTCCCATAACAGTTGTCCTGAGCGTTTGTGGCGGACGCATTGCCTACACAGCAACACTGAGATGCAGGGAATGCTTGCTTACGCTCAAACTGTAATTGCCGTCTTTGACACCGTTGCTGGCAACACGGTTTCTGGCATCACGCTTTGATAGCACTGTAGGCAGGCTTGCCTGTGTCTGGTCTGCACTAGAGAATGCAGTGTGTGGGTAACGACACCAGAGGTTGAAGCTACAATTACGTTCAGCTGTGCTGCCATGACTGTACAAGCAGCAGAGGCAGCTTTGCACACAGCCCAGATGCATAGTCCTGACAAAGCTACGCCGCGTGACAAGGCTCTTCACAAGGTTTGCCAATGTTGCACTTGGCATCCACATCCCACGGCCATCCTCAGGCTCTGCCCTGCTGACTTTTGGCTGCTTGCAATAGGCTAGCAGCCCTCGCAAGGACCAGCTTGAACAACAGCTTTCAGGCAACATCGACCCAGAAATACAGGAAGTGCAGAACCTGCCTTTCGAGTCTGCAAAAGTAAAAGCAGGGCACTATCACTGGTCTGACAAGTGCTCACATGGGATTCAGCAGATGTTGGCTGGACGGCAGCAAAGGCATGATGCATCTCTCCAGGCATTTTTCACTGTCAGGTGCGCAGCCAACAGCATTGAACCCTGTGCTGGCGACATCAACTTTTCAAGACACTCAGCAGGATCATGTAAGACCATTGCATAGCATGAACACACTTACAGGTTGTGCTGGCTGGAGGTTTATACAGCAACAACACCGCTGCTCTGGTCAACATCTTATGCTGTGCAGTCTTGGCCTCTGAACTGTTCCATCTGCAGGAACAAAGCTGATGCAGAACTTCATGCCACTGTAGCAGAGCACGCATCTGATTGCAAGCAGCAGCTGAGCTCTAGCACTGCAAATGTTGAGGCAATGCTCAGCAACATTTCAGATGACAATGTCATGCAACTTGAGGAAACTGATGTCCACAAGGTACAGCATTACTTTGTACCATGCCTTATTTGTTCTCCAGATATGTCATTTTCCTTGCCTATCTCTATGCACGGTGCTACGACTGCAGCAACCAATACTTTACAGTTGTGTCTTTTGACCACTCAGCTCAGCCTGCATTGTCAGAGAAAAAAAGATCCTTCAAGCAAAGATTCATTTGTTGACTGCAGGTGTGGGAGGACGTGCTGCAACAGATGCCTGCGAGAGCTGAGATTGTATCCCAGCTGGGTCAGTCTGCTGAGGTGCAAATCCACCATTCAGCATCAAGGCTCCTGGCTGACATGTTTGTGTCTGCTCATTCCACACCTGTGACCATGCTTCTCACCTGACAACATCTCTTTGCGATGTGGCTTGTTTGGTGTGGGCCTCAATGCACAAAGCTCAAGCACCAGGCTGTGCCTGTTTTTTCCTCTGGAACATGGGGCTTCATGCACTATCCTGCGCATGTGGTACAAGTGCCTGCTCTGCAACTTAGCTTGTATGCTGCATTCCACCTGAAACGTAGAGTGGTCCATATTTTACGAAGTTGGGGTGGATGTGCAGGCTGCTGAGCAGCTTCGGAAGGGCACAATCGACAGGGCACTGCTGGCGATGACTCATGCCATGAATGACATAGCACACCTGAGCCCTGGGGAGGTGCAGCGGCTCATAGAACAGCAAGCAATTGAGCTCAACTTGAGCATGCTGGACAACAGGTGAGACCAAGTCCTCATCTTGATGCAGACAAGTGTCCTGGGTGAATCAAACTTGTGTTGTGTTGTCTTGTTGATGAGACACTTTTGAGCAGACATATGCGCTAGCTGGCGACTGACCACAGCACATCACTGCTTCAGGAAAAGATGGCAAACATGTGAGCTTGTCCTGCACGTTTGCCTGTCCTGCTGAGCACCTGTCTAGAAGAAATGCCATCACAGGTGTGTGTGTGGTGTGTAGCACCATGGCTGTGCACCTGATCTCGAGACTCTAATCCATTCTGAATCAACAGCCACTTGCTGCTATCTGACCAAGCACATTTGATGCCACTTGACATTGCCATCAGGATCAATAAGCTGTGTCAGAACAGATGTAGTTGATCCATTGCAGGAAGGCGTACACAACCTTGATGCAGCAGCTGATGATAGCTGAAGTCAAGGCTGAAGAGGCATGGCATGCACGCTTTGAAGCTGGCCTTGCCAGCTGGCGCACACTGCGCACACAGCATGCTGTGCGTCTCTTCAATGAGCGCTTGGCTGGCGAGCTGGCAGAGCCGGAGCCTTGCCTGGCAATCTTCAAACAGCTCACTCATGATCAGACTTTAGCTTACCAGGTACGTTTGGCTCCCCTGTAGGGACATCTGTAAGTCACATGTGCATCAGGAATAGGAACAGCTTGTTTCAGCTCAGCTTGAAACAAGTTGCTCTGAGGATACACTGGCTGCGCCACTTATCGAAATGCTCTTGCTGTTTGGGAATTGCAGCGCTGATTGCTGCTCAGCACTGTCAGCAGTTGTCATCTGTGCCTCAAAGTGTTGTAGCCCAGGTCATGTTTTCAAGTGGGTCTTGCATCGACCTGTGACGGCCTGTTGCTGTGCGACAATTGCAGAGCCTTACTGCCCACTTTGCGAGTGCTGCTGAACTTGTGCCGCCAAGAGCATCATCAGCAGCTGCCCAAAAGTGGGTTGCAGCAGCTGATCAGCTCATGGAGCAGTCAGAATCCTTCAGGACCAAGCATATAGCAGCGCTGCAGCAGTGTGAGCAGCAGGTGGAAGAAACTGTTCAGACTGCTTTTGCCGACTTGCAGCAGCAGGTAAGATTTCTGACCAGCACCCCGGTGCCACATGAAGGCAGCAAAGAATATGCTTTGTGCATCAGCTTCAACAGCATGCACAGTGCTCAAGCTGATCAGGACGCATGCCGATCATCATCAACTCTGCAGGATGCACACAAGTCACTGTATGGGTATGGTTACTGGCCTACAGCCACCACTTCATGCTCTCAGTGCATGTGCCTGGATGCAAGCTTCCTGTTAGCTTTGACAGGCACAGGCCCTATATTGCCATCTGCAACTCTGACCAAATCAAGATGCCAGAAACTGATCTGCTAGCTAGGCAGTCACATGTGACGGCGACCTCATGAATGCATGTTGCTACACGTTTGCACAGTTCATTCTGTCCAGAACGTGTCAGGCATATGCTCTTGACATGTCAAGAGTAAACATTCAGGACATTGCATGCTGACTACGCCTGGTTCATGTCATGTATCAGGTACATGTAAAACGTGTCTTTGTGTGACTAATGGGTATGCTGACCAAACAGGCACAAGCCTGTGGTGGCTACTCAGCACCTGAGCTGCAGAAGCTTCTAGAAGAACGATGCAGCAGCAGTTTGCAGCAAAGGCAGGAGAACGCTCAAGAGCTGATAGCCAGTACTCAGGCTGTGCTAGATAAGCAGGGAGCAGCATGGAAGGCAGCCTGTGCAGCTATAGGGCAGCTGTTGACTCAGCTCAGTGAGGCACACGACAGGCATAAGGAGGGCCATACGGTATTGACAACAGGAATCATGAAATCGTTGGAGATGACTAAGCAGGTGCTGAAAGTCACTTCTGAAGCTGAATTTTGTTCTATGCTGCGCGGTGTATGTATTGCCAAATGCATGTGTGACTGTGTACAAGTACATACTGATTGCAGTGCGGTGTTCCTGAGCTTGAGCCAATGCACAGATTTGCAAATTGTGTGCATTGCATGTGCAGGAGTTTCAGAGTGGGAACATGTCCCAGGAGACAGCCTTTCAGGATGCTGTGACAGCTGTGCAGCAGGCAGCATCTGAGCAGGAACTGGATGAGCGAGTCTCAGTGGCACTGGGCGACCTTGACTCGTGAGCTCCTTGAACCGCTGTTCCTGTTGGCATGATCCACTCAAAATTATCAGCCAGCAATCCTGCAACAGTGAGATCATTGGCCAGCAGCAGCTGCAATGAACTTGTCCTTGGCATTCCATTACAGCAGGGCCTGCATGCAACGCAACTTCGTACAGCCTGATGTGCTGTAATAGCCGTTGCTGAATTCAAAGGGTCAATAAGTGTCTTGAATCGCAGGATTGAAGCAGGATATCGTGCATATCATGCCACCGTGCTCAGCCTGCTGCGGCAGCATCCCCACAGCGTGTCCGCAGCCAATGCTGCCTATCAGCAGCAGCTGTGCTCAAGAACGTGTGTCCAAGATCTAGCAAACACAGCAGTGCTGCCAACAACAGCTGTTGCAACAGACTCGGGTAGTGCAATCAATGCTGCAGCTCAGTCTGTGCCTACCGTTGCGGATGATGCTTCAGCAGCTAGTCCTGCAGCCATGGCTGCCATCCCAGGCCAGCTGCAAACTCCAGCAGCTACTGTCGTGGCTGCTGGTGTAGAGTTCGTTGCTCAGCTTGACCTATTCAGGCACTACGTTGAAGAACCTGTTGGAGCAGCAGTGGCCACTGCTGAGCAGAAGGCGGCTGCAGCTGCAAAGGCTGTGGCGGCTGTCAAGGCAGAGGCAGCAGCTGGTGTCCTGAAGGCAGCTTCAGAAGCAGCCGCTGCTGAAGCTGCAGCAGCAGAAGCCGCAGCAACAGCCGCTGCTGCTGCTGCAGCCGCAGAGGCCAAGGCCAGCAAAGGCGGCAAGGATGCCAAAGGCAAACCTGCAGCAGCAGCACCCAAGGCCAAGGAAGCCAGCACTGCAGCAGACAAGGGTGGGAAAGGTGGTAAGAAAGCTGCAGCTGACAAAGCAGCGGCAGAGGCAGCGGCAGCAGCAGCTGAACCGCCGGTTGCAGTGTTTGAATTTCAATTTGGAGGAGTGAAGGTGCCCTTGGACAGACAGGGAGCTGCGTTGTGCCTAGAGGACAGTCTGCCTGAGGTTGCTATCAAACAGGTCTTGCACACCTTTCAGACGCAGTTCCTTCAAGACATGGTCACCTTCTGTGAGGAGGCTGAGAGCAGCGGCCGCAGCTGGGCTGGTGAGGAGGAGGTGGCAGCAACTGAGGAATTGGAAGCTCGACTGAGATCACACAGGTCACTAGGACTGCCAGTGCATGCTGTACGGGCTTGTGCTCTTCAGAAATGCTGTCTGCATCCTTGTAAAATGTTTTGGCCTGCAGTGCAATCAATGCTGTTGTCTCACTTCATCGATAGAACTTTTCCTTCAGCCATTTTATGTTGCAAATGGTCTGCAGCCTACAGTCTGACTTGTGATGCTCAGAAGGCAGCATGGTCCGGCTACAGCAACAAATTTTGTTGACACACAGAGAAAAAGGGACATGTGTTACAGGCCCCGTGCGGGAAGGGTAGAGGAAGAGGTGAGGCAGGCCCGGGCTGTGGAGCTGATTGCTCAGAAAAGGCTGCTGGACCTCCACATGCGCGCTCAGGTTTGTGCCAGTTGCTGCTCAATACCATGTACTGCGGGCGATCATGCTCTTGTCAGCTGCTGCTGCCAGAGGCCCTGCCTGCACAGTCATGGAAGGCATTTTTCACTGCGACTACCTCCAAGTGTGCACAAATGCTTGACTGCATAGCTAGAAGACACAATGCCTGGACCTCAAAGCATCTACAGCAAGCACTGGTGATGTTCACTGGAAGACCTGTCTTGTCATACGGCAAGACCACAGTGCTGAACACCTTGCCCTATGAGAGCTCAACACCTTGCCAGCCATCTTTCACTCTTAGCAAGTCAAGCCTGTCAACAGGTGCATCTACACTCACAACACAAGAGCTGCGGAGAAACATGCAAAGAAGAACACACTGCAGGATTGTTAGTGCATGTTTGGCCATGACAAGTTGCTACGATGAGGGGTTCGTCACAACAAGGCTTCCCATGTTGCGATCGCCTTGCAGTGACCAGCAAGGCTTTAGGTGGCAGTCAGATCTCAAGACTGAGGCATACCTGGATCTCCACATGGGTCCTCACGACTAAGGTCACGTGTATACCTTCATCAGCAACAAGCAGAGCGCTGTACTGTAGGGCAAAGCTTTCAAAATACAGCCGCAGCAGCAGGTGGCAGAGGCAGTCATAACAGCAGCAAAAGCTGGCAAACTTCCAGCATCTACTCAGCACGTCAAGGTAATGGGCCATCAGGTACAACTGGCTGAGAGTGTAGAGTATGTGAGTGCAGGGCAAGGCGCTGGGGATGCAACAGAAGGAAGTGGCAGCGGCAGTGGCAGCAGCAGCAGAAGTCCGTAGGCAGTGGCTAGCTAAGTTGGCAGGCATGGAGCAGTTGCTGTACAGTGCTCAGAGTGCCCAATTCCTGGACATCAGGAAGCGTGAGGCTGAGGCCTTCAAGGTGTGCACTGTTCAAGCCCTGACAGCAGAAGCCTTTTCCTGATCTGGCACTCGAATGTTTGTTGTGGTAAAGGCACTATCATACAGCAGGGTAACAGCTACATGTTGAGGTGGATTCAACAGCTAAGACCCTCTACTCTGAGCATGGCATGGGCTGCTTGTGCTTGTATTGATAGCATTAGAAAGCAAGACATCAGACAATCACTCTCTGATGGGCTGACTGTCCCGTGACCCAGCAATTTCTTGCATCCCTTGAGCGTCCTGGCATTTATATGCGGCACAACATAGTGCCAGTGTTGCCACAAATCTGTGTTTGCTGCTCACAAGGTGTAGCGGTAACGGTACAGGAAGAGCGTGTTTGAAAGTTTGTGCAACCATTGCTCGCTGTCACAAGTTGCAACAGCATCATTACCCCGCTCATCTGCTGCAATAGTTTGTCTGTCATGACGTGCAGGAGAAGCTGGGGAGAGACCTGGCTGCCCAGACGGTCAGGTTGACTGAAACTGCCACAGCCTCAAGTCAGAAGGTGCTGGACCTGAACACCAAGTTTGCAGAGGATCATTTGAAGGGCTTTGAGCAGGGCGGCAAGTATGCTGCAGCCACCGTTCAGCAAGCACAGCAGCCGTTGCAGCAAGTGGAGACAGCTGTCGTGACTGTCAGGTGACTGTTGCTGTTTGTGCTTCAAATGTTGAGCAGCTTGTCGTGCAATGCATCCTATCACAATACAATGCAGTGCCACTTCATGTAATGAAACATAGCATTATGCAATGCTGTGCAAGGCAAACGTTCCATGGCAAATACATGCAAACTTACCCGCTCTGTGTGGGGTGCGTTATACAATCACTTCTGCTGTTGGCTGTACAGGAGAGCTCTGGTGGCAGCCAGTGCAGGCTACAACATGTCAGCACCATTGCAGTAGCAAATGCAGAGACAAAATGGCAGTCAGAGCTGCTTTGAGCGTTCGTTTTGACTGGTCTGGCCGTACTTGATCACTGTTTTGAGAGTGCTGATTCTTGTCTATGCAGGCAGCAGCAGGTCAGCAGCACTGAAGCAGCAAAAGAGGACACAGAGAAAGCGGCGGCAGCAGCTCTAGAGGCAGTCCTGGCTGCTGTGCCAAGGCACCGCCAGGACCTCACCCTCTTAGAGGCGCTTGACAAAGCTCTTGAAGGCGCAAAGAGGTTATCTCAAAAGAGGTTCAGTGAAAGCAATGCAGCAGCTGGTGTCATCACAGCGGACATTGCCAAGTTGCAACAGCTGTTGCAGCCTCAGGTCAGGCCTTGCACGACTGTCTACTTGACCCTCTGCAATACTTGAACAAGGCGGCTGATTTGTGCTTTTGTGGTTGGCCAGCACTGCCTGCTGGACTGTCCCTGCTGAGCTGAATATCCCATGTGAGCCCTTGCAAATCATTGTATTGGTGACAGTGTTCTGCTGCAAATGACCGATATTGGGCCTTCATGCAACATTTAGCAGGTTGCAACATCTTTCCCTGCTTTTGGCAGCTTGTGTTGCCTGGTATGCATTCATCCCAGGTTATGCTTGACAGGCCACATGGATGGCAGACCATGCGTTTGCTCCTGTACGATGTAGTCAGTAATTGTATATGACCTGTGAACATTAGACCAGGGTGTTTTTTGAATCGACTGACAGACTTTATGTAGGCTGCTGAAGGGGATACCTCACAGGCAAAGGCTTCCCCGGGATATCCCAAGCTTCCATGGTTCAGTCTTTTCCCCTGTGTTATGCAGGCTGCCGAAAGGAATGCTCTGGCATTCTGCAAGCAAGTCATGGAGGTTGCAGTTGCTCTGCGCGCTGGGCTGCACACAAGGGGCCAAGTCCTGCAGCTGGTCAAAGCACCTGCGATCCCTTGCGATCCTGTAGACCTGAGCTGGCTTAGCCTGTCACTAGATGCGCAAGTCACAACCTCAGCCTCAGCCTCAGCCAATATTGTAGATTCAGGTGTGCTGTGTGATGCTCACCTCATTGTGCTATGATCTGAAAGGTTGACTGCTTGGTACCTGCATGCTTCTTTACATAAACTCAGGTTGCATGCCGCAAAATAGAACTGCAACTCAATGCAATTGCAATGCACGTTGTGCATCAGTTGCTTTATGCATGGCACTCAGCAATTCACGCTGGAGGTTGTGTCTTGCAGAGACATGGCATGCACACTCGCCACTCTCCCACCTGCTTGTAGCAGAATTGCATCAGCACCCCTTTGAGCCCATGAACCGGGGTTTATTCAAAGTGAGACAGTCTGCACATGATACATGTTGAC